>Ga0299906_10001701_pt1 | contig 18658 bp, 18 predicted proteins | sample RVTome_14_FD_200259 | JGI IMG/M metagenome (GOLD analysis project Ga0299906, IMG submission 200259) | Soil microbial communities from uranium-contaminated site in the Upper Colorado River Basin, Wyoming, United States - RVT145D125 (version 2) ...
GCCGAGCGGGTCAGGCTCCTGGAACTCGGTGTCCGTCACGACCCGGGTCGTCGTCTGCGCCAGCGTCGCGAGGTCCCGGCCCGAGAGGACGCGGATGTGACTCTCCACGGTCGTCGTGACGCCGTCGTCCCGCTCCTTCGTCGTCATGTCGTGGATCGCATGCACCACATCGACGACGCCGTCCTCGTCCACGTCGCCGATCGCGTACGCCGACTCCTCGTCGTCCGCCTCCAGGCTCCAGATCGTGCGCCCGGACGCCGTGAGGGCCGTCAGGCGGGTGTGCGGCATGCCCTCGTCCTCGAACGATTCGTAGAGGAGGACATCGTCCCGTCCGCCGTCGGCGTCGCCAAGCGGCACCAGCGTGTACGAGGCCACCGAGGCCTCTGCGGCCGCAGCCTCCGCCGCCGCGTAGTCTCCCTCGAAGAGCGCCGGCAACCAGACCGCCATGTCGGCGGCGAGGAAAGCGGGGCCCATGCCGGGGGCCACGAGATGCGCGGCGGGCAGCCTGCCGGTGCTCGACGCGGATCCGCCCGCGGCCGCGTCAGGCGGCGCTGCCTGGGCGGGCACGGCGAGAATGCAGGTAAGGATCAGGGCAACGGGTACCGACCATCGCATGCCCCGACCTTGATCATCGGCTATTTCAGGCTTCGCGCGGTTTCGCTTGAGCGTCGGGGCCCCACCGGGCCCGGTAGGCCGCGACGCATTCCGCGGCGACGGCCCAGGCGTTGAGCGGCTCCGGCCAGAGGGACGCCGTGTCCGGGGCGGCGCGCTTCCAAGCGTCGCTCCAATCCCCGCTCGGGAAGGCGCCGAGGACCAGGCTCAGGTCCTTCCCGCGCCCCACAAGCTCGCGCGGCTCCATGAGGGGGCCGTGCTCGTCCAGGCGCACGACGTCGCCGGACGCGAACGCCCCGAGGGCCTGGGCCGGTTCCATGACGCCGTCGCTCCAGAGGAGCGGCTCCGCGGCCTGCGACGCGCCTTCCAGGAGGACCTTGGCCAGTAGGCCCTGGAACCTGGCCTCGCCGCGGGGCAGCCGCGTATCCGAGCGGACGCGCAGCAGCATCCCGCCCACCGTGTGCACGGCCACCTCCAGGCCGCCGGCCTTGGCGAGGGGGCTCTCCAGGAGGGTGAGGAGCGTGTACTGCACGATGTCGGGTCGCCCCCGGCGCTTGGCGTCCGGCAACCGGGCGATCGCCGGCCGGTGGACGTTCTGGTCCAGGAGCACCTCGCCGGGGCGCCGGCCCATCGTGTGCGCGTGCTTGCGCACGGCCGGGTGGCCGCGGACCTCCTCAGGAGGCAGTTCCAGGGCGGCGTCGGCCAGCAGGACCTTGAGCACGGGCCCGCGGAGGATGCGGTCCTCCTTGAGGCTGCCCACGGTCCGGGTCCGCCTCGGGCCGATCCCCCGCCTATTTCAGGATTTTCCGCAAGCGATGAAAAGCCGGCGCGCGCGACCTGCGGCCATGGTGGTGCGGACATGGATGCTGCTTGGCAGCCTGGCGGCCCTCGGCACCGGCGCGGCCGTGATGCACACCGGTGTCGTCCAGGACGCGATGGACGATGTCGGCCGCCAGGCCTCCGACGCCGTGGACGGGACCCTGGAACGGCTCGCGCCGTCCCCCTTCACGGTCGAGGCCGCCACGTGCTCGGCCGACGAAGCGGTGCTGGTCGTCCGGGCCGCGCGGGACGTGGACGTCAGCGCCTGGGCCTTCCTGGCCGGCGCCGAGGACGTGGACCTGTCGGCGGTGGAGCCGGTCCGGGACCCGGACGGCTCGCTGGCGGAGGGCCGGGCCGGCGACGGCGACGTCGTGCGGCTGCGCTTCGACCTCGGCGGCCACGGCCCCACCGTCCGGGAGGACGTGGAGCTGCGCGGCGTGGGACCCGACGACGGCGCGGCCTGGCGGCTCGGCGTCCGGGCCGGCTGGTGCGAGGCCTGGAGCGTCCCGTAAGCCGGTTCCGGCAAATCCGCGCCTGATCGGGGGGGCGGCAGGTCGTTCGACACGGCGTTTATAGGCTGTCGCGGAGTTGTTCCGGGCGTGCCGAACGTCGCTGAGGCCGTCGCCCTGGCACGTCGGGTCGCCGACGATGCGGGGTCCAAGGAGGCCGACGCCTGCGACGTGGAGGCGCGCTGGCCGTCGGACTCCATGCGGGCACTCCAGCAGGAAGGCCTCATGGGGCTCGTCGTGCCGGTGGAGCACGGCGGCATGGGGCTCGGGCTTGAGGCGCTTGCCCGCGTCTGCGAGACCCTCGGCTACCAGTGCGGATCCACGGGCCTCACCTACGGGATGCACTGCGTGGGCACGGGGGTCATCGCGTCCAAGGCGACGCCGCGCCAGGCGGAGCGGTACCTGAGGCCCATCGCCGAGGGCCGCCACATCACCACCCTGGCGCTCTCGGAGCCCGGGACCGGCGTCCACTTCTACCTGCCCGAGACGCGCATCGCGAGGACGGCGGACGGCTACCGGCTCAACGGGCGCAAGTCGTTCGTGACGAGCGGGGGCCACGCCGACAGCTATGTCCTCTCGGCCCAGGACCCGGCGGCGCCGGCGGGGATCGGGTCGTTCTCCTGCGCGGTGGTCCCGAACGAGGCGCCCGGCCTCACCTGGGTCGATCCATGGCAGGGCATCGGCATGCGCGGCAACGCGAGCTGCGGCCTCCGGCTCGAGGACGTCCAGATCCCGGCCGGTGACCGGCTGGGCGACGAAGGGGACCAGATCTGGTACGTCTTCCATGTCGTCGCGCCGTATTTCCTGATGGCGATGGCCGGCACGTATCTCGGCATCGCCGCCCGCGCCCTGCACGAGGCACGCAGCCATCTGGTCAGCCGCATGCATGAGCACACAGGCCTCCCACTCTCGGCCGTCGATGTGCTGCAGCACCGCATCGCCTCCGTCTGGACGGATGTGGAGCGCGCGCGGCGGCTCATCTACTGGGCCGGCCAGGAGGCCGACGCCGGCGGGAGCAAGGCGCTTTCGGCCCTGATGGCGGCGAAGGCCGACGTCGCCTCGTGCGCTGTGCGGACCGTGAACGAATGCATGACCCTTGCCGGAGGGAAGGGGTACGCCCAGGGTGCCCTTCTGGAGCGCCTGATGCGCGACGCCCGCGCGGCCCACGTCATGGCGCCGACGACCGATGTGCTGCTGACCTGGGCCGGCAGGGCGCTCCTGGGACGCCCCCTGCTGGAGGAGTGACATGGGCGGGACCGTCCACATGGTGGGCTGCCCGCACGGACTCGTGCACGCCGTGCGGGAGGCCGCGGCGCCCCGCCTGAGAGCGTCCCGGGGCCGGCCGAGGGAACGGACGCGCATCCTCGTCATCGGTCCCGACGCCGAGGACCCGGTCGGCCTCGCGCAGGAGGCCCACCGGGTCGCGCCCGACGCGACGGTCGTCCTCGTCACGTCGCCAGGCGGCACCGCCGAGGTCCACGCGCTCCTCCTGACGGCTCCCGGCGTGGGCAAGGACCTCCACGTGGTCGACCTGGAGGCGGCACTGTCGGGCGCCCTCGCCGGGATCGTGCGCGGCTCCGTGGCGCGCCGCCGGAGCCAGGCGCGCTTGCGAGAGGCGAACGAGTTCCTGCGTCGGGCGATGCAACTTCTCTAGGGGTCCGGCGGTCCGACGGTCCGGCGGCAACGCTTATGGCGACGGCCCCGTCGCGGTGCACGTGGCGTTCAACAAGTTCGATCCGTACCGCGAGGACGCGGACGAGGGCGGGCTCGAGGCCACAAACCCCTCGGCCCGGCGCCGCGCGCTCGTGCTGAGGTACGCTTGGTGGATCGCCACGGCCTACACGGCGGTCGGCTTCGCGTTCATCCTCTACTGGCTTCTGACGTGAGCGGGGTGGGCCCGCCTCAAGGCCGCCGGAGGGCCGCGGCGACGCAGGCGGCGAGCAGGAGGAGCCCGACCGCGGGCGCCGGGGTCGACGCCTTCTGCGGGACTTCCAGGGCAGGTGCCAGCTCGCCCTCGATGACGTCCACGGCCTCCGCCTCGGCGCCGCCTCCGGCGCCCGACGCGGGCAGGCCGCTCTGGTAGGAAGAGAGCGTCCGGCCGTCGGCGCTTGCCACCACGAAACCGCTCGTCCAGGGGTCCGTCGTCTGCCCCGATGTGCAGCCGTCGGGCGTGCAGGTGGACCAGAGACTGAAGACCGTGTTCAGGTCGAGGAACAGGTCGCGCAGGCCGTCGCCGTCCGCATCCGAATCCGCCGTGGCGTGCAGGACCGGCCCCTCGATGGTGCGGTCGTCCGCGGCGCTGTGGACGAGCTTGCTCCAGTACGGCTTCAGGTCGGAGCCGCGCAGGAGTTCCAGCCGCGCGTCCTGCTCCTCGTAGGCGCCTGGCACGAAGGCGAGGCGGAGGGCTTCGTCGATGCCGTCGCCGCCGATGTCGGGCACGAACACGAGGCTGAAGCCCGTCGCGAGACCGGTCTCCCAGAGCTTCTCACCGCTCACTGTGTCGTACGCCTGCACGGTCATGGGCTCGAAGAAGTGGCCGTCCGTGAACGTCAGGTCGGGGACCCCGTCTCCGGTCAGGTCGGGCAGGCGCGTGGGGCCGGGCGGGAGGCCCAGGGACCAGGCGAACGGCCCGACCTGCGGGCCCTCGATGCTCCAGGTCATCTCCAGGGACTCGTCCGCGGGCCCCCACCGCACCTCCTCCAGGCTGACGTCGACGAGGATCAGGTCGTCGTCACCGTCGCCGTCGATGTCGGGCCAGGGGGTCGGCACCGGCACACTGTCCGCGGAGGCGTGCTCGGCCACGACGTCGCCGGTCGCCGCATCCAGGAACACGAGGTCGCTCTCGTAGCCGGTGGGCAGCTCGCGGATCAACACCACGGCAAGTTCGCCGCCCTGCCCGCGCAGGTCGCCGGCCCCGGAGACGAGCGCGTAGTCCCATTCGATGCCTGCGTCGTGGCTCCAGCCGCTGCCGTCGGCGCCCGAGACGAAGTCGACGACGAGCGGCGTTCCCGGCACGGACTGCTGCTGCACTTGGCACAGGACCACCGCGCAGGCGACGGCCACGGCGCCGGTGGTGCCGGCGACATCGTGGACCACGAAGTCGTCGTGGCCGTCCCCGTCCAGGTCGCCGACCGGCATGGCGGTCGTCACGCGGTCCTCCGTGGGCTGTGTGCGCCACACGTCGCCGGAGGCGTCGCGGACGCCGACGACGGACGACACGGCCGCCGAGCCGGCCCCGACGCTGCCGAAGGCAAGAAGGGCGCCGACGACGACGTAGGTCTCGCTCTGCTGGCGGTCCAGGGCGATGACGAGGACCCCCGGCTGGTCGTCCCACCGGTCGAGGACGAGCTCGGCCCGGAAGACGCCGTCGAAGGTGTAGACGCCGCCGACCGGCGTCCCTTGGCCGCCCTGGGAGGACGAACCCTGGACGCGCTCCTCGGTCTCCCAGAGGACCGAGCCGTCCCGGCCGGACAGGAACGCCACGTCCAGGCCGTCCTCCACGTAGGTGCCGCGCATGATGTCGGCGACGCCGTCCTCGTCGACGTCGCCGAAGACGATGAGCAGCCCCTCCTCACCGTCCACGGAGGCGGACCAGAGGAACCTGCCGTCGGAGGCGCGGGCCTCGACGTCCTGTCGGATCGTCATCACCTCTTCTCCCACGATCTCGCGGTGCGTCCAGACGAGGAGGTGGTCCCCATGGCCGTCGCCGTCGGCGTCGCCCGCCTCGGCGAGGTCCACGAGGGTCTCCGTGGCGTTCCCCCGCGCGGCCTCCACGGCGGCGCGGTAGCCCTCCTCTTGCAGGACGGGGAACCAGACGACCGGGTCGACGCCGAGAAGCGGGTGGCCGAAGCCGCCGGGCGGCACCGCCGGGGCGGGATCCCCGTCGGCCTGGACCGAGGGAGGGACGAGCATCAGGAGCGTGAACGTGACGGCGACCACCAAGCGCATGCCCCGCGCAAGGGGCTCGGGCATTTGATGGTTGCCGAACACCGGCCGCGCCCACGGACGGCGATCGGCGAGGACGCGCCTTCAGCTCAGGATCTCGCCCAGCCGACCCTGCGCGGCCGCGGCCTTGATGTCCTGCGCGATGCGGCGGCCGGTGCTGAGGCCGGGCGCGATCATCTCCGTGTACGGACTGCCGCCGATGAACGGGTTCGTGCCCGCGACGATGCGGGCGCTGATCTCGAAGACCTTGAACTCCAGGTCAGGCGTGACGACCGTCTCCAGGCAGAAGGGGCCCCAGAGGCCGCCGAAGCGCTTGTAGGACTCCTCGACGACCTTCTCGCCCATGCGGAAGACCTCGGGCAGGAGGCTTTCGCGGATGACCATGGGGATGTTGCCCGTGACCACGAAGGTCGGCGTGATGCCGATCTCCTCGAGGTCCTTGATCGAGCCGAGGCGGTTCGCCTCGTCGATGTTGGACTCGTCGCGGCGGTCGATGCTGAGCATCTGGAGGCTGCCGCGGCTGAGCCGGTAGCCCTCCTCCTCGAGCGGGCTGTGGAAGTAGTGCAGGTAGTAGCGCGTGCCGAGGACGAACTCCTGGATCGTGTAAGCCTGGTCCTCCTGGATGCGCCGCTTGAACTCGTGGTAGTTGCGGCAGATGAAGAAGCCCTTGCCGCCCTTGGCGCCGTGGTACTTCACGATGACGGGCTCCACGATGTCCTTCGGGTCGGCGATCTGCTTCGGCATCGTGATGCCGGCCGCCTCGAGCCACTCGCGCTCCTTGTCGCGGTCGGACTCCCAGTCCAGCACGTCGCGGTTGCCGTAGACGGGCACCTCGATGTGGACGAAGTCCTTCGGGCCCAGGTACTCGATCAGGCTGCCGTGGGGGACGATGACGACGTTGTCGTCGCGGAGCTCCTTGGCGCGGGCGACGAGCTCATGGTACGAGCCGAGGCGCAGGACCCGGTCGGGTTTCGCGGCGGGGAAGGCGTCGTAGTACCGGAGGTCGCGGTCGCCCGCGATGAGGGCCAGCGTCCGGAAGCCCTCCTTGCGGGCGCCGTGGAAGATCTGCAAGGAGGAATGGCTCGCCGCGGTCGCGATCGTGATTTCGCCCGGATCGTAGTCCCGGAGCCAATCCTGGACCGGCTGTCCCATGGCGCCGCGAGCGTGCAGCCCTGTTTAAGCGTAAGGCGATGAAGGCTTCAAGGCGGGACGCGGTCGCCGGGGCGTGGGCAGCGAAGCGGACGAGAAGACGATCCTGCGCGTCCGGATGCGGGAGGCCTTGGCGGCGGTCCCGGCGCGCCGGCGGGCGCTCGAGGAGGAGCTGGTCAACGCCGCCGTGGTGTCGGACCCGCGGTGGGAGCAGGCACGCACCGTGCTCCTTTACCGCCACAAGGGACCGGAGTTCTCCGTGGTGTCGCTTGGCAACGCGGCGTTCCGGCAGGGCAAGCGCGTGGTCTTCCCACGGGTGGCGGACCGCGCCGAGGACGCACGGACCGGGGACCGGGGCCGGCTTTCGCTGCATCGCGTCGAGGGTTGGCACGAGCTGCGCCCCGGCGCCTTCGGCATCCCGGAGCCGGACCGGTCTGCGACCGAGGTCGACCCTGATGAGGTGGAATTGGCCGTCGTGCCCGGCCTGGCCTGGGATGAGGGCGGCTTCCGGCTGGGGCAGGGCGGCGGCTACTACGACCGCCTCCTGCCGCACCTGGGCGCAGCCGCGTGGGGCGTCGGCTTCGACGTGCAGAGGGTGGAGCGGGTGCCACGGGAGGACCACGACCGGCCGGTGGACCGGGTCCTCACCGCCGTCGACGTCGTTGAGACTTGAACATGTTCGTATGTCCTCCATGGGTTCACCCATCGTCGATGGTCGGAGGTGGACCCATCGCACTTTGTCGAACATGTTCAGCGAGGGTTCAAGTAGCCGAGGCCTGTCCAACGGTCCCTGGTGGCCTCCATGCGCACCGACCGTCATCCCCTCCACGTCGTCCTGCACCAGCACATGGGCGTCGACTCCTTCGCCCTCGACGGCGATGACACCCAGGTCTCCGACCCTTGGCAGGACCGACCCGACCTCGCAAAGAGCCGCCGTTGAGGCGTCGGAAGGACGAGGCCGCGGCGCGATGCGGCGTCCCTCGCGCCCTTGCGCCATGGCCCGCCACGAGGCCCCACGACCGCCCATCCCCCATCAGCGGCTGTACGTCCCCACAAGCTCCCCCCACGCCAGGACCCGCCCGTCCATCGCGCTCCGGAGCCCGTCCGCGTCGGTGGCGGCCGGCAGGCCGAGCGGGGCGTCCAGGGCGTATGCCTTGAGCACGTAGCGGTGCTCGCCCGAGGGCGGGCACGGCCCGCCGTAGTCGTTGCGGCCCCACGAGTTCCGGCCCACCGTGGCGCCATGGTCCGCGGGGTCCGCGCCGTCGCCGAGCGCCGCCGAGGGCGCCAGGTCCCAGAACACCCAGTGGACCCACGTCCCCCGCGGCGCGTCGGGGTCGTCGAAGACCACGGCCAGGCGCTCTGTGCCCTCGGGCAGGCCGGACACCACCAACGGGACCGACACCTCCTCGCCGTCGCACGTGTACCTCGTCGGGACCCTGCCGTGCGCGTCGAACGCGCTGGTCACCTGCACCGTCTTGGGCACTTCCTCCAGCATGCCGTTTCCCTCCTGGCCCGTGCAGCCCCCCAGCGCCACGAAGAGCGCCACCGCGAGGACGGCGCGGAGCATGCGCGGCGGAACGCCGGCCGCCGCAAAGCGGTTGTCGACGCGGCAGCCCTGGCGCACGGCCCAGGAGCCGACGGCCACGGATCGCCGCCGACCGGCGCCGCGGCGCGGCTCAGGCCCGCCACAGGCCCGTGTAGAGAAGCGCGAAGAGCGCGTTCACGGCGAGGAACGTGAGGCTGCACAGCACGATGCCCCGGACGCGCGCGGGGCCGTCCGGGGCCCGCCCGATGAAGGCATGGTACTCATACAGCAGCAGGGGCGCGAACACGACGAGGACGGGCAGCATCGTCCGCGGGATGATGTGGTCCGCCGCCGCCAGCGCGACGGCCCCGGCGTTGCAGAGCACCCAGGCCCACCAGCCGATGCGGTACGCCCGCCTCGGCCCGAGGTGCGTGGCTACGGTCAGGTAGCCCATGGCCCGGTCCGCCTCGTGGTCGACGAGCGTCGTGGGCACGTACACGGCCACCGCGACGAGCAGTCCCTGCGGCGCGAACAGCCACGGGAACTCCATGAGCGGGGCCGCCAGCACCCACCCCGCGAGGGCCGACAGCAGGCCGACGCCGACCGCGTTGACGGCGACGTCGGCGCCGGGGCGTGTCTTGAGGCGGGCGGGCGGCACGCTGTAGAGCCACGCCAGGGCCAGGTCCGCCGCCGCCAGCAGCAGGAAGGCCGCACCCACGACGGCCGCGACGACGAGGCATGCGGCCGCCGCTCCATAGGCGACAGCGGAGGCCCACCGCGCCGTGACGATGCCCTGCACGAGCGGGCTGCGCGCCTTGCGGGGGTTGCGCCGGTCCCCCGGCAGGTCATGCACGTCGTTCCACAGCAGCGTCGGGACCCAGACGAGCGGACCCATGACGACGAGGGCCAGCACCCAGCGCCACGCGACGCCCCACCACGCGGACAGCGTGTCGAGGAAGAGCGCCGTGGAGGCGCCCTCGTCGCCGGCCACGGACCAGAAGTCCGCCCAAAGGCCGAAGCCCGGCACAAGCTCGCGGCTTGCGAGCACGAAGCCCACGAGGAAGGGCAGGAGCGAGACCATCCAGGCCTCGGGCCGGCTCAGGCGCCACAGGGCCAGGAGCGAAGCCGCGAAGGGGCGGTCCTTCATGGCCGCGGAGGCGTCCGGTCGTGCATAAGCGCGGCGGGGCGGTCTCAAGCCGCCCCGGAGGGGCTCACCGGTGCGGCCCGCCCATCGGGCGTCCGCCGCGCCCGATCCCGAGCTCTTCGCGCATGATCTCTCCCGCCCGGGGATCCGTGCTGATCGTGGCCTGCGCGGGCCGTTTCTCCAGGGCGATGCGGCGGCGGTCCACGAGTGCGCCCGCGTCGTTGTAGGTCCACGCCTCGGCGAAGGCGGCGCCCTCCGGCCCGGGCAGTCCCTTCCAGCCCCACGAGAAGTGCTTCGTGATGGTGCGCATCAAGATCCCTCACGCGGTGACGAGGGGGCGCTCGCCGGCCGCTTTGTGGCCCCCGTCGTCCTGAGCGGGCCGGGTGCCGTCGAAGCGGAGCCCGCCGACGCGCGCGGGGTCCGGGGTCCAGCCTTGGCGGCGCAGCTCCTCGAGGGCGACCTGGGCGGCCTTCCGGCCGGAGAGCAGCATGGCGCCGAAGGTGGGGCCCATGCGCGGGAGCCCGTAGGCGGTGGTGACGGCCATGCCCGCGACGACGAGGCCAGGGTAGACGAGGCCGGTGTGCTCGACGACCAGGTCCTCGCTGCGCTCGATCCACATGCTGCCGTGGCCGGGCAGGTCGGCGAGGCCCATGTCGCGGAGCTTGGCGAGGCAGGCCGCGTCATGGCCGGTGGCGTCGATGACCAGCCGCGCCTCGACGGCGACGGGGTCGAGGCACGTGATCTGGCGGGGGAGGCTCTGCACGGGGCTCCAGTTGATCACGGCGCCGCCGACCCGCGGCTTGCCGTCGGGGTCGTCGGGGTTCTCGCGGAGCACGATGTCCTCGAGGTTGGTGACGTTCTGGAACCAGGCGCCGGCGTCGCAGGCGGCGGCGATGGCCTTGCTGCACGCCTCGGGGCCGGTGGTGAGGAAGAGCCCGTCGACGTCCGACCTCTTGTAGTGGACGCCGAGTCCGTCGAGGACCTCTTGGGCCGGGGCGCGGACGGTGAGCGGGCTCATCATGAAGCCGCCGACCCAGAAGCCGCCGCCGAGGTAGTTGTTGGACTCGACGACGAGGACCTTCGCACCGGCCAGGGCGAGGTCGCGCGCCGCGACGAGGCCGCTTGGCCCGCCGCCGACGATGACGACGTCCGTGTCGGTGTGTTCCTGGAAGCGCGTGTGCCATTCCTGGACGAGGGCCTGCGTGATCTCCTTCTCGCCGACGGGGGCGAAACGGATGGGCTCCGGTGCCATGGCGCCGCGCAAGGCGGGCCCATTACTTAGCGATGACTTCCTACGATCTGGTTATGGAGCGGGTGGGCGTAGCGGCAGGGGGCGGAAAGGACGGAGGCAAGGCGGCCCCGGATGTCGGACGGCGTTCACGGGAGACCCGGGGTCGCAGGGACCGCGCGTCGCCCCTGCAGCCAAGCGCCCATCCGGCGCTGCGCCTTCTCGAAGCGGAAGACGACCGCCAGGAAGAAGGCTCCCGCGGCCGCGTACAGCCCCATGCCGACCCACTGCAGGGCGACCAGCGCCGGTGGCGTCTCGATGACCTGCGAGCGCCCCGTCGCCACGTCCATACCCTCCTGGAACCCTGCCACGAAGCCCCACGAGAACGCGACGTACGACACGGCCAGGTACAGGGCCCAGACGGCCCACCAGACGACGAGGGAGGCGAGGGAGCCGGCGCGGCTCTTGCCCCAGGCCTCCCTCAACGGGAAGAACGGCAGCACGAGGTGCGCGAACGGGATGAACCAGGAGCCGACGGCCCAGCCGGGCGAGGGGCGCGTCGGGTCTCCGACGGCACGCGCGTTCGCCACCACGCGGTACGACCAGACCACGCCCACGACGATGGCGGCGAGGCCGATGGGGAGCGCAAGGACGCCCCAGCCGTTGTGGTTCTGCATGACGGTCGAGCCTTCGACCCGGATCTCGGTCGGCTGGAACGCCAGTTGAAGGCCGTTGATGAGGACGGCCGCAGGCACCAGGCAGGCCAAGGCGACCGCCAGCCCCTTCGCGCTCCGGACCGGCGGCGGGGGCGGAGCCCAGGCCGGCCGCGGGGCGTTCGGGGGCGCGGCGCTCGGGGGTGCGCCGGTCGGCGGCGGGGCGGCCCAGCCGGGCGGGGTCCCGTTCATCGGCGCCTCAGACCCGGCGCGCTATAAGGTCCATGCGCTCACCGGCCCTACTCGGGCACCTGGTGCGCCTCGGCGACGATCTGGTAGCTTCCGGTGTAGGCCGGCTCGGACGGGGCGTCCGGGACGAGGCGCAACTCCCACTGGCTCTGCTTGGCGTAGGGCCCGTCGCCGTGGCCGGCGGCGAGCAGGCTGTAGGCCCTCGTGGCGCCGTCGTCGTCCACGGGGTCCGGCCACTGGATCTCGCGCGAGTCGGCGCCGTGGTAGCCGAGCCGCACCCGGAGCGGCGTCCCGTCCGTCGACGACAGGCTCACGCGCACCTCGGCGTCGTTGGGGACGATGGCGCCGTCGTCCGGGATGTGGGGGTCCCAGAGGCAGCCTCCGTCCTCGCCGGCCCCTTCCAGGCAGGCACCGGATGTGCCGCCGACGTAGACGAGCGTGCTGCGGGCGTGGTCAAGGAGCGGCAGGACGGTGCGGTTCTCCCAACGGTCGGGGTGGCCAGGGTAGAGGGGGATGTCGAGGCCGCGCACGATCTCCAGGTGGAGGCTCACTGTGCCTTGGTAGCGGACGCAGCCCGTGGGGTTGTCCGGGCGCATCATGAAACGGAACTCCCACGCCGAGAGCCGCTGGTGGGGCAGGTCGTTGCGGCTGTTCGTCGACTCCACGGTCACCGTCGCCCCGTTCTCGACCGGACCGGCCTCCCACGGCTCGTTGTCCTCCGCGGTCTTGATCCAGAGCTCCGGAGTCCCCGCGGGGTCGGCCGCCGCGGGCGGCGTCCATGCGATCGTGGCCTCCACCTGGATCGTCCCCTGGATGATGGTGTCACCGTCGGCGGGCCGCAGGAGCGCGATCTCCGCGAGGTCGGTGCAGAGGAAGGGGCCCACGTCCAGGGCGACGTCTTCGAGGACGAGCCGGTCCTTGCCCTGCCAGTAGTCGTGCAGGTGCGGACGCTCCGCGACCGTGCCGTTGGCGGCCGGGTCGTTGCAGGAGTCGTCCGTGGCGGAGCGGACCAGGCACGGCTCGACCGGGTCGGGGTCCGCGGCGGGCTCGGGGTCGGCGCAGCCGCCGAGCAGCACCGAGGCGAGCAACGCAAGGACGAGGGCGGCGCGCATGGGCGGCAGGCCGTGGACGGACGGAAAAGCCTGGTGGTCGCTGCCTCGATACCCAGGCGGAGGTGCCGGGAAAAAGGGGCAGGGGTAGGGACGAGGACGGTCTATAACCCGTCGATGGTATGGGATAACATAAGAATAGATGGGCTGCATCGCACCGCCCATGCTCCAGTACGGGGAACGGAAACCCGCGGCGCCGCCTGACCGGACGACGGACGGCACGCAGCTCACGCAGGCCCGCGCCGGGCGGAGCACGCCCGAGATGCAATACGTCGCCGCGCGCGAGGGCATGGAGGCCGAAGCCGTGCGCCGCGAGGTCGCGGCCGGCCGGGCCGTCCTCCCCGCCAACCCGCGCCACGAGGCCCTCGAGCCCATGGCGATCGGGCGCGCGTTCCGCGTCAAGGTCAACGCGAACATCGGCGCCAGCGCCACGACGTCCGGCGTCGAGGAGGAATTGGAGAAGCTGCACCACGCCGTGCACCACGGCGCCGACACCCTCATGGACCTCTCGACGAGCCACGGCGACCTCGACGCCATCCGCACGGCCCTCATCGCGCGGTGCCCCGTGCCGGTCGGCACCGTGCCCATCTACCAGGCCCTGGAGGCCGTCGGAGGCGAGATCGCCGAGCTTGACCTCGAGAGCTACCTCCGCGTCGTGGAGAAGCAGGCCCGCCAGGGCGTCGACTACATGACGGTCCACGCGGGCACGCTGCGGGACCACGTCCGCCTCACGCACGGCCGGGTCACCGGCATCGTGAGCCGCGGCGGCGCGATCCTGGCCGCCTGGATGGCGCACCACGGGGCCGAGAATTTCCTCTACACCGGATTCGACCAGGTGACGGAGATGCTCCGCGAGCACGACGTCACGTACAGCCTCGGCGACGGCCTCCGCCCAGGCTCGATCGCGGACGCAAGCGACGTGGCCCAGTTCGCGGAGCTCCGGACCCTCGGCGAGCTGCAGCGGCGCGCCACCGATGCCGGCGTGCAGACCATGGTCGAGGGACCGGGCCACGTGCCGATGCACAAGATCCGGCACCAGGTCGAGCTGGAGCAGGACTGGTGCCACGGTGCCCCGTTCTACACGCTCGGCCCGCTCGTCACGGACATCGCACCCGGCTACGACCACATCACGTCCGCCATCGGCGCGGCCATGATCGGATGGCACGGCGCGAGCATGCTCTGCTACGTGACGCCCGCCGAGCACCTGGGCCTGCCGAACAAGGACGATGTGAAGGCCGGGCTGGTCGCCTACAAGATCGCGGCCCACGCCGCCGACGTCGCGAAGGGGCACCCCGGTGCCCAGGCCTGGGACGACGCGCTGAGCCGGGCGCGGTTCCGCTTCGACTGGAACGAGCAGTTCCGCCTCGCGCTGGATCCCGACGAGGCCCGGCGCAAGCACGACGAGAACCTGCCCCAGGACGCCTTCAAGGACGCCAAGTTCTGCTCCATGTGCGGCCCGTCGTTCTGCGCCTACCGGATCAGCCAGGACGAACGCGTGCTCTCCGGTGCGCCCGCCGTGGCGGGAGAGGCCGAGGCGCACGATGTGGGCCTCACGTTCCGCCGCCGGTGAGCGTGGCCCCCCGCGCCGCAGCGCATCCGACGACGACGGGGATCAGGTCGTGGGTACGTCGGCTTCCGGTTCGAGAAGCGCCGAGACGTCCTGGTCCGCCGTCCGCGCCGTCACCGTGCGTGGCAGCACCGCGAAGAACGTGCTGCCTTGGCCCCACCGGCTGTCGACGCCGACGCGTCCGCCCTGGGCCTCCACGAGGCGCTTCACGATGGCCAGGCCCAGGCCGGTGCCGCCGTACAGCTTGGCGGGCCCGTCGTCGAGCTGCTGGAACTGGCGGAAGAGCCGCGGCACATCGGCCTCCCGGATGCCGGGGCCGGTGTCCTCCACTTCGATGCGGACGTGGTCGTCCGCCTCGGAGACCACGCGGATCTCCACGCGGCCGCCGGGCGGCGTGAACTTGAACGCGTTCGCGACGTAGTTGAACAGCACCTGGCGGACCCGCGTGGGGTCGAGCCGCACGCGGCGCGCGTCCTCGGCGACGTCGGCCTCCACTTGCAGCCCCTTCGCCTCCGACAGGTGGCCGAGGATGCCGCGCACCTCGCGCACGGTCTCGGCAAGGTCCACGTCGTCGGGGTTCATCTCCAGGCGGCCCGCCTCGATGCGCGACAGGTCCAGGACGTCGTTGATGATCTCGAGGAGGTGCCGGGCCGAGGCCGCCACGTCGCTCATGGGCTCGCGCTGCTTCGGCGTGAGCTCTCCGAAGGCCCCGTCCAGAAGCATCTGCGAGAAGCCCACGACGCTGTTGAGGGGCGTCCGCAGCTCGTGGCTCATGTTCGCGAGGAACCTCGACTGGGCCCGGCGCGCGTCCCGCAGCGCGCGCTCCTCGGCCGCCAGGTCCATGCGCAGCCGGTCCAGCCGCTCCTGCTCGGTCACGTCCCGGCTGACGATCAGGTAGCCGACCGGACGCCCGTCCGGACCGTCGCGGCGGGTCACCACGACACCCGCCGTGAACTCCGAGCCGTCCTTGCGGCGCCGGGCCACCCGCCCCTCCCCCTTGCCGTCGCGCAGGGCCTTGTCGAACAGGCGCCGGAACCGCCCCTCCTCCAACTCGTCCGAGGCGTGGAGCATCTCCGCGGACCGCCCCAGCACCTCGTCGGCCGCGTACCCGTAGTTGTGCTCCGCGCCCGCGTTCCAGCTGAGGATCTTGCGGTCCAGGTCCTGGGCGATGATGCTGTACTCCGTGCTGCTGTCGAGGATGTTGACGAGGAAGGCCTTCGTGGCCGCCAGCTCCCCCACGATGTCCTTCAAGGTCCGTTGGAACTCCTCGATCGCCGCGTCGCCGACCTCGGCGGCCTTGCGGCGCATCCGTCGCTCGTGCTCGAGCATGGCCTGGATGGGCGAGATGTCCGGGAGGGCCGCGTCGAGGTGGGGAAGGCTCCGGTCCGGATGCACGCGCATCGATCGGTCCGCGTATTTTAGACATGCAGACCGGGACAAGGCCCGGACCGATCGGCGGCCCCGGAGCGGGCGGGCACGGGCGCCGCAGCCTTCTTGCACCGGTCCCTGCTCGCCGGCCCGTGGAGCGCCCGGCGCTGCTCGTGATAGGGGGCATCGACCCCACCGGCCGGGCCGGCCTGGCGCGCGACCTCGCGGCGTGCAGGAACTGGGACGTCGCCGGCTGCCCCGTCGCCACCGGCCTCACGGTCCAGACCTCCGCCGGCGTGGACCGCATCGAGCCGACGCCTCCTGATGTGATCGTCGCCATGATCGACGCGGCCATCGCGGAGCGCGCGCCACGGTGGGCGAAGGTCGGTGCCGTCTTCTCCTTGGAGCAGGCGCTTGCCATCGCGGACGCGGCGGGCCGGCACGGGCTCCGTCTCGTCGTCGACCCCATCCTCCGCGCCACGAGCGGGGCCGGGTTCGCGTCCCCGGAGACGCTGCGACCGCTCGTCGAGGCCGCGACCCTGGTGACCCCGAACGAGGACGAGGCCGCACGCCTGGGCCTGCGGGACGGCGGACGCGTCCACGTCACCCGCGGCGGCGACGCCCCGGGGCGCCATCGGGGCACGGGATGCCGGTTCGCGGCGAACCTGGCCTGCCTCCTCGCCCTCGACCTGGACCGTGACGCTGCCCTGGACGCGGCCCACCGCGCCGTGGAGGCGGAGGTGCGCCTGGAGGCCGACGAGCAGGCGCTGGACCCGGCCCGGCGCAAGCACCTGGAGGCGGCCCGCCGGGCGCTCCCCCGCATCCTCGCCGACCTGGAGCCCACGCACGTCCCCGAGGTCGGCATGAACTTCGCCTGGGCCATGGCGGGCGCCACGGAGCCCCGGCGCGACGTGGCCGGGCTCGCGGGGCGCATCACCATCGCGGGCTTCGACCGCGCCGTCGCCGGCCGCGTCGCGATCGGAGGCCCGCACCATACCGGGCGCCTCGCCGTCGTGCTTCAGGAGTACGACGGGCCCGGCACGCGCCGCGCCGGGGAGGCGTGCATCGTGCTGAACCACCGCTTCGACGACGCCTTCCTTGAGGCCGCTCAGCGGGCGGCCCTCGTGGACGCGGGCTTCCGGCGCGAGGACGAGCCCCCGGAGGCCCCGAGCAGCATGGAATGGGGCCTCCGCGACGCCATCGCCCGCAACGGGGGACGCGTCCCGGACCTCGTCTGGGACCGGGGCGGGCCCGGCAAGGAGGCCATGCTCCGCGTCATCGCGCCCGACGTCGAGGGTCTCGTGGCGCGCCTTCGGGCCCTGCACGCGGTCGACCGGGCCGTCCTGGACGCCGACGGGCGGCAGGTCCGGTAGCGGGGCGGGATCGCTTTCCGCGGGCACCTGCGCCGCCGCTTCCGGGAGGACGCCCTTGGCGGCAGGTCCAAGTGCCGGCGCGGCGAAGCCCGTCACGCGGCGCGGCGCCGCCAGGACAGCGCATGTTCTCCCGGCTCGGGCGACGATTGATCCTCCTGATCTCGCCCCTCCTCGTCCTCGCCTTGGTCTTCCTGGCGTTCCTTGGCGTGCCCTTCAGCCAGGTGGAGGGCGCAGGCTCGGGCCTCCGCGACGCCCTCGACACGTCGGCACGCACCGACCTCTTCGAGGCCGCCGTCTTCTCGGAGGCGATGGACGCCACCCTCGGGCCGGGCCTGGACGAGCCCACGGCGGCGCTGCAGGTCCTGGTGGCGTGGCGTGCCGACCCGGGCCCGTCGGCCCTCATCGCCGAGAACGGCACGCCGTTCCTGCACACCCTGGATTCCGCGTACGCCCGCTTCCACGCAGGCGCCGTCCAGGTCGACGCCGCCCGCGCCGAGGGGAACACCACGGCGTTCGTGGCGGCCCTGCGCGACGACCTGGAGCCGGCCCTGGACACCCTGGTCGCCCACCTCAACGAGCTCTCGGTGACGACGCGCTCCCGCGCCCAACAGGACGTCTTCCTGCTCTCCGACGTCCTCTCCCGCTACGACGCGTTGCCTGGCATCGAGGCGCCGTCCGCGGCGCAGGCCATCGCCGTGGACCTGGACCTGAACGTCCACGCCAAGGAATCGCTGCGCCTCTTCTTCGCCCAGGTCGTCGAATTGACCATCGCCGCCACGGACCCGGCCCCGCCGGACCGCACCGCCTTCGAGGCGCTGCGGGCGCATCAGGTGCAACTCCAGGAGGAGTTCCAGGCTTGGCAGAACACCCTCGCGACGCGCGACGACGCGGCGGTCGAGGCGGCCCGGCTGGCCGCGGTGCTGCGGTCGCATGCGGCGTACCACGACCTCGTGGCGTCCCTCATCGCCGACCTGGAGGCGGGCCGGCCCGTCACGCCGCCCGAGAGCGGACCGCTGCGGACCGCCGTGGCCAGCTTCCTGTCCACGCTCCTGGCCTACAGGGAAGAGCACCGGCGGGACATCGAGGATGTGCTCGCGGGGGTCGAGGCGGAGAGCGACCGCTTCCTGTTCCTCATCGGCGGGCTCGCCGTCCTGGCCATCCTCGTGTCCGTCCTGAGCGTCGTCCTGCTCTCGCGGCGCATCGTGCGGCCCATCCTCGACCTGCAGCGCGCCGTGGGGCGCGTCCGCCAAGGCGATTTCGGGGTCCGGCTTCCCAAGGGACCCGAGAACGAGCTCGGAGACCTCATGGACGGCTTCTCCGGTATGACCAAGGACCTCGCGCGCACGCATGCAAGCCTCCTGGACGCCCTGGAAAGCTCCCGGGATGCCGAGGAGCGGCTCCAGGAAGA
>Ga0299906_10001702_pt1 | contig 18657 bp, 17 predicted proteins | sample RVTome_14_FD_200259 | JGI IMG/M metagenome (GOLD analysis project Ga0299906, IMG submission 200259) | Soil microbial communities from uranium-contaminated site in the Upper Colorado River Basin, Wyoming, United States - RVT145D125 (version 2) ...
TTCGAGCGCTTCGTAGAGAGGCTCGCCGGCATGGGCGGCGAGCGCGTTGCCATCGATCTCGAGCCGTTCCTCGAGACCGCGCGTCTGCTGTACGAGGGGCCGTGGGTGGCCGAGCGCTACGTGGCGATCCGCGAATTCATCGAGCGCAAGCCGGCGGCGCTGCACCCGGTCACCGGCGCGATCATCAACGGCGCGACGCGATACTCGGCGATCGACGCTTTCACGGCGTACTACCGGCTCAAGGCACTGCAGCGCAAGATCGAGCCGGTGTGGGACGCGATCGACATCCTGGTGACCCCGACCGCCGGCACCATCTATCGCATCGACGAAGTCGAGGCCGACCCGGTGCGGTTGAACAGCAACCTCGGCCGCTACACCAACTTCATGAACCTGCTCGATCTCGCCGCGATCGCGGTGCCGGCGGGCTTCCAGCGCAACCAGCTGCCGTTCGGCGCGACGCTGATCGCCTCGGCTTTCGCCGACGAAGCGCTGTGCGTGCTCGGCGAGGCGGCGCAGCGAGCGTGCGTGGACACGATGGGGGCCACGGGTCTGCCCTTACCAAGAGATTCCTCTTTTGAGGCTTCAACGGCAAATCTCGTTCGCGTTGCGGTCTGCGGCGCGCATATGTCGGGGCTGCCGCTCAACAGCCAGCTCACCGAGCGCGGTGCGCGGCTCGCGCGCAAGTGCCGTACCGCGCCGCAGTACCGGCTTTACGCGCTCACCGATTTCTCGCCGCCGCGCCCGGGGATGGTGCGCGCGGACACCGGCGCCGCCATCGAGCTCGAGGTGTGGGAGGTGCCGGCGGGGGCGTTCGGCAGTCTCGTCGACGGCATCCCGGCGCCGCTCGGCATCGGCACCGTGACGCTCGAGGACGGCCAGCAGGTCAAAGGATTTCTCTGCGAGAGCCACGCCACGCGCGGCGCGCGGGACATTACCAGCCTTGGGGGCTGGCGATCTTTCATCGATGGAGGGAAGCGATGAGCAACCACGCGGCAGCGGCACCCGAAGAAGCAGCGCACGGCTCCGACCGGGGCTTCGCCAAGCTCGAGTTCGAGCTGAACGACTACCCGGGCGTCGTCAAGACGTCGTTGTTCGGCATCCAGCACGTGCTGGTGATGTTCACCGCCATGGTGGGCGGCCCGCTCATCGTCGGGCGCATTCTCGATCTGCCCGAGGGCACGCGCATCGCGATGGTGTCGGGCACCATGATCGGCTGCGGCATCGCCACCATGATCTCGGCGCTCGGCATGGGCTTCATCGGGCCGCGCCTGCCGATCGTGATGGGGGTGTTCTACATCTTCATCGGGCCGATCGTCGCCATCTCGAAGGAGATCAGCCTGGCGGCGGCGATGACCGCGCTGATCATCGGCGGCGCGGTGCAGTTCGCCTGGAGCCCGCTGATCGGCAAGCTGCACCGCTTCTTCCCGCCGATCGTCACCGGTACCGCCATCCTGCTGATCGGGACCGGGCTGATGAAGATCGGCATCAACGTCGCCTCGGGCCTTAACACGCCGGCGTTCGCCCAGCCGCTCACCATGGGCCTCGCCGCGCTGATGATCGTGCTGATCCTGGTGATCACGCGCTTCGCCAAGGGCTTCGCGCGGGCGCTGTCGCTGTTCGTGACCATGCTGATCGGCTACTTCGTGTCCGCCTGGTTCGGCCTGATCGACCTCGGGACGGTGGCGAAGGCCGACTGGGTCTCGATCCCGACGCCGTTCCCGTATGGCGGGCTGGAGTGGCCCGGGCTGATCGGCGTGATCACGGTGATCATCTGCTTCTTCGCCACGGCGGTCGAGACCACCGGCCACACGCTCGCGGTGTCGCGCATCGTCGGCGTCCCGCAGGAGAGCTGGCGCATCCGCGGCGCGGTGTCGAATGACGGCCTGGGGTCCGCCATTTCCGCGCTGTTCGGCGGCATGGCGCTCACCTCTTACTCGCAGAACATCGGCGTGATCTCGCTCACCGGGGTGGGCAGCCGCTTCGTGGTCGCCTTCGGCGGCGCGTTCCTGATCCTGATGGCGCTGGTGCCGAAGGTCGGCGCGATCATCGCGCTGATGCCGAACGCGGTGCTCGGCGGGGTGCTGCTGTTCATGTTTGGCATGGTCGCCTCGGTCGGCGTCGACATCATCGGGCGCAACCTGACCTCACGCCGCGACGCGGTGATCCTCGCCGCCGCGCTCGGTGTCGGCCTCGGGATCCAGGCCGCGCCGCCGGGGGCGTTCGACGCCGTCGCGCCGGCACTGCGCATCCTGGTCACCGACGGCATCGTGATGGGCATCCTGCTGGCGATGGTGCTCAACCTGCTGATGCCGAGAGAGGAGAAGTAATCCGGCCTAGTGGCCGCGGGCATCGAGGTGCGCGAGGTGCAGCCGGTGCAGGCTGATCTTGCGCACCTCCGCCTTGCTTTCCTCGATGTGCGCGCGCAGCAGTTGCGCCGCGCGCGCGGACTTGCGCGCGAGGACGGCGCGGAGGATCTGGCCATGCTCAAGGTAGGTGTAGACGACGCGCTCGGGATGGGTGAAATCGAGCCGGCGCACGATGCGGATCCGCTCGGTAATCGACTGGTGGATGCGCGCCAGCTCTGAATTGCCCGCCGCGCCGATCAGCCTGGCGTGGAACTCCTCGTCGAGCTGCGCCACGCGTGCGCCGTCGGTCAGCCGGTTGCGCGGCGCCACCAGCCAGACTCTTTCAAGCCCGGCGAGCGCGGCGCGGGGATTCCCCGCGCATACCCTTCGCACCGCGGCGCATTCGAGCATCACCCGCAAGTCGTAGAGCTGGTCGAGCTGCTCGAAGTCGAGCGGCCGCACGCTCCAGCCGCTCTTCGCGTGCACCTCGAGGTAGCCCTCGCGCTCCAGGCGGAACAGCGCCTCGCGCACCGGCGTGCGCGACACGTGCGCGCGGCGCGCCACGTCGTTCTCGGAAAAGCGCGTCCCCGGCAGCAGGCGGAACTCGAAGATGTCGGCCTTGATCCGCTCGTAGACTGGCCCGGAAAGATTTTTTCGGCTGCGGGGCATCAGCCCTCGGCGATCGAGTTCTCGCGCACGCCAACCTTGTCGATCTCGACCCCGTCGCCCGGCTTCATCCACACCGGATTCTTACACACGTGTGCTCGATTCCACCGTCCCCGGCCGCAGCTTCAAACCGATCGACCAGATCTCGTCCCGCGTGGCGGAATTCACCAGGCTGCGCCAAGGCGCCGGGGTTAGGCGACCGTAGAAAGCGGACTGTCCCGAATCGCGCCTGAGTGTCCAGAATCCCGATCTCGTAGCTCATTGATTCTTTGCGGTAGCGCACCTGCAAACCAGGCAGATGCGCTACTTTGGCCCGAGCAGCGCTTGCGGCACGCGCCGGGGCGCGAGTAGAATGTGCTTACGCATGTAAGTACATCGAGGTTGCCATGGCTGCACCCCAGCAGCGCTACGCAGGTAAGGTCACGCAGGTCGGCAATTCGAAAGGGATCCGGCTGGACGCCGCCTTCTTCAAGGCGCACCCGGAGTTCGGCGGCGAGGTCCAGGCCACCGTGCTCGCGGAGGGTCAAGTGCTGCTCTCGGCCAAGGCGAAGCGCCGGGCGCGCGACAATAGGGCCGAGGCGCCTGACCCCGTCATGGCTTCATTCCTCGGCTTCCTCGAGCGGCAGATGCGGGCGCACCCTGAGCGCATCCGGCCGCTCGATTCCAAGCTGCTCGACGAGATCGGCGTGCTCGTCAAGGGCGTCGACGTCGAGTGAAGCTCTACAACGGCTGGCGGCTCTACGCTTTCCAGCCGTTCGCCGAGCGGCTGGCTGCGCTCAAGAAAGAGGTCGAGCGCCTGCGCGCGACGGATCCCGAGGGATATCGCCGCCACCCGACGACCGTGCTCCTCGCGTCCGTGTACAAGGCGATCACGGAAGTCGTCCCGGCCAACCCTGACCAGCCCGAGTTTCGCGTCGGGCACTCGCTCGGGCCGCAGTACGCCCACTGGCGTCGTGTGAAACGCGGCCTGCCTTCGCGCTACCGCCTGTTCTATCGGTTCAGCAGCAAGCCGGTGCGGGTGATCATCTATGCCTGGCTCAACGACGAGGCCACGCTCCGCAAGGCAGGCGCGAAGACGGACGTCTATGCCGTGTTTCAGCGCATGCTCGCGCGCGGCGAGGTGCCCTCCGATATCGAAGCGCTGACGAAGGGCGGCTCGGAGATCAAGTAAGGCGGACTTGCATGGGGTGCAGGGGGTCGAGTGTTCGAATCACTTCGCCCCGACCAATCGACTCATGAGTTAGGCCGCTGACCCGCGGCCGTTTCATTTTTCTGCGCTGGCTGAGGAACGGTATCGGGTGCTGACCCTCCTCATCTGTCCGAAGAGCGCTCGCGACGGATAGGAAGCTCTTCGCGGAGCTGCCTTTAATCCTCGTGCAGCCCTGCTTTCCGCATGCCCTCCAGGAAGCGCTCCATCAACTGGGGCGTCTGGTAGGGGACGCTTGCTCTTATCCAATCGATCGATAGCCGGGGCTGCTCGCGGTGCACGGTCGCCAGAAATGACCGGGCCTCATCGACTCGCCCTGCCTGGGCCAGGCTCGCGCAGCGCAAACGTTGCGCCCCCTGAAAACCCGGGCGCAGCCGCAGGGCTTCTGTCGTGCATCGAACGGCTTCTGCAAATCGCCCGGCGGCATAGTGAGCAACCGCGATACCCCCGAGGAACCACGCCAGCTCCGGATCCAAGGGACTGAGCCTGATTGCGTCTTCCCCATGCTCGATGGCCTCGCGCTCCAGCCCCGCAAAAGCCAGGGCGTGGCTGAGATAAGAGTGGGCTGCCGCAGAGTTCGGATTGAGGTCGACCGCCCGACGAAACGCCGCGATCGACTCCTCGGTGCGCCTTTCCATGAGGGCCCAATACCCGAGCGCGATATGCCCCCAGGGATCGCGATCATCGAGCGCGATCGCCCGAATGGCGTGCTGGCGGCCGGGGAGCAACCCTTGATCGCGATCAACCCACCCCATGTGCGCCGCAAACACCAAGCAAAACCCCAACAGACTTCGAGCGGGCGCGTAGTCCGGACAGGCTTTGACGGCCCGTTCAAGAGCGCCGATCGCAGTCTCGTAGTCCGGGCGCGTCAGGCGCCAGAAATGCGTCCGTGCGCGAGCCACGAGTTCCCAGGCTCCGAGATCGTCTGCGGAGCGCGAAAGTGCACGGACGCCCTCCGCGGCCAGCAGGTGGGGTTCGATGGCCGCGGCCACGTTGCGCGTGATTTCGTCCTGCACGGCGAAGATGTCGCCAAGCTCGCGGTCGTACCGTTCGGCCCAGTGATGGCCGCCGGTCATCGCGTCGACGAGTTGCGCGCTGATGCGCAGCCGCTTGCCCGCCCGGCGCACGCTGCCTTCGAGCACGTAGCGCACGCCGAGGTCGCGCGAGACCTGTTTCACATCGACTGCGCGCCCCTTGTAAACGAAGGCCGAGTTTCGGGCGATGACGAACAACCAGCGGATGCGCGATAGCCCCGTGATCAGGTCCTCGGAAATGCCATCGGCGAAATGCTGCTGATCGGGGTCGCCGCTCATATTGTCGAACGGCATCACCGCGATCGAGGGACGGTCGGGCAGCGGCAGCGATAAACCGTCCCCGCGTGCTGCCGGGCGAGAGGCAGGAGGAGGATCGGGCTCGAGTCCCTTGCCGGCCTGCGCGGGCGTGCGCACTTCGCGCGCGAGCGCCTTCGTGGCGGCGTCCGGCTCCACGTCCAACTCACGCTTCAAGAGCACGGCCAGATGCTCGTAGTGCCTGAGTGCATCCGACCTTCGTCCGCCCATCGCCAATGCCCGTATTCGGAGCCGGTGCGCATCCTCCCGCACGTCGTTCGCTGCAATGGCCCGATCGGCTGCTCTCATCGCCGCCTCGGCATTGCCCGAGGCTAGTTCCAGCTCGCCGAGCCGGATCATGGCGTTGAGCGCCAGTCCTTGAAGCCTCTGGCGCTCGCTTGTCAGCCACTCGCCCCATGAGTCTTCGGCAATGTCGAGATCGGCAAGAAGGGGACCCTTGTGGAGCTCGGTTGCTGCGGCCAGAGCATCACGGCTTCCATCTCGGATCAGGGCTTCGAACCGCGGAACGTCGGAAGCCACGACCCCGGCCTTGAGCGACACGGAATGTCCGTGATTGACGATCGAGTCGTCGCCCAGGATGCGGCGAAGTACATAGAGTCCTTGGCGCAGATTCTGGCGCGCCGGCGCCTCGAAGTGCGATCCCCACAGCAGGTCGGTGAGCTTCTCGCGCCGCTGCTGCTCGGGTGCCGTGCACGCGAGGTAGGCGAGCAGCCCCGCAGCCTTCTTGCTGGCGAATTCGACGACCCCCTGCGGCCCGGTCAGCTCGAAGCGGCCGAGCAGCGAGAGCGCGTATTTGCAGGGCGGAGCGTTTTCCATGCCTGCGCCCGAGCGGTTGGGGACCTGGCAGGGTCGGGCAGCAACACATTCTGCATTGTTGAGGGCGGCTGCCGCAAGATTAACGCGGATTCTGACGCGCAGCTGACGCTGTTTTGACGGGCGCGGACTTCAATCGGCGCCATGCCACACGCATCGCAAGGAGGAAGCCGATGGTTATCAGGACAGGACGACTGGCACCAGCCATCGCGCTCGGAGCGATAGCTTTGGGTGCCATGTTCGCCGGCAAGGACTCAATCGGTGCGACACCAGGAAGCGCCAGCGTGACGGAGCTCGAGGCAAAGATGTTTTCCATGAGCGCCGGGTACGAGCGTTTCATGGGCCGGTGGAGTCGCCTCCTGGCGCCGGCGTATATCGCGTTTGTCGGCGTAAAGGACGGCGATCGAGTCCTCGACGTCGGCACCGGGACTGGAGCGCTCGCCTCGACGCTGGAGGCGAGCATGACTTCGAGTGAGGTTGTCGGCATCGATCCGTCCGAGGGCTTCATCGGCTACGCGAAGAAAAACGCCAAGTCCGGTCGCGTGCGCTTCGAGGTCGGCGATGCCCAAGCGCTGCGGTACAAGGATGCATCGTTTGACCAGACGATGGCTCTGCTCGTGATGAATTTTGTCCCGGATCACAACAAGGCGATCGGTGAGATGCGCCGAGTAACCCGTCCCCAGGGGGTCGTCAGCGCCTGCGTATGGGATTACAACGCCGGCATGGAGATGCTCAGATTTTTCTGGGATGAAGTGGTCGCGCTGGATCCGGCGATGGCGCCGAAGGATGAGCGCAACATGAAACTCTCCCGCGAGGGGCACCTCGGTGAGCTTTGGAAGAAGGTCGGGCTGGTCAATGTCCAGGAAAGGCCCCTGGTGATCGAGCAAGCCTTCGCATCGTTTGACGACTATTGGGGCCCGTTTCTTAAGGGCGCCGGCCCAGGCGGTGCCTACGTCGTGTCACTTGCCGACGAACGCCGCCGGCAGCTCGAGGCGCGCATGCGAAAGCGCCTGCTCGGAGATCGTGAAGACGGCGCATTCGTCCTCAAAGCGCGAGCTTGGTGCGTGCGGGGGGAAGTCCCAAGATGAACCCGACTCGAGAATAGAAAGCCGTCGGACCCTAACCCGTTCCGGGAGCGCCCCCTCCCGGGGCGCGAGCCGAGTCTTCATCACTCGCGTTCCGGTGACAGGAGCGACAAGTCGGGAGTCCAATCGGACACCGCCGGCGTTCCGTGCGCCGAGCGGGCCGTTCGCCGATCTGTTTCGCGCCTTCACCGGACGCCCGATCTACGACCCGTCGGCCATTCGCGCGCCGGCATTGATCGTGCGCGGAGACGCGGACACGACATCCACCGACGCGGACTCGCGAAGGCTCCTACGCGACCTCGGCTCCGACGTGAAGCGCTACCGGACGATTGCCTCGGGCAGCCATTTCGCGTTTTTCGAACGCCCGGCGCCGCTGCTGTTCGAGGCCTGCGAGGAGTTCTTGGAGACGTCGAGCTTTGACTAACTACGAACCATTAGGCCGTCGTCACCAGACTCCCGGGAACCGCTGCGCGGCCGAGAGGACTTCATCGAACACCTGATAGTCCGCTTCGCGCGGCATGGCAAACCCCTCGAGCAGCAGTACTTCCCGGTTTGCAGCGAGCGCGGCTGTGCTTCCCGCGGCGCCGAGCGCCTCGCGCAAGCGCTCGAGCTCGCCCTCCGCGAGCGGCGCCGTCGCCACCAACGGCGGTATCGGCGCCGCCTCCGTCGAAGCGATCACCTTGACCTTGGCGGCCAAGGACGGATCGTTCCGGCGGAGCAGGTCGTGCGCATAGCTGTCGAGCGGCCCGACGTCGATGCGGCCTTCGTCGAGCGCCTCGATGACGCGGCGGGCGTTCAGCAGTCCCCCGACCGCGCTGCGGTACAGGCGCGGTCGCGCCGGCGTGCGGTGCGCGAGCAGGTGCCTGCGCAGCGCGACACAGCCCGACATCGAGTTCTCGAGCGTGTAGCCGACCACGCCGCCGAACGTATCTTCCAGCGTGCGATGGGCAGAATCGGCGCGCACCACGATGTCGGTGAAATAGATCGGCCGGCCCTGATACCCGCTCGGCGACGGCACTGGCGCGGCCAGCAGCGTCGGTGACGGCCGGCGCTGCGAGAAGGGCAGCCCGCACATCATCGCGCAGCCGAGATCGTCGCGCGCCCAGAGCGCATCGAGCGGCGCCGGCGGGTCGTAGTCGAGCACCGTCCAGTCGAGCCGCGCGCGCCGCAGCGCCCAGCCGAGCACCTCCTTCCACGCCGCCTTGACCAGGGGCGTGACCGAGTACATGCGCGCGTTCGCGATCGGGGACACGGGACCTCGGGGCAGCGTCGTCGGCACATGCACGCACGGCAGCCCTCCGCTGTCAAGGGGTGGTCTCTCTGTTGACGCCCGCGGCGCGGTACCGATAATGCCGGGATGGAGTTCGATCTCGTCATTCGCGGCGGCACGGTCGCCACCGCGGCACGGACCTTCGCCGGCGACGTCGGCATCCGCGACGGCAAGATCGCCGCGCTCGGCGAGCGGCTCGCCGGCGGCCGCGAGATCGACGCGCGCGGCAGGCTCGTGCTGCCGGGCGGCGTGGACAGCCACTGCCACGTCGAGCAGCTTTCCTCCTTCGGCATCATGTGCGCCGACGATTTCTACTCGGCCACCGTCTCGGCCGCGTTCGGCGGCACGACCACAATCATCCCGTTCTGCGCGCAGCACCGCGGCGACTCGCTCGCGAAAGTCCTCGCCGACTACCACGAGCGGGCGCGCGCCAAGGCGGTGATCGACTACGGCTTTCATCTCATCGTCGCCAACCCCGACGAGCGGACGCTCGGTACCGATCTGCCCGCGGCGATTGCGAGCGGCATCCGCTCGTTCAAGATTTTCATGACCTACGACCGGATGCGCCTGCACGACGAGCAGATCCTTGACGTCATGGCGGCGGCGCGCCGGCAGGGCGCGTTGGTCATGGTGCACGCCGAGAACCACGGCGTGATCTCGTGGCTCGCCGGCCGCATGGTCAAGCAGGGCAACACGCTGCCCCGCTACCACGCGATCTGCCACACCCGCGGCTCCGAGGCGGAGGCGATCCAGCGCGTGACCGCGCTCGCCGAGCTCGTCGACTGCCCGATCTTGATCGTGCACGTCTCCACGGTGGAAGGCATCGAGCAGATCCGTCAGGCGCGCGCGCGCGGCCTCAAGGTCTACGGGGAGACCTGCCCGCAGTACCTGTTTCTCACCGCCAAGGACATCGACATCGGGCTCGCCGGCGCGATGTTCTGTTGCAGCCCGCCGCCGCGCGACGAGGCGGCGCAGGCCGCGTGCTGGCGAGGCCTCGCGGACGGCACGCTGCACGTGTACTCCTCGGACCACGCGCCCTACCGCATGGACGCGAGCGGCAAGCTGCCGAAGGGCGAGCAGACGACGTTCAAGGAGATGGCGAACGGCGTGCCCGGCCTCGAGCTGCGGCTGCCTCTGCTGTTCACCTACGGCTACAAGGCCGGCCGGCTCAGGCTCGAGGAGTTCGTGAACCTCACCGCGACGCGCCACGCGCAGACCTACGGCCTCTACCCAAGGAAGGGCACGATCGCCGTCGGCGCGGACGCCGATCTCGCGCTCTGGGACCCGGACCGGAAGGTGCGCGTCACGCGGGAGCTGGTGCACGACAACACTGGCTACACGCCCTACGAGGGCCGCGAGCTCACCGGCTGGCCGACCACGGTCCTCTCGCGCGGCGAGCCGATCGTCGACAATGGCCGCCTCTCGGCCCGGCGCGGCCGCGGGCAGTTTCTCGCCCGGGAGCCAAGTGACGCGGCGCAGCCCGCCGGCCGCGCGGTGCCCGAGCTCGCCCAGCTCGCCGCCTGGAAGACTCCGCTCCAACTCTGAGAACCGCCATGGCCAGACACCTGAAGATCGCCGCTGCCCAGCTCGGACCGCTCCACCGCGCCGATACGCGCGCCGCCGCGACGAAGCGCCTCGTCGCGCTGCTGCGCGAGGCGCACGGCATGGGCGCGAAGTTCGTCGTGTTCCCGGAGCTCGCGTTCACCACGTTCTTTCCGCGGTGGTGGATGGAGGACCAGGCTGAGGTCGATCGCCAGTTCTTCGAGCGGTCGATGCCGTCGCCGGAGACGCGGCCGCTTTTCGACGAGGCAAGCAAGCTCGGGATCGGTTTCTACGTCGGCTACGCCGAGCTCATCGAGGAGGGCGGCCGCCTCGCCCGCTTCAACTCGGCGATCCTCGTCGCGCCCGACGGGGCGATCGTCGGCAAGTACCGCAAGATCCATCTGCCCGGGCACGCCGACCACAAGCCGAAGGCGGCCTTTCAGCATCTGGAGAAGAAGTACTTCGAGGTCGGGAACCTCGGCTTCCGCGTCTGGCGCTACCTCGACACGATCACCGGAATGCTGATCTGCAACGACCGGCGCTGGCCCGAGGCGTTCCGCGTGCTCGCGCTGCAGGGCGCCGAGATCGTCGCGCTCGGCTTCAACACGCCGACCGAGAACCTGCACTACCCTGAGCCGCCGGCGCTGCGGGTGCACCACCACCTGATCATGGCGCAGGCGATGGCGTTCCAGAACGCCACCTGGCTGGTCGAGACCGCGAAGTGCGGGTTCGAGGACGGCTTCCGCATGTTCGGCCATTCGCTGATCGTCGCGCCCACGGGCGAGATCGCGGTGCGGACCGCCAGCGAGGCCGACGAGGTCATCTGCTTCAACTGCGACATCGACCTCGCCGCGAACCTGAAGAGAACGATGTTCAACTTCGCCGCGCACCGCCGACCCGAGCACTACAAGCTCATCGTCGAGCGTGTGGGCGCCGAGGTCACGCCGGCGAACGAATGACCTCCGGGCGCGCTGCCGCGCCGCACGGGAGGCACGCTGCAATGGATCTCAAGCTCTCGGACCTCTCGCCGCTCGAGCGCTACAAGCTGCTGATTGGCCTGGTGATCCCGCGGCCGATCGCGTGGGTGTCGACGGTGAACGAGCGCGGCGTCGCGAACTGCGCGCCGTTCTCGTTCTTCAACGTCTTCAGCGAGGAGCCGCCGCTCTGCGTCCTCGGCTTCAACCTGCGCTCGGACGGCAAGATGAAGCACACGCCGCAGAACATCCGGCGCACGGGCGAGTTCGTCGTCAACCTCGTCGACGAGGCGACCGCGGGCGCGATGCACATCTCGAGCTATGAGTTCGCGGAGGACGAGAGCGAGTTCGAAAAGATCGGGGTCCATCCGGCGCCGGCGAAGCTCGTCTCGCACCCGCGCATCGCCGAGGCGGCGGCGAGCCTCGAGTGCCGGGTCGAGCGGCGCCTCGAGTTCGGGCCGGCGCGCGAGCTGCTGATCGGCGAGATCCTGCTCGTGCACGCGCGCGATGGGATCATCGACCCGGGAACGAAGCGCGTCTCCGAGAGCCACTACCGCCCGATCGGGCGACTCTTCGCGAACCGCTACTGCACCACCCGCCAGCGCTTCGAGCTCCCCGGCGAGCTGCCGGAAGCATGAGCGCGCCGGGCCGCCCCAAGCGCGAATCCCGAGCGCGTTTGCGCGAGGGTAGTCCGATGAGCCGCCAGTCGGTCCGCGCCTATCTCGCGCACCTCGAGCGCCGCGGCTGGCTGAGGTCGATCGCCGAGCTGGTCGACCCGAGGTTCGAGATCTCCGCGCATCTCTGCCTCGCCGGCGCCGGTCCCGCGCTGCGGTTCGAACGGGTGGCCGGGCACGGCATGCGAGTCTTCGGCAACCTGCTCTGCAACCGGGAGCGCATCGCGCTCGGGCTCGGTACGACGGTCGCGCGGTTGCAGGAGCGGATCGTCGCCGCGATCGGCTCGCCGCTCGCTCCGCGGCTGGTCGACGCCGCACCTTGCCAGGCCATCGCGATCGACCGACCCGATCTGGCGACGCTGCCGATCCCCACGTTCTTCGAGCACGAGACCGGGCCGTACCTCACGGCCGGCGCCATCGTGGCGCGCGATCCGGAATCGGGCCGCGGCAACCTCTCGTTCGCACGGCTCAAGCCGCTCGGCGGAAGCCGGGCGTTCATCGGGATCGCGCCGAACCATCATCTCGCGATCTTCGCGCGGCGGGCGCAGGCTGCGGGCCGGCGGCTGCCGATCGCCGTGACGCTCGGCAATCATCCCGCGGTGCTCATCGCCGCCGCGCTCTACCTCGGCGTGGGCGAGGACGAGCTCCGGGTCGCCGGCGCGTTGCTCGGCCGTCCGGTCGAAGCGGCCCGAACGGCGAACGGTGGGCTTGCAGTGCCGGCGCATTGCGAGATCGTCCTGGAAGGCGAGATCGACGTCGCCGCGGCGATCGCCGAAGGCCCGGTGTCCGAGTACCACGGCATGTACGAGGACTACGGCGTCGGCTACTTGGTCGAGTTCAGCCGGATGACCCGTCGCCGCGACGCGATGCTGCAGGTGGTGCAGCCCGGCTACTACCCCGAGCACGTCTGGATCGGCGGCGAGGCGATCGCCGCGTCGCTCGTCTACCGCCTGCGCCCGAGCTTTCCCAATCTTGGCGCGGTCGCCATCACTCCCGGCGGCGCCGGCCGGATGCACGCCGTCGCGACCCTCGCCGAGCCGCGCGCAGGGGATGCGCGGCGCCTGATCGAGGCGGTCTGGGAAGCGGTCCACCTCGTCAAGCTCGTCACGGTCGTGGACGCGGACGTCGATCCCTGGGATCCGATGCACGTCGAGTGGTCCCTCGCGACCCGGATGAAGGCCGATCGCGACCTCGTCGTCACGGCCGGCGCGCCGACCAACCGGTCCGATCCGCTCGAGGAGGACGTCAAGATCGCGAAGCTCGGGATCGACGCGACGCGCAAGTCCGGCGACCGCGCGGACTGGCGCGCGGCGGCGCCCCCTGAGGCCGTGCTCCAGCGGATCAGGCGTAAAATTTCCAGTCGATCATGAGCACGTTCACACGCCTGTTCTTCCGCTACGACGGCCCGACCTGGGTCGTCGCGGGCGTGCTCTACGGCAGTTGGGTGGCGCTCATCTGGTACCACGCCAGCCTGCCGTGGTGGGTGATCGCGCCGGTGGGCACGTACCTCGTCGCCTGGCACTTCTCGCTGCAGCACGAGGCGATCCACTCGTTCCTCTCCGCCCCGGAATGGCTGCGCTGGGCGGTGGTGATGCCGCCGCTCGGGCTGTGGCTGCCGTTCCCGCTCTACTACGAGAGCCATCGCAAGCACCACCAGAATACCCACCTCACCGAGCCGGGCGTCGACACCGAGTCGTTCTACGTCCGTCAGGCTGAGTGGTCAGCGATGCACCCGGCGAAGAAGGCGATCCTGCTGGCGAACCAGACCCTCGCCGGGCGCGTGCTGGTCGGGCCGCTGCTGCGGCTCGCGAAGCTCGCGACGCAGGAGCCGGCGCGGCTCCGTCGGGGCGACTTCTCGCACGTTCCGCACTGGATCGTGCACGCGGTGCTCCTCGCGGGGCTGTTCTGGTTCATCTCGGGGGTCGCCGGCATGCCCTGGTGGCAGTACGTGCTGCTCATCGCCTGGCCCGCGTTCGGCCTGGGCTGGGTGCGCTCGTTCATCGAGCACCGCTACGGCGCGCGTCCCGGCGAGCGCACCGCGATCACCGAATCGGGCCCGTTCTGGAGCCTGCTGTTCCTCAACAACAACCTGCATGCCGCGCACCACCTGCATCCGAAGATGGCGTGGTGGCGGCTGCCGGCCTACTGGCGCGCGAACCGCGACAAGCTCCTCGCGCACAACGGCAACTACCTCTTCTCGGGCTACGGCGAGATCGCGCGCCGCTGGCTGCTCGAACCGGTGTTCGTCCCGGCCCATCCGCGCTGGTAGCTCGGCCGGGCCTGAACTCACTCAGGAGAAAACCATGAAAAAACTCGCCGTCGCCGCAGCGGCCGCCGCCGCGATACTCGCGCTGCCCGCTCACGCGCAGACCGTGCTGAAGGTGCACTCCTTCTCGGGCCCGCAGGCGCCCGACCAGGCGCTGCATCTCCTCCCCTGGGCGGAAAAGATCAACAAGGGCTCGGGCGGACGGCTGAAGGTCGAGGTCTACACCAACATGCAGCTCGGCGGAAAGCCCGCCGACCTGCCGCAGCAGCTCGACGACGGGGTCGTGGACATCATCTTCCACCTGCCGGGTTTCTCCCCGGGGCGCTTTCCCGGGATGGAGGGCACCGAGCTCGCCTTCACCAACGTCGGCGTCTCCGCGGGCCAGAGCCCGGCGGTGTTCGAGTGGGCGAACCGCTGGCTGAAGGCGAGCGAGTTCAAGGGCATCAAGATCCTCGTCATCCACACCACGGACGCCTCGATCCTGCACACCCGCGACAAGGCCATCCGCACCCTCGATGATTTCAAGGGCGTGAAGCTGCGCGTGCCCGGCCGCTTCGTCGGTGAGGCGGCGAAGGCGCTCGGCGCGACGCCCGTCGGCATCCCCCTGCCGGGGGTGTACGAGGCGCTCGCGCGCGGCCAGGTGGACGGGATGTTCATCAACTGGGCGATCATGCCCGCCTACCGCTTCTACGAGGTCACGAAGAACCAGATGGAGACCCCGATCTACCAGTCGCCGCTGATGACGCTGATGAGCCAGCGCTCGTACGACAAGCTCCCCCCGGACCTCAGGAAAGTCATCGACGAGAACTCCGGGCTCGAGTACACGAAGTACATCGGCAAGGTCTGGGACAGCCTCACCGAGGGCGCGCGCAAGCAGACCCGCGATCACGGCAACAACGTGTACACGATCTCCGACCAGGAGCGCGCCCGCTGGGTGGCGGCGGTGCAGCCGGTCTACCGGATCTGGATCGAGGAGATGAACAAGCGCGGCCTGCCCGGGCAGAAGATGTTCGACGACCTGCTCGTCACGACCGCCAAGTACGGCCGCAAGCCCTAGCCCCCGCGGGCGAGCGTTGAATCAACCACCGGCAGCCGCAGCCGGCGCGGTGCGGGACCTGCTGACCCGTCTGTGCGAGCGGGTGGCGATGGTCGGCGGCGCCGCGCTGCTCGGCGCCATGGGGGTGCTGGTCGCCACCGTGATCGGCGGCGCGTTCGGCAGGCCGCTGCTCGGCGACTCCGAGCTCGTCGAGTTCCTCTGCAGCGTCGCGGTCTTCGCCTTCCTTCCCTACTGCCAGCTGCGCGGCTCGAACGTCGTCGTCGACTTCTTCACCCGGCCACTGCCGGAGCGCGCGCGCGACGGGCTCGATGCCCTGATGGGCGTCGTGTTCACCGGCGTTGCCGCCGTTCTTGCCTGGAGGCTCCTCGAAGGCGGGCTCACCGCGTCCGAGCGCGCCAAGCGCAGCATGTTCCTGCAGCTCCCGGAGTGGTGGGGCTACGCGATCGGCGTGGTCGCGATGCTGCTGTGGGTCGTCGTCTGCGCCTGGACGGCGTACGAGAGCCTGCGGCGGGCCCGCAGCCGATGACGCGCTTCGACATCGGCATCTGGATGTTCGTCGCCACGCTCGTCCTGATCGGCCTGCGCATGCCCGTCGCGGTGGCGATGCTGCTGGTCGGCGGCGCCGGGTACGCGGCGATCAACGGCGCCACGCCGCTGCTGAACACGCTGAAGACGATGACCTTCTCGAAGTTCGCGAACTACACCCTGTCGGTCATCCCGCTGTTCCTGCTGATGGGCGAGTTCGCGACCAAGGGCGGGATGAACAGCGCGCTGTTCCGGGCGGCGCGCGCCTGGTTCGGGCACTGGCGCGGCGGCCTCGCAGTCGCCACCATCGGCGGCTGCGCCGCGTTCGGCGCGGTCTGCGGCTCGTCGCTCGCCACCGCCGCCACCATGTCGCAGGTCGCCGGGCCGGAGATGCGCAGGCACGGCTACTCGCCCGCGCTCGCCACCGGCACGCTCGCCGCGGGCGGCACGCTCGGCATCCTCATCCCGCCGTCGGTGATCCTGGTGATCTACGCGGTCTTCACGGAGCAGTCGATCGGCGCCCTGTTCGTGGCCGCCGTCGTCCCGGGGCTGCTCGCGACGGTCATGTACATGATCGTCGTCCACCTCTACGCGCGCTTCGTGCCCGGGGCCGCGCCGAAGGCCGAGCGGGTGCGCTGGAGCGAGCGCATCGCGGCGACCAAGGAGGCGTGGTCGGTGCTGGCCGTGTTCCTGCTGGTGGTGATCGGGATCTACCGCGGCTGGTTCTCCCCCACCGAAGCGGCCGGGATCGGCGCCTGCGCGGTCATGGTGCTCGCGATGTGGCTCGGCGGCATGCGCTGGAAGGGCATCCGCGAGTCGCTGCTGTCCGCGGGCGAGACGACCGCGATGATGTACCTCATCATGCTCTCCGCGGAGCTGTTCTCGGCCGGGCTTGCGTCGTCCCAGATGCCGACCGAGCTCGCGCAGAAGGTGGCCGCGCTGGACGCTCCGCCGCTCGCGATCGTGGGCGTCATCCTGATCACCTACCTGGTCCTCGGCTGCTTCATGGAGTCGCTCGCCATGGTGCTGCTCACCTTGCCGGTCTTCATCCCGCTCGTCCTCGCGCTCGACCTCGGGCTTAGCCAGGGCGCGGTGCTGGTGTGGTTCGGCATCCTGGTGCTGGTGAGCGTCGAGGTCGGCATGATCAGCCCGCCGTTCGGGCTGAACCTCTTCCTCATCAACGCCATGGCGAAGGACGTGCCGATGCGGGAAACCTACAAGGGCGTCCTCGGCTTCTGCGCGATGGACGCGATCCGCCTCGCGGTGCTGCTGTTCTTTCCCGCGGTGGCGCTGTGGCTGCCGGGGCTGAAATAGGGCCGCGCTAGGCGGCAAGCCATCCGCCGTCCACCGGCAGCACCGTGCCGGTGACGAAGCTCGCGTCGTCGCTCGCGAGGAACGCGATCGCGGCCGCCACCTCCTCGGGCGTCGCGAAGCGCCGCATCGCATGGCGCTCGCGCAGCCGCTCGCTCGCCGCCTGCGGGTCGACGCTTCGCGCGAACGCGCGCGCGAGCATCGGCGTGTCGGTCGCGCCGGGCGCGACCGCGTTCACGCGGATGCCGTCGCCGACGAAATCGAGCGCCATCGCGCGCGTCATCGCGATGACCGCGCCCTTGGAAGCGACATAGGCGCTGTTCGCGCGGCCACCGGCGATCGCGAGCTGTGAGGCGACGGTCACGATCGCCCCGCGTCGCGCGCGCTGCATGGCGGGAACCACCGCGCGGGCCCAGAGCCAGGTGCCGTCCACGTTCACGCGGAACACTTCCGCCCAGTCGGGCAGATCGGTGGTCGTCACCGTGCCGCCGCAGGAGCGGCCGGCCGCCGTCACCAGGACGTCGACGCGCCCCCATGCCTCCAGCACGGCAGCCGCATCGGCCTCGGCCGCGCCCGGAGCGGCGACGTCAGAGACGCGGACCAGCGCCTCATGGCCCGCGTCGCGCAGCGCCCGCCCGGTACCTTCTGCGGCATCGCTGTCCACGTCCACGACCGCGACCCGCGCGCCTTCGCGCGCGAGCGCGAGGGCGCAGGCGCGACCGATCCCCGATCCCGCGCCCGTCACGATCGCCACCGCGTCCGCGAATCTCACGTCGCCTCCCTGAACCAGCCGGGATGCGCGCGGGCCCACTCGTCGAGATGGGCGACCGACGCCTCGAGCCCGAAGCGCGCGGCGAAGCCGGTCTCCGCGACGAGCCGCGCGACGGCAAGCGGCGCGCGGTCCCTCGAGCCCTGGGGATCGACGTTCGGCGTTTCGCCAGGCTGCGCCAGCCGGCAGTCGAATCCGGGCCGGCGTGCTGCGAGCCGCTGCCCCCAGTCGAGGACCGAATACGCCGCCCCCGGGCCGACGTTGTAGAGCCGGTGCGCGAGGCGCGGGGCATCGAGGAGCGCGAGCGCCGCCCTCGCCATGTCCGGCGCATAGAGCCAGTCGCGGACCGACGGCCGCGCGAGGCGCGCCGTTTCGCCGCGCTCGGCGAGCCCCATGAGCTGCAGGAACGGGCTCGGCGTATCGCGCGCTCCCGTGGGCCGTTCCCAGGGCCCGAACACCGCCGAGAGCCGCACGGTCACGACGTCGAGCCCCCAGAGCTCCGCGAGCCGCGCGCAGAGCCGCTCGCCGGCGAACTTCGTGAGCGCGTACAGACTGCGCGGATCGGGCGCGGGATCGTCCTCCGCGAGCGGCGCCTGGCGAAACGCCGCCTCCCCGTAGGCCGCCGCCGAGCCGAGGTTCAGGATGCGACGCACGCCGGCTTCGCGCGCACGGCGCAGGACGGGCACGAGCGCAGCAAGGTTCGTCTCGAGCACGACTTCGGGGTCCGACGCATCGCGCGCCGCATCGGCGGTGATGGCGGCGCCCCAGACGACGCAGTCGGTGCCGCGCCGGATCGCAGCGGCG
>Ga0299906_10001703_pt1 | contig 18657 bp, 14 predicted proteins | sample RVTome_14_FD_200259 | JGI IMG/M metagenome (GOLD analysis project Ga0299906, IMG submission 200259) | Soil microbial communities from uranium-contaminated site in the Upper Colorado River Basin, Wyoming, United States - RVT145D125 (version 2) ...
CCACCACCTTATGGGGGGGGGGCGTCTTTCGCCACCTGTCGCGCCCCTAAGCCCCCCCGACCCCATTACGCCCATTACGTTCTTGTGATCACCGGTGCCGCCGCCCAGCAGCAGGCCGAGCAGCTCCACGCTGCGCGTGTCCACGGCCAGCGCGGAGGTCCCGATCAGCCGGCCCAGCCGCCACCCGACGTCGAGATGGGCGGGCACCAGTTCGGACTCCCGGCTGTAGAACCCGATCGACGGCACGCCGTAGAAGGGCGCCACGTAGGTCAGGCCGCCGTACGTCCCGACGAAGGCGCGCGCCCGGCTGAGGACGCGCGTCTGCACCTCCAGGTTGTTCGCGGCCGTCGTGAGGTGGTCGATCCGGTAGACGCTCGGGCCCGGGGGCACGAGGGCGTCCTCGTGGTCGTCCACGCTGATGCCGGTGTTCAGCAGGACGACGGGCCGGTCGCGGGCGAGCGAGCGGACGGTGTCCGCCACGAACCGGCGGTTGTCCGGCGTGTCGGGGAACGAGGGACGGAAGTAGAACCGCACGGCCACGTAATCGTCCGGCAGCCCATCCACCGCGGCGTCCTCCGCACGCGAGAGCGCCCGGTACTCGGCGTGCTTCGTCAGCAGGGCGACCGGCGCCTTCTCGAACCAGAAGAAGCGCAGCAGGCGATACATCACCATCGGGTGGAGCAGCGTCACGTCGGCCAGACCCAGCCGACCCTGCACGCGGGCGAGGATCTCGCGGTCCATCAGCCCCTGATCGAACTGCTTCTGATTGCCGCCGTCGGCCCAGCGCTCGACGTTGTGCGCCCTGTACTCCTCGACGGTGAACAGGTCGAGCACGTCGAGATACTCCGGCGTGAGGTGCCGGTACCAGAGGCCGGCTCCGCCGCGCGACACGGCGATCAGCCGGCGCCTGTCGAGGCCGGCAGCCGGGATCGCCCAGTTCAGGAACGGAATCCAGTAGAGCATCTCGAAGCCGACCTCCGAGATCCACGGGCCGACGACGATCGGCGAGTCCGATTCCCGCAGGCGCCGGAGCTCGCGGTGCATCTCGGCCACGATGGGCGCCGCCGGCACCTGATCGATCTCCTGCCGGAGCAGCGACGGCACGACGCGCCGCCGCACGATGGGCACGGCGCGCAGCCCCCGGACCATCGCCGCGCCGGGCCGCCGCAGCGACCCGGCGGTCGCCGTCCGGACGCCCTTCTTCGCCCGCGACAGGGCCCGCGCGCGCGCCTTGGCGCCGACGTACGGCTTCATGTGGGCGCCGGTCCAGTCCACGATGCCGCGCCGGCGAATCTCCCGCGACACGAGTCGCACGCGACGCTCGTGCGGCCGGAGCCGGTCGGCCCGCTCCAGCAGGCCGATGCGCACGGCGCGAAGCGTCTGCCAGATGTGGAAGAGCCAGCTGAACACGAGGTACCGCAGCCCGAGGATGGCGCCGGTCGTGCGCGTGATCCCGGGCGCGCCCGTCTCCCGCACGCCGAAGGTCCAGAACAGGCTGACACCGTGACTCACCCACCAGGGCGCGTACATGTACAGCGGCCGGCCGCCGGGGAAAAAGCTCCTGCGCTGGCGGTTCAGGCTGAAGATGCGGCCGTACCAGCGGCGGAACCACAGCACCTGCGGCACCTGCTTGAACTGGCCGTACACGGCCAGCTCGGTCATCAGCAGCCGGTCCGGCACGAGCACGCGCCGGTAGACGCCGGCCCGTGCGAGCAGCTCCACGCGGTACAGGCCGTAGACCATGTTGCCCGCCGACATCCTGCGAATGCTCAGGCTCAGACGCTTCCAGGTGTCGGTGACGCCGAAGGTGTCGAAGGCCCAGGGCTTCCGCGCCAGCACCTCGCCCGACGGACCGATCCGCCGGTTGAGCGGATAGGCCAGGACGACCTCCGGGTGGGTGTCGAGCGTCTCCACGAGCGCCTGCAGCCAGCGGGGATGCCACAGGTCGTGGTCGCTCGCCCAGGCGAAGTACGGCGCATCGGGGAACCGCTCGCGAGCGACGTCGAACACGCGCCGGCAGTTGTCGACGAGCCCGAGCCGCGCGTCGTTGGCGAGGAACGTGACGCGCGGGTCGAGGTCGGCGTACTCGCGCGCGATGGCGGGCGTGGCGTCGGTCGAGCAGTCGTCCACCAGGATGAGGGCGAAGTCCGTGCAGGTCTGGCCCAGGATCGACTCGATCGCCTCGCGGAAGTCCTTCTCGTGGTTGAACAGCGGCGAGCCGATCACGACGCGGGGGCCGGGCATCAGAGCTTCACGCGCCTCCAGCCGATGACGTGCTTGTAGTCGCTCGCGGAGGGCTGCTCGTCGAGCATCTTCTGGTACGGCACGGGCAGGATCGAGATCTCGCGCGGCCAGTAGAAGCGGGCGATGATCTCGCTGACGCTCTCGATCTCCGGGTTGTACCCCGACCTGTCGCGATTCAGGCTGTAGAGGAACGGGCACTCGAGCCGATACGCGCGCTCCACGTACGCGGCGACCTGCTCGTGCGTCATCTCCTGGAACGAGACCATGTTGACGGTCAGGTCGAGGCGTGGGGGCGCGAGCTCGGTGAGCGCCGTGTGCGGCATGAACAGGAAGTCGTAGTCCTGCCAGTGCTCGAACAGACGCTCGGACGTCTCCTCTCCCCAGAAGCCGACGCGTGCCTCTGGAAACGCCGTCATCAGATACGTGGCCGAGAACAGGAACAGCTCGGGAAAGTCGGTGATGACGTAGGTGACGTTCGGGCACAGGGTCTTGAACTGGTACGGGAAGCCCCCCCAACCGGCGCCGATCTCCCAGACCAGGCGCCGCTCGGCGTTGCCCCGGAACTCCGGCAGCACGGCGCCGCGGTCGAGCGCGAGCAGCACCTCGAAGAACTTGAGCGTGTCGATGTTGTACAGCTCGCCGTCGACGTCGAACCCGAAGCCCCCAAGGAGGCGCCACTCGGGCACCAGCAGGCCGGACGGCGCCAGCGCCTGCAGGGCGCGCAGCTTCTCGACGAGCCGCTGGCGAGGCCGATCGCGGTGGGTGCGGTAGTCGTACACCCGGAGCCCGGTGAGGTGGTAGGAGTGATGCCGCAGCCTGTCGATGATGAGCGGCGAGGCATCGAGCATGTACTCGAAGTTGGAGAGCTCCTCGGCCCAGTACGCGCTCGGCCGCCCTCCCGCGGCCTCCGCCGCGGCCCGCATCTCCAGCACGCGCTCGCGTACGTACCGGTAGTGCCGGTACGCCGGGGCATCGGCGAGCGCCGAGAGCCGGGCCTGGAAGTCCCGGACGGCCGTCGACGGCGCCGCGATCTCGCCCGGCATCTACCCGGCCTTCCGCCGTTCCTCGTGCCCGGCCTTGGGAGATCTCCGGGCCGCGGCCGCCCTGCGCACGCGCTTCCGCACGTGATGCACCTTCTTCTCCGTGATCCGCTTCTGCTTCCGCACGAGCCCCCATGCCCGGCCGGGGTAGTACGACAGGATGCCCGCGAGCCACAGCAGCAGGCGCAGCGGGAGCAGGACGATCGGCGCCCGGGCTCGCCCGCGGCGGCGGCCGGCCAGGTGCTCCAGGGCGCCGACCAGCACCGGCGTACAGGGCGCATCGAGCCCCGCCGGGCGCACGAAGGTGCGGACGAAGCGCGAGCAGGCCTCGCGTCCGATCTCCGGGGCGGCAAGCGTCTCGGCGAGCTGCGCCGCGTGCTCGGGCAGGCTCGACGCCACACGGAGGAAGCCGCCGTTCTCGCTGAGCAGGTACCGGAAGTGCAGCGTGCCGCCCTGCGTGTCCCGGAACTCGTCGGCAAGCACCGTGTGGACGGTCCGTCCGACGATGGCGGCCTCGATCATGGCGGTGGTGTTGATGCCGACGACCGCCTCGCTGTGGTACAGCGAGTCGAAATAGTCCTGCCGGTCGCTCTCGTTCACCGGATTGGCGGCCTGCGGGTACACCGCCACGCCCGGCAGGTTCCCCACGTCGGCCGCGCCCCAGTGCGCGGCGTTGAACGGGTGCGGCCGGACGAGCACGCCGATTCCTCCCAGCGCCGGCTCGGCCCTGAGCGCGTCGATCCAGCGCCGCACGAACCGCTGCTCGGCGTCGGGACCCGAGATGGACGCGGTGGAGCCGACGAACAGGACGAAGGGGCGACCGGGCGGCAGGCCCACCTTGCGACAGAAGGCCTCCCTGTCGGTCGGACGGCGCTCGAACCAGCGGTCGAAGGGCTGCGCGCCCGTGACGACGATGCGGTCCGCCGCGACGTCGTGGTACGCGAGCGCCTCCCGCTTCTGCTCCCCGTTCCAGACCGAGATCAGATCGGGCCGCACGCGGATGAGCCCCTTGGTCGTCAGGTGATCCCAGCTGGCCACGCAGAGGGCCACCGGCACGCCCAGGGCCTGGGCGCTCTTGACGACGTCGACCTGCGGTGACCGGTCCGTCACGAGCGGCGTGACCAGCACCGCGTCGGGCCTGCGGGCGGCGATGAACGACTCGAGCACGCGGCTGCTGGGGATCGCCTGCTCGCAGACGGCCAGGGCCGCGTTCGCCCGCCGGACCGTCGTGGCGTCGGCCGTCTCGCGGCCGCGCAGGAACCCGAACAGGGGCGGCACCGCGTTGCGCATCCGGTTCCGCAGGTACGGCGTGTCGGCGAAGTCCGGATGGAGGTACCGCAGGTAGTCCATCGTGCCGCGCACCGCCCGCGCCACGATCGCCCAGACATCGCCCCGGACGGGCATACGACCCAGATCCTCGACGGCGCTCCCCAGATCCGCGATCGCCTCGGTGCCGTCGGCCTGCTTGTCCGGGTTGTCGAAGGCCACGTCCACGTGATGCCCGCGCGCCACCAGCATGCGGACGACCGTGTCGAAGTACCGCAGGTACCCCGGGTAGTGCATCACGAAGAGAAACCGGCGCGGCTCGCCCTGTCGCCCGGTCACGGCGAAGCGGCTCCAGCCGACCGGGCCAGGGGCGTCCAGCGTTCCGTGGCCGGGTCGAAGAGATTGGCGGTGCTCCGCTCCACGGCGAGGAACCCGCCCGGCAGCACGCGGTCGAACACGCGGCTGGCCAGCTCCAGGTGGTGCGACTCGAAGCCGCTGCGGCGCGAGAAGAACGACAGCGAGGGCACACCGTAGAACGGCGCGAGATACGCGAACCCTCCGTACGTGCCGATGAAGCCGCGGGCGCGGGCGATGAGCCCGGTCTGCACCGTCAGGTTGACCTGCGCCTGCCGGTGCGCGTCCACGACGAAGACGCCGGAGCCCGCGCGGGCCTCGGCATCGCTGTGCTCGTCGAGCCGCACGGCCGTGCTCAGGACGACGACCGGCGCCTGACGGCTGACGCGCCCGATCGTCTCGGCGACGAACGCGCGATTGGCCGCCGTGTCCGGGAACGCCTTGCTGAAATAGAACTTGGCCACCACGTAGTCGGCGGGCAGATCGGCCGGTACGGCGTCGGCCGGCATGTCCGGCGGGGCCGGCGGCGTCAACGGCCCGTACGACGCGAACGACTCCACCAGCTCGACGGTCGCCTGCTTCCGCCACAACGCCATGAAGAGCCGGAACATGGCGGAGGGATGCACCACTGGAACCTCACCGAGGCCGAACCGCTCTCGCGCCTGGCGGATCAGGTCCAGATCGAGCGCGCGACGCGGGTCGTGCTGCTTCTTCCTGCCGGCCGTGGCCTCACGGAACGCGTCGGGCGTCATCAGATCGAGCGTGTCCAGGTAGCGCGAGGTGAGGTGGCGATACCACGGCGCCGCTCCGCCGCGCGAGATGACCACCATCCGCCGCCCACCGGGCCCCTGCCCCGCCAGCCAGGTCAGAAACGGGATCCAGTACAGCAGCTCGAAGCCGACCTCGCCGGTCCACGGCCCGACGATGACGTCGGTATCGCCCCGCACGGCACGCAGCGCCCGCTGGAGCGCTGCCTGCTGTGCCGCCTCCTCGTCGCTCTGCCAGCCGGCCCGGTGCAGCGCCTCGGTCGTGAAGGCGGCCTGCTGGTGCAGCACGCCCCGGAGCTCGCCGAGCTGCCGGTTGACGGCATGCAGGCTCCGCTCGAGGTCGGCCAGCGCGGACGGCGGGACCTGCGCGGCGGCTTCCTTCACGCCCAGCCAGCTCCGGAGGAAGTCTCGCACGCGGAATCAGCCCTTGACGACCGCCTCGGTCCGATCGAGCGCACGGGTCAACTGGGCGCGATCGCCGAAGGCGAGCCCCAGCACGTCGATGTCGCTCGTGTCGAGCACCACGTACGAGCCGCGACGGAAGCCGCCGAACACCCGACGGGCGAGCTCGAGGTGCTGCGGCGAGAACTTCTCCCGGTGCGAGAAGAAGGCCAGCGACGTGACGCCGTACATGGGCGCCAGGTACGACAGGCCTCCGTAGGTCCCCACGAACGCGCGGGCGCGACTGATCACCTTCGTCTGGATCTCCAGGTTGTTGCGCGGCGTCATCAACCGGTCGATGCTGTGGATGCGCGGGTTGCTGCCGAGCGGCATCTCCCAGTGGTCGTCGATGTGGAGGTCCGGGTTGAGGAGGACCACGTCTCCCGCCTCGGTGAGCGTCTGCAGCAGACGCGTGACGAAGAGCTTGTTCTCCTCGGTATCGGGGAACGACTCGTTGAAGTAGAACCGGACGGCGGTGTAATCGCGCGGCAGTTCGCCGGCCACGTCGCTCGTGTCGAGAGGGGGAAGCCGCTCGAAGGAGGCGAACGTCTCCACCAGGCTCACCGACATCCGGCTCTTCCAGTAGGGATAGAACAGCCGGTACATGTACATCGGGTGCAGCAGATCCACCTGCTTGCTGCCGAGATGCTGGTAGGCGACCTTGAGGATCTCGCGGTCGAAGTCGGTGAGCGCCAGGTGCTTTTGCTTGTTCTCCTGCAGCCGATCGGCGTTCTTCGCGCGGAACTGCTCGGGTGTGTAGAAGTCGAACAGGTCCAGGTAGCGCGACGTGATGTGCCGGTACCAGCTCCCGGCGCCGCCGCGCGAGACGACGATCAGGCGCTCGGGATCGAACGGCCGGTACGTCTTCACCCAGTTGAGGAACGGGATCCAGTACAGCAGCTCGAAGCCCACCTCGCTCAGCCAGGGCCCCACGACGATGTGCCGGGGGCTCGTGGACATCCGCCGCAGGATCTTTGGGACTGCGCTCATCTCCTGCGTGGGCATGTCGCCGGTCATCATCTGCGGCAGCACGCGGGGCACGATGTAGCGGCGTGCGAAGCGCTTGGCGGGGCCCCACCGGAAGACGTTGGCGGGGATCGCTGTCAGGCGCTTGACGAAGACGTCGCGGACCGTCAGCGGCCGGAGCTGCCGCTCGCGCTTGCGCGTGAGCCGCGTGACGTAGCGCACGACCTTCATGGCCGTGCCGATCGGGTAGAGCGCGCCGCGGAGGGCCAGCAGGCCGACGGCGGGGCGCTCGGGCACGGGTCTTGGCAGTGCCGCCAGCGACTCGATGGCGTCGGCGAGGATGGGCGTCGCCGGCGTGTCCAGACCGCGCGGCCGGACGAACCCCTCGACGAAGGCGCGCAGCTTCCGTTGGTCGGCCTCGGTGCGCTCGAGGGCGCCGGCCAGCGCCGCGACGTGCCCGTCGAGCGTGTCGGCCATGTGCAGGAGGCCGCCGCTGGCGCTGAGGAGGTAGTGGAAGTGCAGCGTCCCCTCCTGCGTGCCGGCGTACTCGGGCACGCGCACCGAGTACACGGGCCGGCCCACGATGCCCGACTCGATCTGCGCGCTCGTGTTGATGCCCACTGACGCGACCGCGTGGTACATCGAATCGTAGTAGTCGTTCTTCGACCCGGCGTCCACGGGATTGGCACCCCCGCGCGGCCAGAGCACCACGTCGCGCAGCTCGCCGAGGTCGAAGCGCTGCCACGGCTGCAGGTTCTCCGGGTGCGGCCGGATCAGGATGCCCGCCTCGCGAACCCGGCGATCGGGCGCCGAGCGCACGGCCCGGACCCACCGGTCGATGAACTCCGACTCGTCGGGCGCGATGAACTGCGACGAGCAGAGGTACAGGAGGAAGGGCCTGTCGGCCCGCAGCCCGGTCCTGGCGCAGAACTCCTCGCGCGTCGTGCTGGGGCGCCGCGCGAACCACTGATCGTAGACCGGCGCCCCGGTGGCGACGGCGTCCTCCGGACGCACGCCGTGCATGGCGATCGCCTCCTGCCGCTGCGTCTCGTTCCAGACGAAGACGCGGTCTGGCAGGATGCGAATGAGCCCCTTGTTCGTCAGGTTGTCCCAACTGTGGACGCACAGGCCGCTCCGGATCCCGAGCGCCCGCGCCGCCTTGACGTACTCCACCTGGTCGGATCCGATGTCGACGAGCGGCGTGACGAGCACGACGTCCGGCTTCTGCCCCGCGATGAGATCGGCGATCCACCGGTCGGTGGGGATTGCGCGTTCGATCAGGAGCAGCAGGCGGGACACCGCGCGGAGACCCGCGGGCGACCGGACGCCCGGCAGGGTGAGGAACCACCGCAGCACCGCGGGCACCCGCTCGGCGGCGCGGTCGCGCAGTGCACGCGCGTCGCGGTACTCCGGCGTCCCGTAGCGCACGTAGTCGGTCGCGGACCGCACGCCGCGCGCCAGTCCGAGCCAGAACCGCCACGGGGTCTTCTTGCCGAGCTCGCCGTAGGTGAGGCCGGCGTGCAGGTTGGTCAGCTCCCACAGGAGCCGCCCGTCCCCCAGCTTGTCCGGCACCATGAACGCCAAGTGGATCTGGTGTCCGCGGGCGGCGAGCTCCGAGAGTGTCGACGAGAAGTTCCGCAGCGCGCCCGAATGGCGCATGGAGAAGAGGATCTTCATGCCTACAACTTGTCGATCGAGGCGGATTCCTCGCGGTTGAAGAACCACATGCCGGCGATCAGGACCAGGGCAATCAGCGAGATCGAGGCGCCCATCTCCACAGGGGTCGGCGCCTCGAAATAAGGAAACGATCCAAGCGTCGCCCACCGGAACGTCTTCACGATGGGCCAGAGGGGATTGAAAACGAGCAGCCACTCGCGATCGCCGAGCAAATCGGGTGGCCACAGGATGGGCGTGAAGAAGAGCCCGAACGGCAGCGTGTAGCGGAGGCCGTAGCGGACGTCGCGGAAGCGCGCCTGGAACACGGACGTCCAGAGCCCGACGGCCACGGTCAGCGCGAGGCTCATGACGACGGCGACGAGCGCGAACAGCAACTGGGGCCTCAACGTCACGTACCACACGCCTTCCGGCTGCTGGTGGTAGACGATCACCACGGCGATGAAGGCGACCATCAGGACCGCGAAGAACAGCAGCCCGGGCGCCACGGCCGCCATCGGCAGGATGAGACGTGGAAAGTAGATCTTGGTGACGAGCTTGCGGTTGCGCTCGAGACTCCGCGTCACGTAGATCAGCGAGCGCTCGAACAGCACCCACGTGGCCATGCCCGACAGCAGGAACACGGTGTACGGTACCGGCAGATCTTCCCCGGCGCCGAGAACGCCACCCACGAAGAGCCCGTTCAGGCCCACGGGCGCCAGCGCCCGCATCACCAGCCAGAGCCAGCCGAGCTTGCTCCGGCGGTACAGCGACGTGAGCGTGTCCTTGGCGAAGTACCACCAGAGGTACCGGTAGTGCCAGAGCTCGCGCGCGCGATACAGCAGGCCGTGCTGGCGGGGCTCGATGACCCACAGATCGGCGGGCGCCGCCGCCTCATGCCCTGACGGCATCGGGCTTCTCCATCATCTCCATGTGCCACTCGAGCCTGGGATCGACCACGCCCGTGCGGTGCAGCGTCTCCTTCGGCCCGGACGTCTGCTGCTGCTCGCCGTAGACCATGAATGCGAGGGCCCTGTTGACGACGAGCGCGTGCTCCTCGCCCTCGCCGCGGATCAGCGTGACGCCGACGTTCAGCGTGTAGCCGGTCTCCGACAGCAGGTTGGCCGGAATCTTCGCCACCGCTTCCCAGGTCCTGTCCGGGCCCACCTGCACCAGCTCCGGCTGGGCGCTGCGAAAGACCAGCACCCCCTTCGAGAACAGGTCGAAGGCGCAGCGGGCTCGCGTCTTGGCCCGGTGCGTGCGGAATCGGATGCGGACGTAGACGTCCTCGGCGCGCGGCGGCGAGCCGATCTCGCGTCCGTCCGACGACAGGAGCTTCACCTCGAGAATCTCGCCGTACTTGCCGGCGTGGCTGCTGCCCTTGGCCTCGGGCTTCTCGCTCGACGTCAGCAGCTCCCAGGTGGCGTTCTGATACTCGGTGACGACGTCGTCCGGCTCGCTGTCACGATGCAGGCTACCGTCCTTGATCCAGATGACGCGGTCGCAGATGCGGGAGACCGCCTCCATGTCGTGCGAGACGAACAGCACGGTGAGCCCCTGGTCGACGGCCAGCTCCCGGACCTTCTTGAGGCACCGCTCCTGGAAGGCCATGTCGCCCACGGCGAGGATCTCGTCGGCCAGCAGGATCGACGGCTGCATGTTGATCGCCACCGAGAAGGCGAGCCGCAGGTACATGCCGCTCGAGAAGAACTGCATCTCGGTGTCGACGAACTCCTCGATCTCGGCAAAGGCGACGATGTCGTCGAACCGTTCGAGCGCCACGGACCGCGGGATGCCGTTGATCGCGGCGTTCATGAAGATGTTCTCGCGGGCCGTGGCCTCGTCGTCGAAGCCGGCGCCGAACTCGAGCAGCGACACGACCCGACCCTGCCCGCGGACGCGTCCCGAGGTCGGCTGGATCACCTTCGCGATCACCTTGAGCAACGTGCTCTTGCCGGCGCCGTTGCCGCCGATGACGCCGAGCACGGTGCCGCGATCGACTTCGAACGACATGTGACGCAGTGCCCAGACCTCGTGGGCGCCGGCCAGATCGCGCGCGAGCGGGATCGTGAGCGCCTCCCGGATCCGGTCGAGTCGGGTCTCCGGCCCCTTGGACCGCTCGCGCGGCTTCGGCACCCGGTAAACCTTGCTGAGGTCCTCGACCTGGAGGCTCTTCATCCGGCTCTGTGGCGTGAAGACAGCTTCGCCCTTTCAGTCACACGCTGGCGCGCGACTGCCCGTCGTCGCGGCGAGACGTTACCAACTCGACCAGTGCGCGAAACAGGCCACGAGCGTCCTCATCGAGCCTCGGGAGACCACGGCTGGCCGGAACGACACGACCACCCTGACCGGCATGCTGCCGGGTGGGCAATCGGTTGAGGAGGCAGGCTGGTTCGGATTCGGCACCGCTTGTCAGTCGGCCGTCGCGGCGTCCACCGGACGCCGGATCGGCCACTGGAACGCGTGTAAACGCCGCACAGTGTACAGCATACGGGGAGACGCCCGCAACGCCGCGATCCCGTGGACGAGGGTCGACGTGGGCCTGTCGGCCCCCCTCGCCCTCGAGGGACCGCACGGCCAGGACCGTCACACTGCCGGCGGCGCGGGCGCGGCGGCGGCCGCCTCCAGGAAGATCGTCGTGTGGGGCGCCCGGTCGTCCTCGGCGGGAGCCTCCACTGTGTAGTAGTAGAGCGCGAGCGACTTCCGCGACCGGTCCGGCGGACACCGGAGCGGCGTCGGGTGGCCGTGATAGCTGAAATTGGACGTGTCGAAGACCACGGTCCGGTTGAAGACGGGGGCGATGCGCCTGACGCACGTCTTCCCCCCCCGGTCCCAGAGCTCGAGGTGCCCCCCCCAGTCCTCCGACCAGTCCCTGTTGAGATAGACGAGGACGTTGAGGCGCCGGTAGAGCCCGAACCGCTGGTAGAAGTTGAAGTCGGCGTGCACGCCGAGCGCGCCGTCGCGGCAGATCTCGTGAAGCCCGCCGCCACGCAGGTGCGGGTCGGCGATGAGCCCCTCGATGCCCGTCAACTGGCCCAGGAACTCCAGGAAGGGTGCGGCGTTCAGGTGCGTGAAGATCTGCCGGCACAGCGGCCCGAAGTGCAGGAAGTCCTCGGTCGAGTACTTGCGCTCGGTCTCGCGCACCGTGTGATGCCACAGGGAGCGATCCATCCCGTCGAACTCGGCGAGGGCTTCGGCCAGCAAGTCCGGCTCGAACAGGTCGTCGAAGACGACGTGGGGATAGGGGCTCGCCGTCCGGTAGGCCTGCGCGTGGTCGCGCACGAGGTCCTTCAGCCGCCCCCGCGACACCGGATGCGCGGTCAGCCGGCGTGACCGGTCGCGCGTGCGCTTCAGCTCGTCCTTGACCTCCGCGAGCCGCTCCTGCGCCACGCGCAGGGCCTCGTAGGTGCGGACCACCGGCAACCGGCGCGCCCACAGGGGCCACATGGCGGCGGATTGTACAACACGGCCGACTACGTATACTGGCGCCCGCCCCTCATGACCGGCTCCCGCGGCCCGCTCGCGCTCGGCATTCACTTCGGCCACGACGCCGCGGCGGCCATCTGCTCGCGCGACGGCATCCTCTTCGCGCTGCAGGAGGAACGGGTCTCCCGCATCAAGCACCACTTCGGCTTTCCCCGTCGGGCGATCGAGACCGCGCTCGACTATTGCGGGCTCACCGGGCGGGACGTCGATCTCGTCGCCTTCTCGACCGCGCAGGCGCTCTTCCCCGAGCGTCCGGCCGCCTGGGTCGTCCCCGCGGAGGGCAACCGCGTGCTCGCGAGCGCGCTGCCGGCCTCGAGCGCGCGCGACAAGCTGTCGCCGCCCGAGCGTCTGGCGCGCGTGCGGGAGAAGGTCCGCACGACCTGGCACGAGTTCGCCGAGCGGCACTGGTGTGCCCACGTGGGCCTGATGCAGGACCTCGCACTGCTGCGCGAGGGCCTTGCCCACTATCACGTGGCCCACCATCGCGCCCACGCGGCGTCGGCGTTCCGGCTGAGCGGGCTGCGGCGGCCGCTCACGGTGCTCACCTGCGACGGCAAGGGCGACGGCCTGTCGGCGACCATCTACCGCGGCGAGCCGGACGGCCGGCTCACCTACCTGCGCGGCTCCACCCCGGACCACAGCCTGGGCCTGTTCTACCAGGCCATCACCGAGGCGCTCGGGTTCGTCCCGGTGGACGGCGAGTACAAGACGATGGGGCTTGCCGCGTTCGGAGCGACCGACGGACGGGCGAATCCGTTCGACGGCGTGGTCGCGGTGCACGACGGGGTCCTGGCCTCCCGTCACCCGTGGACGTCGGCGAGCTTCAACGCCCGACATCCGGACCGCCCGGTCGACAACCCGCTGTCGTCGGTGGCGGAGGCCGACCGGTTCCGGCAGCTCCTCGACCACCTCTCGGATCGCGACCTCGCCGGTTTCGCACAGGCCCACTTCGAGGAGGTGATGGAGGCGCTGGCCGCCGACGCGATGCGCATCGCGGGCTCCACACGGCTCGTGGCCGCCGGCGGCGTGATGCTGAACGTGAAGGCGAACGCGCGGATTCGCGATCGCCTCGCGCCCGAGGCCTTCTTCGTCTTCCCGGATTCGGCCGATGGCGGTCTGGCGGCCGGCGCCGCGCTGGAGGCGCTGTACCAGGAAGGGCACCTCGCCGGGCCGGCCGCCTTCCGGAGCCCGTACCTCGGGCACGCCTACACCGACGAGGCCGTGACCGGCGCGCTCGAACAGTGGACCGCGCGCCATCCGCTGTCGATCGAGCCTGCCACGCCGGAGTCGCTGGCCGCACGGATCGCCTCGGGCCAGGTACTCGGCCGCTTCGACGGCCGGCTCGAGATCGGCCCCCGGGCGCTCGGCAACCGCTCGGTCCTCGCCGACCCCCGGAAGGTCGAGGTGAAGGACCGCATCAACCTGCTCCTGAAGGGGCGCGAGCCCTTCGTCCCGTTCGCTCCGTCCCTGCTGGCTGGAGACGCCCGACGGTACTGGGACGGCCCGGCCGACCACCCCTACATGACGATGGCCGTGGAGGCCTCCGCCGACGCGGAACGGGAGATTCCCGCAGTCGTCCACGTGGACGGCACGCTGCGCCCGCAGGTCGTCGAGGAAGATCTGAATCCCGCGTATGCCGCCCTCATCCAGGCCTTCAAGGCCCGTACGGGTGTCGGGGTGCTGCTGAACACGTCGTTCAACCGCCACGGCCAGCCGATCGTGGGCTCGCCCGACGACGCGCTGACCCACCTGGTCAACGGCTGGATCGAGGGGCTCGCCATCGGGCGCCACTACGTCGAGCTGCGCCGGTAAACGGGGTCGGGCGTGATGACGCCCGACCCCTTCACTGCACGTCGACGAGCGGCAGGCCGTGGGCGCGTGCGTACGCGAAGACGTCCTCGCCCTGCTGGATCAGCAGGTCGTAGCGCTCGAGCAGGCGGTAGGCGCGGGCCGGCTCGCAGGCCGGCACGTGGGGCGCGACGTCGTCGCGCAGGAAGAACGCGTTCACGCCGGTCGGCTCGACGGCCACCAGGCGGTACCCCTTGCGCGCGCTCAGGCGCGTGAGCGCGGCGAGCGAGGCGCCGTAGTAGGTCGAGTGCTGCCGCCGGCGATCGAAGTCCGCGTCGTACGGCACGGTGACGGCGCGCTCCGCGCCGAACATCGAGTTGTACTCGAGCACCGCGACCCGCGGCGTGCAGGCCGTCACCGCCTCCCAGATCCAGTAGTCGTTGCCGTCCAGATCGAGGCTGAAGAAATCGACCTCCCCACCGAAGCCGTGCGACTCGATGAGCGCGTTGACGTTCTCGCGGGTCACCCACGCCGCCACGGCGGTCACGGTCGGGAAGCGCCGGCCCACCTGGGCCATGTGGGCCTCGTGGCCGTCCACCATCAGCCCGGCCCAGCCGCATTCACGCGCCAGGAATCCGGAGTTGCCGCCGCTCAGCCCGGCCCCGATCTCGACGAACCTTCGGCACGTGGCGCCCGCTTCCTGCAACAACGCCAGCGTGAGCCCGTCCTCCTGGTTCTGGGAGCCGAGGCGGAAGCGGCGCGCCGTCAGCCGCTCGGGGTACGGGAGCTGTGCCGGATCGAGATAGCGCTCCCGGAGCAGGGCCTGTACCGCCGGCTCCACGTGTCGCGTGCGCAGCCAGATCTTCTGGATCCCCTCGAGCTGGCGCTCGATCCGGTCGAGGCGCCGGCGCACGTCGTCGAGCTGCGCGCGCGAGGCCGGCGCGGCCAGCGCCGCGCGCACGCGCGACGCGAGCCGCCGGCGCAGGCTGAGTGGAGTCTCGGCCATCGAGGCGGCTACCGCATCTCCGTCACGCGCGCGATCATATCGCGCCCACGTTGAACCCCCGAGGGTTACGCGCGTTGACACTCCTCGCGGGGCCTTCATATAGTGCCGGTGCATGGCGGAGGCGCCCTCGAGCAGCCACGACGGCGGCCGCCCGGCCGTCGGTCGCGCCGCCGTTCTCGCGGGAGCCGTGGCGGCCACCATCGCCACCTTCCTCTACCGGTTCCTCACCGTCGAGTTCACCAACGACCACTTCGTGCACCTGTCGCGCGGGTGGCAGATCCTCCAGGGCGAGGTCCCGGTGCGGGACTTCTTCGACCCCGGCATGCTTCTGCAGTACTACACGTCGACAGCCGCGCTGATCCTCTCCGGGCACAACCTGTTCGGCGAGGCCGTCGTCACGTGCCTCTTCATCGCGGCCGGCGCCGGTCTCACCTTCGTCGCGGCCGCACGGCTGTCGCGTTCCTGGTGGATCGCCGCGGCGGCGACCCTGCTGGTCGCCCTGTCGACGCCACGTCTCTACAACTACCCCAAGATGTTCTTCTACGTGCTGGCGCTCGTGGCGGGCTGGCACTACGCCACGCGCCCGACACGCGGCCGGCTGGCCGGCCTGGCCCTGACGACGGCGGTGGCGTTTCTCTACCGCCACGACCACGGCGTGTACATCGGAGTCTCGACCGTGGCGCTGCTGGCCGTGGCCCACTGGCCCGCCTGGGGGACGGCTGCCGCGCGAGTCGGCGAATACGCGCTCGCCATCCTCCTGCTCCTCGTCCCGTTCCTCGTCTTCGTGCAGGCCACGGCCGGGCTGCCGCGGTACGTGCGCGGTATCTCGCCGCAGGCCGATCGCGCGCTGAGCCTGCAGCTCAACCGGCTGCCCTTCCGCATCGACACCCGCGCGCCCCTGGTCGTCGTGCGTCGGGCTTCCGACCGTCGCGTCAATCTCCGGTGGGCCGAGGGAATCGACCAGACGGACCGCTGGCGACTCGAGGCGGAGTACGGCCTGCGGAGGCCGAACGAGGACGGCAGCACGTGGAGCTACGTCCTGACCGACGTGAGCCGGGCGGGGATCGCCGCGGTCGTCGACGACCCGCTGGTCGCCGACACGCACGGGATCGACAGGGCTGGCCGCCGGATCGACCTCGACGAGACGTGGGTCGTCCGCTTGCGGCGGGCCGTCCGCTCCTGCGCATGCGGCTGCTGCCGGGCGTCTTCTCGGAGGCCAACGCCCTGGCCTGGTGGTACTACCTGACGCTGCTGCTTCCCCTGGCCACGTTCGTCCTGCTGGCCTGGCGGCTCTGGCGGGGCCGGATCGAGCGTCCCGAAGCGGCCGTCGCCGCCAATGGCGGCCCTGCTGGGGATGGTGGTCGTGCAGACGCTCGTCCGCGGCTCGCCGGACTCGCGGCTTCCCGACGTCGCCGGCCCGATGGCGGTGATCGGGGCGTGGATCGCGGCCTGGTGGCTCCAGCGCGGGTGGTTCGAGCCTCGCATCTTCTTCTACGCCGAGCGCCGGTTCGCCGGTGGGCAGGTGTACCTGCACCCCAACTGGCATGCCTCCGACGCCGACCAGCGCCTCACCATCGAGCGCCTCGAGGCACAGCGGGTGCCGCTCGTCCTCGAGCGTCAGGATCAGGGTTACGAGCCGCGCTTTCCGCTCCTGCACGCCCACGTCGAGCAGCACTACACGGACGTCCCCATCGCGGCGCAGCGGATGCGAGGCTATCGTGTGCGGGTGGATCGACGTCTGACGCCAACGGGCACGTACGAGCCCCTCGGCTTGCCGTGCTTCCGCAAAGGTTAAGCTTAGAGCCGTGCCCGAGTCGATCTCGGTCGTGATTCCCGTCTACAACAGCGCCGGCGCCGTGCCGGCGCTCGCCGATCGCCTGTTTCCCGTGCTGCGAGAGCTGCGCGTCCCCTTCGAGGTGATTCTGGTCAACGACGGAAGCCGCGACGAGAGCTGGGCCGCCATCGAGGCGCTGACCGCACACCATCCGGAGATCACCGGCATCGATCTGATGCGCAACTACGGGCAGCACAACGCGCTGCTCTGCGGCATCAGGCGCGCACGGCACGCGGCGATCGTGACGATGGACGACGACCTGCAGCAGCCACCGGAGGAGATCCCGCGGCTGCTGGCCAGGCTCGACGAGGGATACGACGTCGTGTACGGCATACCGGAGCGCCAGCAGCACGGGCTGTGGCGGAACGTGGGCTCGCGGATGACCAAGGCGGCGCTCGGCGCGGCCATGGGAGCCGACATCGCCCCGATGGTGAGCGCCTTCCGCGCGGTGCGCGCCTCGGTGAAGCCGGCCTTCGAGCAGTACCGCAGCCCGCTCATGTCGATCGACGTGCTGCTCACCTGGGCCACCACGAAGTTCGCGGCCGTGGTCGTCAGGAGCCACCCGCGGGCGTCTGGCAGGTCGAACTACCGCGTGCGCTCCCTGGTGCGCCACGCGATGAACATGATGACGGGCTTCAGCCTGATCCCCCTGCAACTGGCCACGCTGACCGGCTTCGTCTTCACGCTCTTCGGCGTGGCCGTGCTCGCGTTGGTGCTCGGCCGGTACGTGCTGAGCGGCACGAGCGTGGCGGGCTTCCCCTTCCTCGCCTCGATCATCGCCATCTTCTCGGGTGCGCAGCTCTTCGCGCTGGGGATCATCGGGGAGTACCTGGGCCGCATGCACATGCGCACCATGGAGCGACCGCCCTACGTGGTGCGCGCGGATACCGCGGCGCGCCAGCCGTGACGACGTCCGTCCCCCCCTGCGACCCCCTCGACTGGGACTCGCGGTTCTTCGGCCACTCGATCGCCCGCGCTCGCGCCACCCGTCTGGATGAAGCCGCCTGTCGGGGGATGCTCGACTGGTGCCGGGAGCACGGCACCGAGTGCCTCTACTTCCTCGCCGACGAGGACGACGCGGTCACGCTCCGGCTGCTGGAGGCCGCAGCGTTCCGTCAGGTGGACCGTCGCGTGACGCTCGAGCGCGCGCTCGGCCCCGACGAAAGCCCGGCCCCGGCCGACACGCGTCCGGCTCGCGAGCAGGACCTCCCGGCGCTGCGTGCGATGGCCGGCGTCTCGCACCGAAACGGGCGCTTCCACGCCGACGGGCACTTCGACCTCGAACGCTGCGACGAGCTCTACCGGACGTGGATCGAGAAGAGCTGTCGCGGGTGGGCGGATCACGTGGTCGTGGCCGAACGGGAGCGGGCGCCCGTCGGCTACCTCACCATCCACGTCGAGGCGCCCGACACGGGCTCGATCGGGCTCGTCGGCGTGGCGCCGTCGCTCCGGCGCCACGGCATCGGTCGACGGCTCCTGCAGGGGGCGTTCGCCTGGCTCGCCGGCCGATCGGCGACGCGCGTGCGGGTGGTGACGCAGGGGCACAACAGCGCCTCGCTGCGGCTCTACGAAAGCACCGGGTTCCGGGTGACACACGCCGCGCTCTGGTACCATCGCTGGTTCCAGACGTCCACCGGCGCTCCGCGATGACCTACAGGATTCCGTTCAACAGGCCGACGAGCTCTACCGGCGCCCCGGCCCTCGTGACCGGCGTGCTCACGAAGGGCCCGCTCTCGGGCAACGGGCCCTTCACGCACGAGTGCGAGACGCGGCTGGCCGCGGTGACCGGCGTTCGGCGCGCCCTGCTGACCT
>Ga0299906_10001704_pt1 | contig 18654 bp, 17 predicted proteins | sample RVTome_14_FD_200259 | JGI IMG/M metagenome (GOLD analysis project Ga0299906, IMG submission 200259) | Soil microbial communities from uranium-contaminated site in the Upper Colorado River Basin, Wyoming, United States - RVT145D125 (version 2) ...
CATGCTCGCCTCCAGGGTCGCGGGAAGGTGCGTCGCGACTCAGGCGAGCTTCAGTCAACGCAGCGCGATACTCCACGCCTCCGCCGCGCAGCGGCTGAGTTCAACAAGGGGATGGAGCAGACGAGGTCTGCGATGGCAACGACTGCCGCAGCCCTCGCAGCTCAACCCCGGTGTTCGGCGGGCTTAACCGAGCCCGTGCGCTGGCGATGATGGGAGCGGTACACTAGACGCCTATGAGCGCGATCAAGGAGCAGTTGATCCGGGTCATCCAGGATCAGCCAGACGACAGCTCGGCTGAAGAGATCATCAAGGAACTGGCCTTCGCCAACATGATTGAACGTGGCCTTGCTGATTCCGACGCAGGCAGGGTCATCTCGAATGAGGAGATGGCGCGTCGGATCGAATCGTGGCGGAAGTAGTCTGGACGGAAGAAGCTGACCGGTCGCTTCTCAAGATCCACGACTACATCGCATCCCAAAGCCCGCAGAATGCCTTCACGGTTGTTGAGTCCGTGTATCGTCGGGCGCAGATCCTCGCCACCTTCCCGGACCTTGGGCACCGCCACACCACCGCCTCGGGTCGCGAGGTCCGGATTCTCCTCTGGGGTCACTACCGCATCGTCTATCACCGCCCAAAGGAGGAAGAGGTTCGCATCCTGGGCGTGTTTCATGGCGCCATGAATCTGCAGGAGTACCTTGAGTAGTCCGGGGCGGCCGCCGAACGAAGCGATGAAGCTGACGAAGTCCACGCGCGCAAACGACCGAAGCGTGGCCTTCGCAGCTTATCGCTGGTGTTGGGCCGGCTTTTCCGGTGTGCGCCAGTGGCGTATACTGGCCCCGGATGCTCTTCGTCGAGACCCCGATCTTCACGAAGCTGGTCGGGGAGTTGCTAACCGACGAGGAGTATCGGGTTCTGCAACTCACATTGTTCCTGCGTCCGGAGCAGGGCCCCCTCATTCGAGGGTCTGGAGGGTTGCGCAAGATTCGGTGGGGTCCGAAGGGTCGCGGGAAGCGAGGTGGCCTCCGAGTCATCTACTACTGGGACGGCGTTCGGACGACCTGCTACATGCTCTTCGCGTACAGCAAGAGCGAGCAGGGTGACCTGACTGCCACCCAGATCCGGACCCTAGCGAAGGCCGTTCGAGAGGAGTTCAGGTGAAGTCAGAGGCGTTCGATCAACTCGTCACTAGCGTTCGTCAGGCTGGCCGCATTCGACGTGGCAGGGCCAAGCCATCGCGGCGCTTCTCGTTCCGCCCCGCCGACGTGAAGGCTATCCGCGCTGGGCTCGACCTATCTCAGCCTGATTTCGCGCTCATGATCGGGGTCAGCGTAGCCACGCTCCGTAACTGGGAGCAGGGCCGTCGCACACCCGAGGGGCCAGCACTGGCTCTCCTTCGCGTCGCCGCGGTGGAGCCGAAGGCAGTTGCTCGGGCATTGGAGGGGCTCCGAGGTTGAGCGGCGGCCCAACGAGGGCTTGGTAGGGTCGGCGAGCAGCGCGATACCCCGTAGGCTCGGACTTGGCTGTGTCCGCCGTTTCCGGCTTCGTGCCCGCGTAGTCGTCGCCGTAGGCCCGTTTCCGCCCCCCGCCCGGTCGAACCGTACGTGCGGATTTCCCGCATACGGCTCTCCTGCACGCTTCGCGCCAAGGGTTATGGGGCGTATCAAACCGGGAGCGCTTTCGGTTGTGGCCCGCGGACCCGATAGCCTCCGAAGAGGCCCAGGTGCGTGTAGAGCCACCGCCTACTCCACCTCTTCCAGCCAAAGCCGCTGCGTTTCGAGTTTCGGGCGAAGTGTCGCCTGATCATTTTCTCGACCCAGTCTCGGACGTACGAGAAGCAGTCGCTGGCGTGTCCATGGGCGAAGTAGTTCACCCACCCCTCGACGATCGGATTGATCTCTCGGATCACCCGACCTGCGGGCTGGGAGCGGTGAGAGCGGAAGACTCCCTTGAGCTCCTGGAGCAACGCGGTGCGCTTCTTCACCGTGGGAAGCTTGAGTGCGAACCACTTGCCACGGCGACTGCGCGCGCGCAGGATCCGGAATCCCAGGAAGTCGAAGCTCTCTCCTCCCGCCAGGTTCACGATGCGGGTCTTCTCCTCGTTGACCTCGACCTCGAGGGAGTCCAACTCCTCCTGGAGACGTCGGCGCACCTGGCCGAACAGACGGCACCTTCCTGAGCAGGATGTGGTGTCTCACGTTGTCGAAGTAGGCCCGGAGATCCAGATCGATCACCCGCGTCTTGCCTTCACGAATCGCCTGTGCCACTCGCTCCACCGCTTCGTGTGCCGTCCGCCCGGGTCGGTAACCGGAAGACCCCGTCCGTTCCGAGGCGTGAGTCTCTTGGCGAGGCCGCTCCTTCTGTCGGCTGGAACCACGGTCGTCGGGCGGTACCGCTCTTCTCGCGGCCTGTCTCGCTTGCACCCGGCTCCCTGGTACGGCGGCGCTAGCTTCGGGCTCGGCCTCGCATGTGGCCGGCTGATTCTGTTGGCGTTTCCTGAGGACGTGCGGGCAGTTCCCGGCGGAGGTCAGTCTTGAAGGGTTGGGCGAGCCGCAAGGAGGAGTCCATCCCATCAGATGCATCAGACGAGGTCCACGCCAAGATCAACAGCTGAAGGCGTGGCCTTCGCAGCTGATCCGACACTAGTCCCGCTTAGAGAGAGTACGTGATCCGGTTCCGAGCTGGCTCTCGATCAGGAAGCACGGCGCTCTCGTCCGGTTTCGGCGGTGGCGCCCTCGGTGAATCGGGCTGGCGTATCCACTGATACCGCTCTGGATGTCAAGACTAGAGTTGTTTGATTCACATACTTGACGCATGGCTCACAGCCAGGCGACTCGCCTGAGGCATTCAAGGGAACCGGGCTTCTCAGCTCACCTCGCCGTGGGCAACGCCGGCGCCCGGAAACGCCCTCACCCGTCGAAGAGCGCGTCGAGGCTCAGGCAGTCCTCAGACCGGACCAGGTCGCCGCGGAGCGCGCCGAGCTGGTCGTCCGGCACGGGCATGTAGCGCCCCGTGCTGCGTGAGTAGATCTCTCCCGCCTCTCCGCGCAGCTCGGCCTCGGTGTCGAAGATCCGGCGGCGCGACTGGCGCAGCCTCGCCACCGCCACGCACGAGGCTCCCGGCGGCAGCGGTCGCAGCAGGCGCACGCCGAAGTCGGCCGCGTAGCAGGCCCGGCGGCTCCCCACGATCGCAGCCCACGTCATGACCTCGTCCAGCACCGTCGCGATCAGGCCGCCGTGGAGCACGCCGTCCCAGCCCGTGTGCTGGCTCCGCGCCACGAAGGGCATCTCGATCTCGTCTCCAACCTTGAAGCAACGGGCCTGAAGCCCCTGTGGGTTCGCCTCGCCGCACACGAAGCACGAGCGCGTCCACGGCAGCGGCACTCGTCGGGGCTGGGTCATCGGGCGACCAGAATAGGGTCGGTCACCGGCGTGACGCAAACGGGGCGCGTTCGGAGGTAGAGTGTCCGCCTCACCAATCAGGGAGGCGGACATGAACCTTCTCGAAACGATCCTGAGCGCGCAGGGGGGCGGCGCGGTGCGGCAGCTCGGCGACCAGTTCGGTCTCGACGACCGCCAGACGCGCAGCGTGATCGAGCAGCTCACGCCGGCTCTGGCCCGCGGGCTGCAGAAGAACGCGGGCAACGGCGACGGCCTGGCCTCGCTGCTGGGTGCCCTGGCCGCGGGCAACCACCAGCGTTACCTCGAGGAGCCCGGGGCGCTGGCCGGGCAGGCCGCCCTCGAGGGTAACGGGATCCTGGGACACATCTTCGGCAGCAAGGACGTTAGCCGCAACGTGGCCGGGCGCGCCGCCCGGGAGACCGGTGTGAGCAGCGACGTCGTCAAGCAGATGCTCCCGATCCTGGCGTCGATGGCCATGGCGGCCCTGTCCCGCCAGGCCGGCCAGCAGGGTGTGGTGCGGGGATCGGCTCCGCCTCAGGCGGACGACTCCGCCTTCGGGATGCTGAACTCCTTCCTGGACTCCGACAAGGACGGCTCCTCGGTGGACGACATCATCAGCATCGCCCAGAAGTTCTTCTGACCGCACCGTGGGCCGGGGGGTCACCGGCGCCGGCTCACCCGTGATGTGACAGTTCGGAAACCGTCACAAGGGCCCGCGGGCACGCCCCCGGGACGCGTGATGATCCTCTGAGCGACGACCGCCCCGACGTCGTCGTGAGAGGAGGGCGCTGTGGCGACCCCAACCGTGCGATCGCTGGTCCTGTCCGTGGCCCTGCTCTGTAGCGCCGCCACGGCCCTCGCGGCCTCGCCCGAGCCGCAGCCCGGGGACGTGGTGCGCATCCTGGCGCCGACGGTCAGCGCACTCCCGATCGTCGGGACGTTGACGGCGGCCGGTCCGAGCGCGCTGACGGTCGGCTGGCAGGGGCTGCCCGACTCCCAGCTCGTCCCCCGCGCCGCAGTGGATCGGCTCGAGGTGCGCCGGCAGCGGTCCCGGCTCCGGGGCGCGCTCATCGGGGCGGGCATCGGAGCGCTCGCCGGTGCGGTCGCGGGCTACGCGGACTGCGCGATCGGCGGGGACGACACGCGGCTCCTGCCGCCCGGCAGGTGTGCGGTCTTCGGAGCGGTCGTCCTGGCGCCCCTCGGGGCGGCGATCGGCCTGGCGGTCCCTCCCGGGCATGGCTGGAGCGAGCTCGACCTCGGATCCGTCAGAGTCGGCGCCGGGACGACGAGCGGCGGGTCTCGAAGCGTGAGGCTCTCCCTCCGATTCTGATCGCCCGACATCGCGCGCCGTGAGGACCGGGAGGCGCTCGTCACCCCTATCCGTGGTCGAGGGCCTCAGGCACGCCGCGACCCTCGGCCAGGGCGAGCGCGACGAGCGTCGCGAGCAGCAGGGCCATCGCCAGGGCAGGAGCGTGGCCGAAAGCGACCACGGCGGCGCCGCCCGCGGCGGGGAGCAGGAAGCGGGCGACCGGGGCGCGCCCCGTGCAGCGCCAGATGGCGGCGCCCGTTCCGCTCACGAACAGGACCGCCCCCGCGCCGAGGGCGGTTCGGGCACCGAGCGCCAGGGACTCCCCGGGATGGGCCAGCGCCAGCTCCGTCGCCGCAGCCATCCCGATCACACCGCACAGCATCGGAAAGTGGACCACGCTAAAGATGTCCCGGGCGAGGCAGGAGCGCGCGGCGCCCTGCCGGGCGTGCATGGCGTCCTCGAGGCAGCCCCGGGCGCCACGGAAGTAGCTCCACCAGAGACCGCAGGTCACGGCCACGGTCAGCGCGCCGGTGGCGATCGTCTCCAGGTTCCTGGGGGCGCCGGAGAGCCCTGCCGCGGCGACGATCAGCGTCTCCCCGAGAGCGATGATCACGATCAGCCCGTGGCGCTCGGCGAAATGCTCCGGGTGGAGGTTCCAGCCCTCGAGCTGGCCGCCCACGCCCGCCGCGGCCAGGTCCAGCGCGATGGCCACGCCCCAGAGCCAGTACAGGAGGCTCCCGCCGAACAGAGCCCCAGCGAGCACCGCGACCAGACCGGCGAGGGAGGAGAGGCCGAAGATGCGCACCGCCCGGCGCTGCGCCGGATCCGTCCACGCGACCCGGTAGTAGAGGAGCAGCCCGATCGCGCGGACCGCCACGTACGGCGCGGCGAACCAGAACGCGCCGGGGCCAAGGGCCTGCGGGATGCCGACTGCCATGAAGAACGCCACCGCGGTGGCCACCATGGTGGTCGCCTGAACGGCTGGGTGGTCGGTGTTGGCCGCGTTGAGCGCCCAGGTGAACTGGGTCCAGGCCCACCAGACGAGCCAGAACACGAGCAGGGCGCCGCCCGCCGTTCGGAGGTCGAAGTGACCGTGGAACAGGGCCGCCACCTGCGTGACGCAGAAGACGAAGACGAGGTCGAAGAACAGCTCGATGAACGTGACCTTCTGGTCGTCGGGCGAGACGACCGGGATCTTGCCCGACGTCAAGCGCTCGTCTCCCGGCCCCCTCTGCAGAACTCGGCGTCGACCTCCGGTGGATCCCCGGGGGCCTCCCCGGCTGCCGGGAACGGTCGCCGGAACGTGAAGGCGTCCGGGCAGGGCCCTCGGAGCACGAGCAGCTTGCGGACGGCGGCGTCCACGCTCGGGAGCTCGCCCGCGGGCATCCACCACAGCACCAGGGAGGGCCCCTCGTAGGGGAAGCCCTCCATGACCGGGTCCTCCAACGGTGTGCGCATGCGCGCCACGTTGGCCTGCGCGAGGTGGAACCTGGTCTGCATCAGCTCTCCGTGACCGATCCTCCCCCGGCGAGTAGCGCGCTGAGCAGCCGTCGGGCCGCCGGGGGAGCTCGCTCTCCCCAGGCATCGAGCCCCTGGCGGGCCGCAGAGACGTCTCCGAGGGCGGCAAGAGCATATATCCGAATGAACCTCATCCACTCCAGAGATGGATCGGCGGCCATGGCCTCGGCGGCGCTGGACGCTGCCTCTTCGTAGTCGCGGCGGCTCATCGCCTCCACTGCCAGCTCGGCGGAGACCCACGGGCCGCGCCCGCCGCGCGCGGCGAGTCGGACGGCGGCGTGCTGCCGGTCGGGGTCGCTCCCCAGCACGAGCACGCTGAGCATCCGAAGATCGGTGAGGGACAGCAGCTCGTGCAGGTCCGCGAAGAGCGCTGGCACGTCGGCGTCACGCGCCCCCCAGAAATGCCTGTCGAGTGCGCGCTGCCAACGGAACCAGGGAACGCTGCGCTCCCTGAGCTCCGGCGGCCACAGCTCCCGGACCCGAGCGCTGGCCGTGAAGGACTCCACACCTGCGGCCTCTACGAGGGCCCGGTACGGCCGCCAATCGATCGGTGCCGACGGGTCGAGGCGATGTGGCCAGTTGTCGACCAGGGGCGGCGTCTCTCCCACGAAGCGATCGAGGCCCTCCGCGTCTGCGAGGAAGAGCGCCGCTGCCTGCTCTGGATAATCGAGCCCGATGTCGAGAAGATCGGCTCGGACGACCGGGTCGTGCCACTGGCGCGCGAACCGGGCTTCGGACACCGAGCGCAGCTCCGGCCGCGAGCCCAGGAGGATCCAGTCCATGTGGGCGCCGTTCCAGAGCGAGCAGTCGGAGAAGACCTCGCAGAACCCCCGGACCACCGCCCGGGACTCGTCGACGGTCAGGGAGTGAACGGGGAGCCAATAGCTGGCGAACCCACCCTCGGTGAGTCGATCTCTCACCAGGGCGAAGTACTCCCGGGTGTACAGGCTCACGATTCCGGCGTTCTTGGGCGGCGGGGGCTCCCCGGTGATCAGGTCGAAGCGGCGCGGCACTGTCTGGAGAAAGTGCCGGCCATCCTCCACGTGGAGGGCGACTCGGGGGTCTTCCAACGGGCAACGATCCGGGTCGAGCTCTCGGCTCAGCTCGAGAATGTCCCGGGAGACGTCCACCACCTCGATGCGTCGGAGCTCCCGTGTCTTGACCAGCGCGTCGGCGGTGACTCCCACTCCGTAGCTGATCAGCAGCGCACTCTCCATGCCCGGATGCAGGGCCACGGGGAGGTGAACGAACAGCCGCATGTAGCGTCGCGCCCGGTGGCCGGTGCCCGACATCGAGAAGCCGTTCGTCACGAGGCGCCGGCTCACCGGCTCGCCTTGTATCCGATGCTCCAGGTACGCGGCGGTCTCCGTGAGCCCTTCTCGGACCGCGAGAACGGCGACGCTCTCTCCTGCGAACTCGTCCCAGGACGAGGGCAGGTAGCGGCGCTCCATCAACCCGAAGGGGAAGAACGCGACGAAGGCGGCCCAGGCCGCTGCCGCCACCCAGGAGCCCTGGCGAGCTGTGCGGTGCCCTCGGGTTGTCCCAGGAAGGCAGAGTGCGACCAGACCGTAGGCTGCCGCCAGCAGTGCGATCGAGAGCTCGGTACCGAGCCGAGGCAGCAGGAGGAAGCCGCCGAGAAGCGCACCCAGCATCCCCCCGATGGTGTTGCCCAATGTCAACATCCCCGCGGAGGCCGCATCGCTCTCCACGTGCTCCCTCAGGGCGACCCCGGTCAGGGTGAACAGCACCCCGGATACCAGCGACACGGGCAGGACCAGCGCGGCGGCCAGCAGAGCAGTGTGCGGACCGGTCACACCGCCTTCCGCCGGACTCGGCAACAGGTCGGCGAACGCGGAGTAGGTGGCCACCACCGTCAACCCTCCGAGAAGCGCGGTGCTCCGGAGGTGGGAGACGGCTCGGCCGTCACGGCTCAACCACGCGGAAGCGACCAGGCCGCCCAATCCGATTCCGGCCAGCACGGCGCCGAGCATGATCGCGAAGCTGAGGCGCGTATTGGGGGTGAAGAGCGCCAGGAAGCGAAACCAGACGACCTCGAGGGCGAGCAGCGTCCCGCCGGCCAACGCGGCGGCCGTGACGAGCCGCACCGCGGTCGCCGAGATCCGAGCGCGAGGCTGGAAGGCAGCCCCGACGGGCGGCGTGTCGGTTCGGCCCTCTCCGGCGTGCCGGCTCACGACCAGGGCAGCCGCCGCGGCGAGCAGACCGAGCAGTGCCGCCGCAACGGCAGCGCCGCGAATCCCGAAGGGCCCGAGCAGCAGGGTCTCGACTCCGAGGGTTCCCGCCACCGCCCCCAGAGTGTTCCATCCGTAGAGGGAGCCCAGGTTGCGTCCGAACTCCGGCCGCCAGCGCCTCAGCGCCTGTGCCAGCAGCGGCAGCGTCATTCCCATGCCCGTGGTGGGAACGACGAGGAGCGAGAACGCGGCACCCAGGCGAAGGGCATCCCGCAGACCCGGATGCGCGGACAAGGCAGCGAGGAGCGTCGCGAGCGGCACGTTCAGGAGAGACAGCAGCAACACGAGGCCGAGGCCGACTCCGGCGACGACGATCTCGACGAGGGCGTAGACGCGCACCGGGCTGTGGTACGACGCGGCCCGCCGCGCCGCCAGCGCGTTGCCCAGCGCGAGCCCGGCCATGAACGAGGCCAGCACGAGGCTGCTCGCCCAGACACTGTTCCCGAAGGCGAGGCCCGCCTGGCGGAACCAGAGGTTCTCGAACACGAGCGCCGCCGCACCCGAGAGGAAGAAGGCGACGTGGAGCATGGGAAGAGCCGCCCGCATCGGGGACACGGCGTCGGGCCGGGCGTCCGCAGGCGAGTCGCGGTGAAACGGCACCATTCCGGCGGATTCTACTGTCGACCCATCACCGAGGCGAGCATCGACCGAGCAGGCGCCCTAGCGATAGCCGGCCGCCTGGGTCTGGTACAGCTCGGCGTAGGGGCCGCCACTCGCGATCAGCTCGGCGTGGGTGCCGAACTGAGCCACGCGGGCACCGTCCAGGACCACGATCAGGTCGGCCATGCGCACCGTGCTGAAGCGGTGGGAGACCAGGATCGTGATGGTGCCGGCGCCGCCTCCGCGTGAGGCCCGCGCCGCGGCCGCGTAGCGCTCGAAGAGCGCGTGCTCGGTCTCGGCGTCGAGGGCCGCCGTGGGCTCGTCGAGGACCAGCAGCAGCGGCTGCTCCCGCATGAAGCCCCGGGCCAGGGCCAGCTTCTGCCACTGGCCGAAGGAGACCTCGACGCCGCCGGGCCAGGTCCGCCCGAGCTGCGTGTCGAGGCCGGCGGGCAGCCGCGCCACCACGTCCTCGGCACCGGCCTTCCCCACCGCGGCGAGGAGCGCCGCCCGTTCCCCTAGGCGGGGCACGTCGCCGAGGCCCACGGAGTGCCCCGCGGGCAGCTCGAAGCGGAAGAAGTCCTGGAACGCGCCCGCCATCCGCGAGCGCCATTCCCCGGAACGGATCTCCGAGAGGGGCGTGTCGTCCACGAGGATCCGGCCCGCGCCGGGCTCGTAGAGCTTCGCGAGCAGCTTCACGAGCGTGGTCTTCCCGGCGCCGTTCTCGCCGACGAACGCCACGACGGCGCCGGCGGGCAGGTCGAGGTCCACCGACTCGAGCACGAGCCGCTCGGTCCCCGGGTAGGCGAAGCTCACCCCCTCGAAGCGGATCCCCTCGGCGATCCGGGCGGGGGCGGGCCGGTCGGCGGCCGCGACCACCGACGCGGCGTAGTCCTCGAGCCAGGCCAGCCGGCGCGAGCCGTCGAGCCAGATGCCGCGCAGGAACCCGATCTCCCCGACGGCGGCCCCCACGTAGGCCGACAGCCTCCCTCCCGCGGCGAGCACGAGCAGGACCTCGCCGGGTCCCGCCCGGAGCACGGAGGAGACGAACACGATCGCGCCGACGTAGGCGCACCCGAAGACCGTCCAGGCCAGGGAGTGCCAGGCGGCGCTCCCCCAGCGCGCCGCGGCCACCGGCCCGTACCACCTCTCCCAGGCCTCGCGGCGCTCCCGGACCAGGCGCGGGCCGATGCGGGTGACCCGCACCTCCTTTCCGGGCGGCGCCTGCGTCGCGGTGGCGAACAGGTGTTGGGCGAGCCGGGCCTGGGGAGCCCCCCGCTCCTCGGCGCCGCGCTCCACCCCCGGACGCCAGGCCGAGGTCAGGACCGTGGGCGCGGCGAAGGCCAACAGGATGGCCAACGCAGGGTGGATCGAGACGAGCAGCCCGATCGTGATGCCGAGCCGCAGCAGCCAGCCGCACGTGCTGAACAGGGACATGTACATGTGGTCCAGCACGAAGATCTGGTTGCGCAGCACCGACAGGCGGTCCAGGTACTCGGGGCGCTCCTGGTGGGCCACGGTCGCGATGGAACCCTGGAGCCGCGCCACGTGCGCCTCGAGGGCGATCGTCACCTTGTCCCGGAAGCGGCGCTGGACCCGGCTGCTGAGCGTGGTCAGGATCCAGGTGGCCGCGGCGGAGACGCCGATCCCGAGGGCCGAGGCGAGCACCACGGTGCGGTCCCCCCGGAGCACGCCGTCACCCAGCAGCTTGAGCCACAGGGCGATCAGGGCGTCCGGGAGCGCGGCGAGCTGCGACAGACCGAACGACGCGAGCATCATCCGGGGCTCGTGGCTGTAGCCGAGCTTCAAAAGCCGCCACATGGACGGGAGGGCCGGGGGCAGCCGCTCAGGCGAGGACATCGAGCTCTCCCCCTTCCTCGTCCAGGGTCTCGCCGAAGCGCTTCGCCTGCAGCTCGAACATGGTCCGGTAGCGGCCGTTCCTCGCCATCAGCTCGTCGTGGGTGCCCAGCTCGATGACCCGACCGTGCTCGAGCACGCAGATCCGGTCCGCGTGACGGACCGTGGAGAAGCGGTGGGAGATCAGGATCGTCGTGGCCCTGCGGGTCGCGGCCAGGAGGCGGTCGAAGATCTCGGCTTCGCCCCGCACGTCGAGCTGGGCGGTGGGCTCGTCCAGCAGGACGAGGCCGGCACCCAGCCGCACGGCACACAGCGCCCGGGCCAGGGCGACGCGCTGCCACTGGCCCCCCGAAAGGTCCGTGCCGCCGGGGTAGCCGCGAGCGAGGGGCGTGTCCAGCTCCGCGAGACCCGACGCCCCCGCGTCGGCCAGGGCCGCCCTGACGACGTCCTCGGGTGCGCCCCCGGGGGCCACGTTGTCCCGGAGCGACAGCTCGAAGCGGACGAAGTCCTGGAACACGGCTGTGACCCGGGACCGCCAGGAGTCCAGCTCGAGGTTCCGGAGGTCCACGCCGTCCACCTCGATGGACCCGTGCGAGGGGTCGTAGAGCCGGCACAGCAGCTTCGCGAGGGTCGTCTTCCCCGCCCCGTTCTGCCCCACGATGGCGAGCGACGAGCCGGCGGGGAGCGTCAGGTCGAAGCCCTCGAGGACCGGCGCGTCGCCTCCGGGGTAGGCGAAGCCGAGGTCGCGGAAGCGGATCTCCCTCGCAGGCAGCCCCTCGGCCGCTACCGCGCGTCCCCGCGGTAGCGTCAGGGCGCCCTTGTCGCCCATGGCGCCCTCCAATCGCAGCACCGCCGCCACGGGCGCGGCGGCCCCGTCCAGGGCCCAGCTCAGCCCCCCGAAGGCGATGGCGCTGACTCCCACGGCCACCTGCGCGAAGACCACGGCACGGCCCAGGTCGAGGCTGCCCTCCAGGGCGGCCGACGCCAGCGACCAGAAGACCGCGACGTTGGCCGCGGTGACGAGGAGCAGGCTCCAGAGCATCGGCCTCTCCCGCAGCCGGGTCGCCTCGTACTGCAGCTCGTGCAGCCGGGTGCGGCGTCCCACGAAGCGCTCCATCACCCAGTCCACCAGGCCGAACAGGCGCAGCTCCTTCGCGGCGGGCGGGTCCACGGCGAGACGGTAGGCGTAGTCGGCGTGGCGGTGGGCTTCGCGGACCTCGGGGGTGTTGCGGTCGCGCCAGACCGCGCTCTCGCGGAGCAGCCAGTGCGTGGAGAGCCACGCCGCGACCAGCAGCAGCGCGGCCCACCAGGCGTAGCCCGCCAGGATCGCCGCCGAGGCGAAGCCCGTCACCGCGATGGACAGCCCCGAGGCGATGAATTCCATGTTGATGTGCATGGGCGGCCCGGTCATCCCGCGGTCGAACTCCCGGGCCACGGTCAGGTCCCCGCTCAGCCCGGGGTCTTCGAGGTGTCCCATGCCGGCGGGTCGCACGCAGGCCTCGGTCAGCCGGTCGTACAGCCAGGCCGCGACCCGGCTGCCCAGGTTCGCGCTGAGTGCCTGGTGCACCGGGGTGAGCACCTGCATCAGGACGAATAGCACGCCCGCGACCGCCAGGGGCGTCCCCAGTCCGCCGCCGCGCTCCACGGCGGAGACGACCACGCCGATGCTGACGGCGAAGGCGGCCGGGAGCGCACCCCTGAGGAGCAGGACGGCCCACCAGGCGCCCGCGAGCGGGGCGTCGGCCCTCGGGAGCACGGCAAAGAACTGCCACTCGGGACGTCCTCGCAGACGACTCAGCATGGGTCCTCCGAGACGGTGCGCACAGCAGCCTACACGAGCGCCCGGCCGGCCCGCGCGCGGATGCGGATCGCCTCCCTCCGAGCGGCGGGTCTGTTGCCGTCTGGTCCACCTGCGGCGCCCCGGGAGCCCGACGGAGCCGCCGCCGCGAGGAGCCGGCGCAGCGCACATGTTGAAACAGAGCCGCGAGATCCGGGATCGCCTGGTCCGTGATGAGCCAGCGGCCCTGGCTGCCGCCGCTGTTCGTGGCCCTCGGCTACGCGTTCTTCGCGCAGTTCATCGCGCGGGAGATGGTGGCGGCGCGCCCTCGCCGGCCATCCGCCGGTGCTGCGCTACGTCCCCGGGACGGGAAGGTGGAGCGCCTCGGGGAACCCGGGCTGCCCCTGGGGGTCGCCCCGTGGAAGTGGGAGAGCCGCTCCGTGGCCCTCGAGCCGGGGGACGTCCTGGGCCTCGTCAGCGACGGGCTGGCCGAGGTGTTCGACCGGGACGATCGCGACGACCAGACGCTGCTCCTGATCCGGGTGCTCGAATCGGGAGCGTCGGTTGCAGCCGAGGAACCGGGCCGGCGAAGAGAAGGGGCTCACGAGTACAACCCCAGTCGCCTGAGGCGCGGCGGCATGGCCTTGAGACGACGCTCCCAACCTGGTGCTGCGCACCCGGCCGCCGGCCGCACCGGGAAGCCCCTACCCTGTCATCTCGGGCCGGGCGCCGCTCGAGGTCACGTTCAACCTGTGCCAGAGCGACGATCCGGATGAGTCGGAGGACGCTCCCGAGGAAGGGGACACCGTCAACTGGCAGTTCCACTTCGGCGACGACGGTACCGAGCCCTTCGACGCCGACGGCAGCTTCAACGCGAACTCCGCCCGCGTCTGCCGGACGAGCCACACGTACACCGAGGGCAGCTACGTCGCGACGGTGAGTGTGACCGACAAGCACCTGGAGGACCAGGGGCGCGACGTGACCGGCATGGCCCGCGTCGTCGAGCAGGTCGCGATCGAGGTCTCGGGCGGCGGCGGCTCCACGAGCTTCAAGAACGCGGCGTCCATCACGAGTCTGTTCGCGTCGAACAACCAGTTCGCCGGCAACACCTTCGACTTGCAGGCGTCCGTGCCACTCCAGGTCACGGGCTTCGACGTGAACCTGGCGACCGCCGGCGGAACGCACACGATCGCGGTCTACTACCGCACCGGAACCGCACTGGGAGCCGAGAGCAGCGCGGCGGGGTGGACCCTGCTGGGCAGGGACACCGCCGTGGTGGGCGCCGGCCTGGACGCCGCCAGCTCCGTGAGCGTGGGTGGCCTGACGCTCACGCCCGGAATCGTCTACGGCTTCTACGTGGACCTGGAGTCGTATCCGTCGAACTCGCTTCGCTACACCAACGGAGGGCCGGCCACCTTCACGAACGGCGACCTCTCCCTTACCACGTACCACGGCAAGGGGAACCCGGTCTTCACCGGAACCTCGTTCCTCCCGCGCCAGTGGAACGGCACGGTCCACTACGTGAAGTAGTCCCCGGCCGTCGGCAGCGTCGCACCAGGGGGTGGAACCGCGATTGCGGTCTCACCCCTTCCGTCGTTGCAGGCCCTGCGAAGCGGCGCGGCGAGGACGCGCTAAGATCGCGGGATGTCGCCTCCGCCGGAGGGAAGCTCGCGGGGACCGCTGCGGGCGCTCTCCGACTGGCTGAAGGGAGCCCGGACGCCGGCTCCCGCTCCGGCCGCCTCCGGGACGGGCCTGCCGCACCGCATCGGCCAGTACACGATCACGGGCAAGCTCGGACAAGGAGGGATGGGCGTGGTGTACGCCGCCCGCGACCCGCGGCTGGAACGGACGGTCGCCCTGAAGACGATGTCCTCCCTGGTCAAGGACGACACGGCGCGCCGCCGGTTCTGGAGGGAGGCCCGGGCGGCCGCCAGCGTCAACCATCCGAACGTCTGCCAGCTCTACGAGATCGGCGAGCAGGACGGGGAGCTGTTCATCGCCATGGAGCTGCTCGAGGGCGAGCCGCTCTCGGCGCGCCTCGGACGCGGAGCGCTGAGCGTCGCCGAGACGCTGCCCATCGGGCTGGGGATGCTCGCCGCGCTGCAGGCGCTCCACTCCCGGGGGATCGTCCACCGCGACCTGAAGCCGTCGAACGTGTTCCTCACCCCCCACGGCGTGAAGCTGCTCGACTTCGGGCTGGCCCGGCCTGCGGTTCCCGAGCTGGCCACTGCCCCGGGCTCCGACTCGGATCTCACGCGCACGGGGATGGTCGTGGGCACGCCGCGCTACATGCCGCCGGAGCAGATCACCGGAGAGCCCCTCGATGCCCGGGGAGACCTCTTCGCCACGGGCGCGATCCTGTTCGAGATGCTCTCGGGCCGACCGGCGTTCGACGGCCGGAACCTCGTCGAGATCGCCCACGCCACGCTCTACGAGCAGCCGCCCGCCCTCACCGGCGCGCCCGCGGTGGCGGCCGTGGACCGCGTCATCCGCCGGGCCCTCGCCAAGAAGCCGGCCGACCGGCCGGCTTCGGCGGAGGCGATGGCCGCGGAGCTCGAAGAGATCCGGGGAGTCACGGGCGGAGACACCCCGGCCCTGGCCCGGGCCCTGACGCGACTGGTGGTGCTGCCCTTCCGCGTGCTGAGGCCGGACCCGGACACCGACTTCCTGGCCTTCAGCCTGCCCGACGCCATCTCCACGTCGCTCTCCGGCATCCCTTCCCTCGTGGTCCGCTCCAGCGCCACCGCCGCGCGCTTCGCGGCGGAGTCGCCCGACCTCAAGGCCGTGGCCGCGGAAGCTGACGTGGACCGTGTGGTGATGGGGACGCTGCTGCGCGCCGGCGACCAGCTCCGGGCCACGGCTCAGCTCGTGGAGACCCCGGGGGGGACGCTGCTCACCTCCCATACCGTCCAGACCTCCCTGGGGGACCTGTTCAAGCTGCAGGACGACATCGCCCAGCGGGTGGCCGACGCCCTGGCCCTCCCCCTGGGTGGCGGCGACGCCTCCCCGACGCCGCGAGCGCCCGGGAACGCCCGCGCCTACGGCCTCTACCTGCGGGGCAACGAGCTGGCCCGCAGCTACGACCAGCTCGTGCAGGCCCGGGAGCTGTACGAGCAGTGCCTGGAGCTGGATCCCGACTTCGCCCCCGCCTGGGCCCAGCCCGGGCGCTGCGAGCGCGTGATCTCGAAGTTCGTCGGCGAGTCGGAGGACGCCGCCGCCCGGGCGGAGCAGTCGCTCCGGCGGGCCCTGGAGCTGAACCCTCGGCTCTCGATCGCGCACAAGTTCTACGCGCACCACGAGGCGGAGACCGGCTCGCCGCGGGGAGCCATGGTGAGGCTGCTGAGGGAGGCGGACCGACACGGCAATGACCCCGAGCTGTTCGCCGGGCTCGTCCACGCCTGCCGCTACTGCGGCCTGTTCGAGCAGTCCGAGGCCGCCCACGAGGAGGCGCGGCGCCTGGACCCGAACGTCCCGACGAGCTTCGAGCAGACGCTCCTGCTCGCAGGGGAGATCGACCGCCTGCTGGCCGTCGAGCGCTCGACGGGGGCGCCCGGCTCGGACGACCTGATCCGCGTCGTGGGCCTCGGCATGGCCGGGCGCACCGAGGAGGCGCGGGAGGTGCTGCGCGAGGTGGCCCGGCTCTCCGAGCTGCCCGTCTTCAAGAGCTGGACCGGGATCCTCGAGGCGTGGCTCGACCGCCGCCCCGGGGTCGTCGAGGCCGCGACCACGGCCCTGGCCGGTCTCAAGATCATGGACGACCCGGAAGGGGTCTTCGAGCACGGATGGCTGCTGTGCGAGATGGGCGGGCACCACGCGGGGCTCGGCCGGCTGAGCCAGGCCGTGGCGAAGGGCTACAGCGTCGCGACGACGCTGTCGGAGAGCCCGGCTTTCGACGGGGTGCGGTCCGATCCCCGCTTCGGAGAGCTGCTCGCGCAGGCGACCGCGGACCGCGAGCGCGCGCTGGCGGCCTTCCAGGAGCACGGCGGCGAACGTCTCCTGGGCCGCTGCTGCTGATCAGCCTCCCGCCATCGCCCCCACGACCCTGAAGGGCTCCCTCCCATCGGCCACGGCTTCGGGGAGGGGCGCGTCCACCGGGTCGTGGGAGAGATCGCGCTGGCAGGCGAAGTACCTCACGAACGGGCGGCGCTGCCCGGTGACGCGGTCGCGTATCGCCCCCCGCAGCGTCGGGTGGCGCAGCTCCAGGGCGTCGAGCACGGCGCGGGCAGTCGCGTCGCCTTTGACCTCGAGCGCCACCTCGCCCTCGACGCGCGCCAGGGTGCGCAGATGAGCGGGAAGGACGACGCGGATCACGGGAGCGTCTGGACCTCCACGGAGAGCACGGCCGGGAGGTCCCGCACGATGGGCTTCCAGCTGTCCCCCGCGTCGGCCGACGCGTAGACCTGGCCGCCCGTGGTGCCGAAGTAGACGCCGCACGCGTCGAGGGAGTCGACGGCCATGGCGTCGCGCAGGACGTTCACGTAGCAGTCGCGCTGGGGCAGTCCCCGGGTGAGGGGCTCCCACTCCTCGCCGCCGCTGCGGGTGCGGTAGACGCGGAGCTTGCCCTCCGGGGGGAAGTGCTTCGAGTCGCTCTCGATCGGGACCACGAAGACGGTGTCAGGCTCGTGGGCGTGGACGTCGATCGGGAAGCCGAAGTCGCTCGGGAGGTTGCCGCTCACCTCCCGCCACGACTCCCCGGCGTCGTCGCTGCGCATCACGTCCCAGTGCTTCTGCATGAACAGCACGTCGGGCCGCGAAGGGTGCAGCGCGATGCGGTGGACGCAGTGCCCCACCTCGGCCTCGGGCTCCGGGATCCCCTCGGAGCGCAGGCCCTTGTTGATGGGGCGCCAGCTCGTCCCGCCGTCGTCGCTGCGGAACGCCCCGGCGGCGGAGATCGCCACGAAGATCCGCTCCGGGTCCGAGGGGTGGAGCAGGATCGTGTGCAGGCACATCCCCCCGGCCCCCGGCTGCCAGCGCGGACCCGAGCCGTGGCCACGTAGCCCGGCCAGCTCCTTCCAGGTCTTCCCGCCGTCCACGGTGCGGAACAGGGCGGCGTCCTCGACGCCCGCGTAGACCGTGTCCGGGTCCGTGAGAGACGGCTCCATGTGCCAGACCCGGGCGAACTCCCAGGGGTGCGGCGTGCCGTCGTACCACTGGTGCGTGCCGGGGACGCCGTCGTAGACGAACTCGTTCCCGACCGGGTCCCAGGTCTTCCCCCCGTCGTTCGAGCGCTGGATCTGCTGGCCGAACCAGCCGGTGCTCTGCGAGGCGTAGATCCGATCCGGATCGCCCGGGCTGCCCTTGAGGTGGTAGACCTCCCAGCCGGCGAAGAGCGGCCCCTCGACGTTCCAGCTCTCGCGCTTGCCGTCCGCCCTGAGCACGAAGGCGCCCTTGCGCGTCCCCACCAGCACCCGCACGCCGCTCATCCCGGCTCCTCCTCGAGGGTCCCGTGGCCCCGGCCGGTCCCGTCTCACCGGATCATGCCAGATCGCGGTCCCCGATTCCCGGGTCGACCATCACCCATGGCCCGAACGTCGTCCTCCGCTTCGCTTCCGTCCCGACGTACCGGTCCGCGTGTGCGGCGCGGCGGTGCTGCCGGGGGACGCAGTGGTCGCCGACGAGGCGATCGCGCGCGCCGAAGGCATCGTGGAGAAGGAGAACTACGAGCGGGAGCTGGTGCGCACGAAGCAGCACCGCTTCCGGGACGTCTACCGCTCAACCGCGAGCTCCAGAAGCAGTTCGAGGAGGGCAGGCGGGACGAGCCGTGACGCGACCTACTCGTAGCGGAGCGCCTCGATGGGGTCGAGGCGCGCGGCCTTGGCGGCGGGCCACAGGCCGAAGACCAACCCCACCGTCACGGCGGTCGCGAAGGCGATGGTGACCCAGACGGGCTGGACGACCGCGGGGAACGGCGAGAACGCGTTGATCAGCAGGGACACGCCGCCACCAAAG
>Ga0299906_10001705_pt1 | contig 18647 bp, 13 predicted proteins | sample RVTome_14_FD_200259 | JGI IMG/M metagenome (GOLD analysis project Ga0299906, IMG submission 200259) | Soil microbial communities from uranium-contaminated site in the Upper Colorado River Basin, Wyoming, United States - RVT145D125 (version 2) ...
GCCCGGCCCCGTGCTCGACAAGCTCACGACGGCGCTCGCGACGGCCCGCTCGTTCGCGCAGGAGGCCGAGGCCGCGCTTGTCCGCCCCGCCCCGCAGCGGGTAGGGTGCCGGCAGTGGGAGGGCAACGTCCGAGAATGGGTGATTATGTCGACTACACCCCGATTGCATCGTCCATCTCGCCGGATATCAGTGCACGCTGTCCCACGAAGGTGGACGCAAGCCGGCAACCGCCTGGCGCACGCGTGCTCGTCTTCGTGAACATGCGCCGCACGGCCGAACGCATCGAGGACTACCTGACCGCCAACGGCTTCTCGGGCGCCGCCATCACCGGCGACGTCGATCAGCGCCGGCGCCTGCGCATCCTCGCCGACTTCAAGGAGGGCACGCTGCCCATCCTGGTCGCCACCGACGTGGCCTCACGCGGCCTGCACATCGAGGGCGTCTCGCACGTCATCAACTACGACCTGCCGCTCGACGCCGAGGACTACGTGCACCGCGTCGGCCGCACGGCGCGCGCCGGCGCCTCGGGCGTCGCCTACAGCTTGGCCTGCGAGGACTACGTGCAGGGGCTCGAAGCCATCGAGGAGTTCATCGGCTTCAAGCTCCCCCACGCGTTCCCCGAGGACGGCGAGCTGGCCGACGACGTCCGCCATCCACCGCGGCGGCCCCGCCGCGCGATGAGCGGCCGCCCCGCACGCGGCCGTCCGCAGGGCGGCAGCCCCAGACCGGAGCGCGGCCGCCACGCGACGGCCGTGTCCAAACCGGCGCCCGCGAAGGCAAAACCGGCCGGACAGCCCGGCGAGGGGCCCAAGAAACGGCGGCGCCGACGATGACCCCTACTGGACCATGATCGGAAAGTCGAACGTCACCTCGCCGTCGATCGCCGCCGGTGGGGACGCCTCACCCACCAGCGGCTCCTCGAAGACGCCGAAGATCGCGCCCCGCAGGTTCGTGCCATCGAACGCCTCGACGCGCATGCGGACGTTGCTGGTCGGGTTGAAGACGTCCGTGAAGTCGAAGTTCGCCCCCCATGTGGTCATGGACTTGGGAATCCCGAATCGCCCCGTCTTGGCCTCGCTGTAGCCCGAGCCGGCGCACGGAATCTCGTAGGGGGGCGTCACGCCCGCGGCGAAGCTCGTACACGCCATCACGAGCGTCTGGTAGTTCTTCTTGACGGCGACCCCTTGCCGGCGCCGGCGCCGCTTGCACTCGATGGCCACGAAGACGACGGTACCCTGAGCCTGATCATAGGTGCCGTTGACACACGGGTCGCCCGATCCCTGACGGCTCGTGGCCTTGAACTTCTTGCCGTTGATGGTGCCGAACACCCCGGACTGCACCCGATCGGCGGCGATCGTGGCGGGGGACGTCGCCATGTCCAGCAGCATGATGACCACGAGCAGCGGCATCGCACGCTTCATGCCATTCCTCCACGCCTTCCACGAGCAACGCATGTGAACGCCTCCTGGTCGGCCGGGCACAGCGACTTCCCTCGGCGCGGCCGTTGTGTATTGCCGGCTGCCCTACATCCGCAAGGCCCGTCAGGCAAGGACCGGCCACTCAGCGAGATACCTCAGTCCACGAGTGAAAGGGTTGCGAGCGGCCGGGTAGCGGGAGTATGGGCAGATCATGTCGGGCAACGTGCTCCGCGTGGTCGCCGTGCTCTTCCTTGCGGGGACGGTCGCTGTGGCGGGTACGCCGCTGCCACCCTACGACTTCACGGGGACGTGGACGGGAGTGATCATCGCCGGGTCCGACGTGAACTTCATCGCGGCCGAACTCGTGCCGGACGGGGCCAAGAAGTTCACCGGGTCGGCGAACGTGGAAGGGATCCCGTGCACGATCCGCGGCAAGCGCAAGAAGAACTCCAAGGTCAAGATCAAGCTCAAGTGCGAGAACCGCACGAAGGGGAAGTTCAAGGCGATCCTCGACATCGAGAACGACGCGATGGTGGGAGCGGGGCGTCTGAAGCAGGGACGGCGGAAGGTGTCGGCACAGATCGCGCTGGATCGCTTCGTGTTCATCGCGCCGGTGTGCGGCAACGGCACCCTCGAGGGGGACGAGACGTGCGACGACGGCAACACCGCGGACGGCGACGGGTGTAGCGCCACCTGCACGGTCGAGGTGGCGGCCGAACTCGACGAGGTCGAACCGAACAACGACGCGGCGCAGGCGACTCCGGTCCCGGTTCTGCCGGCGCTCGTTCACGGATCGGTGGTCCCGGCGTTCGACGAAGACTTCTTCCGCGTCGAGATCACGGGCACCGAACTCATCCTCGAGACCTTCGACGGCGACGGCCCCGGGAGCTGCTCGGGCACCGACACGGTGATCGAACTCCGCGGTCCCGACGGCCTCCAGGTGGTCGCGCTCGACGACGACGGCGGCATCGGTACGTGCTCGCGGCTCGTGGTGAGCGGGCTCACCCCCGGTGTGTACTACCCGTGCGTACGGGCCTTCTTCACCAGCATCGACGCCTACCAGCTCCTCGTCGACGAGCCCTGAGCCTCCGGTCAGCGCTCGTCGTACGAGCGGGCGCCGCGCGTCCATGCCGGTCCATGGCCCCAGTCGAAACGCGTGCGCTTCTTCGGGTGCTCGGGGTCATGCTGCGCGCAGGCGGCCGTGTAGACCTTGCCGGCCGCCTCGGCCTCGGGCAGCGACCAGAAGTCCTCCTCGACGCCCCACTGTCCGTTCCCCGCGTACTCGAGGATCGTGACGCCGGGGAAGTCGATCGTGCCCGCGCCGCCTGGATGATCGCGCCGATTCTGCATGTAGACCACGCTCTTTTCACGTAGCTGGTCTGGAAGGCGCGCGCGCCGCGCGCCTCTCGTTCACCGACTGCACGTCCTTCGCGGTGATGGCCGAGCTCGGCATCGAGCACGTGCTCATGGACGACGCCCGTTTCGAGAAGGTGCCCCTCGGCTTCGCCCGCGCGCGGGCGCGGCTCGAGCGCGGCGCCGCTCACCGTACCATCTCCAGTGCCTCCCTGATGCGAGGATCGGCGCGTAGCACCGGATCGGCCGACAATGCCTCCGGCAGCAGTGCCTGGAGGGCCGCCTCGTCGCCGCGGTGGTAGGCGAGGCGCACGCGCTCGCGCAGTGCGTCCGCGCGTGCATCGGGGTCGTGCGCGGCGAGCGCGAAGGCATGATCGGCGAACGCGACGTTCCCCACCTTCGTGTAGGCGAGCCCCAGATTGTACGCCGCACGGGGATGGAGCGGCGCCACCCGCACGCATGCTTCCAGCAGATCGACGACCTGAGCCCACTCTTCGCGCTCGGCGCGCAGGAGCGCCAGGCTCACCAGCACCGGCGGCCACGCCGGGGCCTGCGCGCGCAGGGTCTCCAGCTCGCGCAGGGCGTCCTCGGCGCGACCCGTCTCGGCCAGCAGCAGCGCCAGGTTGTAGCGGGGGGCCCGGTCGTGCGGCCAGCGCGCCAGCGCCTGACGATACGCCCCCTCGGCAGCCCCGAGGTCGCCGCGTGCCGCGTGGAAGACGCCGGCGTTGAAGTGCGGCTCGGGTAGCTCGTCCATCACCGCCTGCGCCGCGAGCCACTCCGCCGTCGCGTGCTCGCCGATCGGGTCCGCAGGAGCATCTGCGTCGGCCCGTACCAGCTCCCGCAGGGCGAACGCCGCCTCGGTCCGCACGAGGCGTGTGGGATCTCCAGCGGCCCGCACGAGTTCCAGGGCAAGGACATCCCGATGCTCACCTTCGCTCGCGCCGGTGCCGAGCGCCATGGCGGCCCCAGCCCGCACCAGCGCGTCGTCGGCGGCCAGCGCCCGCCGCAACGACGTCCGGACCGGCGCTTCGCCCGCCCAGGGCTCGAGCAACCGGGCGGCCGAGGCACGCCGGAGCGCGTCGAGGTCGCGATCGTCCAGCACGGCGACGAGCCCGGCCGAAGCGGCGGGATCGCCCGCACGCCCGGCGTGCAGCGCCCGCGCCACCCGCTCGCGCCACTCCTGTGCGCCGCCCCGACCCCACCACTCCTCCACTCGGGCTGCCGCCCAGGCTTGCGTCTCGCCCGCATGACAGGCGGTGCAGGCGTCCGGCGCCCCCACGGCCGCGGCAGTCGCCGGATCGGGAACGGCGATCATGTGGTCGCGCCGCTCGTCGCGCTCCATGAACACGTGCGCCGGCATGTGGCAGGCGACACACGCGCTCCCGGCCGATCCGGGCGCGTGCTGGGTGTGGGCCGCCGTGTCGAAGCGAGGCTCGTGACACGAGAGGCAGAGGGCGTTGCCGGGCACTCGGAGGGCACCCGAGTGCGGCTCGTGGCAGTCGCCGCAGACGACGCCTTCGGCCGCCATGCGACTCAGGCGGAACGAGGCCCACTCGTACGATTCCCCCGCGAGCTGGCCGTCGGCGTGGAAGGCGTCCGGGTCGTCGAGGAGCGCGGGGGCGAGCTGGTCGAGCGTCGGCGCGGCCGGGTCGTAGGCCGCCACGAGGGGAACCCGCCTCGAATGGCAGAAGACACAGCCCGGGCCGAGGGCGTCGCCGGCCGGCAGGCGTCCATAGGCATCCACCTCACCTCCCTCGCGCGCGGCCACGTGCGCGGCCCCCGCGCCGTGGCAGGCTTCGCAGCCGACACCTGCTTCGTGCCAGCGCGTGTTGTAGCGATCCGCTTCGAGGTCGAAGCGCTTCTCGTAGCCCGTCATGTGGCACTCGAGGCATTGCGAGTTGGCCGTGGCGCCGGGTCCGTGCCAATGAGTCCAGGCGCCCGGCTCCGGCGCCTCCGGAAAGACGTCGAACCAGTCGCCGCGCATGGGGTCCCAGGCTGCCGGAAACGCCTGCCAGCGCCCGGCGCGGGCCGGCACCAGCGGCTGCACCACCTGGCGGACGCCGAGTACCCAAGCCGGCGCGTGACCTGCGTCGCCCCCGGAACCGTGCGCGACGAGTATCGGTCCCGATGCCAGGCGCTTGGGGGTGAAGCGGATGCTCGCCAGGGGACGCTCGACTCCGTCGAAGGCGGCGGCTGGCAGCGGCACCGCCGAGGCCGGCCGCGCCGCAAGCGCATGCGCCGAGTGCTCCCATGCCGCGAACGCCGGCGCGTGGCAGCCCCGACAGGCCGCCGATCCGGCAAAATCGCTCGACGGCTCATCCGGCCCCACACAGGCGGCGGCGAGTACGACCGTCCACAGCGCTACGCGCGCAGGCGTGCGCCTCATGCGGCCCTTCGCCGTCGCGGCGGCAGGGTGACCATCACCACCAGCGCCGCCCAGAGCCCAGCAGGTCCCCACCCGCCCCAGCGGGCGAACGGCGTCCTGCCGGTGCGCGCGCCGAACGCGACCTCGACCACATCGGCATGCATGCGACCCGCCGGCGCCGTCCACACCACGCGTCCCGCCGGATCGACGACGGCCGACACGCCTTCGTTCGCCACGCGCACGACGGGCACGCCGAGCTCGACCGCGCGCATGCGGGCGTGGGCAAGGCTCTGGGCCGAGGGCGCACCGCCCGCGAACCAGGCGTCGTTCGCGAGATTCAGCAGCAGACGCGCCCCGCCGGCGACCGCCGCCCGCGCCAGCGCGGGAAAGACGCTCTCGAAGCAGAGGAGCACGCCGGCGACCGTGCCGTCCGGCAGCATGAGAACGGGCGGCCCGGCGCCCGCCTCCAGGCTCTGCGGCGTGCCGATGAAGGGGCGGATGGACGGCAGCCATCGCCCGTACGGGACGTACTCGCCGAACGGCGCCAGCCGGCGCTTCGTGTACGTGCCGCGCGTCCGCCCGTCGGCGGCGAGCAGCAGGGCGCGGTTCGTGTAGCGCTTCTCGGTTCGCGTGAGACGCTCGAGACCCGGGCTGCCGAAGAGCAGCGGCGTTCGATGGCGCTGCGCGACGCTGCGGATACGTCGCGTCGCCTGCGCGTCGTCGCCGAAGTAGAACGGCACCGCGGCCTCCGGCCAGACGAGCAGATCGACCGCCGGCGCCACCTGGGCGCTCAGCCGCTCGTAGCGGACGAGCACCCGGTGCTTGTCATAAGGACTGGTGCGCTCGCGCGGCGGCACGTGCCCCTGCACGAGTCCGAGACGTAGCACGTGTGCATCCGATGCGCCGACGGCGGCATCGTGGATCGGCCTGGCACCACCGACGAGCGCGACTGCGATCACCGCCGCGGCCGCCGCCCAACACCAGGCGCGCAGACGCAGCCTACCCGCCGCGAGGGCCACGAGCACGTTCACCAGCACCACGATCCCGGACAGTCCAACGGTACCGACCGTCGCGGCCCAGGCGGCCACACCAGGGGCGGCATGCTGGGACAGGCCGAGCGGCGTCCATGGAAACGAGGCGACCGGCCACCCCTGCGTACTTTCGAAGGCCATCCAGGCGACCGGCAGGACCAAGGCGAGGGGCCAGCCGCGGCGAGCCGCCCACATGGCCGTCGCGACCGCGGCACCCGTGCTCAAACCGATGCACGAGGCCGCCGCCAGCCACAGTGCCTGGCAGGCCAGGAACGGGAGCGCCGTGTGCGCTGCGAGCGTGTCGACCAGCCAGACGAGCGCCAGGGCGTGCCATGCCGTCCCGGCGAGCCAGGCGAGCGCGCCCGCCGCGAGCGGTACACAGCCCCGAAGCGCCGCCAACAGCGGCACCAGCGCGACCCATGCGATCCACGGCTGATCCCACGGAGGGCCGCTCAGGCCCAGCGCCACTCCCGTCGTCAGGGCGAGCAGCGCCCGTGTCGTCATGCGCCGCGGTCAGTCGGCCTTGGCCTTGAAGAGTCCGTCCGCGTTGCGCAGGGCCGCCGAGTAGGTTGCGCTCCAGCAGGTGCCGGCGGCGTTCTGCAGTTGCACCGTCACCGGCAGCGTCACCGGCACGCCCGGGGTCGGCGTGAAGTCCTTCTTGGCCTTGAGCACGATCTTCGCGCTCCCGGCCCCGCCCGCCAGCAGCTTGGCCGCCACCACGCCGTCCGGGTGCGTGTCCTTGCGCTTGTACCGGAACCCCTTGGTCGCCAGCGGCTGCCAGCAGGCGACGCCGCCCCCGTCCGCCGCCTTGCCGCACCCGCCCCCGGCCGGCGCCAGCAGCTCCGCGATCGGTTGCGGATTCGCCGTGCCGTCGTACACGCAGAGCGCGTAGTCGTTGGCCGTCGCCGGCGGGTCGCCGAAGTCGCCCAGCGTCACCGCCTCGCCCTTGAGCCACTTCCAGACCAGCTTGTCTTTGGCGTCGGTGGCGTTGTCCTTGACGACCAGCAGCGCCTTCTGGCTCACCGTCGGCGCAAAGCAGCCGCCGAGGGGCGCGGGGCTGCAGGCGACGTGCACGCGCTGGAAGGCGGCCACGGTGGACTCCCCTGCGGCCACGTACACGTGGCGGCTGTCGGGGCTCACGACCACGTCCTCTGGGGAACCCAGGCCGTCGTAACCCCCGAGCCCGTCGAAGAGCACTTCCTCGAACACCAAAGCACCCGAGACGCTGTCGCGCGTGTAGATGCCCATGCTGGAGTTCTTGAGCAGGTAGACATGGGTGCCATCGGGGCTCAGCGCGAGTCGGCCGCGGCCGGCGCCACCGCCGGTGGCGTGCGCAAGAAACGTCAACGCCCCCGTGCCTGCGTCTCTGCTGAAGGCCGCGACTCCTCCCGTCCCACCGGAAGCGCCGCTCGCGTACACGTGCTTGCCGTCTGGGCTTACCCGCACGCCCTCAGGGGTGATCAACCCATCCACACCGCCCATGCCCTCTTGCTGGAACTCGACGAACGTGAGTTCACCCGTCCCGGCGTTGCGGCTGAACACGGCGATGGCGTGGTCCCCGCTCGCCGAAACGTACACATGCTCCCCATCGGGACTCACGACGATGCCGTTCGCCACGTCCAGGCCATCGACTCCGGACACGCCGTCCTCGTGCTCTTCGATGAATGTCAGCGCCCCCGTGATTCCATCTCGGTCGTACGCCCGCACCAACCCTGCTCCACTCGACTGGTAAACATGAAGGCCATCGGGACTGACGGCGAGGTCGCTTCCGCCCTGGACCTCGTCCTCCACGAGAGTGAGCGCACCCGTAAGGGCATCGCGTGAGAACACATGAATCCGACTCGCCCCCTGTCCATACACGCTCAGCCCATCCGGGCTCACCGCGAACCGAATCATTCCGGCGTCGAACGCGACCTCATCGAAAAGGATCCCGCCCGTGGTGAGATCCCGCGTGAACCGCGTCAACCGATTCACAACGAACGAGTCCCCTACGTAGAGATGCTGCCCGTCCGGGCTCATGCCGATCCCGAAAGCGAACGCGAGCCCCGTCACCCCGGCCACTCCATCGCGCTGCAGACCCACGAACACATGGCGCGCAGCAACCGCTGGACTCGGTGGCACCACGAAGCAGCACAGAATCGCCGCGATCAGGACGCCACCTCGGACTCTCTGGTTCAGCAGACTCATCTCGCGAAATCCCCTTTGCCTCGATCTCAGGCGCCTAGTTCAGATTCCAATTCCGCAGCGCGGAGTCACAGATGACAGCACCCGACTGGACCTTATTGATCCAGTCGTAATTTTCGCTGGTGTCCTGCTGCAGGAAATGTGTCATGCAGGCACTGAGCTTTTCCTTCAGCGGATCCATCTGATCGTTCTCTATGTACCGATACGGCGTCCCGTCCTGATACCCGAGTAGGTTCGTCGTCTGGTCCGGGTCCCAGTCGAGGTCCCAGATCGCCTCCGGGGCGTCCCCGCTCGTCCCCCACTGCGCCTTGAGCAGCAGGGGCTGGCACACCCCCGGCGGCACGCAGTCCGCCGCCGTGGCGCACGACCGGCCCGTGAAGTCGTTGTAGAAGCCGCGGCGGTCGTCGCCGGGCTGGCAGGTCTTGTCGGGGCTTCCGATGCACCAGTTCGGATCGTTGCCGATCGGGCGGCAGTCGCCGTCGCTCGCGCAACGCTGCCACGGGCGGTTCACGCACCGCTTCCAGGCCGGCAGGTTCGCGTGCCCCTCGGTGGCGCAGTACAGCGGCGTGAAGACGTAGGTGAAGCCGAGGTCGTCCTCACCCTCCGGTCCGAAATCCTTGCAGTCGGCGTCGGTCAGACACGGATGAACATGACAGACGTCGTCGTCCCCGCAGTCATCGCTGGGGTCGTTGCCGCGCTCCGGGTCGGCGGCGGCCGTGAAGTTGTAAGGATAGTTGCACGTCCCGAACAGCCCCGGGCGCGTCACGATGTGCCGCGGCGAGGGGCCACCCGGGTTGGTGTTCCCGCTGCCCTGGGTGTTCAGGTCCTCGCCGAAGGTGAGGTTGCGGCGGCGGTCCCAGCTCCCAGGCGTGGTCGGGTTGTCGACCCACTGCTTGAGATTGCGGCCCAGTGGGTACTCGTCCGGGTTGTCACCTGAGCCGGACGGGAAGTACCGCACGTCACCGGCATAGGCCATGATCGTCGGCATCAGGTCCACCGCGCTCGCCATCTCGTGCTCGAAGACGAGAGCGGGATCGTCCCGCATACTCGGATCGTTGATGAGCAGCGGGGTGCGTTGCGTGTTCTCGCGCGTGTTGCCTTTCGAGCCAGGCAACAGCCAGCCGTGATCGCTGAGGAACAACACGACCGTGTTGTCCCACAGCGACTGAGCGCCGCTCAAGTCCGACTTGCAGGCGCACGAGCGGCGAAGGTGATAGACGATGCCGCCGAAGCTCGCGTCGAGCCAGCTCACGCGCGCGTAGTGCTCCCAGGTGTTCTTGTGCACGTTCGACTTGTCGTCGCCCGGCGTACCGTCCTTGTCGTAGAGGTCGCGTAGGAAATGCTCCGCCTTGGGGCCCGCGTGCGGGATATGCGGGCCCCACCAGACGAGCAGGGGCTGCGTCTGCACCGGGGCATTCCCACCCGTGGTGCTCTCCATCTCCATGGTCGTGTCGATCGCTTCGGTCAGCTCGTAATGGCTGCGACCGAGGAAGTCGAAGACTGCTTCCGTCGGATACGGGGGCAGGCTCGTTCCGGTCGTCAACTGGGTGGTGGTCATCGTGAGGACCTGCTCGCAGCCCGAATCGCCCTCGCACACGATCTTCCCGGGCCCGCGACCCGTCTTGGACCCGGCTTCGCCGCTGCTCCCCTTCGGGGCGAACCCACCCCGCCCGGGCTTCATGACCTCGATCTTGGCAAAGGCGAAGCTGCGATAGCCGTCGCCGTCGGGCAGGTTGAGGTCGTCCGGCTCGACGGGCGAGATGGCGCGGTCGCTCTCCAACCACCAAGCGATGGTGTGGGCGGGCTCGCATCCGTCCGTCACGCCACAGTTGCTCGTCTCTCCGAGCTTGCGACACCCAAGACGCGCGTCAACGACTTCCGCTCGCCGACATTCCTCCTTGTCGGTGCCGTCGTTCTGCCAGAGCCACTGCAGGTGGCGCAGGTGGCGGCCGTGGACCATGGCCCGCCGGGAGTTCTTGCAGATGGTGCCGGCCACGTAGGCACGGGGGAAGACGGCACCGCTGCCCGCCAGCGCGTCGAGATGCGGCGTGAACGCGACGGGATACGCGTCCGGCGGGGTGGGACCATTCGTCCCGGCGCGACAGGGCGCTCCTTCGCGGCTGAACCAGAGCTGCTTCCGGTCCAGCTTCTGCTCGTACTCGTCGCTCGCGTCACACCACTCGAAGTCGTTCTTCCTCGGCCGCTTCGGCTGTCGGTTGCGACAGGTCAGGTCGTTCAGGCGGAGCCGAAGACCGCTCGGCGACGCATGATTGCACGTCTCTTCGGACGGACAATCCTCATCGTCGTAGCAGACCGTGGCGGTCGTCGCACTGCAGGCGCCGAAGTCCCGGCTGCTCACGCACCGGCCTTCGGTGCCGCAGTCCGTTTCGGCGTGGCAGTCCTTGTCCGGGTCGTTGCTGCACAGGCCGGCCATGAATCCGAAGAGACAGTAGTCGTGATCGTCCGCGACTACCAGCAGAATGTTCCGCCGATCGGTGGGGACGTTTTCGACCACATCCTCGTCGCAGACACCGTCGAACGCGCTGCAGCAATTGTCGGGCGGCCAGGCGCCCGCATGGGAGCAGAGGTAGGGATACCGCGCCGTTCCGCCATACTCAGCCCCGGCCAGGCTGGCGGCCATCGCGTCCTGGGCCATGAGGCACGCCCCGACGAGCATCGCGGCGGCGCCGGTCCATCCTCGCATCGTCCTTGTCGTCAGCATCGCGGCGATCCTCAACTGCCGGAGCAGTCCGTGTAGTCGAAGGTGCAGCTCGACGTGCAGGCGAGCGTCCCCGTGCCCTGGCTCTGGGAAGCACATGTCTCGCCACCGAGGTCGGCACCGTCGCAGTCCTCCCCGCCGCTGCCGGCGATCCGGATGCCGTCGCCACACGGCGCCGGCAGGTCGGGAAGCTCGACCAGGTCGTAGCCGGTGATGCCCGTGTCGATCGTGGGCGTGCCGTCGCGGTACAGGAAGGCAAGGCTGCCGCCGTTGTTGGCCTGGATGGTGCCGTCGAGATCCAGCGCGCCGCGGGACTGCACTTCGAGCGTGCCTCCGTTCGAAGGCGAGGAACCGTTCGCGTAGAGCTTCGCGCCCGACTCCGTGGTGACGTCCACGCCGGCGACCTCGAGGCTGCCGCCCACGCCCGAGACGCCGGTGACGTAGAGGATCGCCTGGTCGCCGATGACGACATGGCTGCCCTGCGCGCGAACGCGGATCTCGCCGCCGGCCTCGCCGCTGTTGCCGCGCGCATCGACGACCGTCGACTGGCCGCCGGTTCCGACGCTGATGCCGCCGCCGCGCGCGTCGAGATCGACGGTGCCGCCGTCGTAGCCCCCACTCACGTTCACCTCGTGGTCGAGGGCGATGCCGTCCGCCGTGATCGCCGCCGATCCCCCGACACCGGCCGAGCCACTGGTTCCTTGCGCCTTGAGCGGCTTGTCGACGTCGACGAAGCCGTCGGCGTCGATCGAGATGGTGCCGCCGGCTCCCTGGGCTGCCGTGGCCAGAAGCCCCGTGCCGGCGCTGATGGTGACGTCGCCTCCCGCGGAGATCACGATCTCACCGCCCTGCCCCTCGCCCGAGGTCTGCCCGTAGCCCTTGGCGCTGAGCGTCGCCTCGATCTCGACGTCCGTCGCCCGGATGTCGATCCGCCCGCCATCGGCGGCGCCACCCGTGGCATCCGCGGCGATGGCGCTCTCCACGGTCACCGTGTCTCCGGCCTCGAGCACGACCTCTCCGCCCGGCGCGTCCGCCGCGGTCCCGCTGACGTCGATGCCGTTGCCCGCTATCGTGATGTCGCCCCCAGCCTCGAGGCCGATCGCCCCGCCCGCCACGTCGCATCGCGCCTCGATCTTGGAGCCGCCGAGCGACGCGACGTGGATGTCCTCGACGACGCGGATGTCGGCGCCGATCCCCTCGAAGTCCTGGGGACAGTCGATGACGATCTTACCGCCGTTGATGAGCAGCAGGCTCTTGCCGGAGAGGACAAAGGCCGAATCGTGGGCACGTAGCTCTCCGCCGGAGTTGATGGTGATCGCCCGCGCGCTGGTACAGTCCACGTGCGAGCCGGCGGCGATATCGTGTGCGCTCGAGATCGTGCAGGAGACGCTGTCGATGGAGTCGCAAATGTCCTGGCAGGTCGTTTGCGTGTCCTTGGCCGCCGCCGAGACACCAAGGACGAGGCAGGTGGCCACCGCGAGCTTCGCCACCCTCGACGGAGACGAGCGCATCGCTGCTCCTTCCGCCGTCATTCCACCGGCAGGTCGGCGGCGGGGGCCGCCCAGGCGGCGTCCAGCTCGCCGGTCACGTACAGGTCGCCTACCAGCTCCCGCTGCTCGTTCAGCTCGGCGGTGAAGGTCGCAACCAGCTCCTGCTCGGCGTCGTTCAGCGTCCCGGCCAGTTCGCCATTCGTATCGACGACGCCCGTCACCGTGAGCTCGCTGCCGTCGCCCGGGTATGCGCGACCCGTGAGCGTCCCGTCGACGATCTCGCCCTGAAAGAGCATCTCGCCGGTCTGGTCGCCGGTATCGACCCAGGAGGCGCGCGTCACCAGGAGAGTTCGATCACCCGCCGTGGCGGGTGTCGCGGCGCTGAGCACGATGAAAGCACACGCGAACAGGGTCTCGCCCACCCGACCGCTGCCTCTCGCCCCGGCTCCGAACGTCGGCCACTCGGCGCTCGACATGAGCCCCTCCCTCGTGTGTGCGGCCCGACGCACCGTGAAGGCGCACGCGCTACGCCGGACGGGTTTCGTGCGTGATCAGAGAGCTAGCAAAAAAAAAAATCGACTGTCAAGCTGGAAGTGCGAAAAAGCGACGACGCGCCGTGACATGAGCGCAAATGGCTGGTCGGCTCGGCGGGTGACGTCATGCGCGTGAAGGTCCTACGCGCCGATGAACGCAGGGTATAGTCGCTACAAACGCCCGATTTGACGGAACGGAAGTTATCGAACACGCCCCTACCCCCCTGGGGATTCCCGGCCCGAGCAGCCGCCCCGCAGCGGGTAGGGTGCCGGCAGTGGGAGGGCAACGTCCGAGAATGGGTGATTATGTCGACTACACCCCTCGGGGGGGCAAGGTCGCAACGTCCGACTTCGGACGTTCTGTCACCGTTCGCTGGGTTGACCTTCCTACAGGCCTGATGAACGCGGTTCCGGCGCCGGGGGTGGGCTACCGCTCCTACAAGGTGCCCCCCTACCGGGAGCGTGCGGGCGACGAGGTGATCCCCTTCAGCCGGCGGCGGCGGATCACGGCCGACCACATGGTGTACTCGCAGTCGGTGTCGCCGCACGTTGTCACGGTGGCGGAGATCGATCTGCACGCCACCTCCAAGATGCGCGATCAGCACAAGGGGGCCATGAAGAAGGAGGGTGTCTCGCTCACGTTCCTCACGTTCGTGGTGGCCGCCGTCACCAAGGCGCTCCGCGAGACACCCGAGATCAATGCCCGCGTGCTCGACGACAGCTACGTGCTCCTCAAAGACATCAACGTGGGCATCGCCATCGACACTCCCGCGGGGCTGCTCGTGGCCAACATCAAGAACACCGACAAGCTGAGCCTGCGCGGCATCGCGATGTCGATCCAGGAGGTTGCCGGCCGCGCGCGCGACGGCAAGATCATCGCCGACGACCTCATGGGGACGACGTTCACGGTGTCGAACCCGGGTCGCAAGGGCAACCTCTTCGGCGGCGCGATCATCTCGCAGCCCAACGTAGGGATTCTGCGTGTGGGCGAGATCAAGAAGCGCCCCGTCGTCGTGAGCGTGGACGGCGACGACCAGATCGCTATCCATCCGGTGATGTTCGCCGCGCTCTCCTATGACCATCGCATCGTCGATGGTGTGGCCGCCAACGGTTTTCTGTGGCGTATCGCCGACGTGCTATCCCGAGCGGAGTTCGAAATCTGATGCCCTTTCCCGCCGTGACCAAACAAGATCCTGAGCTCGCCGCCCTCCTCGAGGCCGAGGATGCTCGCCAGCGAGACACCATTCGCCTGATCGCGAGCGAGAACTACGTGTCGCGCGCCGTGCTCGAGGCGAGCGGCTCGACCCTCACCAACAAGTACTCGGAGGGCTACGCGGGCGAGCGCTACTACCAGGGCCAGACCAATGTGGATCGCGTCGAGGAGCTGGCCAAATCGCGCATCGCGAAGCTGTTCGGCGCCGAGCACGTCAACGTGCAGCCCTACTCGGGGAGCCCGGCCAACCTCGCCGTGTATCTCGCGTTCGCCAAGCCCGGCGACACCATCATGGGCATGGCGCTGCCCGCCGGCGGCCACCTCACCCACGGCTGGAAGGTGAGCATCACCGGCAAGTTCTGGAGCAGCGTCCAGTACGGCGTCGACAAGGACACGCACCGCATCGATTTCGACGAGGTGCGCGCGCTCGCCAAGGAGCACCAGCCGAAGCTCATCTTCTGCGGTGCGACCGCCTACCCGCGCACGTTTGATTTCGGCGCATTTCGCGAGATCGCGGACGAGGTGGGCGCCATGCTCGTGGCCGATATCGCCGCCCACGCGGAGGGCTCGGGGGGGCAAGGTCGCAACGTCCGACTTCGGACGTTCTGTCACCGTTCGCTGGGTTGACCTTCCTACAGGCCTGAGGCGGCTGCTACGCCGAAACTTCCTGTCGACGCCGGGACAAGCCTGCTTCCGAGCGTGCCGTCTGGCGGACGCCGAGGCGCTCGCGCTCACGGTGCGCCGCGGGATCGACTGGGTCCTCTACTGTGAGATGGCCGCCAGCGAGCGCTTCGCCTACCTCGGCCGCGGCCCGGTGGTCGAGTATCGAATGTCGGCCGCCAGCATGGCCCGCTCGCTGGCCGACACCGGCGCGCAGGGCGCGGACATCGACGAGCTGCTGCCGGCCATCGACGCCATGTACGCGCTGGCCGCCGTCAAGAGGCGTCTCGATGGCGCGGAGCTGACCGCGCTGCGGCAGGCCACCGAGGCGAGCGCGTTCGCGTGGAAGGGCCAGGAGATGCTGCGCGCGCGCCAGTGGAGTGCGGCCCGCGCGTGCTTCCTACGAGCGCTGCGGCAGTGGCCGATCGACCCGCGCGACGTGCTCTGTCTGGGGCTCACCTACCTGCGCGCGTTTCCACTCGGCACCAAGCGCTACATCGGCGTCCCCTGAGCCGAGAAGACGCCTCCTCCCTCGGGCACCTGGTGGGGAAGAACTTGCAAGCGACGCGCCGTGTCGGACTGCGCGGATTCCGAAGCAGGACTTCTCGCTGCGATACTACCTCTTGTCCTGCGCGGCCTCGTTTCGCGCGCGGCGCAACCAGCTCTGGCAGATCGTCCTGTCCCCGGAGGGCACGCGCCGACACTACCGATCGGTTCGCCGAGGCCAGGAGCGTGGCGAAGCCCACGAGGGTTTCGAAGCCGACTGCGCCTTCCAGCACTGCGCGTTGCCCGCAGGTGCGATTGTCGTTGTTTCGTGGGGTCGAGTCTTGTACGTTGGACGCAGATCATTCGATGCCCGGGTACCGCCGTCGTCGACTCCATTCGCGCGCGTGCGTGCCCCCGTGGCGCCGACACTGGGAAAGGCAGCGAAGGAGATCCGCCGATGACCAAGACCGAACGCGCTCGGTACATCCTCCGTCGGGCCGCAATCGCCTCCGCGCTCGTCATCTTCTTGGGTCGACCGGCCTTCGCCTGTCCCGTCCAGGACCCGAGCTACACCGGCGCGTGTGGGCCGACGTTCACGTTGACGGGCATGTCGGACGTAGCCTCGTTCAACGAGCCGGAGTACTACACGACGATCCAGTTCGGGGACGTCGACGGGGACGGCGCGAAGGAGCTGTTGGCGAGAAGCATCGGCGGCCTCTGGGCATTCGAGTTCGACGCAGCCGACACCGGGCAGTGGATGCGGATCACGCGGACGGACGACCTCGGCAACCTGCTCTCCGACGACCAGGGTTGGACCGACCCCGGCCTCTACGAGACGATCCAGAGCGCGCGGCTCGTGGGGGGGGCCCAGCGCGAGCAGTTGGTGGCCCGCGGTTCGAACGGGATCGAGCTCTGGGACTTCACGCCGGGGGGAACGCCCTTCACGGGGAGCTGGGCCGCGGTCCCGACCGTGGCTGCGCAGCGGATCTTCGCGGGCTGGAGCGAGGCGGAGAACTACGAGACCATCCAGTTCGGCGACATCGACGGCGACGGCGCGGAAGAGATGATCGGCCGCGGCCCCGGCGGCATCGACACGTACCTCTACGCCAGCGAGGATGGGGAGTTCTTCCAGCTCGGCTCGGGCGGTGCAGGGATGTCGGACGCGAACGGCTGGAACCGGCCCGAGCGGTACAGCACGATCCAGCTCGTCGATCTCGACGCCGACGGCGCGGACGAGCTCGTCGCTCGGGCCGAGGGCGGCATCAAGGTCTGGCGCTGGACGTTCAATTCGAACGAATGGGTCGAGGTTCCGGTTCCGGTCGTGCTCACCGATGGCGACGTCTGGACGCAGCCGCAGTACTACTCGACGATCCAGTTCGCGAACGTGTCCGACTTCGATGATCCCGGCCTCGCCGGCCGACCCGAGATGCTCGCGCGCTCGCCGTCGGGCGTCGACCTGTGGGTCTGGACCGACTCCGGGTTCGTCCTGGGCTTCACGGACCACCGATTCGAGGACGCCAACGGGTGGTTGGATCCGACCAACTACGAGACGATCCAGACCGCGGACGTCGACGGCGACGGCTTTGCCGAGATCGTCGCCCGCGCGAACAAGGATGTCGTCGTCGAGCAGTTCGACTTCGCGACGACGATGTGGCTGTCGCTCGGCGTGGGCACCCTGCTGCTCGACGACGACCCCTGGGCGCAGGGCGCCGAGTACTACACCACGATCCAGGCCGGCGACATCGACGGCGTTCCGGGCGACGAGCTGATCGGGCGCGGGCCCTACGGGGTCCGAACCTGGCGTTTCGACGCGGCGGCGAACGCGTGGAAACGGTACAAGGAGTACGGTTTCGGCTACGGCGCGGGGGGCGCCGTCGACGCGACTTCCGACACCTATGCGGCGATCAACGCCTATCTCGATCTGCCGGACCCGAACGACGACCTCCGCAAGCGCTACCGGGGGACGAATCTCTCGACGCTCGGGCTCACGCTCGCGAACTACCAGGAGTGCCTGCTCCTCTCGCTCTCCGACGCCGAGACGCCGCCGACGACGTGCGCACTACTCGGCGCCGCGCTGCCGTTCGACAACCGGGGTGTGACGAAGGCCGCCTGGAACGCGATGGCGAACCAGCTCGTGTCGGAGATCGGCTCCGCGATCCAGACCGCGAGCCTGTTCGAGGACGAGCTCTCCGTGATGGGGCAGCTCTTCGAGAACCAGAACTCGGAGTTCCCCTCGCTCAGCCAAGACATCGGCCTCGCGGAGTTCACGAGCACCAAGGCCGACTTCGATACGCTCGAGCTGCTGGGCGGCATCCTGGAAATTGCCAGCGAGGCGGCGAAGCTGACGCCCGAGGGGGACCCGCTCTCCGCGGGGCTCAACGTCGCCGGCCACGCCCTCGGGATCGTCGACGTCTTCGACACGACGACGCCTGGCCAGAGCAAGTTCCAGCAGACCTACGACCAGATGGCGGACCAGATCGCGATCTACCAGCAGCAGATCGCCGACGGGATCGTCGGCGACCATGGCTACGCCGCCGGCGACTACGGGCTGATGACGGCCACGGCCCGGCACCAGCTCGAGACTCCCCTCGATGCGGAGGCCTTCCTGAGCGGCGCCCGGTATCAGTTCACGCGTTGGGTCTACCAGTCCTTCCTGGAACTGAAGGACTGGGCCCTCTGGCTCGACACGATCTGCCAGGACATCTCGCAGGCGAAGCCCGAGGTGAACGTCACCTGTGACGTTCCGATGCGCCACGCGGACCCGCTGCCCGAGTACTACGAGTCCCTCGTGATCTTCGACTTCACGGACACCGGCGGCAACGACGCGCCGATCACGATGTTCAGCGGGCTCCTGAAGCCCGACAAGCTCGCCAGCTTCACACCGTGCGAGCCCGTCGACAGCGGGCCCGGCGGGATGGAATGCCAGTGGAACGAGATCGACTCCGACGTGGTCCCCGTGCTCTTCGACCCGATCTCACAGGAGTGCACCTACGATCCGGACGGCACCCCCGGGAACGCCTGGCGCTACGGCTGCACCCTCGAGACCGGGAACGACCTCTTCGACAACACGGCCGGCTGGTCGTGGAAGACCTTCAGCCTGACGATCGACGTCGACACCGACGGCAAGGTCCAGATGAACCCGACCGCCACGGCCTCGGCGACGCCGGGCGCCGCTCGCGGCGATTCGCTCACGT
>Ga0299906_10001707_pt1 | contig 18633 bp, 14 predicted proteins | sample RVTome_14_FD_200259 | JGI IMG/M metagenome (GOLD analysis project Ga0299906, IMG submission 200259) | Soil microbial communities from uranium-contaminated site in the Upper Colorado River Basin, Wyoming, United States - RVT145D125 (version 2) ...
GCCGAGACGATGATCCGGTTCTCGCTCTCGGCTTTGGCGAAGACTTCCGCGTCGCCGGCCTGCTGCAACTGGTAGTCCCGGACATGCACGGCGTCGTGGCCTGACCGCCGCAGCCCTTGCGCCACTTCCGGCGAAAGGGCGTTGTCCACCAGGAACTTCACGGCGCCGTGAGCGGCAGCTCGCGTTCCCTTAAGGCTTCGGCGGCGTACTTCAGCGCTTCCTGGATGTCCGCCGCCGTGAGGTCGGGGTAGGCCTTCAGGATCTCGGCCGGGGCCATGCCGTCGGCGACCATCCCGACCACCGTGGCCACGGGGATGCGCAGGCCGCGAATGCACGGCACGCCGCCCATCTGGGCCGGATCGACGGTGATGCGGGTGAATTTCATGGCGGCCATTCTACGCTTTGGCGTCGGGCCGGGAGACTTCGCGCGGAGCGCCTGCGCCGGAGTCGGCGCGATGGACCTCTACACCCTCGGCTACGAAGGCCTGAACGTGGCTGCGTTCATCGCCTGCCTACCTGAAGCGCGCGTTGTCCTGCGTCTGCCAGTGGAAGAGCTCGGGACTAGCCGGCGGCCGTCCGGCCTCGCAACTGCCCAGGTAGCTTGCGCTCGTCGGGCCTCGCAGAGTCGTATGACTGCACAAGTGGGATTGTTCTGTGCCCTGTTGTTGAATAGTTCAGAGAGGCAGCGCGGTCTGACCTCGATTTGCCCAGGCGTCGAACTCGCCCGGAAGTAGGTCAATCATATCTTTGCCCGACATGCCATAGATGTCGTAGTTGACGTCGAGCTGCTGAAGCACGCGGACAAAACGGCGAATCGATCCCGGGGGCCCCTTGGTAGCCTGACAGCCGTGTTTCGGGGCACCGCGCTTGCGGTCCATGTAAAGACTCAACGTTGCCTCGATCACGCCCCGGTTCGCAACAAGGTCCTGGCGGCTTGCGATTTCGTGGTACAGCGCGCTCTCCGAGTTGAGCGGCCCCGACAAGAGCAGAATCGAGAGCGGTCCGTGCCGCCGATAGACCTGATAAGGCCCATGCAGAAGATGACGATGACGGTATCGATAGCTGAAATCCGGGATATGCCGGTAATCCTGTCCCGGCCGTCGTCCTCCATCTCGTAGCACTGGACATACCTGGTCGAAGAGGAAAAGCGACATCCACGCCCAAAGACCTGCGTTTCTGTCCATCTCGTCCGGCGGAAGAGGGCCCAAGAGTTCGCACAGGAAACGACCCAACTCAAGCCGGTTCGCAACTGGCTGCGCATCGATCGGAATTTCGACTGGGAGCTCGCTGGTAAAATTGCGATCCTGAAGCAAAGCCAGTGGCGGGTCGACCGCCATTCCACCGCGCAGCCGCGCGAGACAGCCGCGAAACTGCTCGATCCCGGTGCTGTTCAGGGCACGAATCACCTGCGCCATCAGCCTGCTTCCTTCAAAATGGCGGCCTCGAAGCGGCGGCGTGCCTGTCTCGAACGACAGAAAGCCTGCACCGCGTTTTCAATCCAGTCCTTCAGGCGCGTTCGCGCCTCTTCAGAGACTCCTTCCGGGGGTTCATCGACGCCAGGCAAGGCACACACATAGCGCAACCAAAGGCTGCTCCAGTCGCTGTCGTCAAGTCCGGGATCGGTTTGCTCCTGAACAATGACGATCTCTTGCAGGATCTGCCGCACGACCTCCGGATACACAAGGCCTAGAAACGAGTCTCCGGAGCGCGCAACCTCAGCGATGCTGTCGATGCGGCTGTTCAGTTCCAGCACCGGCCAGTCGCTCAGATCGAGCCGCCAGACCTGGTCGCCCAGGTCGCTGAAGTCCACCGGCAAAAGTGATTGCTTGTTCGAAAGCTCTTCCTGTGGTCGCAAGGGAATCAGCTTGTCGGCCACGCCGAGCAGCAAGCCATAGCGCTCTCTCTGGTCAACCACCTTCAGGCGAAATTTTGGCAGCGGCCGAGCCGTGACCTCCAGCATCCGGGTGTCCCTGGGCTCCTCACGCGCCGCGACGGTCCCGAAGGAAAAGCGCATATACGACGCGCTGTTGTAGGCTTCCACGAACACCTTCGCATCGGCAGGAAAGTCGTAGCCGGAGAGATCGAACTCGCTATCGAACGCGTACGTCCCGCCACCCGCAGCCAGAAGGCGGACCGTCACCTTGGAGCGGGAGATCTTCTTCCGGCCCGTGTAGTTGAGCCGCCGGATCATGCGCCGAGCTCCCCGTCCACGCCTAGCACCTTCACGCGAATGTCCCTACGCACATCGAACCCTCTCACCGTGACCTGGAAGTCCGGCTTCTGGATTCGCAGCACCAGGAGATTGCGCTGTTGCTGTGCCACTTCCGCCGCGACCGTGCTGACCTGAATCGGCGGTTTGTCCAATTCGAAATCCGGCGCTTGATACTGGCTGAACGGGTTTCCCCGCCGCAGCTCGTATGCCACCCAGACCGCCGCGTGTCGCGGCATCGCCTTGGTGTTTCCGTTTCCCGAAAGACGAAACCCGCCACGCAATTTCTGCAGGTGAAAAAACCGGTCCTTCCCTACCGTCTCCACGCCGCCCGGCGCGGCAGTTGCCTCGGTGCCCGGCTTTTCCTGGTGCCCCTTCTTGGGGTCCTTGATCATTTCTTCCGTCGGCACGTCAAGCGAGAACAGATGCTGCAGCAACTTGAGGTCCCGGCCGCCAGCAGACCGCGTCAGGATTCGGACGATCTCGCGCGGTGCATTTTTCACATAGCGGAGCGTAGAGGGCCCATGCCGGTATCGGTCCTTGAACTTGGGCGAACGCTCCTGCCATTCGGTGTGGGCGGGATTCTCCGAATCACCCAGTAGCTGCGACAGTGGCCGATCGCGAACCGTCACGAGGGCGCGCACGCCCTTTTGCAGCGAAGCTCTCACGCCGGCGATCGTAATGCCGTCACGAACAAAGTGCTCGTCGGCGCCGTCCAGCGCTTCATCGCGCTCCAGATAGACCTCGAAGTGCGAAAGCGCAGCGCCGGTAGACACCGGCTTTACCCAGACCGGTACTGTGACGGCTGTTCGCTGCCCGTCGTTAAACTGCTCGCGGAGTGCCGAGACGGTGTCCTGGGCGATGGAATCGTTCATCCAGCGTGGCGCGCTGGGCCCGGGTGGAGCAGCCACCTCTGCACACTTGTCTCGCGCGACTGAAAGGCCCCACTGCGCGAGCTCGACAAGGCGCTGATATCGATAGGCGTCGTCCCAGGATGCCTGCATCAGCAATCTGGGCAAGGTGGCCGCATCAAGCACTCGAGACTGACCGTCATGCACAACCTCGACCACCAGATCGCCGCCGATGATCGGCGTGAAATAGTGACGCACGATCGAAGGTACGATGGCCTGCGGCGTCAGCTCTGGATCCGGATACGGTATTACGACCGACATCCCAGGTTGGTCATTGCGGGCCAGCTGGAAATCGCGACAGAACCGGTCCAGGAACTGGGGGGCGTCTACAGGGATAGCAAACTCCCCGTCGAACCCGCCAAAGTAGCCGTACGGGTAGAACCTCTTTCCCTCAAGCTTGTGGATCTTGAGCACCGACTGCCCCATCAGATATCGGCGCCGGTCATCGGCTCGCACGGTGAGCCCAAAGAAAGCGTTGATGCGCGAAGCTGCAGGAAAAACCGTCTTTCCTAGACCCCAGCGTCCCAATTCGGACGCCTCCTTTCTCGAGCGGCCGATATTGCGCCAGAAGTAATAGAAGTCGTTCCGCGGACCGGCGGCGTCGATCGCCACGTCTTCGCTTTGCAGCGGGTCCCCCTGTAAACCCCGGGTGCCGAAATCCTCGATGGCCATGAACTCCAGCGGCTCATCGGGAGATGGCGGCTGCGCGAGGCCGCTGCGGCTCGCGCCGAAATGCCGGAGAAGTCCCGCCACGTAATCGACCTGCTCGTTTCGCCCGGGCACCGCGAGGGGCGCCGGGAAAAGCACGCGAATCTTCAGCTTTTCGCCGTCGCGACGGGCATCAAGCGAATTCTGGATCGCCTCGCGCACGAATGCGTCGGCAAGGCTCCCGAGCGCCTCCGTCGAGAAGAACTCGGCCTCGATGGGATCGATGTTCATCTCTCCCGGATTCATCTGGCGAAACTTCCAGACCGGGGCATCCGACATAGAACCCTACGCTAACCGCTCTTACAGTGTGTTTTCAAGCTGCCGCCACTCGGCACTGGGCACCGCCGCCCGCTCGAGCACGGTTTGCGTCGCCTTTCCCTGTCTGTCCGGAGGATAGCCGTACCTGCGCAGAACCCTCTTCACGTACACGCGGGACTGCGCACAGACGTTTTCGCGCGGCGTCCAGTAGCGGCAGTCCCTTGAAGAACAGCACCACGTCGGGCGGGCGTATGTGTTGGCGTTCGGACACGGTGAACGGGTTCGCCGCCGCCCAGTCGTTGTTCGCCAGGACGTCGAAGTCGATCGCGCGCGCCTTTGCGCCAGCGATCGAACCGCAAGCTCGCGGCGGCGGCGCAACCGGGTCTCAGGTTATCTGCAGCTTCTTCAGGTAGCGGGGCGTAAGAGGCGATTCGTAAAGGCCTGCAATCAGTTCGGCTCTGAGCTGCTCTGTGACCGGCTCACGCGCAACATACATGCCCGAGTCCACCCTTTCAGCGAGGATCGCCGCGGTTTCCATGCGTGCCTGGCGGTAGGCGACGAAACTCGGATCCTTGATGAACGGGTGCGCTCCGGCTTGCACGAGCCGCGTTGCGTCGTACGGACCGGCACGTATGGTCGAGAACGAAACCAGGACGCAACTTTGCGGCAGGTAGGTCGGGAAGTCCGTGGGATTGTTGAGCACCACGAACAGGTGAAACCCGGGCCCGGAGGGAATCAGCACTGTCCCGCCCGCCTGGCATACCCAAGCCATGGCGGCTACTTACGGGAGAATACTGCGTCTAGGTGGCGGTTCTCGGAGATCCGCTCTTCGAGCGCCTTGGCGGTTTGTGCGTCAAAGCCCACAGAGCGCAGGAGCCTGGACTGCGTGATCGGAAGTGAGCTGCCGTGCGGGTCTTCCCACTCCGGGCAGATCTCATGCGTGAGGTCCGCGAGCTGGAAGGAGCCGTACTTGCCGTACTCCTTCCAAACGGATTCGAGGATTTCCAGCTCCGCGTCGCTTAGTTGCAGCAGATCTTCCTTCGGGTCCCGGACCGGCTTCGCGAGCGCGAGCACGTAGTTGTTTCGGTCGCTCACCCAAGATTCCCAACCGTCGGGCTCTGACGGCTGGAACCGGTTCATGTGGTTGAGCGTGATAGAAAGCGCCGGCCCGTTGTCCATCGAGACCAGCTTGTCGCCCAGCATGGGCTCGCCGAACTTCTGGTAGGAGGCCCGCTCGGCGAGATACATGAGCTTCATCAGCTTCAGTATCTCCATCCGGCCGCCGGCCCGGTGCAGAAAGAACGCGGCGACCTGCGCCGCCTTCTTCTCACTGAACTGCATGTGCCCGTTTAGGCGACATTCGGGCGCGACTATACGCTTCCCGCGTCCCCGTTGACAAGAAAACACGAGTCACTCGTACCCCCGGAACTCATCGAAGCGCAGCGCGAGCCTGTCCTGGTCCGGCCAGTCCCTTTTCCTCGCCGGCAGATGCAGGCTCGCGTGGTGCAGTGTCTTCAGCATCTCCAGCATCGGGCCGTCGTTCTGCCTGAGAAGCCGGTCCGCGGCGTGGATGCGGAAGTCGGGGTCGATGCCGATCAGGTGCGCATCGAACGCGGCGTGGTGGATCTTGGAGAGTGGAATTCCGTTCGGCACCACCGGCTGGCCGAGCGGCTCGTTTTTGTCGGCGATGATGTGCGCGGCGTCGAGCAGCCTTTGCTCCGGCAAGCCCGAGACCGCGCAGCGCCCGGCGTAGGCCGCGATCACGGCTTCCCTGAACGAGGCCTGGTGCAGGCGTTGCTTCACTTCGCGCAGCGCATAGCGCCGCTCGCCCGCCGTGGCCGGGTAGTCGAGCGCGTCCGGGGCCGGCGTGCCGAAGGCGACGCGCGCCTTAAGCGAGCGCGCGTCCCAGCCGATAAGGTATGCGGGCACGATCGCCTGATACATGCCCGGCGCCACGCCGAGGAAGTAGATCACCGGAATCCGGTTCTCCATCGCCTCGCGCAGCCAGCGGTTATCCGCTGCGTCGGGGTTCTGGCCCATGAAGGCGTAGTTCACCGCGTCGTCGCCTTCGTAGATCTGCCGGTGCACCTGCCGCTGGTCGTCGTACCAGATGCGCGCACCAGATCGTGGATATACGGTACGGATCGAAAGCAGGAATTGCATCTGCTGCGGCTTGAAAATACCGCGCTGCGGATTCACGAGCGGGATGCGCTCGCCGCCAAACTCGAAGCCGGCCTTAAGGTCGTTGCTGCTCAGCTCTCCGCGGACCGCGGTGAGAGCCTTCACCGCGTTGAAGGCAGTGAGCCTGAGTTGTTGATCACGGTCTAGTGCGGTGGCCATTCAGCCGTTCGCCGGGATACTGTTCCTTATTGTGCCAGCAGAGAAGGTGGCGCATGGGCGATTGCCGACGGAGTGGATGAAAGTGCTTGGGAAAGATGCCTACGTCCTCAGAGCGGGGTAGGCTCCAGTTTTGACGCCAAGCAAAATTCTTCCACTGGAGGAAGCAATGGCAACGAGATCTCAACGGGATTCCGCCAATATCGAGCGAAGCATGCTCATTCATCACGATGGAATGCGACATGCCCCCGAAAACGAGCTTGGTGTCGTATTCCTATTCAGTAAGCTCGCGCGACGTCTCGGTTTCGTCGAAATCGATCGCATTCAACCGCAATTCCCAGACTGTTGGGCACTAAAAGCCGAGGGCGATCGAGTTCTGAGGGTCTGGATAGAGTTTGAGTACCAGTCGCACGGCTTCAAGACCCATGTCGCGAAGCGGCAGCTACGTGGGCTCAAGCCCAAGCGGGGCTATGTCGTATGCTGGGATCACGATTGGCCGGAGTGCGAGAGGTACGCTAACGTGATCCCGCTGCGCCAAGAACTCGGCTGTGGCCGCCAGGTATGGATCCAAAACACCAGGCCCCAATATCACAATGAACTAGACAACGCGTCTGCAAGGCGTGTTGAGGGGTGGTCGTGGACAGTGGCGCAGAGCGCAAGGCCCGGAGATCTACTGTTAATGAATAGAGCTGGCTCGAGCAAAGAGGCTAAGCGATATAACGCCGATCCAACGCTGCTGCAATCCATTGCGAATATCTTCATCGTCCGAACCCCACCCAAACGCAACCGAACCTGGGGATGGCTGGCGGACGTTTCGCGTGTCTCAGCGATCGAGGAGCCACTTCGTTTCCGGCAGTTGAAGCGCGATCGCGTGCTTTCGAAGGCTGCCTTCGTTCGGCGCCAGATGTTTGGACGCAGCAACGTGACGGCATACTGGTACAGGCTATATGACCTTATCGTTCGTCAGAATCCTGAGGCGCGCCGAGCGCTTAAGCAATTCGCTCCTGAAACCTTATAGGGTGACCGTAGACGGCTGTCATCACGTAGACGCATTTCCACCTCGATGCCGTGTGGCATCAGGTTCATCGGCCACATACCCAGCACCTCGCCACACTTACGCCTCAAGAAAATCGTTCAGGCGCTTAGCGATCAGTGCCCGACGTTCTCGCAGGAACTCCTTATAACTATCTACGCCTAGCAACGACTGCCCTGTCGGTATGCATTGCAGCTCAAAAGGGGTGTAGCCCGACTTTTCTATCAATGGCAGAAAGTACTGGCTGGGTTGCTTGTCGCTGATCTGCCGATTCGTCTTGCCGCCGATAAAGCACAGGTTGGCGATATCGTCCGCCTCGCGGCCGGTGTACGAGGCTTTGAGTACAGCCTTGGGGAAGATGTGGTGGAACTGCAGCCGATGGTGAGAGCCGGAGTGGTCCAGCGCAATGGCAAGGTTGGAGCGCCAGTCCTTCGCGCCGGCAGTGCGGAATGCAAGGAACATGGTTTTAAACAATGCACTACGCTGGTTGCGGCCTTCCAATTCCTCCGGGGCGACGTCGAGCCGTCCTACCTGGAGCCGCAGCCGGTCGATCAGCTCGTTTGCCCCCCCACCCTGCCGTAACGTGGCGAGATCCTGGTCGAGCAGCGTCTCGCTCGAGCCGCGTGAATAGCGCCCTTTGGCGTTCGCGATCAGCGCCCAGTACCGCAAGCGCTGCGAGTCCTCCGCCGGGATCTGATAGTTCCGCTTGTGGCCGTAGTATCCCAACGTCACCAGCAGAAAAGGCGAGGACAGCAGCGCCGGGCTGTCGATGCCGGCATTGCTCTTCAGAAAGTTGAGGGCGAATTCCATGCCAGGGACGCAGTCCTTCCAAGCCTGATGCAGCGTTGCAATCGGAAGACCGCCGACTGTGAGAAAGCGCGATTGACCTGTGGCGAAAGTGACCAAGTTCTTTAGGTGCAGCCCAAGGTCGAGGTCGAAGCCGGACTTCGAAGACTGCGCCTGGAAGCCCTGGAAGGTCTTGAGCGCCCCGCGCCACTTGGCAGTGATTTGTGCCAGCGCGAGGTCGGAACTGCGCAGCTTGGCGCCGAGCGAGTTCACGCGCACGAAAATCTCCGTCACCTCGTCGTAGGAGAGCTTCCGTTCGAGCACGTCCATACGGTAGACATACTTGCGTATCCCCCGCAGTCGCGCGAGGCGCTGGCTGTACTTCTCGCTTCTAGGATCGTCGAGGTCGGTAACACTGGCTCGCTTGAGAAATGGCCGGTCGCTGTCGGACTTGAATACCTCCGTCACTTTGACCCATTGCGGGAGCTGTTCTAGCTTCTTTGTGGCGACCACAAACGTCATGCGGTCAAAGCGCTTCTGCAGCTCGTCCTCACTCGAATCCGCCTCATCGTCGATCAGCTCTTCGTCCTCGTCCTCGTCGTCGCCCTCCTCGTTTACCTCCGTCACCAATGTCAGCTGATCGGGGTGGTCAAGATTGAACAGAAGCTCCATGGGCCTCTTGCGGCCACGCACCGACACTGGGTCGCCGCGGATTACCGCCGATAGCGAGGTGAGACGCTGCTGACCGTCAAGCAGCAGGCGTGTGCTCTGGTACGGGTTCTTCTGCTGCTCAACGGCGAATTCCTGCAACGGCACGGCCTCGTCCGTCTCCCAAAGCAGGATCGCACCCGAGGGATAACCACGATAGAGCGAATCAAGCAGATCGCGCACTCGAGGCGAGCGCCAGACGTAACGGCGCTGCATCTCCGGCAGGCGCAGCTCGCCGCGCTCGATCATGCCTACGAGTTCTTCGACGGTAGCTTCCGCCTTTGCCATCAGTTCCTCCCCTGGTCCCGTGTTGGGCGCGCCAGGGGGCCGAAATTTGTGTGAGCTGCCAGTCTGAGCAACGTCTCGACTTGGCCTGCCACGCGCATCACCTGGTACACGTCGAGCTGCTCGACCGCCGTATCTGCATTCACGAAGTTGGACAAGTAAGTTTGCGACTTGGACTTCACCCCTTGCCGTTCGCAGACGATGAAGGCGACCGACTCCGCTTCGAGTTCTTGATGCGCATGCTCAGGCACATGGCGTTGCGGGACGTTGAGCTTCTTGTTCGCACCAAGATGCCCGAGAAACAGATGAGCCAGTTCGTGCACCAAGGTGACAAACTGAACTGCCGGCTCGTGGTTGCGGTTAATGTGCATCCGGTACTGTGTGAACTCCTCGTCGTTAGGCGCACGTTTGATCACGCGAATTGAACCAGCTCGTTTGTCGCCTGCATCGACTTCAATCCAATCGATGCCCTTCTTCTTCAGTAGCGGCTGGAATGACCGGACGCTGCCTTGATCCATTGGCCCGTGTGCGACAAAACTGGCTACGTCTTCCGGTATTGGATCGCCTTCCGTGTCCATCACGTCGTAAACGAGGGCGACGGGGCCGAATGGCCAAAGGATCAGCAGCGGCCGCGCGCCGTCCTTCGGACCGCGGCCAAATCGCTCGCGCCAGTCACGAGCAGAGGCGGCGTAGCTGAGGCCGGGCCTTTGGACCTGAAGCAGCATGGCATTGAAGGGCGCGAAGTTACGCAAGCGCACGACGAAGTCCAGCAGCGCCTTGTAGTCCTTGCCGTGCCGATAGAGTCGGGAGTCGGCGAGCAGCTGGTCGAGCAGCAAGCGAACGTTCTCCCCTTTGAACACCTCCTCCTGCCGTGCTTGAACGTCCGCTGCATCGTCGCTCATGAGCCTACCCCTCACCTGGGCATACGGGCGCTACGCGTCACACGTTGCCCGATCATGCCTACCAGTTCTTCGACGTTGGCTTCAGTCTTGGCCATCAGGCATCGCTCCTGCAAACTGTCCTCCCTTTGGCGGAATCGCCCTATTCTGCCGTTCCACCAACAAGATCCAGCATCCCCACCGACTCAGGATTCCGAAGCACACACCTGAATAGCATCTCGTCCTGAGGGTGCGCTTTCAGTTGAAGACAGATTGTTTCCCGAAGCTCCTGCGGTGGCGGGCTCGTAGTGGTGACAATGTACTGGAACGACGCTGCTTCCCGGCCACCAAGCTCTTCGGTCAGGTCCATCATCATGCGGAGATACCGGTTATAAATATGGCGGTCCAGGTCAGCCTCGCGCGGGCTGTCATGCATGAGAAACCGCGGATGATGACCGATACCTCGACTCGAGCACACCACAGCGGCGATATCAGCCAACACCAATGCTAGTGTTTCGACCGCCTCGCCAGACAGGCCCGTAGCCTCCGAGATCTCGAACTGCACCTCACCTCTTGTCATTGCAAGGTTTCCGGAGTACGTGCTGGACAGCGCTCCCTTGACAAGGCGGTCGTATATTTCTCCGATCCGAATCAAGCGATCCTGGTGAGAATTCTGCTGGAGCTGCAGTTCCGCCTTCTGGCGCTCAACTGTCTTTCGTAGTTCGGCAACGCGTACCGTTCCCTTCTCCAGCTGTGTATTGGGGGTCCGGCCTTCCATTTGGTCCAGTGCCATTCTTCGCTGCGCCAAGTGGTAATCGAGGCGCTGAAGTTGGGTCCGCTGATCTACTAGTTCCCTTTCCTTTCCGTCCTTGTCCGATATGTCCGTTGCCAGCTTCCCCCGCAATTCATCAAGCAAGGCAACGATCTGGTCATGATCCTTTCGCTGCTGTTGCAGGATTTCAAGGCGGCGCTCCGTCTCCGAAATAACGCGCCGATCCTCACGCTTCTTCTGGAGATCGATGATCTTGTCCGCTTCGATCACACGCTGCTTTACGTACGAGCACTCGCTAAAAGGGATGTCACCGTAAACACAGTCCTTTCCTCTCAGTCCTCGGAGTTTCTGTATGGTGTCGTCCTCTGATTCTCCGGGCACCGCTTGCTCAGTCGCCTTGGCGGTCGTATCCATCGCATCACGGAAGACCCGGCGCTGTTCGTCATACGATGCAAGCCATACGCGCTTCTCCGCAATCCGCCGATCTATTGCTTCAATTTCACGCTGAAAATCCAATACATTGTTCGTCAGCGTCGCCCGGCGGATGACAACAGGCGACATCAGGTCCGACTCGTCGGCGTGCAGCGGTTCATCGAGCTGAAGCCCCAATTGACCTTTTAGTTCCTGCTCTTGCGCGTTCAGCCTGTATTTTGGTTCGTTCTGCAAATCGGCGGTCCGTGATTCCTGTTGTGCTAATTCTTTCTCCGTTTCAGCGATTGATCTGGCGATACGGAGTTCGTCCTCCTGGATAAGGTCCAAAACTAGGCGAATCAGGTATAAGGCGTGTTCCTTCGGCTTGTCGAATCTGGGCGTATCGGTTCCACTTCGGGGGGAGCGCCAGTCATGCAAGCTCTGAAAGCGCGCCTCCTGGTCGCGAGTCATCCATGCCAATAGATGCTTCCACTCATAGGCCTTGACGGAATTGGGCGGTCGATTCGCGCGGAGCCCGCCCATCATGATGCTTTGCAGATGCTCCACGAAATCACTGAAGCGATTCTGCTCGCGGTCCAGGTCGAAGAGCTGTTGCGCGGTAATGCCCTGCGCCGCTCTCGATTCCCGAGCGTGCCCTAACGAACGAAGTACGCTCCAGTCCTGGCCCGCGGCTGTCAGCTCCATGCCGACCCAGCCTTGGGGAAAGGTACCCCGAATGCGGTTCATCGCGCCCGGGTTGCCGAACGTGGATTCACCCAGGCAATGGCGAATCAGGCGGCATAAGGCTGTCTTGCCAACGGAATGCCCAGACAAAGTCACGGGATGAGCATCGTCTATTCCGGCGTCGTCGGGCAGTTCTACGCCCCAGACGATATTGAGTCCGCGGTGAAAAAGGACATCGCGAAGCGGCGGGTCTCGCTTCTCCGCTGACTCAAACAGAAGCAACCGCCGAATCCACAGACGTGGCGATTGAGTATCGGTCATCTGGGCCAATGCGCTCACGCGGCGGCTCTTACGCGACCAACAGGGCGCCAAGATCTTTGGTCAAATTTTCCTTCTTCACGCTGAGCATCGCAGCTTCGGCGCGCTCGAGGGCATCTCTCTGGACTCTCTCCAGGTTATCCACGGCCCTGAAAATCAGCGCCATGAGCGGTTTCAACTCAGCTGGTAAAGGCGGCAAACTTGCAGCACTAGATGGTGTTGTCACGCCGGAGCTGGCGTCGGTCTGCACAACCTTCCTGCCTTGCAACGCCTCCCGGATCCGGAGTGGCCGGATGCGGTGGGCATCTGGAAATTGCAGCCAATCGAGTCCACGCATTACCTGACCGTAGCTTTCCCGCAGGCCATCTTCCAGCAGGAGGGTTTCACAATGTTTGGGGCACGAAGCTAGCAAAGCCGCATCGCGATAGAACTCAAAGTGCTTGCCCGGTTTTTCATGGACCAGATATGGGATCAAGGCATAGGCGAAAGCCTCGCGTCCGTCCCAGGGAAATATCTGTTCATCTTCGAAATATTTCCATTTCCGCTTGCGTATGCCAAACCACGCTGCCAGCAGAGATTCCTCCCAGTCGGGGTGTGGAGGATGAAGGTGCGGCGGCCAATCACCGCGATCTAGTTGATACATCGACATCATCGTTCCCGCGGCGTCCATGGGCGGTCCAGGTAGCGGGTCAACGCGGCTCTGGTATGGCTGGCCGGTGCGGATAGCCTCCGCCATGGCGTCATAGATTTCCAGAATGACGCGCTTGGTGCGGTAGTCGCCGGCGTATTTCTCCTCGTCCTTGCGGCGGACGATGGGGAAGGTGTCCATGATGTACGCCACGGCGTCGCGCGGAGTCGGGAAGTTGGCTCTTAGCCTTGTCAAATCTTCCGCGGTCTCGCCCTCCGCCGGGCGCCAGTCACCGCCCTTTTCGGCCGGCAGATAAAGGTAGAAGAACGCAGAGTCCAGCTCGCAGCGGAGCAGGAAGCGGCGCTCCTCGTCCCAACAGAATGGCGGGCCGGACCAGCCACCGTCCTGCGCGAAGGGTTCCAGATCCCACGCCGTGTAGGAAAGTTCTAGCACGCGCTGGGTAATCCAAGTGCTGAGAGGTTCGTTGGCGGACCAAGACGGGCCCTCTGCGTAGGCCGCGGCACTTACGATCGGAAGCTGTCGTATAACAAAGAAACTGAGATTTGCGCCCGCCTGCTTCTGCCGCGTAACGAAGTCGCACGCGAAGCTGTTCATGTTCGCAACGAACGACGATTGGATCGTCACCGACATGCTCGGTAGCAGGGCAAGCGTAATCGAATCACTCGCACCTCCGAGTGGAATGATCGCGTAGATGGAGGTCCTTTGAAGACCGGCGCTCGTTATACGTCGCGACGCAATAAGCCACCTTGTCTTATAGCTCTCACGCAGTCCAGTAACGACCTCGTACTCTGGAATCCAGTAGCAAGGTGATGGAACGAACGCCGGGTCCGCCAGCAATGCTGCCGGGGTCTCGGGCAACATATGGCTTCGCGCCCCCTCAGCAAGAAGATGGAACGAGGCAAAGCGATGGTTGAACTGATGAATCATCTTCGATTCATACACGGGGAGAAAGCCCGGCTCTGGAGCGGTCCGGAATAACGAGCTCGCTTCGCCCATATGGAGCATTGCCGACAGCTCAACACTAAACTGTGCCTCGCGGGATGCCACGATTGGCAGCCGTCGGTAGATCGCTAACGTTAGCTCTGCACTCTTGCGGAAGAAAAACGTTGAACAAGTACCCGTTTCTGGATTCAGTTTGAGTATTTCCTCGGAGGACAGCGTGAATTGACGTTCTGGGTCGTTCGTTTCGTCGACACTATAGCAATTGAAAACAAAGCGGGCTGGAAAGGGATTGGCGGCCCCGCTTGCAGCGAGAATGCAGAACTTGAAGTTGTGAAGTACCTGGGGAAAGAGCATGCGCTCGTTGATGAACCCGAGGACTGAGACGAGTGTCTTCTTAGCTACTAGCGCACGAAAGAACTCCTTGGTGGTGTCATCGGTAGCGATGCCTAGAGGAAGGATGCAAGCCATGCGTCCTCGTGAGTTGATAAGCTTGAGGATTAGCTCAGCAAAAACGGCATATGTATTGACGTCCCCACACCCGCATAGGGGGTATGCGCCACCGTGGCGCAGGACGTGCCCTTCACCCTCGGCCGTCCGCGAATCCACCAGGTATTGTTGGTGAAGGAGAGGGTCCCTTGTCTTCAGGTCCAAGATGAGTCGTGTGCGAGCAGCGGCGTTTCGAGCATTGGCGATCTCCGGGCTGCGTTCCGCGAACCACTCTTTCTCCTGGATCTTTACCCGCTCCCACGGCGGATTACCGAGCACGCAGTCGAAGCCGCCGTTGGCGAGGACCTCCGGGAAGGCAAGATGCCAATGGAAGAACTGGTACTGCCCGGCGAGACGCTCGACTTCGGCATGCTGCGCTGACGTGAACGCCTGCGGGTCCACTTCGAGGCGGCGAAGGGTGTCGGTGGTAATGGGTTCGGAAAGTGCGCCCGCTTGTTTCACCCACACAAAGGCGGCGCACCAGGCATCTGCGACATGCTGTGCGCGCCGATACTCCGAGGACACAACCAGCCTGCGGAACTGCTCGCACTTGTGCCGTATCTCGTCAATAGTGTTGTCTGGAGCTTCGTCAATTCGACGCGTTCGCGTTTCGATCGAGTTGTACTCGGCACTGGGCTCGGCGACCATCAAGTGGAGCATGTCCTGCTGGCCCTCGCGCTCCTGCTGGTTCCGCTTCTTCAAGGCCGCACAGACTTTCTTGTCGTCGCCCTCGATGGCAACAAATGTCTCGTCCGGCAATCCTGCGGCGATCAGTTGGGGCGTGGCCCCCAGCAGGCTGTTGCCCACGCGAATGTGATGGTCAAGAAAAGACAGCGGCTTGCCGGGTTCGAGGGCTTCGAGCCACAGGCCCACGCGGCACAGTTCGGCGGCCATAGGGTTTATGTCCACGCCGTACAGGCAGCGGCCGATCACGTCGCGGAGCGCATGCTGGTAGAGGAGTGGCGACGATTCACTCTCGCCTTGGGCCAGTGCGCGCACACGAGCCAGGTTCCGCGCGAGCCGATGCGCCGCGCCTACGAGAAAGTGGCCCGAGCCCACAGCAGGGTCGCAGATCTTTAGCGCAAGAATTGCCTTCTCGGCATCGGTGCTGGTCTTGCCCTTGATCGCCTCATCCACCACCGGGTCGAGCGCGGAGTCGAGCAGGCTCTGCACCAGCGAATCGGGAGTGTAGTAAGAGCCGGAGGTCTTGCGCTCATTGCCGGCGAACTCGGCGAAGGTGAAGCGCGCGCCGTCGGCGCTCACCTGCGGAGTAAGCGCGAGCAGGCTTTCATACAAGCCGCCCAGTTCTTCCGCGCCGAGGTTCCTGTAGTCCACAGGCCGCAGCACCTTGCCCTGTCGGGTGAAGGCAAGGTGACGCAGCGCTTCGAGGCAATCGTGGTTGGTCAGGTCCGCGTCATTCACTGCTGCGGTGGAAGCCGGATCCCAAAGAAAACTGCCGAGCGCCGGCAGAGCCAGATGCTCGCGGGCGGCGGCAAACTTTGCGTCGCCGGAAAGCGCACCTAGCAGAAGTTGGAATTGACGCCAGAGATCGCCATGGCGGCTGCCCTTGATCTTCGCCGCCAGGTCCCGCAGGCGCGCGGTGCCGTAGTGAGCGGAGTAGCGCTCTCGCGCGGAGCGGGCCGCATCGGAGTTGTCGCGCGGATGCAGCAGCGGCTGGCCGTCAAGTGTGCGATCCTCGGCGACGAATAGGAAGATAAGGCGATATACGACGCGCAATAGCTGGCCGTGGAAGTTGGCGAGCTTGAGCTGACCGGAACGCAGGGCATCGCGTAGCCTCGTGTTCTTCGGGTGGCTGGTAAACCCTTCGCCGAGGATCTCCAGCGCCTTCTCGACGCCGCCGCGCAAATCGCCCAGAGCGCGCGTGCCTTGCTCCTCAGCGAGCTTGGTCCATTCCTCAAGCCAGCAGGTTTCCGGCCGCTCGGCCTCGCGCGGATTGAAGCGCGTCGCATGCGCGATAAGCCAGAGCAGAACGAAGTCGGAAAAGACCTCTCCAGCGAACATGGCCTCCAAGTCGAACTCGAGGAAGGATTGCCGCGAGAGGGCCTGGTTGTCGCGCAGGATGCGGAAGCGCAGCCCGTTCGACACGACCGCCCAGCGATGGCCCGGACTCCGATTAACGAACTCCTGCACTAGGCCGTGGGGGTTGATCGCAGCAGCACCGCGCACGCCGGCGGCGCGGCGGTCAAGGGAGAGGCCGCAACCGACGAGGTGAATGGGTACGGGACCGAAGAAGCGATTGATAGCGTAGGTGCGACCGCCGACTTCGGGGCCGGCACTGGTCGGGAGCAGTCCAAAACCGAGTTCCCGCAGGAGAGGGAGGTTCCACTTGTCGTTGGTAAGGCCGGTGGCAGGTTCACCTTCCGGCAGGTTAAAGGTGGCTGCGCGGAATTCCCCCCAATGCTTGCGCAGGCGATTCCACGACTGGGTGATCACCTCATTCAGCCGTTCGCCTTGCGGCAGCCCATACTCCTCGGGCCGCGTGCCGTCGAGCTTCGCCGTGGGGTCGAGCACGCGGCGCAGCAGGTCGGGTGGCAGAAGGCCGCCCTCCGAGCGGATGGTTTGGAAGTCGTGATTGCGGCGGGACATGTCAGAGTTTCGTTCGATCGAATCGACTGGCTCGCGAGTGTGCGGCCGCCCCCTTGAGCCACTTCTTAGATCCCATGTCCGACCTCGATCACCGCATACTTGAGCGATCCGGATATCGGCTTCCAAATGACGTCATAGCATCCGCGAAGGTTTACCTCGGCATCCTTCCTGCCTGTGGGCTTTTGGATCCGGCCACAAAGGGGTTGCCCTCCTCGGAAAAAGCCATAGATCCCTTCAGTCGCGCCACCATAGAAAAGATGGTCAGCCGCGAAGATCACCAGACCGGCAGTTTGAAACCCTGCAGCATTCAGTTCCTCCGCGAACGCGACGTCCTTACAGAAGCTGAACATTTGTTCAGGATGCTGGCCGTTGCGTGGGTACTTCAGCTCGATGGAATACCTAAGGCCCTTCTTGCTCAGGGAATAGACTGCAATGTCGATCTCACGCTTCGTGAAGGCCACATTGGAAGAAGGAAAGAAGAAACTGACGTTGCGCTCGAACTGCACCTTGTAATTCGGCAGCTTTCCGCGCAGGAATATGCCGAGCTCGTGCTGAAGGCTGAACTCGTTGTAAACCTCCGTTAGGCCGGAGGCGACAGCCACGGCGAATGGAGCGATCAGATCATGAAGCGTTCCCATGCGCTCAGCTCGGCATGGGCAGCAATACGTAGGCCCCGAGGACGTCTGCTGGTAACACAGGCTGGATCGTGACGCGGCCCTTGGCTCGCGACGCTTCGCGCACGCGCTCATGGGCGACGAGTTGCGCTGCAGAGCGCTCCTTGGCGACCGATGCAAGCGCGTGCTGGAATTTCGCAAGCGCCGGCAGGAGCAACCCGAGCTGTTGGTCAATGGCGGTCTGGATGAGATTGCGTTCGGGTCGCGCGGCAAGCAGGCGTTCACCGTCCTCCGGCGTTAGCCACTCGGGCGTGTCCGCCGCGCCAATACTGGCGAGCGGCACAATCTCCTCGCACAAGATGGTCTCGGCGTCGCCGCTGGCGATCTGCAGGTGGTAGCGGAAGCGCGCCACGAGCAGCGTCGTGCGGGTGTTGACCGCGGAGGTCGATACGACGCCGCAGCGCGCGGCAATGGGCCGGGCATCGCGCGCCACGGGGTCAAGCGCCTGGTCTAGGGTCCAACTCGCAAGACCCTCAATCACGGGGCTGGTGCGGCCGAGATAGACCTCGCCCTCATGAAGCGGGAGGTCGAAGCGGCCGGTGAACGGCTCATCGCGGCCGATGGCCTGGCGCAGCGCACGTGGGACTTCATTGCTGAGTTGGAGCATGACGGCCTTGCCTTCGACCTTCACCGGCACGGTCGCAGCCTGCATGACGGCGTGGAAGAAACGGGCGACATCCTCGCTGCGGCCAATGGCTGTACGCACGCTCTGTAGTTCCGCTGCAACGGCTTCGGGACTCAGGGTGTGCTGCGCGAAGCGCGAGCGGCTGGCCTTTTCGCGGTCGCGGGCATTTTCCCATTCGGCGTGGATCGCCTGTTTTTTCGGTTCGAGATCATCGATGAAATCGAGCGCCAACTGCTGCGGGTGCCCCCGGGTCTTCTCCTTGAACAATGCGCCTTCGAATAGGGCTTCGGCGATCTGCTCGCTGGAGCCAGGAACCGCGACGGTGACCCCTAGCGCAGTCTTGATACTCTTG
>Ga0299906_10001708_pt1 | contig 18631 bp, 16 predicted proteins | sample RVTome_14_FD_200259 | JGI IMG/M metagenome (GOLD analysis project Ga0299906, IMG submission 200259) | Soil microbial communities from uranium-contaminated site in the Upper Colorado River Basin, Wyoming, United States - RVT145D125 (version 2) ...
CGTCATCGCCAATCCGGGGAATCCGCTGAACCGCAGTCTGCTAAAGCAGCTGGACGTCGCTGCAAAGACCCGTAGTGTCAAACTCAGGATCATCGAGGTCACTGAGCCAAAGGGGCTAGATAGAGCCTTCGAGGGCGCGCAGCATGGGGCTCAAGCGGTGCTGGTCCTACCTGATTCGACCCTGAACTCGGACGCATCCCGGCTCGGAATGCTCGCCGCGAAGAGCCGCCTCCCATCAATGTTTTCTGGCGCGGTCATCGTCCGGGAGGGGGGGCTGATGGCATACGGGCCCGACTTTGCAGCACAATGGCGACGTGCCGCCGAGTATGTCGACAAGATCATGAAGGGCGCAAAGCCCACCGAACTGCCGATCGAAGAGCCGACCAAGTTCCAGCTGACCGTCAACCTGAGAGCTGCGAAATCGCTCAAGGTAACCATTCCGGAGTCGGTCTTGGTTCGTGCCGAGGAGATCATCCGGTGATGCGGTGCCGCCCAACACCGGCTGCAGGGGACGCGCAACAGCGGCGCTGCGCTTGCTGTTGCGCGCCCCTGAGCCGGAGCGTTGAGGCTGTTGAAAAACCCTCATCTTCCTCTTGCCGAGCGCTGCGCCCAGGAGGATGATGCCGGCATCGTCGTCGTTGGAGACTGCACACGATGCCGCGCTTCAAGCCCGTCGACTATTCTCCCCGCTTGCTCCCTGTAGATCTCACCCGCCAGCTCATCCCCGGCACCTTCGAATACGCCCTTCACCACTTGCTCGATCACGAGATCGACCTCTCGGACATCGAGTCGCGTTACGACAACGATGAATGTGGCGCCTCGGCCTACGAGCCGCGGGTGCTGCTCAAGATCGTGCTGTTGGCCTACTCGCGCGGGATTGTAAGCTCGCGGGGAATCGAGGCGGCGTGCCGCCACAACGTGCTGTTTATGGCCATCTCCGGAGACAGCCAACCGCACTACAGTACGCTGGCCACCTTTATCAGTAGCCTGGGCGTCGGAGGCTCGGCTACCAGTCATAACCGTGGGGAGGCAGTTCCCAGGCGCAGGCGCCCTAATGTCATATGGAACCAACCTCGGCGATGTGTTCCGCCGAGCGGCCGGGTACGTCGACAAGATCCTGAAGGGCGCCGAGCCAGGCGGCTTGCCGATTGAGCAACCGACCAAGTTCGAACTGGTGGTCAATCTCAGGACTGCCAAAGCCCTCGGGATCACCATCCCCCAGTCGATCCTCCAGCGGGCGGACGAGGTGATCCGGTGAGAGTGCCGCCCAACAAGGCCTCGCGAACTCCACCGTACCGACGCGCAGGTTTATCGGAGGCAAACATGCCCGAGAAGACGTCCACATCAGAGTTCCTCGTCATATCGCGCGGTCAGTGGGATCGGGACAAGTCGCCGGAGGAGATCCAGCAGGCGATAGATGCCTTTGACACCTGGAAGGACCGGCTCGTGCAAGAGGGCAAGATGAAGGCTGGCCAGCGACTAGCGACACAGGCGAAGATCGTGTCGAGAAACGGCGTAACCGATGGGCCTTTCGGAGAAACCAAGGAAGTTATCGGCGGTTACTGGTTCTTCCTGGCGAGCAGCCTCGCGGAGGCGGCCGAACTCGCTGCACAGAACCCGTGCGTAGCCTGCGGACTGACATACGAGATCCGGCCGATTGAATTAGAACGAGCCAGCGCCTACAAGGTGACAAACGAAACGCCCGTGAATGCGAAACACCAAGCGTGAGCGCCAAGTTGGGTCATTGCCGGCAGCCATCGAGGGCGCGTTGGGCGCGATTGAGGTCACAGCGATGATGAGCGCAAGAGCAAGCCCAGTGAGAGTCGGTGGCAACCATTACCCCTGCGTTGTATCGAGAGCAGTCACTTTGACTCTCTTTGCCGCCGCGGGCCCGGCCCTCGCGGCCGGAATCCTCCTCGCGCCGATTGTCCTCGGCGCCGAGCCTGGGCCCAGCGCCCGTGTCGCCATCCTCAGCACCCTCACCCCTACGTGGGCGAAGACGTCCTTCGTCGAGGAACTCCAGCGTCTCGGTTATGTCGAGGGGCGCAACCTGACCATCGACGTCCGAGATGCGGAGGACAGGCCTGCTCGGCTGCCGGAGCTGGCGCAAGAGCTTGTCCGGCTTAAGCCTAACGTGATTCTCACCGTAGGCACGATCGACTCGACCATCGCGGCAATGAAAGCGAGCTCGACTATCCCCATCGTGTTCGTCCACGCGGTCGACCCGGTTCGCGCCGGATTGGTCACGAGCCTGGCCAGACCTGGCGGGAATGTCACCGGCGTCACCTCGCTGAACGCCGATCTCGGTGCCAAACGGCTGCAGCTGATCACGGATATCGTGCCCGGCGTCCGTCGCGTCGCGGTCCTCGTCAGTCCCGGTGACCCCGAGACGGCGTCGATGCTCGCGGTGGTCGAGTCCGCCGCTCGCGCGCGGCGGGTTCGTCTCGATCTTCTAGAGATCCGGGACGCGATCCGTCTTGGAAGTGCCGTAGGCGACGCCACAAAAGCGGGGGCGGGCGCGCTCCTCGTGCTGGGCTCACCGCCGCTCGCTCGCCTTTCGCCCTCGCTGGCTCAGCTGACGACCAAGCACCGTCTGCCGGCGGTATCCGCGTGGCGGGAGTTTACCCAGGCGGGCGGACTCGCCAGCTACGGCACCGGCATATCTGAGATGTTCCAGCGGGCGGCTGGCCTAGTGGACCGGATTCTTAGGGGCGCCAAGCCGGCCGAGCTGCCCGTCGCGCAGCCGACGAAATTCGAGTTGGTGATCAACTTGAAAACAGCGAAGGTCCTAGGATTAACCATCCCTGAATCTGTCATGGTACAAGCCGACGAGGTTATCCGTTGACACAGCCACACGCAGCTCGTTCTCCGCGCCGACTTGGCGATGGCAAACTGCCGCAATCGCCCTGTCGCGAATGGCGAGCGTTGGTTGCATGAGGACAAAGTGAAACAGGTGGTTCTTTGCACGCGGCCGCCCAACAACCGCTTCAACCGGAGCGCCCAACGGCGTCGCCGTTGGGTTCCCGCCGCGCTTCGCGCGTCGGCGCCCGGTTAAGCGGAGCGTTGCCCGCCCGTCGCCAAATGCGCTTAGCCAACGCGGTGGCCCGTGTACTCGTGGTATTTGCCGTTGTGCTCGCCGTCATCTATTGGTTGGTCACGCAGCCCTTCGTAGTCGCGCAGACTTCTGCGCCGCCTACGGTCGATGTCACTGCACTCGAAGCGCATGTTCGCGCGCTCTCTGAAAGGTTCTATCCCCGCAGCTTCGACCAACCTGAGAAACTCGACGCAGCCGCCGCGTACATCAAATCGGAGTTCCTTCGCGCGGGCGCAAGAGTCGAGGAACAAGTCTTCCCGGTTGAGGAAGCACAGTACCGAAACATCATCGCCCGCTACGGTCCCGAGCTTGGCGCGGTCCTGGTGATCGGCGCGCACTACGATTCTTTCGCAGATCCGCTGCGCGGTGAAGACTCGCGGAAGGGTTACGGCCCAGAGAGTCACACCCCAGGCGCAGACGACAACGCGAGCGGGGTAGCAGCGTTGTTAGAGCTGGGAAGGCTACTCGGGCGATCGCGACCTTCGATCGGCGTGGAGCTCGTTGCTTACTCTGTGGAAGAACCCCCTCATTTTCGTACCGAGGCGATGGGCAGTTCCTGGCATGCACGTCAGCTACGGCAGTCCGGTCGGAAACTCGTTTTGATGATCTCGCTGGAAATGGTCGGCTATTTCAATAACGCACCTGCCTCTCAAGCCTACCCCCTGGGACTGCTGGGACGGATATACCCGGATAGAGGAGACTTCATTGCTGTCGTCGGGCGCGTTCAAGACTGGGCCGTCACCCGTGGCGTCAAGGCAGCGATGCTTGGCGCCTCCGATCTTCCCGTGGAATCTATCAACGCTCTGCCGATGCTGACCGGTGTGGACTTTTCAGATCACCTCAGTTACTGGAACGAGGGGTTCGCCGCACTGATGATCACCGACACCTCCTTCTATCGAAACCCGTACTATCATTCTGCGGGCGATACTGCTGACCGCCTGGATTACGGGAGATTGGCCAAGGTGGTCCAGGGTGTTTATGCGGTCGCGCAGCATTATGCAGACATTCGCGAGTAGGCGGGCTAACCCGCGCTGAAGCGGAGCCCAACGGCGTCGCCGTTGGGTTCCCGTCGCGCCGCGCGCGTCGGCGCCCGGTTAACGGCAGCGTTATGCCTGAAGCCTCACCACGCCAGCGGAGCGATCAATGCCGCGAGGAAACTACCGACACTTTCTAAAGCTGTTCCTGCGCGGTGAAGTCGACACCTTAATACTCGAAGTTCGCGAACAGGAGACCGACCGGCTACGTGCCGTGATCGATCGCTTCGGGGGTGATCCTGCTCAGAGCGGGTTCTTTTGGTTCGATACTGTTGACGGTAAGTCATTCGCTATCAACCTTGGGGTGATACAGGCCGTACACTTTCTATGGGACCCTACACCTCTCCCGGCCGACCTAACTCGGTACGACGGACCAATCGTCATTGCCCTGCGGGACAGGGGACAGAAGATCGAGACGGACACTGAGTCGCCCGAGCAGGTATACGGCTTTTTTACGGAGCTCGAGCATGGTCCTGAGGTGGTACCGTTTCCGGGTTTTGAGGATGAAGATGGGGAGACCCTTCTCATCAGGGCCTCTGAGATTGCGTACGTGATGGCTCCCCTCTACTTGATCGAAGAAGGCCGGCAGATCGTGAGCGAGGAACTGAATGGTTCAGATCCGAACGCCGAGGACGCATAACAAGCGATTCGACACGGACCCAAAACACCGAAGCGAAGCGACGCTGTTTTGGGCCGGTCAATCGCGTCGTTGGGCCTGCGCGCAAGATCATGGACAAGCTCAGCAAGTCCATGGGGCAGCCCGTCATTGTCGCCAACCGGCCGGGCGCAAGCGGCTTCATAGCGGCCGAGGCAGCGGCTAAAGCGAAGCCAGATGGATACACCGTCTTCATGGGGGCCACTAACCATCTGTGCATCAACCCCAGCCTGTTCTCCAGCCTGCCATACCATCCGGTGCGCGACTTTGCGCCAGTAACTCTCGGAGCAAGCGGACAACCGATTCTCTTGGTCAACCCCCAGCTGCCTGTCCGGACATTGGCCGAGTTTATCGCCTACGCAAAGGCCCGACCGGGACAGTTGACGTACGGAGCTCCCGGCGTAGGCTCCCCTCAGCATCTGTCGATGGAGCTGTTCGAACAGCTTACGGGTGCGGACATGGTGCACGTGCCGTACAAGAATCAGCCCCAGGTGTTGACAGACCTTATCGGCGGTCAGATTCACGCCGCGGTCGAGTACGCGTCCATGGCTGCGCCGCACGTTCAGTCCGGCAAGCTGCGCGGGTTGGCGATCGTTGGGTCACGGCGTAAGCCAGCGCTGCCCGACATCCCGACGGCGGCGGAGGCAGGGCTGCCGGGATTCGAGACTACGGCCTGGTACGGATATTTGGTGCCAGCCGGTACACCGGCGGAAATCATCGCCAGGCTGCACAGGGACCTTACGGCCGCTCTGAGAACCAAGGAATATGTCGAATTCGTGGAGAGCTTTGGAAGCAACGTTGTTGCCAGTACTCCGGAGGAATTCGCGGCCATCATCAAATTAGAGCAAGTCCGGTGGGCGAAGATCGTCGCGCAGGCCGGTGTTCGACTGGACTGAGAACCTGGCCCTGGGACAACTGCCAGATCCGATGCGAGTCACGCTGGACTCAGAGATGCCGCCCGACAACCGATTGAACCGCAGCGGTTGGACACCATGCAGGTGACTATGTCGTACAAACTGTCGATCATCGCAAAGTCCACGTATCTGCACGCAATCGTTACCGGTTTGAACAGCAGAGAAAACGTGACGCGTTATCTCCAGGAAATCCGGCACGAGTGCACGGTTCAGGGTTGTTTTCGGGTGCTGATCGAAGAGCGTCTCGAGGGGCCGCGCCTTGGCACCATGGATGTGTTTCAGATCGCAGCAGACGGAAGCAGCCGCGCGCACGGAACGTTCGAGGCGATTGCCTACGTCGATGTGAATGCTTGAGGGCGATTTGATGAAGTTTGCCGAGACCGTGGCGGTCAACCGTTCCCTGCCCGTGATGGTGTTCTCGTCGATCAGCGATGCCGAGAACTGGCTGCTGGGCACGGATCTCGGAGGCACCCAACAATACCCTCCAGGGGAGGCGCATAAGCGGTGCCGCTGAGCTTTCTCATTGAGCATACTGAACCCGGCTCGGCGGCACAATTGGCGCTAGAGGTCTGGGCGCACTGATTAGAGCGATTCGAGAAACCGCAGCAGCGCCTCGCGCTCGGCCCTGGCCATCGCCTTGAACGCTTCGCGGGACGCGGCCGCCTCGCCGCCGTGCCAGAGGATCGCCTCGACCAGCGTGCGCGCACGGCCGTCGTGCAGGTAGTTGACGTTGCCGTTCACCGTCTGCGTCAGGCCGATGCCCCACAGCGGCGGGGTGCGCCACTCACGCCCGCTGGCCTCGAAGTCGGGGCGGTTGTCGGCGAGCGCTTCGCCCATGTCGTGCAACAGCAGGTCGGTATAGGGGCGGATCACCTGGCGGGATAGCGCGGGCTGGCCCGGCACCTCGCCGGTGCGCAGCTCGGGCACGTGGCAGGCCGCGCACTTAGCTTGCGCGAACAGCATCTCGCCGCGCCGAACGGCGGCACCCTCGAGATTGCGCCGCGCCGGCACCGCGCTGAAACGCAGCAGGGACTCGACGGCCTTCAGGCGGTATTCGGTGATCTCGGGCTTGCCCGCCACCATCATCTCGCGGCAGTACCGCTGCGCACCCGGGCAGTTCTGCTCGGGGAACAGATCGGTGGACAGGCCGATGTCCTCGATGAACGCCGCCGCGACCTGCTGGCGCAGCGTCGGGTGGTTGGCCTTCAGGCCGAAACGGCCGAGCGCGAAGCGCTTGCCCTCCACGTCCCACACCCGGTTCGGCCGTCCGGTGATGCCCTCCGGCGCGCCGCGCGCCGCCAGCGCGAGGATGGCATCTTCCGGCACGGCGTCCAGCAGGCCCATGCCGATGACCGGCGGTGCGACGCGCGCGGAAATCATGATGTCATCGCCGAGCGGCCCGTACGCCAGGTCCTCGATCCGCACCTGCGGCGCGCGCAGCTCTACGGTCTCCCCGTCCGCGAAGCGCTCGGTATGCGTGCGCCAGTCGAACGCGATGCGGGCCTCGGGCGCGATCAGGCGCGGCACGCCTTGGGTCTGGAGCTGCACGCCATAGTTGGGGTGGGGCTGCGCGCCGCCGTTCGCACCTTTCCCCGGCACGCCGATCTGGACCACGAAGGTGTCGGCGCGGTCGCCTTCGCGCGGCGGCGCGCCGCGGCCGTTCGCGCGATGGCAGGTGGCGCACGCGTCGGCGTTCGACGTGGGTCCCCTGCCCCACAGGCCCTGTTCGAACCAGTAAAACGCCCAGCGCGTGTCGTAGAACATGCGTCCGTCGGCGATCTGCCGGTATTCCGCCTGGCTCAGCGTGAGCGAGACCTGCTCGTAGGCGCGCGGCCCGGCCTCGCCCGTCGTCAGCACCCCGCCGGCGAGCGCGAGCACCTGCGGGGCATCGCCGTCCGCAGCAATCAACGCGCCGGCCAAAGCCAGCCCCACGGGCCCCAGCATCAGCGCTGCAGTTCGCATCGCGCGCACATGCGCCTCCCGGTCAACGAGTCTGCGGGATTCTTGCACAAGCGTCGTGCGCGCGCTGCGTCACCGCCTGGGCGCCATCGAAGACGGCGCCGGGGCGTTCGCTGCGACGCATCGCCTGTTCCTCTGTATCATGAGGTCTGCCCGGGCGCGAGCGGCGCGCGCTGTCGAGTCGCGGCAAGGCGACGCCGAGAGGCGGACCGCATCGCAACACGCGAGCGAATCTCCGATCATGTTTGATGACCCTCTGCTGCTCGCCCGCGCCCAGTTCGGGCTCAACATCGCGTTCCACATTCTGTTCCCGAGCATCACTATCGCGCTGGCGTGGTTCCTGGTGTTCCTGCGCCTGCGCGCCGACCGCTCCGGCGGGGCCTGGGCCTTCAACTCGTACCAGCTGTGGGTCAAGATCTTCGCCCTGTCCTTCGCGCTGGGCGTGGTGTCCGGCATCGTGATGAGCTTCCAGTTCGGCACCAACTGGCCGGGTTTCATGGAGAAGGCGGGCAACGTCGCGGGACCGCTGCTCGGCTACGAGGTGCTCACCGCGTTCTTTCTGGAGGCGACCTTCCTCGGCGTGATGCTGTTCGGCCGCGAGCGCGTGCCGGGCTGGCTGCACATCCTGTCCGCGGTGCTGGTGGCGGTGGGCACCACCGGCTCGGCGTTCTGGATCCTGGCGCTCAACTCCTGGATGCAGACGCCGCAGGGCTTCGAAGTCATCGACGGCACGCTGCACGTCACCAGCTGGTGGGACGTCATCTTCAACCCGAGCTTTCCCTATCGCTTGACCCATATGCTGCTGGCTTCGGGGCTCACCGCCGCGTTCCTGGTTGCCGGCGTGTCGGCCTTCCAGTTGCTGCGCAACCACGACCACGAGCCCGCCTGGCGCATGTTCCGCGTCGGCACGGTGGTCGGCGCGATCCTGATCCCGATCCAGATCACGGTCGGCGATCTGCACGGGCTGAACACGCTCGAGCACCAGCCGGCCAAGATCGCGGCCATCGAGGGCATCTGGACCTCCGGCGCGAGCATCCCGCTGGTGCTGCTCGGCTGGCCGAACCCCGAGCAGCGGCGCAACGATTACGCCATCGAGGTCCCGGGCGGCGCCAGCTTCATCCTGCGCCACGACTGGAGCGCCGAGCTGCAGGGGCTGGACCAGTTCGCGGACAAGCATCCGCCGGTGCGGCCGGTGTTCTTCGCCTTCCGCGTGATGGTCGGCGTGGGCGTGCTGATGCTCCTGTTGTCCTGGCTGGCGAGCGGCTATCTGCTGGCGAAGCGCCGCATCCCGCAGTGGATGCTGGCTGCGTTCGCGCTCATGACCTTTTCCGGCTGGGTGGCAACGCTGGCCGGGTGGCTGGTGACCGAGATCGGGCGGCAGCCCTACCTCGTATACGGCGTGATCACGACGGCGGAGACGGCCTCCAGCGTGCCGGCCGGGAACATCGCCACCACCCTGGTCGGGTACGCGCTGGTGTACGGGCTGCTGCTCATCTCCTATCTCCTGGTGCTGACGCAGCTCGCGCGCAGCGCCGCCGGCGATGCGCCGGTGATCCCACCGTCGGGCGAGCTGCAGCCCACCGGGACGGTCGCCTGACCGGCGTCCAGATGAGTCTCGATCTGCCCCTGATCTTCGCGATCCTGATGGGCCTGGCGATCCTGGCCTACGTGATCCTGGACGGGTTCGACCTGGGCGTGGGCATCCTGCTCCCGGGCGGCCAGCGCGCCGAGCAGGACGTGATGGTGTCCTCCATCGGTCCGTTCTGGGACGCCAACGAAACCTGGCTGGTGCTCGGCGTCGGCATTCTGCTGGTCGCCTTCCCGCTGGCGCACGGCGTGGTGCTGTCGTCGCTCTACCTGCCGGTGGCGGCTATGTTGTTCGGCCTGGTCCTGCGCGGGGTGGCCTTCGAGCTGCGCTTCAAGGCCACCGGTTGGCACCGCGAGCTGTGGAACAGGCTGTTCTTCGTCGGCTCCCTGCTCGCGTCGGTGGCGCAGGGGGTGATGCTCGCCGGCGTGATCACCGGCTTCGCCAGGGGGCCCTGGTTCGTGCTGTTCGGCTTGCTGGTCGGGGTGGGCCTGGCGTGCGGCTACGCGCTGCTGGGCGCGACCTGGCTGGTCATCAAGACCGAAGGCGAGCTGCGGTCGAAGGCCCTGCGCTGGAGCAGGCTGGCGCTCATCGGCGCCGCCGTCGGCGTGGCGGCCATCAGTCTCGCCACGCCGCTCGCCAGCCCGCGCATCATGCACAAGTGGTTCGACTGGCCGCGCATCGCCTGGCTCGCGCCGCTGCCGCTGCTCACCGCGGCCGCCTGTGCCGGCATCTGGATCTGCGTGGGCCGGCTGCAGTCGGGCAGGACACGCGCCGAGTGGCTGCCGTTCGTGCTGGCGGTGTGGGTGTTCGTGTTCGCCTTCGCCGGCCTGGCCTACAGCCTGTTCCCCTACCTCGTCATCGACCGCCTGACCGTATGGCAGGCGGCGGCCGCCGAGAAGTCGCTGTGGTTCGTGTTCATCGGCGCCTGCGTCGTGCTGCCGTTCATCATCGCCTACACTCTGCTGTCCTACCGCGTGTTCTGGGGCAAGGCGCGCAGCCTCACTTACGGACCCTGACCCCTATCGAGATCCATCCACCCGGAGCAACGCCATGAGCAAATACAGACAGCGCCTGCCGCAGCTCCAGAACCGGCTGTTCATGACCGACGGCGGCTTGGAGACCACCCTGATCTATCACGAAGGCATCGACCTGCAGGCCTTCGCCGCGTTCGACCTGCTGAAGGACCAACCGGGCCTGGCCGTGCTGCGCGCATACTTCGTGCGCTACGCCGAGATCGCGCGGTCGCACGGCATCGGGCGCCTGCCCTCGGGCGACACGCTGGAGCAGGCCATCGCGATGACCGACGCCGCGACCGGCGGCTATCCCGCGTACTACATGATCAACTGCGCGCATCCGACGCACTTCGAGCACGTGCTGCTGCGCGGCGGCGCCTGGCGTGAGCGCATCCGCGGGCTGCGCGCGAACGCCTCGAAGCGCAGTCACGCCGAGCTCGACCGGAGCACGGATCTCGACGCCGGCGACCCGGTGGAGCTCGGCAGTCAGTACCGTGCGCTGCGCAGCGTGCTGCCGCAACTGTCGGTTGTCGGCGGCTGCTGCGGGACCGATCACCGTCACGTGCACGCGATCTGCGAGGCGCTGTCGCCCCGCCGGGCCACATCGTCTCCTGCGTGACCCGTCGGGCAGGGCGGTCGGCGCTGCTCCCGGCTTGCTCGGGCAAGCGCGGGGCCGCCCGCTAGCGGCGCGCTGGGCCCGCCGCGTCCCGCCCGCGGGCCGCAACCGCCAGGGGAAAGCTTTCTCCCAGCCCAGCTTCACCCGATCGGCGCCGGCACGCTGTTAGCTTGTATGGAGCGGTACAATGGGAGTCTAATGATGCAGTTTCGTGCACATCTCGCCTCGAGCGCACGTGGCCCCGGTACCGCCTGAGCACGCCGTCGAACAGGCCATCGCTATGCATCGACATCGGCCCGGTGCGCTGCTGCCGATCCTGCATGCGATCCGGGACGCGCTGGGCTACGTGCCGCCGAGCGCCGTGGATGCGATCGCGCTCGCGCTCAATCTGTCCCGCGCGGAGGTGTACGGGGTCATCAGCTTCTATCCCGACTTCCGCACCTCGCCCCCGGGGCGGCACGTGGTGCGCGTGTGCCGCGCCGAGGCCTGTCAGTCGATGGACGGCGTCGCGCTCGAGCAGCACGCGAGGGCGCGGCTGGGCATCGACTTCCATCAGACCACCGAAGATGGCGCGGTCACGCTGGAACCGATCTACTGCCTGGGAAACTGCGCGTGCTCGCCGGCGGTGATGATCGACGGAAAGGTGCATGGGCGGGTAACCCGGGAGCGGATGGATGAGCTGCTCGGCGCGATTCGCGCTGGCGTGCCATCGGCGGTGCACAGCTCCTCCGACGGTAAAGAAACGCTTCCGCAAGCCGGCGCCGTCACCGTGTTCGTTCCGCGCGACACAACCGCCCTTTCGCTTGGCGCCGATGCCGTCGCCGATGAGATCGCGCGTCTCGCCGCGGAGCGGCGCACGCCCGTGGGCATCGTGCGCAACGGCTCGCGCGGACTGTTCTGGCTGGAGCCCCTGGTCGAGGTGCAGACTGCCGCCGGGCGTGTCGCCTATGGTCCGGTGCGGCCCGAGGATGTGCTGACGCTGTTCGACGCCGCCTTCCTACGGGGCGGCGCACACCGCCTCGCGCTCGGCCCGACCGACGACATCGCCTACCTGAAAAGCCAGGAGCGGCTCACCTTCGCGCGCTGCGGCATCATCGACCCGTTGAGCGTCGAGGATTACGCGGCGCATGGCGGCTGGCAGGGACTGCTCAATGCAGTGGCCATGCAACCCGCGGACATCGTCGAGCAGGTCGCGCAGTCGGGCCTGCGCGGGCGTGGCGGCGCGGCGTTTCCGGCCGGCATCAAGTGGCGCACCGTGCTCAACGCACCGGCCGAGCAGAAGTACATCGTCTGCAACGCCGACGAAGGCGATTCGGGCACTTTCGCCGACCGCATGCTCATGGAAGGCGATCCCTACGTGCTGCTCGAAGGCATGATCATCGCGGGGCTCGCCGTGGGCGCGACCGTCGGCTACATCTATCTGCGCTCCGAATACCCGGTCGCCGAGCGGGTGCTGGAACAGGCGATCGGGAGCGCGCGTGCCGCGGGATACCTCGGCCGCGACGTGATCGGCAGCGGCAAGCCCTTCGACCTGGAAGTGCGCCGCGGCGCCGGCGCCTATATCTGCGGCGAGGAGACCTCGCTGCTGGAAAGCCTGGAGGGCAAGCGCGGCCAGGTACGCTACAAGCCACCGCTGCCGGCTATCCAGGGCCTGTTCGGCAAGCCCACGCTGGTCAACAACGTGGTCACGCTGGCCAGCGTGCCGATCGTCCTCGAGCGCGGCGCGGATTTCTATCGCGACTTCGGCACGGGCCGCTCGCGCGGCACGCTGACGATTCAGCTCGCCGGGAACATCCGGTGCGGCGGCCTGGTGGAGAAGGCCTTCGGTCTGACCTTGCGCGAGCTGCTGTACGACTACGGCGGCGGCTCCGCCAGCGGCCGGCCGATCCGCGCCGTCCAGGTGGGTGGCCCGCTGGGCGCGTATCTGCCCGAGTCGCAGTTCGACACGCCGCTCGACTACGAAGCCTTCGCTGCCTTGAATGCGATGATCGGACACGGCGGCGTGGTGGTGTTCGACGACCGCGTCGACATGGCGCGGATGGCCCGCTATGCCATGGAGTTCTGCGCGGTGGAATCCTGCGGCAAGTGCACGCCCTGCCGCATCGGCTCCACCCGCGGCGTGGAGGTGGTGGACAGGATCGTGCGCGGCGAGCGCCGCGCCGAGAACCATGCGCTGCTGCGCGATCTGTGCGACACCATGCTGCACGGGTCGCTGTGCGCGCTGGGCGGGATGACGCCCTACCCCGTGCTGAGCGCGCTGAATCACTTTCCGGAGGATTTCGGGCTGGCGCCCGGAATGAAAGCGGCCTAGACAGGCGCTGGAGGAAGCATGTACTCGGTCAAGGAACTCGACTACGGCACGCCCAAGCGCGTGTCCGACGCGCAGATCACCCTCGAGATCGACGGCAAACCGGTGACCGTGCCCAGCGGCGCCTCGGTGATGGCGGCGGCGGTCGAGGCCGGCGTGCGCGTGCCCAGGTTGTGCGCCACCGACATGCTGGAAGCTTTCGGCTCCTGCCGCTTGTGCCTGGTGGAAATCGAAGGCCGCAAGGGCTACCCGGCCTCCTGCACTACCCTGGTCGAGCCCGGGATGAAGGTACGCACACAGACCCCCAAGCTGGCGACGCTGCGGCGCGGCGTGATGGAGCTGTACATCTCGGATCATCCGCTCGACTGCCTCACCTGCCCCGCCAACGGCAACTGCGAGCTGCAGGAGATGGCGGGCGTGGTGGGCCTGCGCGAGGTGCGTTACGGCTACGACGGCGCGAACCACCTGCGCGCGGCGACCGACGCGTCCAACCCCTACTTCGGCTTCGATCCGACCAAGTGCATCGTCTGCTCGCGCTGCGTGCGCGCGTGCGAGGAAGTGCAAGGCACCTTCGCCCTCACCGTGGACGGACGCGGCTTCGCATCCGTGATCTCGCCGGGCGGCACCGATTTCCTCTCGTCGGAGTGCGTCTCCTGCGGCGCCTGCGTGCAGGCCTGCCCGACCGCCACGCTGATGGAGAAGTCCATCGCCGAACAGGGCCAGCCCGACCACAGCGTGGTCACCACCTGCGCCTACTGCGGCGTGGGCTGCTCGTTCCGCGCCGAGATGAAAGGCAGCCAGGTGATGCGCATGGTGCCCGACAAGGATGGCCATGCGAACCATGGCCACTCCTGCGTCAAGGGCCGCTTCGCCTGGGGCTACGCCACGCATCCCGATCGGATCGTGAAGCCGATGATCCGGGTGCGGATCACGGACCCCTGGCGCGAGGTGTCCTGGGAAGAGGCGATCGCGCACACGGCCAGCGAGTTCCAGCGCATCCAGCGCAAGTACGGACGCGGCGCAGTCGGTGGCATCACCTCCTCGCGCTGCACCAACGAGGAGACCTACCTAGTGCAGAAGCTGGTGCGCGCCGCCTTCGGCAACAACAACGTGGACACCTGCGCGCGCGTGTGCCATTCGCCGACGGGTTACGGCCTGAAGCAGACGCTGGGCGAGTCCGCCGGCACGCAGAACTTCGACTCCGTCGCCCACGCGGATGTGGTCGTGGTGATCGGCGCGAACCCCACCGAGGGGCATCCCGTCTTCGCCTCGCACCTGAAGCGACGGCTGCGCGAGGGCGCCAAGCTGATCGTCGTCGATCCGCGCACCATCGACCTGGTGCGCCAGCCGCACGTCGAGGCCACCTACCACCTGCAGCTGCGGCCGGGCACCAATGTCGCGGTCATCGACGCCCTCGCCCATATCATCGTCACCGAAGGGCTGTGGAACGAAGCGTTCGTGCGCGCGCGCTGCGATCTCAAGGAGTTCGAGAAGTGGAAGGCCTTCATCGTCCAGCCCCACCACTCGCCGGAGGCGATGGAAGGGATCACCGGCGTGCCGGCCGCGGACCTGCGCGGCGCGGCACGGCTGTACGCCACCGGCGGCAACGGCGCCATCTACTACGGCCTGGGCGTGACCGAGCACAGCCAGGGCTCGACCATGGTGATCGGGATCGCCAACCTCGCCATGCTCACCGGCAACCTGGGGCGCCTCGGCGTGGGGGTCAACCCGCTGCGCGGCCAGAACAACGTGCAGGGTTCCTGCGACATGGGCTCGTTCCCTCACGAGCTGCCCGGCTACCGCCACATCTCCGACGCCACCACCCGTGCGCTGTTCGAGGCGGCCTGGAGCGTCACGCTGGAAAGCGAGCCGGGCCTGCGCATCCCCAACATGCTGGATGCGGCGCTGGACGGTTCGTTCAAGGGGCTGTACGTGCAGGGCGAGGATATCGGCCAATCCGATCCCGACACGCAGCACGTCACCGCGGCGCTGAGCAGCCTGGAATGCCTGGTGGTGCAGGACCTGTTCCTCAACGAAACCGCGAAGTTCGCCCACGTCTTCCTGCCCGGTTCGTCCTTCCTCGAGAAAGACGGCACCTTCACCAACGCCGAGCGCCGCATCTCGCGCGTGCGCAAGGTGATGCCCCCGCTGACCGGCCTGGCAGACTGGGAAGTGACCGCCGCGCTGTCGAACGCGCTGGGCTATCCCATGCACTACCGGCATCCGTCGGAGATCATGGACGAGATCGCGCGGCTGACGCCTACCTTCCGCAACGTAAGCTACGCCAAGCTCGACCGCCTGGGCAGCATCCAGTGGCCGTGCAACGACCGCAGCCCCGAGGGCACTCCGGTCATGCACGTGGACGAGTTCGTGCGCGGCAAGGGCAAGTTCATGATCACCGCCTACGTGCCGACCGACGAGCACACCACCCGCATGTTCCCGCTGCTGCTCACCACCGGCCGCACCCTGTCCCAGTACAACGTCGGCGCACAGACCCGCCGCACCGCCAACGTGGTGTGGCACGACGAAGACAAGCTCGAAATCCATCCGCACGACGCCGAGCAGCGCGGGGTGCGCGAGGGCGACTGGGTGGGCGTGCGCAGCCGCGCCGGCGAAACCGTGCTGCGCGCCCATATCACCGAGCGCATCCAGCCGGGCGTGGTCTACACCACCTTCCACCACCCGTTCTCGGGCGCGAACGTGGTCACCACCGACATCTCCGACTGGGCCACCAACTGCCCCGAGTACAAGGTCACGGCGGTGCAGGTGACGCGCGTGAGCCAGCCCTCGGAGTGGCAGCGTCACTTCACCGAGCTCGATCACCAGCAGCACGAGCTGCTGGAGCACCGACAGAGAGAGCAGGCGTGATCCGGGAGCGCGCGACGTGGACCCGCAGCACCTGATCCACATGGCCAACCGCATCGGCGAATTTTTCCAGGCCGATCCGGACCGGCAGGCCGCGCTGGAGGGCATCGCCGGCCACCTCAAGCGCTTCTGGGACCCGCGCATGCGGCGCGAGATCCTGCGCTGGGTGGATGAGCACGAGGCGGAAGGCCTGTCGCCCCTGGTCATCGACGCGCTGCGCGCTCACCGCAAGCTGATCGCGCCCGGCGAGCCGAGCCCCTAGCCTGCATTTGCTCATAACCGCTGTGAAACCCCGCGTAGCCCGGATGGAGCGAAGCGGAATCCGGGGAACCAAAAGCCGTCTCTCCCCCGGATTCCGCTTCGCTCCATCCGGGCTACACGACTCGCGGATGATCCAGGCTAGACCCGAGGCCAGCCTCAGCCGACCACCGCAGCCGCCCGGGCGATGGTCCACACCAGTCCTGCAGCCAGCACAGTCGCGGACAGCACTCGCCGCAGCCACGCCGACCAGGTAAACGGATCGACACGCCTGAGCAGTGGCCAGGCGACGACCACGAGCGCGAGCTGGAACGCCTCGATCCCGAGGTTGAAGCTGGCGAGCGCAACCAGCCAGCCTTTTCCGGCGACGCCCGACAGCGCCGCGCTCAGCGCCCCGGCGAAGCCGAAGCCGTGCATCAAGCCGAACCCCAGCGCGATCCACGGCCCGTGCAGCGTGCGCGGCCGCAGCAGCGTCGCCGCCCCGACGTAGGCGATGCTCGCGGCAATCAGCAGCTCCACCACCGCGCCCGGGGGCCTCACCCAGCCGGCCGCGGCCACCGCGAGCGTGATGCTGTGCGCGACCGTGAATGCCGTGACGACTGCCGCCAGCCGGCCGAGCGACTGGCGGAACAGCAGCAGCCCGAGCAGGAACAGCAGGTGATCGTATCCGGTCGCTATATGGTGCACGCCCAGCTTGAAGAACGGCCACGCGTAGTGCTGCCAGGCGCTGACCAGCGGCGATGCGACCGGTGCCGGGCCCCGCACGTCCGCCTGCGGGCGGGCGCTTCCGTCCGCCGAGCCGGCCGGGCCGCGTTCCGCAGTTTCCGCCCGGCTCGCTGGCGCAACCGGCGCCGGGCGGACCGGCGGAGCGGCCTTCGGCTTTGCGCGCGACCCTTGGGCCTGGCCCGAGATGCGCGGTGTTGCCGGCTCGCGTCGTGCCGACGTTGCGGCGGGCGCATCGGGAGCACGCGCCATCTCGGCAACCGGTGCGGCACCGAACCGCAGCACCGCCTGCGCCGTCGTCTGGTTCGGATTCGGCAGCTCGGAGATCGCGTTGTAGTCGGTCAGCTCGTAGGTACGGTCGTGCGACGGTACGCTCGCACGCGCGATGCCGGCGGACCCGCCCGCGGTCAGCATCACCTCCTTCCAGCCGACTTCGTCGGGGCGCAGATCGTCGCGGTAGTCGAGCGCGCCGGTCGCGGCGCGCAGCGGCAGGTGGGCGGTGAAGCGCGCATGCAGCTTCCAGGTGGCCAGCCCCATGGCGCCTTCGCCCAGCTCCCAGCGCACCCTTTCTAGAGTCAAGGGCACGGGGTCGTCGTCGAGCCGCACGTGCAGATGGCGCAACAGCTCCGCGCCAAGGTTCGCGGCGTACGCGTCGCGCTCGGCGGCGGAGGTCTTGCCGTCGCCGTCGGCATCCCAGGCGCGCGCGGTGTTGATCGCGGCGATCTCCAGCATCTCGTAGAGGTAGCGGATCTCGAGGCGGTCGTCGGTGACCCGCAGCGTCACGTGACGGTTGATGTCGGTGCTGACGATGGGGTGCGCGTCGGCGGACGAGCCGGAAATCCAGAACGCGAGGAAACCCGCCACAACGGCCGTGGCGCGCCGCCATGGATGCACGATCGGGAATGCGCAGGTAGTCTGCAAACGGCACGGGGCGGCCTTGCGACCGCCCCGCACAACAGGTCAGGTTTTCGCCCCCTCACCCCAGCCCGAAGGACTGCGGCGCGGGCTTCAGCCTGCGATCTCAGCCGAACTGGAGATCGGTGGACAGGGCGCGCACGACGCCGGCCTTCTCCATTTCTTTCCAGCCCGCTTCCATGGAACCGCGCACGTCGATGCCGCGCGAAGCGTCCTCCAGCACGACGACCTGGAAGCCGTCCTTGCGCGCATCCACGGACGACCACATCACGCAGAAGTCGGTGGCCAGGCCGCACACGAACACGCGCTTGATGCCGCGCGCCTTGAGGTAGGCGCCGAGGCCGGTGGTCGTCTTCTTGTCGTTGTCATAGAAGGCGGAGTAGCCGTCCACTTTAGGGTTGAAGCCCTTGCGCAAAATCAGGTTGGCCTTGGTGAGGTCGAGGCCCGCGTGCAGCTTGGCGTCGTCGGTGCTCTGCACGCAGTGATCGGGCCACATCACTTGCTTGCCATATGGCATGTCGATCACCGAGAACGGCTCCTTGCCGTGCGTGGAGGCGAAGGAAATGTGGCCGGCGGGGTGCCAGTCCTGCGTCATGACCACGCAACTGAACTTGCCGGCCAGGTCGTTGACGATGGGCACCACCTCCTCGCCCTTGGGCACCGGCAGCGTTCCGCCCGGGATGAAGCAG
>Ga0299906_10001709_pt1 | contig 18628 bp, 16 predicted proteins | sample RVTome_14_FD_200259 | JGI IMG/M metagenome (GOLD analysis project Ga0299906, IMG submission 200259) | Soil microbial communities from uranium-contaminated site in the Upper Colorado River Basin, Wyoming, United States - RVT145D125 (version 2) ...
GCTGAGCATCCTCCTGATCGTGCTCGGCGCGAAGCTCGGCGGCGAGCTCGCGGAGCGGTTCCGGCAGCCCGCCGTCCTGGGGGAGCTTCTCATCGGGGTGGTCCTCGGCGCCAGCCTGCTGGGCGGCTTCATCGGCATGCCGGACTTCCAGGAGGAGCAGGCCTTCCACGAGCATGAGGAGGAGCTGCATGCGGCGGAGCGGAACCTCACGGAGGCAGAGCATGCGCTCGAGGACGCCCGGGCAGCCGGGGCGCCGACGTCCGACATCCGTCGCTTGGAGAACGGGACGGCGGACGCGCGGGCGGCCCTGCAACGCGAGGAGGCGGAGTTCGGGGCGTACATGGCCGAGCACGAGGCGGAGCTCTCCTACGTGCACATCCTGTCGGCGCTGGCGACGATCGGCGTGATCCTCCTGCTGTTCGAGGTGGGCCTGGAGTCCGACATCAAGGAGCTCACGCGTGTCGGCACTTCGAGCCTGCTCGTCGGCCTGATCGGCATCGTCGCCAGCTTCGCGCTCGGCTACGGTTTCAGTTGGTTCCTGAGCGCGCAGTGGGACGCTTGGCATGCGTTCGGGGACTTGATGGGGCAGGAGCATCTGCTGCACATCTTCGTGGGCGCGACCCTCACGGCCACGAGCGTCGGCATCACGGCGCGTGTGCTTGGCGACATGGGGCGCCTGAACACCAAGGAGTCGCGCATCATCCTGGGCGCGGCCGTCATCGACGACATCGGCGGCCTCATCATCCTCGCGATCGTGGCGGCGATGGTCACGGCCGCCCTGGAGGGCGGCAGCGTGGAGACGCTCCAGATCCTGAAGATCGCGGCGATCGCGATCGGCTTCCTCGTGGTCTCCCTGCTCGTCGGGCTCAAGACCGTTCCGCGTCTCTACGATGCCCTCGTGGAGCGGTTCCAGGTGAAGGGGTTCCCCGTGGCGCTCGCCTTCGGCTTCGCGCTCCTGATGGCGTACCTCGCCACGCTTGCGGGCCTGGCGGACATCGTGGGGGCCTTCGCGGGCGGCCTGATCCTGGCGCAGACGAAGCACGCACACAAGATCTTCGAGGATCTCCGCCCGATCGCGTTCATCTTCGTGAGCTTCTTCTTCGTGACGCTGGGCATGCGCGTCGACATCCGTGACCTCGGCCCCGACGTGGCGTGGCTCCTCGGTGCGGCGCTCGTGCTCTCCGTCATCGCGATCGCGGCGAAGCTGGCTTGCGGCTTCGGCGTCACCAAGGGGACGTCCGCGAGCCGGCTCGTCGTGGGCGTGGGCATGGCTCCACGGGGCGAGGTCGGGCTGATCTTCGCCGCCCTCGGGCTCTCCACGGGCCTCATCTCGAACTGGCAGTACACGATGGTGATCATCGTCGTGATGCTGACGACCTTCGTCACGCCCATCTGGCTCAAGCGCCTCCAGGACCGGTTCCAGGGGATGCCTGGCCCGGCCGACCAGCGCACGCAGGACCTTAGCCAGATCATGGAGGCTTGACATGGACCTGGCCGGACGCGACCTCGTCGCCATCGGCGACCTGGCCGACGACGAGCTGGAGGCCCTGCTCGACACGGCGCGGTCGTTCCAGGACGATCCTCTTGGAGCCCGCGGTCGGCTGGATGGACGCATCGTGTGCACGGCCTTCTTCGAGCCGAGCACGCGGACGCGCCTGTCGTTCGAGTCGGCCACGCACCGCCTTGGCGGGGCCGTCATCGGCTTCAGCGACGCGGGAGCGACGAGCACGAAGAAGGGCGAGACCCTGGAGGACACGATCCGCGTGCTCGCGGGGTACGCCGATCTCGTCGTGGTCCGTTCGCCGCAGGCGGGCGCGGTCCGCAGGGCGGCGGGCATCGTCGACGTCCCGGTCGTCAACGCGGGCGACGGCGCGGGGGAGCATCCGACCCAGACGCTCGTGGACCTGTTCACCATGCAACGTCACTTCGGCTCGCTGCGTGGCCGGCGCGTGGCGCTCGTGGGCGACCTGAAGTACGGCCGCACCGTCCATTCTCTGGTGCCGGCGCTGGAGCGGTTCGACGCGGTGCCGGTGGCGGTGCCGGCCCCGGGGCTTGGACTCCCGGATGGCCTCGGGGAGGGGGTGCCGACGACGGACCTCGAGTCCGCGGCGGCCACGTGCGACGTGCTGTACGTGACGCGCGTCCAGCAGGAGCGCTTCCACGACGCGATGGCGTACGAGGCGGCGCGGGACGCCTTCCGCGTCGACGCGGAGCTCCTGGAGCGCATGTCGTCGAAGGCCATCGTCATGCATCCGTTGCCGCGCGTGGGCGAGGTCGCCGCCGACGTCGACCCCCTTCCCTCGGCCAAGTATTTTGAGCAGGCCCGGAATGGCGTGCCCGTCCGCATGGCCATCCTGGCGCACCTTCTGGGGGAGGCTCCGTGAGGGAGTTCAAGATCGTGCCCATCCGCAACGGCACGGTGCTCGACCACATCGAGGCGGGCAAGGCGCTGGAGATCCTCCGCGGCCTCGGTATGCCGGTGCCCGGCTCGGCCAAGGTGGTCTCGGTCTCGATGAACCTTCCTTCGAGCCGTGGCCTGAAGGACGTCCTGAAGTTCGAGGACGTGGAGCTCAGTGACGAGGATCTGGACAAGGTCCGGTCGATCAGCGCCACGGGGACGTGGGTGACGATCCGCAACTACGACGTCGTGGAGAAGACGAAGTGGGGCTCGGTCCCGAAGGTCGAGGTCTAAGAGGCGCCCGCGTGGGCGGAGGAAAGGAAAAACGGAAGGGCGGCTGGCCTCACGAGGAGGGGATGGGATGCACTCAAAGGGATTCCAGCACGGTCCGCTTCCGCAAGACCCCTTATTTCCTCTGGATATAAATCAATTTCGTTCCAGGCGCGGATAGAAAAAACCCGGCGGATTCAAACACGGTCTGCGGGGATGAACCCCTCCCTCTCCTGAAGACGGGCTTCGTCGACCTCTTCCGGGCCGCGGACCATCCACAACGGGGGCAGGAGGGTCCGGAACCGGACGACCCGTTCGTCAAGCACCACGGCGGTCCCCTGATCCTCGGGCCCGCGGATGAGGCGCCCGATGGCCTGTCGCAGGGTGCGGCCGACGGGGTTGTGGACCGCGAAGCGCCAACCGGCCCCGTGCTTCCGCTCGTGGTGGTGGATCAACGCTTGGAGGCGGGCCGTGGGTTTCGGGTAGGGGACACCGAAGAGGAGCATGCGCTCCATGGCGTCGCCAGGAAAATCCAGCCCCTCCGTGAGCCGGCCGCCAAGGACGCCCACGAGGAGGCACCGCGGCGCGGGGTCGGCGCGGAAGGCGGCCACGAGGCGGGACAGGGCGTGGCTGTCCATTTCCGGCCGCTCGGCGTGCACGGACGCGTCGACGTCGTGCAGGAACCCTTCCTCGAGGTAGTCCCGCAGCATGGCGTGGCTGGGGAAGAACAGCCCGATGCGGCCGGTCCATCGACGAAGCAGCGCCCGTGCGATGTCCTGCTGGCGGGCGGCGAGCCCCGGGTCGCGCCGCATGGCCTCGAAGCCCCGGTGCACGCCCTCGATGCCGTAGATCCGGAGCCGCCCCGCGTCGAACGGGCTGGCGATCTCCTCGGCGCGCGTCCGGTCGGGGAGGCCGCAGAGGGCGCGATGCTCCTCCAGGGGGCGCAGCGTCCCGCTCATGTGCACGGTGCTCCAGAACTCCTGGAGCCAGCCGAGCACGGCGGCGGGGTCCAGCAGGCACGCCTCGACGGCTGGGTTCTCGCCCCCGGAGACGAGGTGCACGTAGGGCGCCTCGCGTTCCAGGAGCCAGAATTCCAGGAACGCGCCGAGGGAGCCCAGGTAGGACCGCGGGAGCCGCCCCTTCGCGCGCTTGTCCTCGCGGACGACCTCACCCCACTGGATAAGCTCGGCGGCAAGGCGCGCGAGAAGGGGGCTCGGCGCCCGGAGTCCGTGCAGCAGCGTCTCCTCGAGGACCCCCGGCGGGAGCAGGCCGTCCGCCGCGTCGGCTTCCGTCTCGGGCCGCACGAACTCGTCGACGAGGCGGAGGAGGCAGCGGACCAGGGCGTCGATGAGGCTCGTGGCCAGGACCCTTCCGGCGAGGACCGGGTCCTTGTAGTCCTCCGCCTCCTTCTGGGCCCGCTTGAGGGCCATGAGGCTCAGGCGGGGCGAGTGGTGCTCGCGCGCCGCACCGGGAAGGTTGTGCGCCTCGTCCACGATCAGGTGGCAGCCATCGGCCCCCGTGCCGAGCCATTCGAGGAGCGCCCTCCGCAGGCCGTCGTCGAGGACGAACACATAGGGGAGCGTGACGACGTCCGCCTTCGGCAGCAGGGCCTTGAGGGCCTCGTAGGCGCAACTGCCCGTCTCCGCGACCCGCGCCGCGAGGGTTGCGGCGTCGGGGACCCCGCCCCGCAGCATGGCTTCCACGGGGCCCGCGCCGTCGTGCAGCAGCCGCTCGTAGAACGGGCAGGCCCCTTCCACGGCGCGGCCCGAGGCCACCGCGGTGCGGGCCCTCCTCTTGGCGTCCGAGCAGAGACGGGAGAGCTCCTCGGCGTCGGCGCCCCGGAAGCGGGGGTCGTCGGACAGGAAGGGGCAGTACTGCCGCCTTCCCATGAACGGGACGAGCAGGCCGGGGTCTTCCCCCGCGGCCTCCAGGGCGGCGTGCTCTCTCAGCACCTGCGTCTGCTGGCTGTTGGTCCGGGTGGCGTACAGGATGCGCCGTCCGTCCTCGCGCCGGCTCGCGATGGAGGCGGCCAGAACCGCCACGGTCTTCCCGGTGCCCGTGCCTGCCTCGGCGACAAGCGCACCGCCATCGCGCTGCACGGCCCGGACGGCCTCGGCGAGGCGTTCCTGGCCCGGGCGCGGTGCGTACGGGAGGCGGACCACGTCCGGACAAGCGGCGGCGAGGTCATGAAAGCCTCGTCAGGGGAGGCGGATCCACGCCCCCTTCCGCCAGGATCGGCCTTGCGGCCACCTGACGGCCGCCAAGGCGGCCGCCCTGCGGCGTGCACCGTCTCTTCGTCGCTCCGCGCCTCAGATCGGGCGCGCCGCTCGCACGGGCCTTCGGCCCGCGGTCAGGCCCAAGGCATCTCTTCGCTGCGCTCAGATCTGCCTTGCGGCCCACATATCGTCCGGCAGGTGGTGGTACACGTCGGACTCCGAGGGGCGGGCCTTGCGGCGGCGGCGGATCTCCCGCTCCTCCTCGCTCATCGTGAAGACCTGGTTCTTCTTGAACAGCCAGTAGTGGGTGCGCCACTCGCGGCCGTCGTAGAGCGTCGTCTCCTCGCGCTCCGTCGTGAGCATCCCCTCCTCCTCCAGGATGTAGAAGAGCTGGCGGTCCTCCGGCTCGAGTACGTTGTCGATGACGCGGTCGTCGAAACCGAAGATGTCCATCACGAAGTTGGCGTCCCGCACGGCGTCCTCCTCCGGGATGCCGATGCGGTTGCTGATGGCCATGGCAAGGTCCTCCAAAGTGAGAATTCGCTGTGTCAACGGGTCGCTCCTCCAGGACAGGCTCTCCTTCTGAACTCGTGCTTATTTAACGCTTGGTGATCGAGGGCGACGATTCCGGGGCCAGGAACAGGCGTCCCTCGTGGCGCAGCACGGTCACGGTCTCCCCCGCGGTCGAAAAGCCCTCCGGGCGCAGCAGGTCCCGGGTCTTCAGGCTGACCGGGTCCAGGACCTGGATCTCGCCGGGGCCCGCTGCCACCAGGACGGCCTCCTGGAGAGCCTCCGGGCCGCCGATGCGCTTCAGGGTCCCCTCAGGCACCCGCGTCCGGCGGTGCCGCTCCAAGTCCAGGACGATGGCGTTGCCGCGGTCGATGTTGAGGACCTGGACGACCTTTCCGTCCGTCTCCGCGAAGTCGCCCGTCGCGAACAGGCGGATGCGGACGAGGAAGGTGACGCGGTGGACGTCCTCCCCCTCGCGGCGCCCCACCAGCTTCGCGGACTCCGACATCGAGGCACCCAGGCGGTCCTTCATGACCCGGGCGGCGTTGCGCCCCGCGTCGATGTCGCCGAGGTAGTAGTCGTGGCCGCCGTGCATCGCCTCGTCTTTGGCGAGGAACGCGAAACGGTTGCCCGAGGCCATCTGCCGCCGCAGCTCCTCGTCCAGGATCCGCTCGGCGCGGTGCCGCTCGCCGTCCGTGACGTCCCGGTCCGTGGCCCGGAGCTGGATGATGGAGGCGTAGAAGCCCCCGTGGAGGCGGCTGCAGCGGTCGCAGACGCCGCGGCGCACCCGGACCGTCGTTGCGGCCTCGGCCTCGACGGGCACGCCCTGCACGCGCCCGGCCATGCGGACCGTGGTCCGGAAATGCTTCTCGTCCTCGGCGGCCTCGCGGACCTCCAGGACCGCGTCCTCCACCTCAGGGTGGAGCTGGACGGCAGCGCGGACCGCGTCCTCGCGGAGCCATGCCAGCGGGGCCCCCTCCTCGGCGTCCACCCAATGGGCCCCCACATGCCGGGCGTCGCAGTGCGCGCACAGCTCGACGTCGACCGCGTCCGGGAGGAGGACGAGGGGATGCTTCGTCGTGAAGCAGGCGACGCAGGCGCCATGCACGACCCCCGGGACCTCGGCCCCGCACTCGACGCAGACGATCATTCTTCCAGCACCAGGAACTGGGCGTGCGGGACGCCCTCGACGCGCAGGACGTGCCCGGGCTCGATGAAACCGTGCTCGAGGGCCAAGCCGACCGTGCGCTCGCCGACGAGGTTCGCCACGGTGGCGGAGCGGAGGTGGGCCAGCAGCGTCCCGGCGTCGACGCGCATGCCGTCGTAGAAGGAGGCCGGCACGGCGAGCCGGAAACGGCCCTCACGGTACTCCTGGCCAAGCAGGTCCTCGTCGCAGGCGGCGCAAAGGCGCTGCGGTCCTTGCTGGTAGTTCCGGACGGCGAACATCGCGGCGCGCCGCGCACGGGGGCCTCCTAGATGAACGTGACCGACCGGGAGGCCGGGACCCAGCCGCCTCAGGGGCTCAAGGGCGCGTAGGTGCCGGCGCCGCCCTTCGCGTAGACCGAGTTGTTGCGGCGGAGCGTCTCCAGGGCCTTGAGGGCCTCCGGGCGGCCGATCTTCTGCTGGGCGGCCTCCTCCAGGATGTCCTCCTCGACCGCGTAGCCCTTCTCGCTCTCGCGGGCCAGGGCGCGGACGATCTCCTGGACGGCCCGCAGCCGGTCGTGCTGCGAATGGCTCACCCCCGTCGTGATGACGTCGATGTCGAACTTGCCGGTCTCCCGGTCCACCCCGACGCTCGCCAGGTAGTACTCCACGATGCGGATGGCGCGCTCCGCGTCCTCGAGGGTCGCCTCCTGGCTCAGACGGATGCGTGCGCTCGCCTCCGCGAGGCGGACGAAGGCCTCCAGTTGCCGTGCCGTGAAGGGGAGGCTGCCGTCGCCGCTGTTGCGGAGGTCCACGTAGTACTGCTGGATGCGCTCCAGGGCGTCGTCGCGGAGCACCGGAAGGATGTGGGTCTTCGCGTAGGCGACGTACTTGCGGAACATCTCCGCCGCGATGTCCGGCTCCACGAGGGTCAGGAGGGCGTCCTCGTCCTCCAGCGTGTAGGGGCCCTCGGGATGCACTTGGCGGTGCTCGCGGACCTCGCCGGCCTGGTGCGTCCTCAGGATGTGGGAGGCGAGCCGACCGTCCCGGTCCCGGTTCGGCTTGTCGAGCAGGCTGAAGATCAGGTCGAAGCGGGAAAGCAGGGCGGGGGGCATGTTGATCTGGGCATGGATCGGCTCATACTCGTCGAACCGCCCCAGCTTCGGATTGGCGGCGCCGATGACGGCGCACCGGCTCTTCAGGGTCGCCGAGACCCCCGCCTTCGCGATGCTGATCTCCTGCTGCTCCATGGCCTGGTGCATGCTGGACTGATCGGTCTTTTCCATCTTGTCCAGCTCGTCGATGCAGGCGATGCCCATGTCGGCCATGACGAGCGCACCAGCCTCCAGGGTCCACTGGCCCTCGCCGAACTCGTCTTTCACGGCGGCCGCGGTGAGACCGGCGGCGCTCGCGCTCTTGCCGCTCGTGAAGATGCTCCGGGGGGCGAGTTTGGAGAGGTACCGGAGCAGCTGCGATTTCGCCACCCCGGGGTCGCCCACCATGAGGACGTGGATGTCGCCGCGCGTCCGGGAGCCGTCCCGGTAGTGCTTGGCGACGCCCCCGAACAGCGCCATGATGAGGGCGTCCTTCTCCACGTCGAGGCCGTAGATCGTCGGCGCGAAGGAGGCGCGGAACCGCTCGTAGATGCGGGGGTCCTGCGCCATCTCCTGGATGGCCGCCTCGTCCTCCTCGGTCAGCTCGATGTCCTGGAACTCCTGCTGCTCCAGCTCGACGCTGACGGCGTCCAGGACCTTGTTGAACTCGATCCGCTTCTGCGACCCCTGGCGGCGCGCCTGCGTGTTCAGGATGCCGTTGATGCGGACCCGGTCGCCCGGCGACACCTCGTGCACGAGGTCGTCGCGGAGGTGGAGGGTCAGGCGTTCGGGCTGCGCGCCGCCCCGCAGGCCCTCGGGGGACTCCTGGATCTCGACCTTCTGGTGGTCGATGAAGCGGCTCTGCTCTTCGCGGAGGCGCCAGGGCCCCGTCTTCTCGCAGCCGTCGCACTGGACCGGCTCGGTGATCAGCTCATCCTCCTGCAGCATGTGCACCAGGTTGCCGCAGAACTTGCACTCGAAGGCCGCCTCCATCATCATGGGCCGGACCTCCGTGACCTTCTTCACGAGGCCCTTCACCGCGAGGAACCGTCCCAGGTGCTCGGCGCGGAGGTCGCGGGGGTTGACGACCTGGGAATCCGGCAGGCGCGTGATCCGCAGGTGGAGGCGCGGCCGCGGCTCGACCGTGACGTCCATCTGGTGCATCATGGACGCCCCCACGCGCAGGCTGTGCGCCGGCCGCTGGAGGATGTAGTCCGCGAGGTCGGGGTCGCGCAGCTGGATGTCGTTGAAGGGTACGGTGACGCTGCGCGTCTCGGGGTATTCCAGCGCGGTCCGCTGGACCTGCTCGCGGCAGTAGTCCTGGAGGAACGAGTCCCACTTGGCGGAAAGCTGCGAATCCTGGACCGTCAACTGCTGCATGCTGTGCATCCCATGTTCCCCGGAGGCCGTCAGCCTGTCGGCGAGGGTCGTGAAACCACGCCGCAGAGCGCCCCCGAGACACCGGGGGTTCAAGACCTTCACGCGAAGCCAGGGGGTCTTGGCCGGGACGGCGAAGGGGGAGAGGGAGGAGGGAGGGACACCAGAAACCCTACGCGTGGCCGCTGTGCTCGGGGTCGAGCGGCAGCCCCTCGAACTGGGTGATGTGCAGGTCGAACGTTTGCTCGTAGGCGACGCCGGGGCCGGAGGTCGCGCGCACGAGGACCGAGTACGGCTTGTCCTCGAGATCCTCGATCGGCACCACCAGGCGCAGCGGACCGGTGCCCTCGACCGAGGCCACCGGCGGCACGGGGTCCGTGAAGCTGCCCGGCTCGGTCACGACGCCGGCAGCGGCGTCGCGGACCCAGAGGGCCAGCTCTTCGTTCGTGGGGTATTCCGGGCTCCACACGAGCTCGATGACGTAGCCGGTCGTGTTCGCCGTGCGCTCCAGGTCGGTGCGGAACGCGCCGCCCTGGTTGAACGACATGGCGGGCGTCCCGAGCCCCACCGAGACGCTGCCCTGGAAGAGCGTCGTCGTGATGTTTCCAGCAGGCGTCAGGTCGACCTCCGGGACCTCCACGTCGTCGGTCGTGCTCTTGTCGTCCAGGCAGCCGGGCACCAGCAGGGCGCCGGCGACCACCAGCCAAAGGGTCTTCTGCGTCATAGGGACCACGCGGCACGACGCGACCGGCCTCTTCAGGCTTGCCGTAGATCCGTCTTCCTCCCCCGAACGGGTCTTTACGGGTCGTCCGCATGGAGCCGCGTGCACATCGAGCACCCCGTGCTCGCGCCGGGTCGCATCGCGTTCCGGGGCTACCAGGCGAACCTGGCGCGCATCGCGTCCGAGCGGGACACGCTGGTCGTGCTGCCGACGGGCATGGGCAAGACGGTCGTGGCGCTCCTCGTGATCGCCGACGCGCTGCGCGACCACGCGGAGCGGATCCTGGTCCTCGCCCCGACCCGTCCCCTCGTCGAGCAGCACGGACGGTCCTTCCAGGAAATGTTGCGGGAGCCCTGGAACGGGCGCGTCGCGTCCCTCACCGGCCACGTCGGACCGGCGGACCGCGAGGCCGCCTACGCCCGCCCCGGCGTCGTGTGCGCGACGCCGCAGGTCGTCCGCAACGACGTCCTCAACGGCCGCCTCGACCTCACTGCCTTTCGTTGGGTCGTCTTCGACGAGTGCCACCGCGCCGTCGGCGATTACCCCTACGCCTTCATCGGGCAGGAGATCCAACGGAAGGCACCCCAGGTCCGGCGCCTCGGCCTCACCGCGAGCCCTGGGCACGACATCGCGAAGATCGACGAGGTGCGCCACCACCTCGGCCTCGACCACGTCGAGATCCGGACCCCCCACGACCCGGACGTGGCGGAGTACGTCCAGTCGGTCGACATGGAGTGGGAGACGCTGCCCCTCCCGCCCGGCATGGCCCGGGTCAGCCAGCGGCTGCACGAGGCCCTGGCGGAGCGGGTCCGCCAGCTCAAGGACCTCGGGTTCCTGAAGGGCGCGCCCTCCCGGCCGCGGCGCATGGACCTCCTCGACGCCGGGAGGCGCGCCCAATCCATGCTGCAGCAGGCCCGCGACCCGGACCCGAGCCTGTACCAAGCGCTCTCCCTGCAGGCGCAGGCGATGAAGCTCCAGCATGCCATCGAGCAGGCCGAGACGCAGGGCGCGATGGGTCTCCTGGAGTACCTGGACGGCCTCCGCAACGACGCCCGGTCCCAGGGGGCCTCCAAGGCCGACCGCGTCCTCGCCGACGACCGGCGCGTGAGCGAGGCTTACCACATCGCGCGCCTCGATGCCGAGGAGAACCCCAAGCTCGAGCGCACGGCCACGCTCGTCCACCAGCAGCTCGAGAAGGATGCCGACGCACGCGTCATCGTCTTCACGCAATACCGTCACACCTGCGAGAAACTGGTGGAGCGGCTCGGCGCCGTGCCGGGCGCGCGCCCCGTGGTCTTCGTGGGGCAGGGCCGGCGCCGCCGGTCGAGCGGCCTCACGCAGAAGCAGCAGGCGGCGACGGTGGCGGCCTTCAAGGACGGCACCCACAACGTCCTTGTCGCCACCAGCGTCGCCGAGGAGGGGCTGGACATCCCGGAGACCGACCTCGTCGTCTTCTACGAGCCGCTTCCGAGCGAGATCCGCAGCATCCAGCGCCGGGGACGCACGGGACGCAAGCGGGCCGGCCGTGTGGTCGTCCTCATGACCAAGGGCACGCAGGACGAGGCCGCCCACTGGACGGCGCGCCGCAAGGAGCGCCAGATGATCCAGGAGCTGCACGGCCTGCGCGCCGCCCTCGCGGGGCGCGCGGGCCCCAGGCCGCCGGCCAGGGGGCAGACCACGCTGGACCCTCCGGCCCCCGACACGGCGGGCCGGGAGGCGACCCGGGAGGCGACCCGGGGACCTCCCGGTGCCCCCGTGTCGGCTTCCGCACTCCTTCCGGGTCCCCGCATCGTCGCCGACGCGCGCGAGCAGAGCGGCCAGGTCGTCCAGGAGTTGCACGCGCTCGGAGCCCAGGTCGAGGCGCGCCGGCTGGACATCGCCGACTACGTCCTCTCCGACCGCGTGGCCGTGGAGCGCAAGACCACGAAGGACTTCGTCGACAGCCTCGTCGACGGCCGCCTCTTCGACCAGCTCAAGGACCTTCGGGGCTACCCCCGAGCGTTCCTGGTCCTGGAGGGCGAGAGCCTCTTCGGGCACCGCAACGTGGCGCCCGAGGCCCTCATGGGAGCGCTCGCCAGCGTCACCGTCGATTACGGGGTGCCCGTGATGCGCACCCTGGACGCGCTCGAGACCGCGCGGTTCCTTGTCGCGGTCGCCAAGCGGGAGCAGAGCCGCGACAAGCGCCGCATCGCGATCCGGCCCGGTCCCACCGGCTCGTCGGACGCCGACCGGCAGCGCCACCTCGTGGCGGGCCTTCCCGGCGTCTCGGAAGCCCGCGCGGAGGCCCTCCTGGAGGCGTTCGGCGCCGCCGCCGCTGTCTTCGCGGCCGACGCCGAGGCCCTCGCGCAGGTCGACGGCATCGGACCCACCCTGGCGGGCAATATCCGTCGCGTACTCGATGCCCCCTTCCGGCGCCGGCTGCCGCCGCCGACCGGTTGAAGGCGTGTTCCTTGCTCACGGCGGACGCGCGAGCGAAACGGTTACAAACAGGACCCAAGTGCCGCGGCCAGTCCGGGGGCCTCTCCTGGAGGTGCACACCATGGCGACGAAGATCGAGAACATCAGCACGGGGCTCGACATGCTCGTGGAGGACACGAGCGTGCCGCGCAACATCCGGCGTGCCGCCGAGGAGATCAAGGCCCTGCTCCAGGACGAGGGGGAGCCCCTCGACGTCCGCAAGGCGCAGGCCATCAACACGTTGGACGACATGGCCAACGACCCCAACATCCCCCTCCACGGCCGGACCCTGGTGTGGAACATCATGTCCCAGCTGGAGACGCTCGGATAGAGCGGATCCAGGTGGGATGGTGCGCGGCCCGCGGGGCCGTGCGCAGGGCCGGCCCGAGACGCTCGGCCAGAGCGGCTCCCGGGGATCCCGCAGGTGGCGCGGCCGCTTGCTTGAAGGCGCCCCAACGGATGCTCCGCCGCTGCCGGGCCCGGTCATCGATGCCTACGTCCGCCTCGCCCCGCGGAGCCCGCTCTTCATGGAGTGGGCGGCGTACACGGCGACCGAGAACACCCTGGGCGGCCTGGAGCGCGACATGGGGGACCACGGGGTGGAGCGGGCCGTGGTCCTCGGCCACTGGATACCCGACGAGGGCGAGCGCGAGGCGCCGTTCCGGAACCAGTCGGACAACGACCTGCTGACGCTCCTCGACGCTGCGGACCAGGCCGGGCGGGACCGGGTCCGGGTCCTCCTGGGCGTCCACATCGGGAGGGGCGCGCCTGGGACGTCGGCCTCCTGGACGAGCAACGGTCCCGCCGCGGCGTGGCGGGCCTGAAGTTCTACACCGGCTACAAGCCCTATTTCCCGGACGATCCACGATGCGGGCCCCTCTACGAGCGGCTGGAGCGGCACGGCAAAGCCGCGGTCTTCCACACCGGGGACACGATCCGGCCCGAGGGCGGGTGCGGTTCGCCGACCCGATGCGGGTCGACGACGTGGCCGTGGCCCATCCCCGCATGCCCATCGTGCTCGCCCACGCGGGGCAGCACGGGATGGCGTCCGCAGGCGAGGTCGTGGGCGAGAACCCCAACGTCTGGGCCGACATCTCCGGATGGTTCGTCGGCGGCACCGAGCTGCCGGACCACCACTGCTTCCTGCATGGGCGGTCCCAGCACCTTGTCTACTGGGCCGCGGGATGCGACCGCCTCATGCACGGGAGCGACTGGCCCCTCCTGGCGATGCGGCCTACCTGGAGTCCGTGACCGGATGCGGTTTCCTCAGCCGGAACGAGACGCGCGGCATCCTCCACGACAACGCAAAGTGCCTCTACTGGGCCTGACACGCCGGCCTCCCGGCCCACGCCGTCGTCGCGGAACAGCGGGGCTGCCGGAGCGCCGCCAGAACGTCGTCCGTCCCGTCCGCACGCTGAAATAGGCGCGCCCCCCTGGAGGGAACGGGATGCCCGCCCCCCGCCGCCACGTCGGCGTCATCTACGGAAACGTCGGGTCGACGGAATTCGAGCTTGCGGTCTCCGACCCGTCGCTGCGCCGCCTGGACTACGTCGAGGTCGAGCAGGAGGGGCAGCGGATCCTCTGCCAGGTCGGCGACGTGGAGCGCCGCAGCAGCCTCAGCTTCGACCAGGCGCTCGCCGTGGCGCACGACCGCGGCGAGGACGGCCCCGATGGCCTCTCAGCGACGGTGCACGTGATCGGTTTCGTGGACGGGCGGGGCCGTGTGCAGACGCCGCGCAACCCCTTCCGGGCGGGCATGCCCGTGCAGGCCGCTGCCGACGTGCTCGTCACGGCGGTGCTGGGCCTCGAGGGCGCGGCTGAGACGTCCGCCTACCTGGGCCATGTGAAGGGGTCGCGCATCCCGGTGCGCCTGAGCCTGAACGTGCTGGCGCAGAAGCATGTCAGCGTCCTTGCGAAGACCGGCGCGGGCAAGTCCTACACCGTCGGCGTGGTCCTCGAGGAGTTCCTGAAGGCCAAGGTGCCGCTCGTGATCCTCGACCCTCACGGCGAATACGGCAGCCTCCGGAACGCCAACGTCGAGGAGCAAGAGCTCGAGGCCATGGTGCGCTTCGGCATACGGCCCCGCTCCTTCCAGAAGCAGATCCGTGAGTTCGCGCTCGACACCTTCCTCAACCCTGACGCCGAGAAGCTGCGCCTCGAGGGCCTGAACCTCGAGGGCCACGAGGTCGCCGACCTGCTCGGGGGCAAGCTCTCCAGTGGCCAGATGGGCGTGCTGTACCAGGCCGTGAAGGAGGTCAAGGAGGTCAACCCGGCCTACACGCTGCGGGACGTCATGGAGTTCGTCGGTCAGAACAAGTCCAGTGCGAAGTGGAACGTCCTCAACGCGCTGGAAGCCCTCGACTCCACCGGCGTCTTCGACACGCGGGGGACGCCCGTGAAGGAGCTCGTGCGGCCGGGCCAGTGCACCATCATCAACCTCAAGGGCGTCGCACCGGACGTGCAGGAGATCGTCGTCACGCGGCTCTCGAACCTCCTCTGGCAGACGCGCAAGCGGAACGAGGTGGCGCCCCACATCCTCGTCGTCGAGGAGGCGCACAACTTCTGTCCTGAGCGGGGCATCGGCAACGCCGTGAGCGGACCCGTGCTGCGCACGATCGCGTCCGAGGGGCGGAAGTTCGGCATGGGCCTGGTGATCGTCAGCCAGCGCCCTGCAAAGATCGACAAGAACGTGCTGTCGCAGTGCAACACGCAGATCGTCCTGAAGGTCACCAACCCGAACGACCTCAAGGCCATCGTGCAGAGCCTGGAGGGGATCACGGGCGCAAGCGCGGACGAGGTGCAGCGCCTGCCCGTCGGCGTCGCGCTCGTGGCCGGAGGCGGTCTCACGCAGCCCGTCTACGTGGACGTCCGGCCGCGCCACACGCGCCACGGCGGACGCAGCGTCGAGATCGTCAAGGAGGATGGCCAAGACGGCGCGAAGGCATCGGGGGAGAAGGACGGCGGGCCGGCGCCGGACGTGCATCCTGCTTTCACGGCGCCGCCGGAGCCGGCGCGGCGCAGGCCGCCGCCGAGATCCGAGGCGCGGCCTGCCGCGGATCCGGCCGCCACGGCCGAGGGCGGCGCGGGCCACGCGGAACCCGTTCCGGCCGAGCCTCCCGTGACCGGGCCTGCGGCCCCGCCCGGTCCGTTGGAGGCCGCCCACGGGACGCCGCCGGCGCTTCGCTCCTGGTCGAAGGCCGACAAGCAGCACATCCACCGCGTCGCCGCCCGCATCGGCATCGTCGGCCAGGACCAGGACCCGGAGCGGACGCTCTCCCTGTTGCAGCGGCTGCCCGCCCAGAACGGCCGCACGACAGAGGAGCGCATTGTGCTCTACCACGAGATCGCGCATGAGGTCTGCTTCGTCGAGGACCCCGCCTGCATCCGCTGTCCGATGCAGGAAGCGTGCCAGCACCACGCCAAGGCGAAGCAGGAACGGCGAAAGACCCGTTCCCCCATCCGTCGGCTGTGGCGGCGTTGAAGGAGATCACCGACGCGCGGATCGAAAAGTACCTGGACACGACGCGTCGCGCACTGGAGAAGGTCCGTGTCGTGGCGCCTCCGCGCAGCTTCTCGGCCAAGATTGCGGCGAACTTCCTGGACATGGCGCAGCGATACTGCGAAGACGCGCGCCATTTCCACGCGAAGGGCGACTTCGTGAACGCGTTTGCGACCGTGAACTACGCGCACGGCTGGCTGGACGCGGGGGCGCGCCTCGGCGTCTTTGACGTGGGCGAGGATGACCGGCTGTTCACCCTCCTCGAATGATGGGGGGGCCGGCTTGCTCGCATTGATCCGCGGAAGAACGTTTGGTTTGCAGTTTACTGTCACTTTCCACGAACGTGTGACACGGCCCGACATATCCATTCTGGCATGGACCGAGCGCGAGGCGAGGCCGGCATCGGCGGGACTTCGGTGCGCCAAGGCCTTGGGGCGGCTGGCGAAGGGCGTATTGCGGCGAGGGGGGCGGAAAGACCGACCTTCACTCAGAATAACGCGAATACGCATCATTTAGCTCATGAAACGTTTCTTGCTTGGATTGATGCGCAAGATGTGAAATTCCATGCGCGGCACTGCTTCATTTGGAAATACCCAAATACATTCCCGCCTACTGCATGGTTCCCCTGGATCGCCCAACGGCAACGCGGTTGGGAGGCCGCGCCATCCAGGGTGCAGTACGGGAGGAACCCCATGGAAGCCTACCAATGGATCCGTGTGGTCACCGAGGACTGGGAGTATACTGAACGCATCCTCGGTTGATCGAAGAGAAGTGCATCCCATCCCTCCGCCATCTTTCCCCTTCGACACAACCAAAGCCGCGGACGCCGCTTCGCGGCGCGTGCCGGTCTACCCCTTCGAGAACGCCGCGGCATGGCTGGTGGCGAACCGATACAAGCACCTCGTCGAAGCGGTGGAGCCCTGGATCGGGCGCCTGCCCGCCCCGGATGCGCAGATCGTCCGCAACCGGCTGCGCGGGATCGGTGTCTGGATGCGGGCGAGGACAGCGGTCCTGGTCCTGCTGTACCTGAGCCTCGTCGTCGCGGCGCTCGGTTTCCTCTCCCAGTACGTGGGGGGCCTCGAGGCCACGAGCAGGGCCGTCGGCCGCGTGGCCGGCATTTCGAGCGGAGTCACCGGTACGCTCCTCACGGCGGCCTATTTCTTCCTCACGCGCCTTCTGGGCAAGCTCGAGGTCGATGTCGTCCTGGTCCTTGGCCTACAAACTCTGATGCGGGTCCCAGAAGATGAGGAATGATCTTGAAAGAACGGGACAACCGTTACTATTCGCGAATGCCACAGGCCTGATGAATCTGGTATATAAGGGGCAGAGTCAAAGGGGGCAGGTTCTGTTTGATGTTCGGTCTACCATACATCAAACACAGCTAAGGGGGGAGGATGTCCGCCCCCAGCGTTCCAGGCGGAGAAGGACCATTTATATTCATTGATGCCTGCCTGTGTGCATTCGCGACCTGTCCCTCGGAAGAGAAACGGGTAGGCCGGAATCATCGCGGCATCGCGGGAAGCCTTCTAGGAATCAAGCAAACACGTTACGTCCTGGATTTCGGCGTGCCCAACCGGGCCACGTAGCGCACGCTTCGCTTGCGGCTTGCCGCCTCGATGCGAGCCTGGGCATCGTCGAACCGCCGTGGCGGGATGATAGGCTCATGCATGGCGGGCTGCAGCTCGTCCTCCCAGGACAGCGCCCCGGCATACACCGGATTGGCGAGGATGTGGCCGACGTTCCACACCGTCCACGGCCGGCCTTGGCGCGTCGTCACGCCGGCCTCGTTGAGCTGGTCTGCAATGGCCTGCTTCCCTTCGCCGGCGAGGAACCGCTCGAACATGGCGCGGACGTGGGCCGCCTCGTCGTCCACGACGACGAACCGGCTGTCGGGGCCGTAGGCGTAGCCGAACGGGGCGGGGCGGCCAAGGGAGCCGCCCCGGGTGCGCGCCTTCTGCTCCATGCCCACGAAGACGCGCTCGCCGATCTGCTCGGATTCGAGTTGGGCGATGCGCTGGATGATGTCCATCACGAAGCGGCCCATGGCCGTGGAGGTGTCGAGGCTCTCCATGACGGAGGCGAACCCCTTTTCATCCTTGGTGAGGGCGTCCATCATCGCCATGAAGTTGCGGGAGTTGCGGTGGATGCGGTCCATCTTCAGGACCAGAAGCGTGTCCCACGTCCCGCGTTCTTCCATCATGCGCCGGTACGCGGGCCGGTTCACGGTGCGCCCGCTGTGACCCTCGTCGACGTACTCGCCGGCGACGTCCCAGTCCTGGGCCTTCGCGTACAGCCGCAGCCGTTCCAACTGCGCCCCGAGGCTGAATCCCTCCTTCGCCTGGTCCTCCGTCGAGACGCGCGTGTAGAGGGCGACGCGGGTGCGCATCCGCTTCGGCAAGGCGTGGCGGGCCGCTTAACCGACGCGGTCCGCATCCAAAGGAGATCCACGGCGGCGACGCGGGCCCTTGTTTCGCGTTCGTCGCTCTTCGCGTTGGCGCGTATCCGCGTGGATCTGCGAGTGGAACGAGAGAAGGAGAATCCATGCGACGATACAGGATCTTGGCGCGCGACGGACGGAGCCAGCCCCTCGGTTCCGCACGGATTCGTGTTTTCTCAAGATATCTGTATGGATTCACGGGTGGGCGAAAAGCCTGCGAGATGGTCGGCTGCATGCGCCTGGACCCAGGCCCGCACGTCCTCCATGCCGACGCCCGCCCCCTCGCGGACCATGTTCGTCATCACGGCCGCGCCGAGACCGCACGGATCGATGCGCTCGAACTCCTTGGGGTCCAGGCTCACGTTGAGGGCGATGCCGTGGAAGCTCACCCAGTGCTGGATCGCGATGCCGATCGAGGCGATCTTCTTGCCCGTGGCCACGGTCCAGACGCCCGGCTGCTCCGGCCGCGTCTCGGCCTCGATGCCGAAGTCCGCCAGGAGACGGAT
>Ga0299906_10001710_pt1 | contig 18623 bp, 10 predicted proteins | sample RVTome_14_FD_200259 | JGI IMG/M metagenome (GOLD analysis project Ga0299906, IMG submission 200259) | Soil microbial communities from uranium-contaminated site in the Upper Colorado River Basin, Wyoming, United States - RVT145D125 (version 2) ...
GTGATCGGCGTGGTGCGGCTTTCGCGCATCTTCTCATTCCGCGCCGTCGCGCGAGCTCGCAAGTCGCTTTGTGAGACCGGTTCGGTTCGGCTTTCGCCCACCTTGCGCTGCGGCGCGGTGCGCTGGTTGACGCGGTTTCCGGCATCGCGCTGCGCGACCGTGTCCTGGTCGCGGCGAGGCGCAACCATGCTGTCGTCGCGGTTGATGTTAATGTCGCGCGCGTCCGCTTTCCGGCGCAAATCGGTGGGGCGCACCGGGCCGGCGTTGCTTTGCCGGACTTTGCGATTGTCTACGAACCGCTGTTCGCTGCCCGGGTCGCGGCGAGGCGTCTCTCCTACACGATTGCGGTCGGGGCCGCGGTCGTTGCGCCAGGCATCGCGGGTGCGGGCGACCCGGGCGCGCTGGCCGTCATCGCGATAGAGATTGCGGTTGCGCTCACGGTCATAGCGCTCACCCCGGTCGTAATCCCGATCCCAGCGGTTGTCATCGCCGTAGGCGTACTTGTCGTGGCGGTCGTAATAGCGTTGACCCTTGCCATAGCCCTTGTAATGACCCTTGTCATGGTGCCTGTAGCCGTAGCGATTGTAGTCGTGATAACCCCGGTGGTACGGCCGGTAGGCGTATCCGCGTGGGCCCCAGTAGCCCCAGTAGCGGTTGTACCAGGGGTGGCCGTAATGCCAATAACCGCCGTAGTGGTAGTTGAGGCTGTAATACGGCCAGTACCAGCTGAGCCCGAAGTTCCAGCCGCCCCAGTCGCTGTAACCGACGTGGAAGCCGTAAGTGTGGAAGCGCGGGTAGTAGTAATAAGGCGACACCCACGGGCGGTAGCGCCAGCCGGTGCCGTAGACGATGGTGTCGTGATAGACGTAGCTGCCGAGGTAGCCCGGCGTGTAACCCACGTAGACCACCTCGGGCGTCGAGTCGTAGACGTAGACGTACTTGGTGTTGTAGACGGGCGAGCTGGGCTCAATCGAATCGATTTCGCCGGGGCGGTGGTCTGAAACCACCCACGGGCCGTTTGGCGAGGAGGCTACGTACCACACGCCGTCCTCGAGCAGGTAGTAGGTTCGGTCGGATTCGAGAACCGTCGCGCCGGTGTTCCTGGCGTAGCGCAGGTCCTCGGTGCCTTCGACCCGATCGAATTCGGGGTCGCCGTCGTATTCGACGTCGATGTCGACCTCGCCGCGCTTGACGGCAGCGGTCTGCGGCACCTGGGCATCGAGCACGGCCACTTCGGCTTCCGGCGTACCGGCCACGTAGACGCGCGAGTCGGCCTGGGCGGAATCATCGGGAATCCTGGCGAAAGCCGAGGGTAGCTGGTCTGAAGCCTGGTATTCCCACGGCCCCTCGAGAGCGCTCGAGCGGTACCAGCGGCCGGCCAGCACGATGTAATACTTCTGCTCGCCGACGTGCAGGAAGACGTCGTCGTCGGAGTTGTGCAGCACCAGCAGGTCGTCGACCAGCGGCACGAAGTCGGCCGGGCCCTCGGTGACGATCAGCTCGGCGGGCTCGGTGGAGACCACGATCTCCGGCGCATTCGCGGCGGTCACGGGTTCACGCTCCGCCACGTCTTCGGCACTGGTCTCCACCGCGGCCTTGGCCTCGGTGTCCTCGACCATCTGCTTGATGTCCTGCGGCGGGCTCGCATCGAAGCGGTAGGGCCCGGTGGCGGCACCGGCGCGGTACCACACGTCCTTGGCGGCGTTGAGGTAATAATCATCGCCATCAGTAATCAATGGGAAGGGCGTGTTGATCACGGCCTGATAGGGGCTGTTCTCGATCTCGCGCAGCACCGGTTCGCCGTCAATGGTGACCAGCAGCGCGGGGCGGTCGCGATAGATGATCTTCGGCGGCGCGGTCTTCAGTTTCTGTGCGGCCAGGGATTCGGCTTCGGCGGTATCAAGGGCGGCCTCGAGTTCTGCGACCGAGAAGTCGAGGTTCCAGCCGGGCGACTGCTTGAGCAGCGCCGTGGCGATCTCGGCCTGCATGTCGGCCGTACCGTCGGGGAAGCGTGTCTGGGTGAGTTCGAGGCGACTGGGATGGACGAGGCCGTTGGACTCGTCGATGTTGACCGGGGCCTTCAGCCAGCCGGCGCCGAAGATCGGCTCCGCATCGGCCTGGGGGCGGTACGCGAGCGCCGCGCGGTAATACAGCACGCCGTCGTCAAGGGCTTCGATCTGCGGTTGGTAGACGGTGACCGTTCCTTCGTCGAGGGTAAGCGTACGCGGCCAGGCGTCGCTTTGCGCGAGCGCGGATGAGGCGCTCAAGGCCAATAGCAGCAGGCCAGTAACAGTACGTGTGATTCGGTTCATTTCGCCATCCTCTCCCGATTAGAGCCAACAGCTCGCGCAGGGTTCACGCCCAATGCGGGTGTTTTATGCGCATACCCTAGCGGACGAACGCTGAATGTAAGGTGAATGGGTTGGCCAACCGGCCGGACTGGCGCACGGCGAAGTCGATCCCCCGAATTCGAGGTCAAACTGCCCGAGTGATTCGGTAGACGGCGGCGGGCGGGATATTCCACATGGCCCTGCCGATACGATCGGCCTTCAGGCCCAGTCGCTGGAGCGTCTTCTGCGAAACCGGGCAGCGGGGCATGTAGGTGAACTGGTAGAAGGCGCCGCCGGGCCTAAGTTGACCGAAGGCTGCGGCCAGGATGGCCCTCACTTTCGTGGGCGGCATGTTGAGCAGTGGCAGGCCGCTGATGACCGCCCCCACGCCATCGTCCCGGAAGAGCGGCGCCAGCCGCTCGAGTTGATCTGCGTCCATGGATTCGACGTGGGCGGCTGGAAAGCGCTTTCGGAGCAGGCGCACGAAATCGGCGCGCTGCTCGATCAGGATCAATTCGCCTTCCGGCACGCCGCGCGCGAGCAGTGCGCGGGTAAGCACGCCCTTGCCCGGGCCGAGTTCCAGGATCGGCCCGTCGTCCGCGTAGATCTCGCTGGTGATCAGGGCGGCCAGCGCCGGGCCGGAAGGTGCAACGGCGCCGAATTTCAGCGGGTTGGCTAGCCAGGCGCGAAGGTATGAAGGGGCAGAGTCTTGTCGCACCGGGCGATTGTCTATCAGGGACTGTGTTCCCGCAAGCGCCTGCAAGAGCCCGCGGGTCCGCTGGCGAATTAAGTGAGCTTGCATTAACTTGGATCATTGACTTGGATCAAGGGCTTTCCTAGTGTGATGAGTAAAATGTCAACGGTCGTTGACGGGAGAAACTCAATGCGATTTTCACAACTGCTTGGCGCCCCATTGGCCTGCCTGTTCACCCTCACTGCCTGCACGCAAGGCGATGCGGACCAGGCAGCCCAAACCGACCCGGCGGTGGCGGTGCATGCCGCCGAGGTCGCCACCGTGACTGCCGAGGAGCGCATCGAAAAAGGTCGTGCAATTTACCAGCAACATTGCATCGCCTGCCACCAAGCCGAAGGGCAAGGGTTGGCCGGCGCGTTTCCGCCGTTGGCCGACTCGGATTACCTCGATGAGGGCGGCAGCGCGGCTGTGGAGGCCGTGATCAACGGGCTTTCGGGGCCGATCACGGTCAACGGCGTCGAGTACAACTCCGTAATGCCGGCGCTTTCCTACCTCAGCGACCCCGAAGTCGCGGACGTGGTGACTTTCGTCCTGAATTCCTGGGGCAATCCCGGCGGCGAGGTCAACGCGGCCGAAGTAGCCGCGGCGCGCGGCGGCGAAAGCGTTTCGGGCCCTTCGGATCATCCGGTCAGCAGTTCGGAGGAAATGGCCTACCGGGGGGCTCCCAGCGCGGTGGGGACTGAAGATCTGCGGAAGTACATCGACTCCGAGGGCCCGGCTATGACCGAGGCCGAGTACACCATGGCGACCGAGATCTACTTTCAGCGATGCGCCGGCTGCCACGGCGTGTTGCGCAAGGGCGCAACAGGCAAGCCGCTCACCGTGGACATAACGCGTGAGAAGGGACACGAATATCTCGAGGCGCTGATCACCTACGGCTCGCCGGCCGGCATGCCGAACTGGGGAACATCGGGTGATCTGACGCCCGAGCAGGTCGACGCCATGGCCCGCTTCCTGCAGCACGAGCCGCCGGCACCGCCCGAGTGGGGCATGCCGGAGATGCGCGAGAGCTGGGACCTGATCGTCGCGCCGGAAGAACGCCCGACCGCGCCGCAGCATGACCGCAACATCGACAATTTCTTCGCCGTCACGCTGCGCGATTCCGGCGAGGTCGCCATCATCGACGGCGATACCAAGGAAGTCGTCAATATCGTCAAGACGGGTTACGCCGTCCATATCTCGCGGCCATCGGCTTCCGGGCGCTACATGTACACCATCGGCCGCGACGCCAAGATCGACATGATCGACCTCTGGATGAACCCGCCCGCGCGGGTGGCCGAGATCAAGATCGGGCTCGAGGCGCGTTCGGTGGAGACCTCCAAGTACAAGGGTTACGAGGACAAGTACGCCATCGCCGGCGCCTACTGGCCGCCGCAGTATGTGATCATGGACGGCGACACGCTGGAACCGCTCAAAATCATGTCGACCCGCGGCATGACGGTGGACACCCAGGAGTACCATCCCGAGCCGCGCGTGGCCGCCATCGTGGCCTCGCATGAGCACCCCGAGTTCATCGTCAACGTCAAGGAAACCGGCAAGATCCTGCTGGTCAACTACGAGGACATCGACAACCTCACCGTTACGACCATCAACGCCGCTCGGTTCCTACACGACGGCGGCTGGGATGCCAGCAAGCGTTATTTCCTGACCGCAGCCAACCAGTCCAACCGCCTGGCCATCATCGACTCGAAGGAGCGCAAGCTGGTGGCGCTGCCGGAAGTCACCCAGATCCCGCATCCCGGGCGCGGCGCCAACCTGATTGACCCGGAGTACGGCCCCGTATGGGTGACGAGCGCGCTCGGCAATGCAAACATCACTTTCATCGCGACCGATCCTGAAAACCACCCTGAGCACGCCTGGAAGGCGGTGCGCACGCTGCAGGGTCAGGGCGGCGGCTCGCTGTTCGTTAAAACGCACCCGACATCCGACAACCTGTGGGTGGACACGGCACTCAACCCCGAAGAAGCGATCTCCCAAAGCGTGGCGGTATTCGACATCAACAACCTTGAGGCCGGCTACGAGGTGCTGCCGATAGCCGAATGGGCCGGGGTGGGCGAAGGGCCCAAACGGGTGGTGCATCCGGAATACGACGCGACCGGGACCGAGGTCTGGTTCTCGGTGTGGAGCGGCCAGGATCAGGAGTCGGCCATCGTGGTGGTGGATGACAGGACGCGCAAGCTGAAGCATGTGATCAAGGGTCCGGAGATCATCACGCCAACGGGCAAGTTCAACGTCTACAACACTGTCAACGACGTCTATTGAGCCCCCGCTGGCCGTAAGGAGGCGCCGGATGAGAATGCTGCCTGGCGTGGCGGCGGCCGCACTGGCTGCGCTGTCCGCCGCTCAGGAGGTCCCTGCCGCGGAAAACCTCGCCGAGGCGTTTACCATGGGTGAGGCCGGGGTTTCCTTTCGTTACCGCTTCGAGTACGTCGACCAGGATGCCCTCGTTGAAGACGCCGAAGCCTCCACGCTGCGCGGGCGGATCAACTTCAAGACCCACCCGTGGAACGGCTTCTTTGCCTTCGGCGAACTTGACTACGTCGCCAACATCCTCTGGGACGACTACAACGCCGGTGCCGGCAACACCCCGGACAAGGTCCAGTACCCTGTGGTGGCCGATCCCACCGGCCCGAATCTCAACCAGGCTTACCTCGCCTGGGACAACGGCAAGGGAACCCTTCTGCGCGGCGGGCGGCAGCGCATTCTCCTCGATAACCAGCGTTTCATCGGCGCCGTGGGTTGGAGGCAGAATGAGCAGACCCTCGACGCCGGATACTTCAACCACGATTTCGACGGTTTCCACTTACAACTCGCCTACGTCTGGCAGGTGAACCGTATTTTCGGTGACGATGTACCGGCCGGGCAGGACGACCACAATACCTCGCTGGTGAACCTGTCGCGTGAGTGGCCCGGTCACGGTACGCTCAGCGCCTATTTCTACGACATCGACAACCAAGACAACGGGCTGCTTTCGAGCCGTAGCGTGGGCCTGCGCTGGGCGGGCGATAGCAAGTGGGCCGAGAAGCTCGTCAAGTACACCCTGGAGTACGCGCACCAGAGCGACAGCCACGGTCAAGCCGTGGACTACGACGCCCACTACTACCGAGCCGACCTCGCGGTGGAACTGGGTGAGCTGACCCCATCGATCGGCTACGAATCGCTGGGCGGGGATGCCGGCCGGATCGGTGCCGCGTTTCAGACGCCGCTGGCAACCCTGCACGGCTTCAATGGCTGGGCGGACAAGTTCCTGACCACGCCGGATGCCGGCCTCGTCGACGTCGTTGTCGGCCTCAAGGGCGGGCTCGGGGTCTGGAGTTGGAACCTGGTCTATCACGACTTCAACGCCGAATCGGGAAGCGGCGCCTACGGCAGCGAGCTGGACGGCAGCGTGTCGCGCAAATTCGGTGAAGAATACGAGTTGCTGTTGAAGGCCACGCGGTTCGACGGCGATCACGGTCCGCCGTTCGATGACACCAGCAAGCTTTGGGTGCAGTTCAGCGCAGATTTAAAATGAGCACGAGTGGCCGTGTAGGAAATTTCCGCCGATCAGCGTAGGAAATGCCACCGACCGCGCACTCCCCCGGAGCCGGAATGCCTTTCATGACCTATAGTTAGTTCGAAGATTGGTGATTTCACAGACGGGGGGACATGGATGTGTCGACAGCAATGTGGTCTTTCGGCAGGGCTGGTCTGATCTGTTTGTGCGGGGTGATGGTTTCCATCGCGGTCCTGGCGGAGCAATTACCGCCAGGATCAACGACTGAATCCAAGGTACAGCCCGGGCAGACCGTTCTGGCGCAGCCTGCGGACAAAGCCTCGGCGCTCGGTTTGCGCCGGCACGCTTCGGGTCTCGGGCGCGCGGACACGGCCTTGCGCAGGCTTTTTGCGGAGTACAGCGCGCACAGGCGCTGGGGGTCACGCGGCGTCTTACGGCCGACCGCACCTCACCTCACCTATCGCGATGGTTCGGTGATGATCGAGGCCGTGGCCCGCGAAGACGGTGCGGCCCTGCAAAGTGAACTGAAGGGCCTTGGGCTCACGGAAGCGGCGCGTTACGGCCTGCACGTCGCCGGCATGCTGCCGGTCAAGAACCTGCAACGGGCTGCCTCCTTGGCATCTTTGCGCTCCATTTCGCCGGCCTATCCCGCCGTGAGCAGCCTGGGCCATGTGACCAGCCAGGGCGATATCGCCTTGCGCGCCGATATCGCGCGTGCCGACAACAGCGTAGACGGAACCGGCATTACGCTTGCGGTGATGTCGGACAGCTACGATCAGTCCACCATCTTCCCGGCCACTACGGCAGCCGACGACATTGCAAGCGGCGACCTTCCGCCGGGCAACCCGGTGGTGCCAGGCGGGGCCTTCGAGGGCTGCGGCGTCGGCCTGTTCGGCACGCCCTGCACTGACGAGGGACGCGCCATGCTGCAGATCATCCATGACCTGGCGCCCGGGGCCACGCTGCTGTTTCACACCGCGCTCAACAACTCCGTGCGGTTCGCCAGCGGGATCAACGACCTCGCCGCGGCCGGCGCCGACGTCATCGTCGACGATCTTGCCTACCCCAATGAGCCGATGTTCATGGACGGCATCATTGCCCAGGCCGTCGACAGCGCGGCGGCGGCGGGGGTGAGCTATTTCTCCGCCGCCGGCAACGCCGCGCGCAGGAGTTACGAGACGGCATACGTCGACAGCGGCGAGGTGCTGTGCATCGAAATTTTCCCGGACGGCGTGTGCGACCCGATCTTCGAGCTGGTCGGCCCGATGCACGATTTCGACGCGGGTCCCGGTGTGGACACCCTGCTTTCTGTGACCATACCTCTCAACCAGACGATCATCGTCGGGATGCAGTGGGACGATCCTTTCGGCAACGTCGAGACCGGCGACGGGCCGCGGCGCGATCATGACATCATCCTCCTGAGCGCGGAAGGCACCACGTTTTACGAGATCGGCGGCGCAGATAACGTGCTGAACGGCAGCCCGGTGGAAGTGCTGGTCTATACCAATATCGCCGGTACGACCAGTTTCTCACTCGCCATCACCTATGATGCGACCGATTCCATTGATGTGCCGTCCGACTTTCTCAAGATCGTGGTTTTTGCAAGCAGCGGCGTTACGCTCAACGAATTTCAGACCAACGGCGCGACCGTCGTCGGTCACGCCAACGCAGCCGGCGCGAGCGCCACCGGCGCGGCCTTCTGGGGCGACACCCCTGAATTCGGCCAGACGCCCGCCTTGCTGGAATCGTTTTCCTCTGCCGGTGGGACGCCGATTCTCTACGACATCAACGGCAATCCGCTGGGATTTCCGGTGATTCGGGACAAGCCCGATTTCACCGCTGTGGACGGCGTGAGCAACACCTTTTTCGGCTCGCCCGACGGTGACGGCGACGGCTTCCCCGACTTTTTCGGCACCTCCGCGGCCGCGCCGCACGCGGCGGCGGTAGCGGCGTTGATGCTGCAAGCCAATCCCGCCCTGTCGCCGGCCAACGTCAACGCGCTGCTGCGCAGCACCGCCATCGACATGGAGGGCGCCGGCTTTGATTTCGACAGCGGGTTTGGACTGCTGCAGGCGGACGCCGCGGTCGCCGCGGCACTAAGCGTGCAGAGCTGCGGCGCCGGCCCGCAGGCCATCGCCGAGGGGCAGTGGCAGGCCTTTTCGCTGCCTTGCAACGCTTCGCCCGACGAAGCGGTGACCGAGGTGTTCGCCGGGCTCGACCCCGCGGATTACGGGGCCGGTTGGCAGGTCTACCGGCACGATGCCGCCAGCCAGACCGACGTCCCGCTGGTTGCCCAGGATTCGATCGGGCAGGGCAACGGCTACTGGATCCTCAGCGACACGGCGACTTCGATCGGCGTTGACGGCTTCGTCTTTCCCGAGGCCGACATTTCGCTGGTATCCGATCCCGGTCCGGGCCGGCTCAATCACCTGGGGTTTCCGCACGGCGCGACCGTGGCCTGGGCCGATGTGCAGCTGGTTGACGGGGCGCAGGTGCTGAGCCTCGAGGAAGCCGACCCGCTGAACGGCGGCGTCCTCGAGTGCAACCAAAAGCCGGCGGGACCGGACTGCCGCATGTCACGCATCATGTACAAGTGGAACGGCAGCGCCTTTGAGCCCTTCGACGGCGTGACGCCAGGACTGGAGGGCACGCTAGCGCCCTTCGATGGCTTCGTGGTGCGCGCTTTCGAGCCCGGGATCGCGCTGCGCATCCCCGCCCCGGTGCGTTCATCTGAGCAAGGTGACGGGGCCGCGGACGGCTGGCAGATTCGCCTGATCGCGGAATCGGGGTCGAAGCGGGATGCGGGCAATGTCCTCGGTCAGATTTCCACGGCCGTCGACGGCCTCGACTCGCACGATCTCGAGGAGCTTCCGCCCTTCGGCGACAGCCATCTCAGCATCCTGTTCACCAATCCAGCTTTCCCGTCAGCAAATTGGGGCTATACCTCCGATTTCAGGGCGCGCTCGAACAAGCCGGCGGGCGAATGGCCGTTCGTGGTCCGGGCCTCGGATGATGTCGATGAAATCACGCTGCGCTGGGAAGGCGATCCCAACGTGCTTGGGGTCGGCTGGCTGACCGACCAGGAAACCGGCGAGCGCATTCAAACGACGCCGGGGCAAAGCCATACCTTCGAAAACGGCCCCGAAGACCGCGAATTCGTCTTCGCCATCTACCAGCGTTGAAATCAAAAAAGGGGTCAGAGCCCTTTTTACGAAAAAGGGCTCTGACCCCTTTTTTGCCTAGGCGGCCATCACGGCCTTGGTTTCGAGGAAGTCCTCGATGCCGGCGGCACCCCATTCACGGCCGTTGCCGGACTGCTTGTATCCGCCGAACGGCGCCTGCACGTCCACGCCCGCGCCGTTGAGATGCACCATCCCGGAACGCAGCCTCTTGGCGACCGCCATCGCTTCCTCGCGACTGGCGCCGTAAACGAAGGCGGCCAGGCCGTAGGGCGTGTCGTTGGCGATGCGCACGGCCTCGTCGATGTCCTCGTAGGGGATCATGGCAAGTACGGGGCCGAAGATCTCCTCGCGCGCGATGGTCATACCGTTGTTGACGTCGCGGAAGATGGTGGGCTTGACGAAAAAGCCCTTGTCGAAGCCTTCCGGCCGGCCGGGTCCGCCGCAGGCGAGCTTGGCGCCTTCGGCGATGCCTTTCTGGATCAGATTCTGGACCTTGTTGAACTGTCCCTCGCCCGACAGCGGACCCATGTGGGTTTCGTCACTCTGCGGGTCGCCGATTCGGATCTGCGAAGCGACCTCGGTGGCGAGCTTGACAGCTTCGTCGTAAATGTTCGCGGGCACCAGCATGCGGCTCGGCGCGTTGCAGGACTGGCCGGTATTGGAAAAGCAGTCGCGCACGCCGTGCTTGATCGCGTCCGCGAGCGGGGCGGTCTCCAGGATGATGTTGGGCGACTTGCCGCCAAGCTCCTGGGCCACACGCTTGACGCTGTCGGCGGCGGCCTTGGCGACCAGCACGCCGGCGCGGGTGGAGCCTGTGAAGGACACCATGTCGATGTCCGGGTGGGCGGCAATGGCGGCGCCGACGCCGCTGCCGTCGCCGTGCACCAGGTTGAAGACACCCCCGGGCGCGCCCGCCGCCTGGCAGGCTGCGTCGATGATCTCGGCCAGCACGGTCGCACTCAGCGGCGCGATTTCGCTCGGTTTCAGGACCACGGTGCAGCCGGCCGCCAGGGCCGGCGCCACCTTGCAGGCGATCTGGTTGAGCGGCCAGTTCCACGGCGTAATCAGGCCGCAGACCCCGATGGGTTCGCGCAGTACCACGGACTCGCCCACTTTCTTTTCAAACTCGAAATTGTTCAGCGCCCCCGCCGCCACCGCGAAGTGGGCGCCACCGAGGGTTGCCTGGGCACGCCTTGACAAGGCCTTGGGCGCGCCCATCTCGGTGGTCACCGCGGCGGCGAGCTCATCGCGCCGCTCTCCGCAGCGTTTGGCGATGTCCGCCAGAAGCGCCGCGCGCTTTTCGACCGGCCACTGGGCGTATTCCTCGAAGGCTGCGCGCGCCGCCTTGACGGCCTGGTCCAGCTCGTCGCGCGTGCCGTAGGCGACCTCACCGACAGGCGATTCGTCGGCCGGATTGATGATGGGGTGGCGAGCGCCGCGGGACTCGACCCAGCGCCCGTTGATAAACTGTTTGGTGCAATCGTACTTCATTCGTTAATGCTACCATCTTGACGGCTTCAAGCCGTCCTCCCGGAAATGCGAATAGAATTGTCCGGGACCCACAAGTAACCGAGAATTCACAATTCGTGGCAGAAAGTACCACTCAAATCCAGGACATCGTGGAGGCCGCGGTCGAAAACACCCGTGGGAAACTCGGCGCTCTGCTGCCGGTTCTGCACCAGGTTCAACACCAACTCGGGCACATCCCTTCCGAAGCCGTGCCGCTGATCGCCAAGGCCCTCAACCTGTCGCGCGCCGAAGTGCAGGGTGTGGTCGGCTTCTACCACGATTTTCGCCGCGAGCCCTGCGGCAAAACCATGATTCACGTCTGCCGTGCAGAAGCCTGCCAGGCCACCGGCGGTCGCGCGCTGGAAGCGCATGCCAAAAAACGACTCGGCATCGATTTCGGCGAAACCACCGCCGACGGGCGCTACACGCTGGAGCCCGTGTATTGCCTGGGCAACTGCGCCTGCACGCCGTCAATCCGAATCGGCGATGCGATCCATGCGCGGGTGACGCCGGAGCGCTTCGATGAATTGGTTGCGGCGACTAATCGCGGCGAGGGCGCCGCTCCGACAAGTTCATCGGGCGGACCATCGAAATTTGTAGGAGCAGCGCAGGCGAGCGAAGCGGGGCGATTTTCGCCGGCAGGCGAAAGAAGCGCCGCCGAGACGCCGTTGCGCGTGCCCGCGCCGCGACGGTCGCGGCGAGGCGCCGCTCCTGCAAGTACAAGCGACGCCACGCGGATCTACGTTCCGATGGACACCACCGCACTGGCGCTTGGTGCTGATGCGGTGGCTGCGGCCATCGCGGCCGAAGCGGACAAGGCGGCCATCGAGATCGAGATCATCCGGAATGGATCACGCGGTGCGTTCTGGCTGGAGCCCCTTGTGGAAGTGGCCGACGCTGAGGGCGGGCGGCATCTGCTTGGGCCGGTCAGGCCGCAGGATGTACCGGCGCTCTTTGCCGCCGGCTTCCCGGTCGATTGTGACCACGTCTTGTCCCTGGGTGGGCCGAAGGACATCCCCTGGCTCGCCCGCCAGCAGCGCCTGACGTTCGCGCGAGCGGGCCGCATCGACCCGCTTTCCATCGAAGACTACGAGGCCCTGGAGGGTTTCGACGGCCTGCGCCTGGCTCTGAAGATGGAGCCCCAGGCCATCGTCGACGAGGTCAAGGAGTCCGGACTGCGCGGCCGTGGCGGGGCGGCGTTTCCAACCGGCATCAAGTGGCAGACGGTGCTGGACGCCGAGGCCGACCAGAAATACATCGTCTGCAACGCGGACGAGGGCGATTCGGGCACCTTCGCCGATCGCCTCCTGATGGAGGCCGACCCCTACCAGCTTATCGAGGGCATGATCGTCGCGGGCCTCGCGGTGGGCGCCACCGAGGGTTATGTCTACCTGCGCTCGGAATACCCCATGGCGGAGCGGGTGTTCTCGGAAGCCATTCGCCGGGCGGAGGGCGCAGCTTACCTGGGCAACGACATCCTGGGCTCGGGCAAGGACTTTCACCTCGAACTCCGCATCGGCGCCAACGCCTACATCTGCGGCGAGGAGACGTCCCTGCTCGAAAGCCTCGAGGGCAAGCGCGGGCTGATTCGCTACAAGCCGCCGCTACCGGCCATCAAGGGCCTGATGGGCAAACCGACGGTGGTGAACAACGTACTGAGCCTGGGCGCGGCCTCGACCATCCTGGCGCGCGGCGCGAAGCACTACCTACAATTCGGCAGCGGCAAATCGCGCGGCACGCTGACTGTCCAGCTCGCCGGCAACATCAAGCGCGGTGGGCTGGTGGAGATCGCCTTCGGCCACACATTGCGCGAACTGGTCGAGGACTTCGGTGGCGGCACCGCCAGCGGCCGGCCGATGCGGGCCATTCAGGTGGGCGGTCCGCTGGGGGCCTACTTGCCGGAATGGCAATGGGACGTGCCGCTGGATTACGAAGAACTGGCCAAGATCGGCGGCATGCTCGGTCATGGCGGCATCGTGGTGTTCGACGACACCGTCGACATGCTGGAGCAGGCGCGTTTCGCCATGGAGTTTTGCGCCGTCGAGTCCTGCGGGAAATGTACGCCCTGCCGCGTCGGTTCGGTGCGCGGGATGGAGTTGATCGAGCGCATTGCCCGCGGCGAGAGGCGTGAAGCGGATCTCGACCTGCTGGAAGAACTCTGCACCACGATGGTCGACGGCTCATTATGCGCCATGGGTGGCCTAACGCCGTACCCGGTGCGCAGCGCGGTGAAGCATTTCGGCCGCGATTTCGGTCTGGATGACCAGCCACAATGATTTGGAAAGCAATTGTAATTGCAGGATAATTATTAGCATGTTCGAAAAACAGCCAGATCTCGGTACGCCGGCCCCAATTCAGGTCGGCAAACCGGTAACCCTTACCATCGACGGCAGGGAAGTCACCGTGGTCAAGGGCACGTCCGTGATGCGCGCGGCCGCGCTCGCCGGCATCAAGGTGCCACGGCTGTGCGCCACCGATACACTCGATGCCTTTGGATCCTGCCGCGTGTGCCTGGTCGAGATCGAAGGCCGCAAGGGCTACCCGGCTTCGTGCACCACGCCGGCCGAGGACGGCATGGCGGTGCGCACGCACTCGGAGCACCTGACGCTGCTGCGCAAGAACGTGGTCGAGCTCTACGTATCCGACCACCCCATGCAGTATGGTGGGAACGGCGGCCCCACCTCGGCCGACTGCGAACTGCAAAACCTCGCGAAAGACCTTGGCATCTCGGAGAGCCGCTATGCCATTAACGGTTCAATTCAGTCGCGGGGCCACCAGGGCGCAGCGATCGACGATTCCAACCCTTATTTCGCCTTCGATCCTTCGAAGTGCATCGTCTGTTACCGCTGTGTGCGAGCCTGCGACGACATCCAGGGCACCTACGCGCTGACGGTCGAGGGCCGCGGTTTCGAATCGCGGGTCATCGCCGGCCAGGACGACGGCTTCATGGCCTCCGACTGCGTGTCCTGCGGCGCTTGCGTCGATTCCTGCCCCACCGAGGCCCTGCAGGAAAAATCCATCCTCGACACGGGTCTGCCCGACCACCACGTCATCACCACCTGCGCCTATTGCGGTGTCGGTTGCGCGTTGCGCGCCGAGTTGAAGGGCGATCAAGTCGTACGCATGACGCCCTGGAAGGAAGGCAAGGCCAACGAGGGCCATGCCTGCATCAAGGGCCGTTTCGCCTGGGGCTATGCCACCCACGAGGACCGCATCCTCGAGCCCATGATTCGCGATTCCATCGACCAGCCCTGGAAGGAAGTCAGCTGGCACGAGGCCATCCAGTTCGCGGCGAAGCGCCTGAAGGAAATACAGGCGAAGTACGGACGCGACAGCATCGGTGGCATCACGTCCTCGCGCTGTACCAACGAGGAAACCTACCTGGTGCAAAAAATGGTGCGCGCGGCCTTCGGCAACAACAACGTCGATACCTGCGCGCGGGTGTGCCATTCGCCGACCGGTTACGGACTCAAGACCACCCTGGGCGAGTCGGCCGGAACGCAAGCCTTCAAGTCGGTGGAAAAGTCCGACGTCATCATGGTGATCGGCGCCAACCCGACCGACGCCCACCCGGTGTTCGCCTCGCGGATGAAGCGCCGCCTCAAGCAAGGCGCGCAACTGATCGTTGCCGACCCGCGCAAGATCGATCTCGTCGACAGCCCGCACGTGAAGGCGGATTTCCACCTGCAGCTCAAGCCAGGCGCCAACGTGGCCTTCATCAACGCCATGGCGAACGTGGTTATCAGCGAGGGGCTCGAAGACGCCGAGTACGTCGAAAAGCGCTGCGAGGCGGAGCCCTACCGGAAATGGCGCGAATTCATCCTCGGCGAGCAGAATTCGCCCGAGGCCACGGAGCGCGACAGCGGTATCCCGGCATCGATGCTCCGCGAGGCAGCGCGGCTCTACGCCAAGGCTCCCAACGCGGCGATCTACTACGGTTTGGGCGTGTCCGAGCACAGCCAGGGCTCGACCATGGTCATGGGCATCGCCAACCTCGCCATGGCGACGGGCAACTTCGGCCGCGAGGGCGTGGGCGTGAACCCGCTACGAGGTCAAAACAACGTCCAGGGCTCCTGCGACATGGGCTCTTTCCCGCACGAGCTGCCTGGCTATCGGCACGTGTCCGACCCGGCGGTCCGCGCCCTCTTCGAAAACGAGTGGAAGGTTCCAGTGCGGTCCGAACCGGGCCTGCGCATTCCCAACATGTTCGACGCCGCGATCGAAGGTGAATTCCGCGGCATGTACGTGCAGGGCGAGGATCTGGCGCAGTCCGATCCCAACACCCATCATGTGGAAAGCGCACTGAGGGCTCTGGACTGCCTGATCGTGCAGGACCTGTTCCTCAACGAAACGGCCCGATTCGCGCACGTCTTCCTGCCGGGATGTTCCTTCCTGGAAAAGGACGGCACGTTTACCAACGCCGAGCGGCGCATTGGCCCCGTGCGCAAGGCCATCGAGCCGCTGTGTGGCATGGCCGACTGGGAGGTCACCCAGGCGCTGTCCAATGCGCTGGGCTATCCCATGAACTACGCGCATCCGTCCGAGATCATGGACGAGATCGCGCGGCTCACACCGACCTTCGCAGGCGTGACCTACGAGAAACTGGAACGCCTTGGCAGCATCCAGTGGCCGTGCAACGAGGAACACCCGGACGGAACGCCGACCATGCATGAGCACGAGTTCGTGCGCGGCAAGGGCTACTTCGCCATCACCGGTTTCGTGCCGACCGACGAGCGCTCGACCCGCAAGTATCCGCTGCTGCTCACCACCGGCCGAATTCTTTCGCAGTACAACGTTGGTGCCCAGACGCGTCGCACCGCCAACAACCGCTGGTGCAATGAGGACGTGCTGGAGATCCACCCCTTCGACGCCGAGGAACGGGGTATCGAGACCGGCAACTGGTGCGGCATTTCCAGCCGCGCCGGCGACACCGTTCTGCGCGCGATTGTCACCGCCAAGGTGCAGCCTGGCGTCGTCTACACCACGTTCCATTTCCCTTACAGCGGCGCCAATGTGGTGACCACCGACAACTCAGACTGGGCCACCAACTGCCCCGAGTACAAGGTAACCGCGGTTCAGGTCGCGAAGGTGACTGAGCCGTCCAACTGGCAGAAGCACCAGAAGGATTTCGTGCGCAAGCAGGAAGAGCTGCTGGCGCGAGCCCGTGTGTGAGCACATCCAGCGTCGTTCCGGTTGACCACTGGCGGCTGGGGAAAGACTCCGCACCAACGCAGCTCCCCGAACACGCAGCCGAGTTCGCCCCGCACGGCAGCGATCACATCGCCGCCGAAGTGCCCGTGGCCATGACTTACAACCGTCACTCCCACGTGGTGATGATGGCCACCCCCGACGACTTCGAGGATTTCGCGCTGGGCTTTAGCCTTACCGAGGGCATCATCGGCAGCGCCGACGACCTGCTGGCGATCAAGGTGCTGCCGCGTGACGGCGGGGTGGAGCTCGCCATGACGATTGGCGAGGAATGGTACGACCGCCTCCAGACCCAGCGGCGCAACATGACCGGCCGCACCGGCTGCGGGCTGTGCGGGGCCGAGCGCATCGAGCAGGCGCTGCGTTATCCCGAGCCGGTGGGCAACGAGGTGCGAGTCAGCCACCGGGCGTTGCAGCGCGCGGTTACCGACATGACGGCCCACCAGCCGCTTCAGTCGGTGACCGGCGCCACTCACGGCGCGGCCTGGTGTGACGTGGCGGGCGAGATCCAGGAACTGCGCGAAGACGTCGGCCGTCACAATGCACTGGACAAGCTCATCGGCTGCCTCGCCCGGGTCGGCTTCGACCCGCAGCAGGGTTTCGTGCTGGTCTCCAGTCGCGCCAGTTACGAGATGGTCTACAAGGCGGCGGCTGTGGGTATGGAAGTCATTATGGCGATGTCCGCGCCGACCACGCTGGCGGTGGATTTTGCCGAGCGCAGCGGCATGACCCTGGTGGGCTTCGCGCGGCCGGGCAGGCACAATATCTACACTTTTCCGGAGCGCATCGAGGACTGAAATCTGCACATGTCCGACGTCGACCACATGATCAAGATGGCCAACCAGATCGCCGAAAACTTCAGCTTGCACGATGACCAGGTTGCGCGGACTGCCGATCATCTCAAGCGCTTCTGGGCGCCGCAGATGCGACGCAAGCTGGCCGCGCACGTCGCCGGCGGCGGCAAGGGCGTGTCCGGGCCGGTCGTCGAAGCCCTCAAGCAGATCGAGGTCTGAGGCGTGGAGCCGACAGGCATCATCCTGGCGGGTGGCCGCTCGCGCCGATTCGGCTCCCGGCCCAAGGCGCTGGCCATCCTGGGCGGTGTGTCGCTGATCGAGCGCGTCATCGAGCGGCTGTCGCCGCAGGTGGCGGCCTTGGCCCTCAGCGTTGATCAGCGCAATCCCATGTACAACACCTTCGGCCTCGATCAGATCGAGGACCCCGAACCGGGCGTGCAGGGCCCGCTTCCCGCCCTTGTGGGTGGGCTGCGCTGGGCACGCGAGCGCGGCGGCTCCGATTGGGTGCAGCTCTCACCCTGTGATACGCCATTTTTTCCCTCCGACATTGTCGGCCGGCTTTCTTTGCACGTGCGGGCCCAGCAGTCTGCGGGCTGCGTGCCGCGCTTTCGCGGCGAACTTCACCCGGCCTGCGGCTTGTGGAATGTCAGCCTGATCGAATCGCTGGAACAGGCAGTGACGGGCGGTATGCGGGGTTTCAAGGAATTCCTCGACGTTCACCCGGTGGCGCTGCTCGACTGGCCGGAGCCCCGCGCCGGCGCGCCCGATCCCTTCTTCAACATCAACACGCCCGCCCAGCTTCAGCAGGCGGAGCGCGGGCTCTAGCTAACCATGTCCGCAGGCAAGGAGTTCACGGCCCTCGATATCGCGGTGTTGACGCTTTCGGATACGCGCACCCCGGAAAACGATACCTCGGGTGACGCCCTTGTGGAGATGCTCGAGGAATCCGGGCACCGGCTGGCCGCGCGTGAGTTGTGCCCCGACGACGTCTACCGAATGCGCGCTATCGTAGCGCAATGGATTGCCGAGCCCCGGATCGACGTGGTGCTAACCACCGGCGGCACGGGATTTACCGGGCGCGATTCCACCCCGGAAGCGCTGGCGCCGCTGTTCGACCGACCCATCGACACCTTCGGTGAGCTGTTCCGCCAGTTGTCCTTCGAGGAGATCGGGTCTTCGACGGCGCAGTCGCGGGCCCTGGCGGGCCTTGCCAACAAGACCCTGATCTTCTGCCTGCCGGGCTCAAGCGGTGCCTGCCGCACGGCGTGGAACAGGATCCTCAAGGAGCAGCTCGACTCGCGTCACCGTCCGTGCAATTTCGTGGCGATCACGCGCAAAGGCTCCGGTGTT
>Ga0299906_10001711_pt1 | contig 18607 bp, 12 predicted proteins | sample RVTome_14_FD_200259 | JGI IMG/M metagenome (GOLD analysis project Ga0299906, IMG submission 200259) | Soil microbial communities from uranium-contaminated site in the Upper Colorado River Basin, Wyoming, United States - RVT145D125 (version 2) ...
GAGACCAGTAACGATGACTGGCAGTCGCATTTTGCCAACCCGACCACCGGTGGTGATGGTCGCGAAAATGTGTACGCGAATTCGATTTCACGCAATTACTGGGAATGGTACTACTCCAATTACTACGGTACACCGACCACGTTACCGGGCACGACCTCGCACTGGTATTCGGAGAACGAGACAGACTGGGAACAGAAGGCGGTGTTCGGCGAAGTCACCTGGCACGTCAATGACCAATGGAATCTGACCGTCGGCGGGCGCTATTACGACCGCAGCAATACCAACCGTTATTTTGTTAATAATCCGGGCGGCCCCGGCATCCCCGGCGGCTATGGTGAGCCATCCATAAACGACCCTGTGCTGCGCGCAGCGCGCCTCGCAAACAATGGACTGGTACCGGGACGGGAAGGTGTCGACAAGGAGTTCATTCCCAAGGTGAGCTTGAGTTACTCCTTTGCTGACAACATGATGGCTTACGGCCTGTATACCCGCGGCAAGCGGCCCGGCGGCATCAACCGGACCCGTGGCGAGCCGTTCTTCCCCGCCACCTATGTCTCCGATCTCATGGACAATTATGAATTCGGTTTCAAGTCGATGTTCGCCGGCGGTGCCGGTCGTTTCAATACTACCGTGTATCACATGGCCTGGAGCGACTATCAGCTGGAGCTGGTGGACCCCTCGAGCACCCAGTGCCTGGATGTCAATGGTAATGAGGATCCCGATGCGGAAGTCGCCGGCTTTTGCGGCCAGCCCTGGCAGCAGGTCGTGACCAACCTGGGTGAAGCGCACATCACCGGTGTCAACGTCGAACTCGATTACGCATTGGGCGAACACTGGGTGCTGGGCATGAACGCCGAGTGGATGGAAGCCCAGACTGACTCGGACCACGACCTTGACGGGGACCCGCTCGATGAGACACCCAATGAGGTGGTCGGCGGCCTGCGCCTGCCGATCGTCCCGGAGCTGAAGGCCGCCGGCTGGATCGAGTATCACTGGCCGGTGCAATGGGAAGGCCAGAAAAATGCCTATGTCCGTACGCAGTGGTCGTACACGGGCGACTCGCTCAACATACTTGAGCCTTTGCCGAACACCGATCCCAATCTCCAGGTCAAAAACCCGGCCTACACGATTGGCGATGTGCGCATTGGGTTGCAGGCCGAGACCTGGGACGTTTCGTTCTTCGTCAACAACCTCACCGATGAACGGGCCCAGTACACGTACGATACCGGCTGGTTCGAATACGGCGCATCCAACGTGGCCGAGGGCCGGCCGCACGTGGCGAGAGTGTTCACCAACCGGCCGCGCGAGATCGGCATACATTTCACCAAGAGCTGGGGTGAGTGATCCGGTAGCGCATTGCAACGTGACAAAAAAGGCCGGGCTTGTCCCGGCCTTTTCATTTGGTGACAGTTACCCTATTTCCGTTGATCAAATACGCTGTGCGAATCGTTTACGCACCGAATTAAGGTAACTGTCACCATGATTGCACCATGATTGTCGCGGGTGACTTGTTCTCAATCCTCGAACGGCCACACCTCGAGGCCGTGTATCGCGTTGCGGATGTCCATCGACAGGTTGACGGATCCGACCTTCTGATTGCGCTCAAGGTCGTACAGCGTGATCGTTGACGGCGATGATCCTGCGGCTATGTAGCGATCGCCGATAGTGCACAATCCGCGGCCGAATGCCTGGCGGGCAACTTTCGAATCGTCGACCCCGGCATACAGAATCTCCGATTCGTCATACCGTGCAATCCTGAAAGCCTTCGGCTGCCCCTGCCGGGGGACGTAACGGACACAATCCGCGACCGTGTCGTTGAATACGACGCCGCCCTGCCACGGCCGCGCGTTGTGCGTACCCGGTGGCAGGTTGCAAACCTCGCTGACCCGCCAGTTATGGTCGAGGAACAGCAGCGCATCCGTTCGGAGCCCGCTCAGATAAATGCCGGAATCATCGACATACACCATATTGACGTGAAGATCGTTGACTGCAGCGGGGCCGGTGTCCGAAAGCGGGTCATAGGTATAGCCCGTCCATTTGCCGTACTGTTGCTGCAGGCGAAAGCCCCACTCGTAACGCCGGGTTTCGAGGTTGAATGCCAACAGGCTGTCGAAGCCGGTCGAAGTCATGAACAGGTGGTCGCCCTTGACGCAGATTTCGTGGCAATGCTTCAGGTACCGATTGCGGAATGACTCGCGAACGGCAAATTCGCGATCGTAGCAATACAGCTCGTCGCTCGCGGCGATGTAAATATCCTCGTCGTCGAACGCAATGCCGCGAAGACCACGATCGGCGCCACGGCCGGTGAAATCGATATCGCTGGTATTCCAGTCAACGTGTTGCTCACCGCTCTGGTGTTCGAAGTCGACAGTGAACACGCCACCATGACTTTCGCCCTGCCGGCTGCCTCTGACAACCGAGGTAGCGATGAGTTTCGGCAGCCGTGTCTTCACAATTATCCTGATCGTTGCGACAACGAAAGCGACTGTAATCGAAATTCGGCAGCTGACCAAATCACGACGTAGTACGATTGCCGTAACAGTACATTGCGCAATCGATGGAGCAATCATGCCCGGAATCAGGAATCATCGCTTCAGGGTTTACGCGGTTCTCGCTGTCTTGTTGGCTGCCCAAGCGCCCGGCATCGCGGGTGCGGACACGGCGCAAGGCCGGCACGCGGCGGAGCCGATCGGCAATATCCGGCAGGTTTACGACGGAAAACTTTACCCGGATTTGCAGGTCAGCACGTTTCGCAATATCGACCGCCTTTTTCCGACTCGCGCGGTACGGCGTGGCGCAACTGTCTCAGTGCTTCCAGTCAGAGAGCTGGCGTTCGACGATTTTCGATTCGAATCCGGCGGGTCTGGCTATGACCTGTATGACGTGTTGTCTCTCAACCGGGTGAGCGGTTTGCTGATCATCAAGGATGGTGAGATCCGTTTCGAGAAATACCTGTTGGGAAATGACGAGACCACGCGCTGGATGTCGATGTCAGTGGTCAAATCGATGACCGCAACGCTTGTCGGCGCGGCGTTCAAGGACGGCTACATCAGTAGCCTGGACGATGCGCTCGTGCAGTATCTGCCGCGATTCCGCGGCACGGCCTACGACGGCGTGACCGTGCGACAGGTCCTGCAAATGGCCTCCGGCGTTGCCTGGAACGAGGCTTATACGGACCCGGCTTCGGATCGCCGGGCGATGCTCGAAGCGCAGATTGCCCAGAGGCCGGGCGACATACTCGAAGTGATGGCGTCGTTGCCGCGCGCCGCCGAACCCGGCATGCGCTGGAACTACAGCACCGGCGAGACGCACTTGGCCGGCGCCCTCGTTGCCGCCGCAACCGGCAAGCATGTCGCAGATTACCTTTCCGAAAAGATCTGGTCACGGCTCGGAATGCAGTCGGATGCCAGCTGGTGGCTCGACTCACCCGACGGTCTCGAAGTCGGCGGCAGCGGGTTATCGGCAACCTTGCGCGACTACGCGCGTTTCGGCTTGTTCCTGTTGCACGATGGCATCATCGATGGGGAACGCATCGTTCCCGAGGGTTGGGTCGAGGAAGCGAGTACGCCGAAAGCCATCAACGGACAGACTGTGGATTACGGGTACATGCTGTGGCCGTTGCATGACAGGAGCTACGCCGCGATCGGCATTTTCGGCCAGTTCGTATTCGTCGATCCGGAGAGAAATCTCGTGGTTGCGATGTGGAGTGCACAATCCAAGCCGGTGGGCCGCCACGGCGTGGACGAATACGAATTTTTCAAGGCATTGTCCGCGTATTTCGATCGGTGACGGGTCGCGAGCACTGCTCGCTCCCACAGTGTGCTCCCGGACACTGCAGAAACGCGATGCAAGCCGCCGGTGTGGCGGTGTGCTGTTCGAGCGCATTTTCCTCTAAGCGAGAACAGCACCCGACGCGACGGCGGCGGAATCTTGAGTCTTGTTGCCGGCATGTCGCCGCCTCCCGGACACGCACGCTGCAACGCCGATCAAAGTTTGTCTTTCAGCCCGTAGTACAGCAGGCCGAGCGACACCATCTGGTTGGCGAACAGCCAGGCACCGGGAATGCGTACCGGCCTGATGCTGGCGAAGACGTCGAATCGTTCCAGGGTTCCGCTGACGGTGTCAGCGAGAATCTCGCCGACGAGGTGCGTGACATTCACCCCGTGGCCTGAATATCCCTGTGCATACAATATGTTAGGCGCGACTCGCCCGAGCTGGGGTACGCGGTTGAGGGGCACGCCGATGGTTCCGCCCCAGGCGAAATCGATGCCGATGCCTGCAAGTTGCGGGTAGACGCGCTGCATCCGCGGCCGAAGTTGCGTGCGGATTATTTCCGGATCCTCACCGAAGTAATTGCAACGCCCGCCGAACAGCAATCGCTTGTCGGCGCTCAGGCGAAAATACTCCAGGATGAAGTTCGGATCGCAGACCGCGACATCTCGCGGGTTGATTTCGTCGGCCTGTGCCGGTGTCAGCGGCTCCGTTGCGATGATGTAGCTGCGTACCGGGAAGAACTGAGCACGCAACTTCGTGTTGAATTGCTGGTAGGCATTGCCCGCGAGCACGACAAACTTCGCATTCACCTGTCCTTCCCTTGTGATCACCGACGCCGTGCTGCCATCGCGGATCGATTCCACCGGTGATCTCTCATACAACTTCACGCCCAGCGAGGCTGCAGCCCGGGCTTCGCCGGTGCATAGATTCAGAGGATGCAGGTGGCCGTTACCCATGATCAGCAGCGAACCGCAGTAGGCATCGGTGCCGATCATCGAGCGGGTTTCCTCGCGGGACAGGAGGTGGAATTCCTCGCTGCATCCGTGCGCAGACATCCTGCGGAAATCCGCTTCCAGGTCCCTGAGGTGCCGCGCCTTGATCGCGACATCCAGGTAGCCGGATTTGAGATCGCATTCGATTCGGTACCTGTCGATACGGTCGCGAATGATCCGGTGACCTGCCCAGCGCATGTTCCACAGCAGTTTTTCGATCCCGGGACCGTGGTGCTTCGCGATGCGCTGTTCGCCGCTGATGCCGGCAATCATCTGTCCGCCGTTCCTGCCGGAGGCGCCCCAGCCGACCCGATTCGCTTCGACGATGCAAACGTCATAACCGCGCTCGGCGAGGCAGATTGCCGTCGAAATCCCGGTGTAACCGGCGCCGACGACACAGACATCGGCACTCAACGCGCCGCGGAGTTGCGGATACTCGCGGAGGTCATTCGCCGTCGCGGCGTAACAGGAAGCGGTGTGCTCCGCGCTGCCCGGCACCGGCAGCCTCATTGCCGGGAATCTGCTGCCGTGTCGCCGGAGTCCGCATCCCCCCATACTGCGGCGATCGGCGGTCCGGCCTCGGGGTTGAAATCCTGTGGATCGAGTTGCAGGAGTCGTGCGATGGTCGGGGCGACATCTCCCTGGTATATCGTCGGCGACCGGTGCGCTTCGCCCGTCGCCGGCGTGTCGGGGCCGATAACGGCGACCCAGATATCCTCGCTGCCGGGAATCGTCTCGTCATGTTCCATCCAGTCGTCCGGTGCGCGACCGCGGCCGTGATCTGTCGTTATTATCAGAGTCGTTTTGTCGCGATAGGCGTCGTCTGCCTGCAGCGTTGCCCAAAGTTCCGACAGGAGCCGGTCGGCGAGGTGCAGGTAATCGAGCAGACGGTCGTAGCGGGCGGCATGTGCCCAGTCATCCGACTGGCTCAAACCCAGCCAGAGGAATCGCGGTTTGTGACGAACCAGGTAAGCCTGTGCCAGGCGAAACGTCAGCACATCGTTGCTGCTTTCTTCCCAGAGTCCCTGTATGTCCTTTCGCAAGTCAACCAGCGTGTCCATGTCGGGAGTCGAGAGGTTCGGCGGCAATGCTTCGTAGGCACCGTTCATCACGAATGCATCGTCCCGGCTCGAGGCCGTCAGTTTGAAGCCGTCCCAGGAACCGAACTGCGCAACCTGCGGTTTCTCCAGATTCAGCTCGCTCACGATGTATTCGGCAATGGTTCGATACGGGTATCGCTGCAGCGTGTTGTCGACGACGTCAGGCTGCGGCACGCCGGTCATGATTTCGATATAACCGGGCGATGACCACTTGATCGTGTTGCGGACCTTGACCCGGCTGCCGTGCTCGGCGTTGCCGAGGACCACGCCGAGCGGCGCCAGCGTGCCCCAGAAGAACGGCATGAGCGCCAGACGCCGTTCTTCAGCCGACTTGCGCCAGTAACGCTCGCGGGAGACCTCGATGTCCGAGTAATCGTCTTCGGTCGTACTGGCGGCAATCGCCACATCCATGCCCGAAAACAGTTCCTCGACGCGTACACCGTCCAGCGTCACAAGGATCACGTTTTCGGTCCGCGGCGCGGCAAGCGCCAGCAACGGACAGAGCAGAACGGATAATGTCACAATACGAAACATGGCTTACTCCCCGGAGGCCGTATGGCATTCTCCGATGAGCTGCCACAGGGCACAAGTCGCAGCCCACAGGCGGGCGTACGACGAGGGCGAACAGGCGGTCATTACAACGACCGCTCTTGCCGTTCAGTGCCGGCGAATGGACCCGGCATACCGATCCACGGAGAACTTCAACATATGAAATCTGCTTTCCTGCACATTCAACGTACTGTTTTCTTCGCTGCGCTTGGCGTGCTCGCAGCTTGCGGCAAGGAAGAGCCGGCCGCTCCGGGTGCTGACACCGTGTACCGAAACGGCCGCATCTACACCGTGGATGCGGAACGATCGTGGGCGGAAGCTGTTGCAGTCAGCGGCGGACGCCTGGTCTATGTCGGTACGAACGATGGCGCGGCCACGCACATCGGGTCGAACACCGCAGTCGTCGACCTCAAAGGTCGCATGATGCTGCCCGGCATGCAGGACGTACACGTCCATCCGATCAGCGGCGGCGTGGAAGCCTCCGCCTGCGATCTCAATGCACTCACGGGAGTTGCCGCCTACCGCACCGCAATTGCCGAGTATGCTGCTGCGAATCCGGATACGCCGTGGATACTCGGTGGTGGCTGGTCGATGGCCGACTTCGGCCCCGGTGGCGCGCCGAGCAAAAGCATACTCGACGAACTGGTGCCGGACAGACCGGTATTCTTAAGCTCGCGGGACGGGCACACGGGCTGGGCCAACAGCGTTGCATTGAATATCGCCGGTATTACCAAGGACACGCCCGACCCGGCAGATGGCCGCATCGACCGCGATCCGGAGACGGGAGAGCCGATCGGCAGCCTGCAGGAAGGCGCGCAAAAGCTGCTCAGGAACCATATCCCGGAGACTACCGAGGAGGATCGCATTGCCGGATTGCTTTACTCCGTCAGGATGCTGAATGACTACGGCATTACCTCGATCCAGGATGCGAGCGTCGGCGAGGATGCACTGAGAGCTTATAAAACACTGGAAGATCGCGGCCAGCTCAGCCTGCGCGTCGTCGGCTCGATATGGTGGGATCGTGACCGGGATATGGGGCAGGTAGCGGATCTGGTTGCACTGCGGGACAAATACACAGCCGGCCTGATCGACGCACGAACGGTCAAGATCATGCAGGACGGTGTCATGGAGAATTACACGGCCGTTCTGCTCGAACCTTACCTGGTGCCGAGCAACACCCGGGGCATACCCATGGTCGAACCGGAATTGCTGAAGCAGGTCGTCGCAAAACTCGATGCCGAGGGTTTCCAGGTACACTTTCATGCCATCGGCGACGGCGCGATCAGGCAATCACTGGATGCCGTCGAGGAAGCCCTGGTGCAGAACGGCAGGCTCGGGCACCGCCATCACATTTCGCATATACAACTGTTCGATCCGGCCGACATTCCGCGTTTCAAGGAACTCGAGGTGGTCGCCAATTTTCAACCGCTGTGGGCGTACGCAGATGCGTACATCACCGATCTGACGATTCCTTTCATCGGTGAGAAACGAGCGCGCTGGCTCTACCCGATAAAGAGTGTGCAGGACTCCGGCGCCCTCATTGCTTTCGGCAGCGACTGGTCGGTATCCACGGCAAATCCGTATCACCAGATGGAAACAGCGATAACGCGAAAGGATGCCGTAGTGGATGACTTGGAAAGTTTCATTCCGGAGGAGCGCATCGATCTTGAATCAGCCATTGCCGCATTCACGATCAATGCCGCGTTCGTCAACCGGAGAGAGAACGATACGGGCTCCATCGAGATCGGGAAGTACGCAGACCTGGTCGTGCTCGACCGGAATCTTTTCGAAATCGAACCAGACGACATTTCCGAGACCAAAGCCCTGCTGACCCTGTTCGAGGGCCGCCCGGTTCACGGCGACATCGCGTCACTCTGATTCCCCTGCAGCTGATTGAGTATCGGCAATCGCCGGATGCGTTTGCCGGTTGCTGCATAAATTGCATTGGTCAGCGCCGGAGCGACTGTCGGTATGCCCATTTCGCCGGCACCGGACGGTGCGAAGTCGGTGTTGAGTATATGAACTTCGACATCCGGCGCCTCGGCCATCCTCATGAGCGGATAATTCGTGAAGTTGTCCTGCTCGATCCGCCCGTCTTTTACAGTGATCTGAAGATAGAGCGCCGTCGACAATCCGTCGATGGTTGCGCCCGTCATCTGCGCCTCGACGCCGAGCGGGTTCACCACCTGGCCGACATCGACCGCGCACACACAGCGATGGATGACCGCGCGGCCTTTGTCGATCGAGACCTGCATCGCGTGGGCCGCGTAACCACCGAAAACGAAATGCATGGCGAGCCCGATGCCGTGTCCCTTCGGCAGTGATTTTCTGCCGTAGCCAATTTCTGTGGCTGCGCGTGTCAGCACGTCCGCCAGCCGTCCGGTATGGATGGTCGGACCGCCGTGATCGCGATACGGCATTTCCCTCGGCTCGCCGAGCAGCTTAAGGCGAAACTCCAGGGGATCCTGCCCGGTGGCGGCGGCGACCTCGTCCACGAAACTCTGAATTGCAAACGCGGTGAAACTCGGCAAGGGTCCGCGCCACCAGCCGCGTGCAAGGCCGAATTCGAGCGGAATGAATTCGGCTGAGAAATTGTCGATGCAACCGGCCGGGAATGCATCCGGATCCAGACAACCCAGCCAGGAAGGCGAGCTCGCGCGCTCGGGCAAACGGAATCGCCGGTCACTGGCGGCCCCGCGGTGCGACCATCCAGTGAGCGTATCCTGCGCATCCAGTGTGGCTGACAGGCGATGGATGCCGGAGGGCCGGTACCAGTCATTCTGCATGTCGTCTTCGCGGGTCCAGATGAGGCGCACCGGGGCCTTGAGCGCTTTCGCAACGTGCACTGCTTCTGCAACGAAATCGTTCTCCAGCCTCCGGCCGAAACCGCCGCCCGAGCGTGGCATGCGAATGTCGATCTTCAGGCGATCGATGCCGGTCATGGCATTGATCATTCGCGATGCGCCGCCCGGCGACTGCATGGATGCAATGAGCAGTGCACTGTCATCACGCAAGTCGAGCAGGGCATTCTGCGGTTCCATGGTGCAGTGCGCGAGAAACGGCATGTGGTAGTCCGCCTCGATCACGCGCGAAGCATTGTCGCGTGCGACAGCGAAGTCGCCGTCCTGTCTCGCGGCATCGCCCGTGTTGCCCAGCGCTTGCAGCGCACTTTGTTCCAGCGCGTCGGTCGAGTCCTTGCGCCACGGACCCGGCGACCAGGTGACTTTCAATGCATCCCGGCCCTTTTTCGCGGCCCAGGTATCATCCGCGACCACGGCCACACCCGCGGCCAGGTTGGCGATCAGTCCTTGCGCCGGATCCGGGGCAGGAATCCGGATGACTTTGCGTACCCCCGGTATGGCGAGTGCCGCCGCGTCGTCGAGCGACTCGATATCGCCTTCGAAGTACGGGCAGCGCGCGATCAACGCGACCAGCGCGCCGTCGAGTCGTGCATCGATGCCGAACGCTGTTTTGCCGGTGACGATCTCCTCGCAGTCGGCGACCCGGGTCGCTTTGCCGATGATGCGAAAATCCCGTGCTGCTTTCAGCGGCAGCTCCTCCCCAGCGAGCGGCAGTTGCATGGCGCGAGCCGCAAGCTCGGCGTAAGGCAACGAACGCCCATCGGGATGCAGGACCCTTCCGGAGTCGGTGGAAAGGTGCTCGCGCGGTATGTCCCAGCGCTCAGAGGCTGCGTCCATGAGGACTCGCCGCAACCTGGCGCCGACCTGCCGCAGTTCGATAAAACTGTCCGGTATGCTGGTGCTGCCGCCAGCCCCTTGCGGCCCGTACTTGCCGGCGATCCCGGCTTCGTTCTCCGCCGGCACCAGCCCGTAAGGCAACTGTTCGACCCGCACCTGATGCCACGCGACGTCGAGTTCCTCGGCGATCAGCATGGGCAGTGAGGTTTTGACGCCCTGGCCGATCTCGGCACCGCGTGCACCGATTACAACAGGCTGTCCCGGCTCGATGCGCACGAAAACCCAGGGTTCCTCTGTCCGGTCGGCGAAAGCCCCGGCCCGTCCGGACCAGCCGATGTTGAACAGGACGCCGCCGAGCGCGGTGGCAGATGCCTGGATGAATGTACGCCGCGACAGGCCCGTCATGTTGCGGACCCCTGTTTCATGATGTCCGCGGCGCGATGAATCGCTTTGCGGATACGCGGGTAGGTACCGCAACGGCAGATGTTGCTGATGGTTGCGATGTCGCTGTCGGTGGGTTCCGGTATGCGCCGCAGCAGATCCACGGCCGCCATGATCTGGCCGGACTGGCAATAGCCGCACTGCGGCACGTCCTGCTCTATCCATGCCTGCTGCACCGCGTGCAAGCCGTGGGCACCCAGATCCTCGATCGTGCGAATTTCCTTGTCCTGCAGTGCTTGCATGGGCAGGACGCAGGCGCGAACGGCGCTGCCATCGACATGCACGGTGCAAGCACCGCAGGCCGCGATTCCGCAACCGAACTTCGTGCCTGTGAGGCCTGCGTAATCGCGCAGGTACCAGAGCAGCGGCATGTCCGCAGCGCCATCGAACCGGGTTTGCCTGCCGTTTATGCGAAAGCGAATCGTCATTGTGTCCCCCGGATCGTGGAATCGCCGAATTGCTGATCCACTTTGAGTCGGCGATCGGGTGACAGTTCAGTGGATACTCTTAATCCCCGGAGTCAATAACCATTGCTTATATCGCCATCAGGCCGAAAAGCTCCGGGTTGCGGCCGCAAGCCGGCTCGCTAAATCACGCTCCGCTTTGCTGAGGAGCGGATTCCACAAATCGAATATCAGCACGACTCGCAGATCGTCGCTGTTGTTGATTGCTTCGTGCTGCAGCGTGTCGTCGAATACCAGCACCTCCCCGACTTTCCATTCCCGTTCCTCGAAACCGACACGGGACTTGCACCCGGAAGGCACGAGCAATGGCAAATGCGCGATCAGCCGCGCATTGCTTTCGCCACAGTGGGGCGGTATATGGGTGCGCGGTTGAAGGGAAGAGAAGAACACGTTCGGGCACAATCCGTCGATAGCGGCGAGCGGCAGGGACTGCAGTATCTTCGCTGTCTCCGGGCAGTGTTGCAGGTTATCTTCGCAACGCACCCCGTTACGCCACAGGTGATACGCACTCCAGTCTTTCGAGTGATTGAGCTTGCTCCACTGGTGTGCCGGGTCGCCGCGCTTGTAGGCAATATACGGTTCGAAACTGTCACTGCGTTTCGCGATGAGGTCCGCGAGTTCCGCCCGGATCGTATCCGTCTTCGCTTCGAGGACGGCGAGGAACGGGAAAGCACTGCGATCGTAAAACGGGATTGCCGGAAGTCGCGGAACATGCAGCTGGTTCGATTGCGATACGAACGGTCTCGATAATCCCGCTCGTATGGACACGGCTTCGCGCCACCGCGGAGCGAGGCCCGCGGACAACTGCAGCAAATCTTTCTCCAGTGTGGTATTCAGATGATCGAAAAGTCCGGCGGCGTAACGGGCCACGTAATTCCGCGCATAGGTCAGCCGTTCCCTGAAGTCCACGGGCCAGTCTGCTTCGGACGGCGATATGGCCAGCGCCGCCTTGAACATCGCGGCCGCAGCCGCAACCGTCGATTGACGTTCCATCCATTCGCCTTTGAGGAGCAACGCAGGAACAAAATTGCTGTTGAAATCCAGCACCGCATCTATTGCCTCCCGCTCGCCGGCCGCGTTGCTACGCTGGCGGTGTGCCGCAGCGATGGTCATCAAGGTCAGCGTGTCGCCTGGCGTCGATGCCCGTGATGATTCGAGTAACCCGAGGGCGGTTTCCACGTCACCGCGTTGCAGCGCATGTATGCCGAGGCTGCACAGCGCTTTGGAATGCGCCGGCTCGATCGCAATGACTTCCCGCCAGTGTTCTTCCGCCTGTTGCCAGTTGCCCGTTGCCGCCGATCGCCCGGCCGCTTTTACCAGTTCAACAACGGTTTTGCTCATGCTTTGCGATTCTCCGGAAACAGAAATGCGAGTCCTCTGCCAAGATAACAGTGCGCACCGTCGGGTTCAAAAAAAACGGCGGGCCGAAGCCCGCCGTCAGTGTTACTGCTGTTTTACCTCAGAACGCGTACTTGAATCCGACCGTGTACACGGACCCCAGGGTGTCGTACATGCTGGGGAAAGTGTTGCCACTGTTGGACGACGTATCGGCAGCTTCGTTACCGACAACCGGCGGGTCCTGGTTGAACAGGTTCAGGATCGAGGCGCTGAGGTTGACCTCATCCGTTACCTGCCAGGTTCCCGTCAGATCGAAGTAGTCCCGCGCACCGATTTTCCTGAAGTCTGCAAACGTGTTGGCAAGTTCGGCGGTCTCGACAGAGACTGACCCGATGTGACGCCACAGATAGGAGACGGAGAAGTCGTCCTTGAAGTTCCAGGTTGTCCTCTGGATCCAGCGTGCCTCGGGCAGCGGGCCTTCGCAGGTCGTGCCGAAATGGCCGAGGCAATCGGTCGGCGATATGAAGGTCGCGCTTTGCTGCTGCTGTGTCAGGTACTGGTTGTAGTTGGCCGAGATCTGCAGATCACCCCAGCTTTGCATGTCGACACCCATGGTGAGACCCACTTCGATGCCTTCTGCCTGCAGACTGACGAGGTTGGTAGTGAAAAGCTCGACCCCGGATCCCGGCAGTGTCAGCGTGCCGCCGATGCGAACAATCTTGTCGCACTCCGACTGGACGCCCGAAACATAGCAGCCGTCAAGGACTTCCTGTGCGCCGAAGATGCCGATGATGTCCTCGATGTCGATATCGTAGTAGTCGACCGAGAGCACTATCCCGTCCATCGGGCCCAGTTCGAAGTCCGGCGTGAATACGAAACCGACAGTAAGCGTATCGGCAGTCTCAGGCTCCGGCAGCCGCGTCAGGTCGGTGCCTTCGAAGGTGTTGACCTGACCGGCAACGATGTCTTCGACTGCGCCGACCTGTCCTGCCGTCATGCCGGTTGCGATACACCGGGCTTGCAGTGTCGCGTCGATACTGTCGGCGTTCGCGATCGAGCACGGGTCCTCTGTCGCGTTCCTGAGTGCAGTGACATTGGGTGCTGCCAGTTCGCCGACGTTAGGAGCCCGTACGGCTTGCTGCATCATCGCGCGGAAGCGCAGCGATTCGACCGGCCGGTAGCTGAAACCCGCTTTCCAGGTTTCGTTCGAACCGCTCGGGTTGTAGTCCGAAGCGCGGAAGCCCAGTTCGAAATCCAGTTGTTGCATGCCGGTCTTGCCGCTGACGACCGGGATGATGGCTTCGCCGAAGAACTCGGTCACATCGAAGCCGCCCGCAACCGGCAGCAGGTTACCGCCCGCGCCGCCAAGACAGCTGTCCGGCGCCAGTTTCAGGCACTCGTCCGGGGTTCTGGTGCCGGACTCCTCGCGATACTCGCTGCCGACACTGACCGCAACTGGCGTATCCGCCCAGGGAATCTGCAGTGCATTGATCGGGCCACTGACAGAACCGCTGTAGATAGTCTGCTGGTAGTTCTGCTGCTCGATGGCGGTCGCGCTCGAGTAGGCCGCCATCTCCGGAGTGATCGACCCGAAACCGCCGAACAGGTTGATCGGCACACAGGCCGCGCCGCCGGTACGGCAGGTCACGCCATCGACGGAATTAACGGCGTTCTCGATGTTGGCGACATTGGTATAGCCGGCACTGATGGTAGTGCGATCCGACTCGCCATGCTGGAACGACACGTCGTAATCCCACTCACCGACCAGCGATCCCCGCGTTCCCAGAACGAGCTGGAATGCGTTGTTATCGTAACCGGTGGAGCGTTCGCCGAACTCCACCGTGCGGCGACGATACGAGATAAGGAGATCGTCCGCAGCGTCAACCACGCCGTTACCATTGAGATCACGCCAGTTTTCGAACAGGAAATCTCCAGGGCTGCCGGGATCCGGTGTATTGGCGACGTTGATATTGCCGAGCGCCCGGTCCGCTTCAGCCTGCGCAATGATCAGGTTGCGAGCCTGGTCGGACATGAGCGGGTTTGCGAGCGGAGTGAAGAAGGTCGTGCCGAAAACGCCGGACGGCGCAACCTGCTGCCGTACGTTCGTGCTGCTGAAGTTGATGCGCGTATACACTTCCGCGTGCTCGTTGATCTCGAAATGCCCGAGCGCGCTGCCGCCGAATCGCTCCATCGGCGTCTGGTAGTAGTTGAACGGGTTGAAATTGAACACACCGCAATCGACATCCAGTGTGCCGTCTTCCCGGAACTGCCCGAGTGGCTGGGTTCCACCTGCGATAGCTACACGAGTCGGCAAGGTCGTGGTCGAGCCGCCCGTAGCCACGGAACCCGGGCCGCCGCAGCCCGCCGGGGCTGGTGTCGGCCCCTGGCCGGCGAGGAATTCCGCGTAACCCGCGCCGGTCTCGGTTTCGATGCCCAGTTGGCCCAATGGACGATCGCCGAGCAGTACGCCCTCGCGTTCGCTCCAGTTGAGGTTGACCACCACGTTGCCTCGCCCGTCGGCAACGTTCGAGCCGACAGTCAGTGCGAGGTTGCGTATGTCGCCATCGTTCTCGTCGGTAACGGTGTAATAACCGCGCAGATCGACACCCTCGAAATCACGCTTCATGATGAAGTTGAGCGCACCCGAGATCGCATCCGACCCGTAAACCGCCGAAGCGCCGCCGGTGACGATATCGATCCGGTCGATCAGCGCCGTCGGTATGGTCGACGTGTCGATGATGCCGTTGGTGTTGTAAGGCGTCAGCCGCTTGCCGTCGATGAGTACGAGGTTGCGTTGTGAGCCGAGGCCGCGCATATCCACCGTTGCCACACCGACCGTACCGTTATTGACGTTCTGGCCGTCGTCCGGTTTGGTGATCGGCAACAACCGCAGGATTCTCTCTACCTCGGGTTGTTGCTGAAGGTCGATCTCGCTACTGTCCACTGTATAGATAGGACTCGATGACTCCACGCCCGGGACCGTAATGCGCGTGCCGGTCACCGTGATTTCTTCGATTTCGCCCGCCTCCTGCGCGCTGGCGGTGGTCGCATAACCTGCTGCCGTTGCCATGGCGCCGACATAAAGGGCGCGTCGGATCGCCTGGCGTATCGCTGTGTTGCTGTTCATGCACTTCCTCCAATTGAGCCGCAGACTGACCTGCTGTGGCAGATCCCTGCGTCGTTTCCACAGGGTTGAGTGTTTTGTCGCGGGCGTCCGCGGAGTACCCCGGGAGCAGCCTGGTGCTGCCCGCAGGATTCCCGCCCCACCCAGGTCGTAGCAAAAATCCTACAAGCGGGAAGCTCGCGTGCTGATACTGTTTTGGAATGTGTAGCGCCGACGAACAGCGTCAGACGGCAGGTAAATCAACAGCATGGGGAACAAATGCCGGTTCGCTATGTCATCGGCGCCGCTTATTACCGGCCATGTTGTCGCGAAATAGCCACAATGAGTGGCCGTCTGCCAATGGCAAGGAACAGGGCGCAAATCATGAACTTGCGACCTAGGGATTCACGGGATCCGGGATATGGCGGCGATGATCGGCGGGGCAGACGGGTACCAGACCGCCGCGCATTCCGGCAATGCCGGACAAAAAGCGACTGTTATCGATCTGCCGCCAGGCGTAATGACCGACAAATCTAAGAATTACTCGGCATATGAGGCGAGCACTAACAGCAAGACCGACAACGTATCCGGATTGCCGGTCATACGCTGTATGCCGAAATCCCGAGGATCGTCCTCACCGCGTTGCCTGGCGCTTTTTCTGCTTCTCCTGCACGCGACGGACGGCGCCGCGGAAGCGGGCCTCGAGCGGATTGTCGCCGTAACGGCCTTTGTGCTGGTGACGAATGCGATACACGCCCGGCACATCCAGGGCCACGCCGCCGGTGCCCATCAGCCAGCGAAACGACCGGTCTTCATAAGCTTTGGACCAGCGTTCGACGGGCCGCTGAAAGAATTTTATCTGCTCGCAGTAACCACAGGCGCGGGCAACGTCGCCGTGCACGATCTGGTACGGGCCGGTCGCGTGACGCAGCGCGCGAAATTCGAATCTGCTGGTGTCTATGTCCAGAACGCGAGGCTCGACATGCTTCGTTGCGAGCAGCGGGTCGGTCTCGTCCAGCAGGGAAGTTATATGTTCCCCGCGAGGATAGACCATGCGGTCGCGCCTGCGCTGCAACTGATCGGCAAGACCGTCCAGGCAATCGCGATGGAAAACAGTGTCGCAGTCTGTGAACCACACCCAGTCCGCGCCGGTCTGCCGGGCAACGCGATTTCGCCCGATGCCGCGACGAAAAAGTTCCTGCCGGGGTAGCTCAACCCAGTTCCAGGTAACGCCCGGTACTGTGAGCGCACCGAAATAGGCCAGCATGGCGCGGGTGGGTTCATCCTCCGGCGCATGAAAAACAGTCATGCAGACGGTGACCCGCGTCGGCGGGAAATTCACCAGCGAACTGAGCTGGTACACGAGGAGGTGTGCGTAGTTCCAGCAATGGCTGGCAATCTCGATCGACAACTTTCCGCTGCGTGCATGCAAGGTCGCCGGGTCGGGCACGGTGACGAACCAGCTCGATGGCACGATGCCGCTGGCGGCGGCGCGGATCAGCAATTCCTCGGCGGTCCTAATCGGGTGCAAGGCGATGGTCCCGTGCCGCTCAGGATGACTTTTCCAGCAGGAACCAGGTCAGGTCGTCCTGCGGAAAATTCGGATCGCCGTGGTACACAAACCCGTAGTCGCGCAATTTGATGTCCGCGTACTTGCCGAGAACCTCCCCGGCAAAATCGCGTTTGAACAAGCGCTCGCTGTGACCGCGATAGGGAATCGTTACGGGCGACGGGTTGTAGTACTCCACGATGCAGATATAGCGGGAACTGGCCGCGTGCAGCAGCTCGTATACGCCAGGTAGTACCTCGGGATTCAGATGGATCAGCACGCCCTTGACGAGCACGAAGTCACTTGGCGCTTTCGGTTTGAAGTCGAGCAGCGAAGAATGCGTAACGTCCAGCCATGAAAACTGCCGCAACGCTTCGACTGCTTTCGCGTTGATCTCCACCGCGGCGAGCCGCGCGTCGGGCAGAAGCTCGCGCAGGGCGATGAGATTCAGGCCGCGGTTCGCGCCGAGTTCCAGTACCGAGCGAACGCCGGTGGTCGCGGCGAGGACGCGGCCGAACAATGCGAGATTACTCGCGACCCAGCGCGCCCCGGTATTGCGATCGGTGTAGTCGTCGCCAAACTGGCCCGCCCAGAATTGCTCCTGCGGGGTAGAAAAATCCGTCATCGGGAAGTTCTCCCCTGCAACAGTTGATACTTCGCCTCGGCCAGGGCCCAGTCCTGTTCGGTGTCGATATCCTGCACCTCGCGTGCGTCGAGCACGACAGGCACTGCAGTCGGTCCGAGGATGCGGAAACCCGGATCCCGAAGTGCGTCGGTTCGCAGCCAGTACCATTGGCCGGCGTCATGGTAAGTGCGCTCCAGGTCCTGGGTGCGGCTGTGCACATGCTGCGGCAGCAGCATGTGCAAGCGCCCGTTGCGGACGACCAGCGCCCGTTGTGCCGGGTGTCCGAACGGTACGACGCCGAGCACACAAGCGGCTTCCGAATTTTGCTGCAGCAGATCCCACCCCGAGCGTAGCGTCGCAGGCTGTGTCAGCACGGCTGTCGGATAGACGCAGCACAACGCGTCGAACGCCTGAGCGGCATCCCGATACCCGGCGACAACTTCGCGCAGGACTTCCAGTGTGGTGGCGTTATCGCCGGCAGTCGCGGCGGAGCGCATGAACGGGACGCTGGCGCCGCAGTCCCTGGCAATGCCGGCGATCTCTTCGTCGTCGGTTGAGACCATCACCTCGGCGAACACGCCGCATTCGCGAGCCGTACGGATCACATGGCAGACGATCGGTGTTCCGTGGAACGCTCGGATATTCTTCCTCGGGATGCGCTTCGAACCGCCCCTGGCAGGAATAATGGCAAGGTTTGTCATCGAGCCGTGGCGTTGGCTGGCCGGGCGAGCAGTGACCAGTCGACGGGTGTGCCGGCAGCAATGTCCCGCGAGGCTGTTCCGCCGAGGACTTCCTCGAGGTGCCTGGGATGCAGGCCGTGCCCCGGGCGAATGCTGCGGACATTGCCGCTCGTGAATCTTTCGCCGGCCTTCACATCTTTCACAATGAACAGCGAGCGCCGCAGCGCACGGCTCGCTGCTTCTTTCGCCGACGGTGTGTAATTGATTTTGCCGAGGGCCTGTTCCGCGTCGCGG
>Ga0299906_10001712_pt1 | contig 18605 bp, 14 predicted proteins | sample RVTome_14_FD_200259 | JGI IMG/M metagenome (GOLD analysis project Ga0299906, IMG submission 200259) | Soil microbial communities from uranium-contaminated site in the Upper Colorado River Basin, Wyoming, United States - RVT145D125 (version 2) ...
CTCACCCCTGAAGGTGACGAAGAGCCAGGTGTTGCCATCGCGGACGGCCTTCTCCGTCACAGGGTCCTTGACCGCGTCGAAGAGCTTGGTGGTGCGCGCCTTGCTTTTGGCCTTGCCCGCGTCGTCAAGCTGCACCGTGAGCGCCGTCCCGTCGCCACACAGCGAGAAAAAACTGCGCGCCCCGGTCGGATACACGAGCGCGCAGCCGGCCGTGTCGATCTCGCCGACGAACTTGCGCGCCTTGACGTCGACCACGCTCACCGATTGCGCCGGCGTGTAGTTGTAGATCAGCAGGAACCGGTCGTCATCGGTCAGCCGCGCAAGCGCCAGCATCGGCATCGCGCTGGCGCGCTTCGGCGGGATTTCGATCTCCGCCACCGGGCTCAGCTTGCGGCCGTCGTAGAGCGTGACGACATCCGTCCGCTTGCCGCGTGTATGACGGGTGAAATAGACCTCCGCGGACAGGATCGTCGCGCCGTTGGCCGGCAGGACCACGCCGTTGTTGCCGAAACCGGTGCTCAACATGCCGAGCATGCGGCCCGAGTCGCCGTCGACGAGGAACGACTTGCCGTCGGCCATGTGGTGAAAGACGATGTCATTGACCCACACCCAGTGCGGGCTCGACTTGGCCGGAAGCGTGGTTGCCGTGAGCGGATCCGGCTTGAACTGCGCCGCGGCGCTGGCGCTCCAGCCCGTCGCCGCCAGTGCAAGGACGGCCATCAGCGCTCGGCGTCGTGTCTGGCCTGGCATGGACGGGCTCCTAGAGCTTCACCCACGTCGTCTTGAGCTGGGTGTACTTGTCGAGTGCGTGCAGCGACTTGTCGCGCCCGAACCCCGACTGCTTGTAGCCGCCGAACGGCACGGTGATGTCATGCGCGTCGTCGGCGTACGCATTCACCGCGATGCTGCCACAACGGAGCGCACGCGCAAGCGTGTGCGCCTTGCTGAGATTCTGCGTCCAGATCGCGCCGGACAGGCCGTAGCTGCTGGCATTCGCGATCTTCACGGCTTCCTCGGCCGTGCGGAACGTGATGGTCGACAGGACCGGCCCGAAGATCTCCTCCTGCGCGATGCGCATGTCGTTGCGTACCCCGTCGAACACGGTCGGTTCGACGTAGTAACCGCCGCTCTCGACCCTAGCCCGGTTGCCGCCGGCGACCAGCTTCGCGCCTTCCTTGCGGCCGGTTTCGATGTAGCCGAGCACGCGGTCGAGCTGCGAGGCCTTCGCGAGCGGCCCGAGCATGGTCGGCGTGTCGAGCGGATCCGCCGGCGCGAGCTGCTGTCCCACGCCCTTGATGATCTCGAGCACCTGGTCGCGGGCGGATTCCTCGACGATCAGCCGCGAACCCGCGGCGCAGACCTGCCCGGTGTTGAGGAAAATGGCGAAGGCCGCCGTCTGCGCCGCGACCGCCAGATCCGGCGCATCGGCGAAGACGATGTTCGGACCCTTGCCGCCGCATTCGGTCCACACCGGCTTCATGTTCGATTCGGATGAATACTTCATGAACGCCTTGCCGACCTCGGTCGACCCGGTGAAGCCCACCACGTCGATGTCCATGTGCCGTCCGATGGCCTCGCCCACGGCCGGCCCGCCGGTCACGACGTTGAATACACCGTCGGGGAGCCCGGCTTCCTGCGCGAGTTGGGCGAAGCGGAGCGCCGAAAGCGATGTCTGTTCGTCGGGCTTCAACACGATGCTGTTGCCGGTGGCGAGCGCCGGCGGAATCTTCCAGCCCAGCAGGCCCATCGGCCAGTTCCACGGCAGGACAGCCCCCACGACGCCCACCGGTTCCTTCGTGATGTAAGCGAGCACCGACCTGTCGGTCGGCGCGACCTCGTCGTAGAGCTTGTCGATGGCCTCGCCGTACCACTCGAGCGCGTTGATCGCCCATTGCACGCAATAACCGTTCGAGATCGAGATCGGCATGCCCATCGACAACGTGTCGAGCAGCGCGAGCTCCTCCCGGTGCTGCTCGACCAGCGCGGCCAGCTTCAGCATGACTTTCTTGCGCGCCCGCGGAGCCATGTTGGACCACACGCCGGAGTCGAACGCCTTGCGCGCCGCAGCGACCGCGGTGTCGACGCCGCGCGCGTCCATTTCCGCGAGCGAGGCCAGCCGCTTGCCGTCGATCGGGCTGATGCAATCGAAGGCGCGTTCGGCCGGGGCGTCATCGAACTTGCCGTTGATGAACGGCCGCGTCTGCAGGTTGAGCCCTCGGGCCCGGGCTCGCCAGTCGATGGGTGCGTTGGTCGTGGTCATGGCGTTACCCTCCAGCTTCCCCGAAATCGGTCGAACGGCTGACACCATCGGACAACATACCGAGGCTTGTCAACGGGACGGGTAGCGCGCGCGGCTGATCGCCGCGCTACGGCCGCAGGCTCAGGTTGTGGAGCACCCTGCCGAGCAGCAGGTTCAGGGTTTCGAGGTCCTGTGCCGAGAAGCCGTCAAACGCCCGCTGGAACATCCGGCCGGCGACCTCGCGCACGCGCCGCACGCCTTCGAGCCCGCGCGGCGTGATCACGACATCGGTCACGCGCGCGTCGCTGCGGCGGGTCGCGAGCCGCACGAGACCGTTGCGCTCGAGCCGCTGCACGACACGGGTCATGGTCGACAGGCGAATCACGGCCTGGTCCGCGATCTCGGTGACGCTGCGCGGGCTGCGCTCGTGCAGGATCATCAGCGCGCGCCAGGTCGGCAGGTCCATGCCGAGCGGCTTCAGCGCCTTCTCCATGTCGATCGCGTAGCGCCCGGCCGCGCGGTTCACCAGGTAGAACGGGTAGTCCGCGATCCGGAAGCCGGGCGAGGCGGGATCCGACCGCAGGTGAGCGGTCGGCGGTTTTGCGACGCGGGACCGGACGGTGGCGGGCACGTGGGCTGCAGCTCCCGAGGATAGTTGCAAAATCACGTGATCGGCATAGTATCAGATCGACCGGGGGACGGCAGGGCGTCATGGCAGAAAGGTCTTTCGCGAAGGAGGTCGAGTCGCTGCGGCTCGGCGCCGGGGAAACCTTCGAGGGCGAGGCGATCCTGGCCGTCACGAAGGCCTTGCTGCAGGCGGGCGTCGGCTATGTTGGCGGGTACCAGGGTGCGCCCGTGTCGCACCTGATGGACGTGCTCGCCGATGCGCGCGGCATCCTGGACGACCTGGGCGTGCACTTCGAATCGAGCGCGAGCGAGGCCACGGCGGCGGCCATGCTCGCCGCATCGATCAACTACCCGATTCGCGGTGCCGTCACGTGGAAGTCGACCGTCGGCACCAACGTCGCTTCGGATGCGCTGTCGAACCTCGCTTCCGCCGGCGTCAACGGCGGCGCGATGATCATCCTCGGCGAGGACTACGGCGAAGGCGCCAGCATCATGCAGGAGCGCACGCACGCATTTGCGATGAAGTCGCAGATGTGGCTGCTCGACCCGCGCCCGGACCTGCCGACGATCGTGCGCCTCGTCGAGCAGGGCTTCGAGCTGTCCGAGGCGAGCAACACGCCGGTGATGCTGATGATGCGCATCCGCGCGTGTCACATGCACGGCCGCTTCGTCGCGAGCGACAACCGGCGCCCGTCGTTCACCGGGCGCGACGCGCTCGCATCGCCGCGCCGCAGCTATGACCGGATCATCCTGCCGCCGTCGACCTACCTGCAGGAACGCGAAAAGATCGAGCAGCGCTGGCCGGCGGCGGTCGAATACATTCGCCGCCACGCGCTGAACGAGTCGCACGACGGCGATCTCGGCGACATCGGGATCGTGCTGCAGGGCGGCCTCTACAACACGGTGCTGCGCGCGCTCGAGCGCCTCGGGCTGGCCGACGTATTTGGCCGGTCGCGGATACCGTTGTATGTCCTCAACGTGACCTATCCGCTCGTGCCGGACGAGGTCACGAAGTTCGCGGCCGGCAAGACCGCCATCCTGGTCGTCGAGGAAGGCCAGCCCGAGTATCTCGAGCAGGCATTGAGCCTGCTGCTGCGGCAGGCGGACTGCCAGGCGCGGGTGGTCGGCAAGGGGCCGCTGCCCATCGCCGGGGAGTACACCGGCGCGGTGCTCAAGCAGGGTCTCGAGCGTTTCCTCGGGGAGTACCGGCCGGATGTGCTGCGCGCCGCGCAGCCCGCCGCCCGGCCCGCGGCATCGCCGGCCGAACCCCGGGCCGTGCGTTCCGGGCATCCGATCCGGGAGACGCCGCTGCTGCCGGCCGCCTCGCTCAAGAGCGCCGTCCCGGCGCGGCCGTCGGGGCTGTGCACCGGCTGCCCGGAGCGGCCGCTTTTCACCGCAATGAAACTGATCGAGCGCGAGGACGGTCCGCTGCACGTGAGCGCGGACATCGGCTGCCATTCGTTCGCCACGCTGCCACCGTTCGATCTCGGCGCGAGCATCATGGGCTACGGCCTCGGCGCGGCGGGTGCGGCCGCGTTCGGCAACACCGGCGGTGCGCGCCGACCCATCGCGCTGATGGGCGACGGCGGCTTCTGGCACAACGGGCTCACCAGCGGCATCGGCAACGCGGTATTCAACCGTCACGACAGCGTCACGATCATCGTCGACAACGGTTACTCGGCTGCGACCGGCGGCCAGTACATCCTCTCATCGCGGGCCGACGTTCCCGGCCGCAAGAGCCACAACCCGATCGAAAAAGCCGTGCGCGGCGTCGGCGTGGAGTGGGTGAGGCGCGTGCACACCTACGACATGAAGGAGACGCTCGGCGCGCTGCGCGAGGCGCTCTCGACGCCGCAGACCGGCCCCAAGGTGATCATTGCGGAAGGCGAATGCGAGCTCAACCGCGAGCGACGCTTGGCGCCGCAGGTCCGCAAGCGGATCGAACAGGGTGAGCGCATGGTGCGCCAGCGCTTCGGCGTCGATGAGGACGTGTGCACCGGCGATCACTCGTGCATCCGGCTGTCCGGTTGCCCGTCACTCACGATCAAGCCCTCGACCGATCCGTTGAAGACCGCTCCCGTCGCCCATGTCGACAACAGCTGTGTCGGCTGCGGCGTCTGCGGCGAGGTCGCGCACGCCGCCGTGCTGTGCCCGTCGTTCTATCGCGCCGACATCATCTCGAACCCCACGCGCTGGGATCGAGCGTTCGCGGGCGTTCGCGCGAGCGTGATCGGCTGGCTGAGCCGGTGACTGGGGCAGGACGGTGACCGAAACGCAGCGACCCGTGACGTTGATGATTGCCGCGCTCGGCGGGCAGGGTGGCGGCGTGGTCGCGAACTGGCTCGTGGACGTCGCGCGCCGGGAACACCACGTCGTGCAGGCGACCTCGGTGCCCGGCGTCGCGCAACGCACCGGCGCGACCAGCTATTACCTGGAGTTCTTTCCCGAATCCGACCTGCCAGCCGACGGCCGGCGGCCGGTGATGGCCTTGATGCCGAGCCCGGGCGACGTCGACATCGTGCTGGCGTCGGAAGCGCTCGAGGCCGCCCGCGCCGTGCAGCGTGGGTTCGTGACCGCGGATCGGACCACGCTGATCGCCTCGACGCACCGCGTGTTCACGATCAGCGAGAAGTCCGCGCTCGGCGACGGTAGAGCCGATCTCGAACGGCTCGCGGTCGAGATACGTCAGCATGCGAAGCGCCACGTCTCGTTCGACATGGCGGCGATTGCCGAGCGTTCCGGCGCGCTCATCAGCGCCGTGCTGCTTGGCGCATTGGCCGGCGCTGGCGGCCTGAGGTTCGCCGAAGAGAGCTATCGCGAGGTGATCCGCTCGACCGGCAAGGCGGTCGCGGCCAACCTGGCCGCATTCGATGCGGGTCTGGCCGGCGCTCGATCAGCCGTGGCCGGGTCGGGCGCACCCGGCCGCGCGCCGTCTGCCTCGCACGGGGCAACGCTGCAAACGAGCCCGCCGCCGCTGCCGGACGGATTGCGCGCACGCATTCACGCGGACTTCCCCGCAAGGCTCCATGAGTTGCTGCAGCTTGGCGCGGCCCGCGTGCTCGATTACCAGGACCCGGCGTATGCCACCGAGTACCTCGACCGCGTTGCCGCAGTTCTCGCGCATGAGTCCGACCCCGCCGGCGAGTGCCGGCTGACCCGCGAAACGGCGCAGCGACTCGCGCTGTGGATGACGTTCGAGGACACGATACGCGTCGCGGACCTGAAGACCCGCCGGGACCGCCAGGCCCGCATCCGCGCCGAGATCCGTGCCCGGAACGACCAGGTGGTGACGGTGACCGAGTTCCTGAAGCCGCGGGTCGATGAGATCTGCGGCACGCTGCCGGCGCGGATTGGCGCGGCGCTGATGGCGTCACCGGCATGGCGGCGCCGGCTCGCGCGGCTTACCGGGGACCGGGCCGTCAACACGTCCTCGATTTCCGGGTTCGCCATGCTGCGTGCAGTCGCCGCGCTGAAGCGCTGGCGCCGGGGAACGCTGCGGTTCCAGCAGGAACGCGCGCGGACCGTCGACTGGCTGGCGCGGATCGAGCGCCACGCAGTTCGCGACTACGCGCTCGCCGTCGAGGTCGCCGCGAGCCAGCAACTCGTCAAGGGATACGGCGACACCCATGCGCGCGGCTGGGCGAATTTCTCCAGGCTGCTCGAGGTCGCGGAACGCCTTGAAGCCCGCGAGGAAGGTGCGGCGCGCCTGCGGCGCCTGCGCGAGGCGGCGCTCGCGGACGAGCACGGCGAGGCGCTCGGTCGCGAACTCGCGGCCTTGCACGCGACGTCCGGCTCAGACCACAACGCGGCTCGCGCATCAGCGACGGAGAAGCATCGTGAGCAAGTATCGTGACAATCCCAAGGCGGTCCAGGCCCTGGTGCGGGAGGACCGAGTGCACCGCGACGTCTACCTGAGCGACGAAATCTTCGAGCTCGAGATGCGCCATCTCTGGCGCAGCACGTGGATCTACGTCGGCCACGACAGCCAGGTGCCGCTGACCGGCGACTACTACACGACCGAGATCGCGCGTCAGCCGGTGATCATGCTGCGCGACAACGACGGTGCGGTCCGTGTCCTGATGAACCGCTGCGCGCACAAGGGGGCGCAGCTCGTGAGCGCGCGCAGCGGGCATTGCGAGGGCGGACTGCTGCGGTGCCCGTATCACGGCTGGACGTACCGGCTCGACGGATCGGTCCGCACGATACCGATCAAGTCGGGCTACGACGGGACGGCGCTCGCGCAGACGCAGTCCGCCCGCGGCGTCGTCCCGGTTGCGAACGTCGAGAACTACCGTGGCTTCGTCTTCGCGCGGTTCTCCGAGCGGGGACCGGGTTTCCGTGAATACTTCGGTGATTCTCTGTCGTCGATCGACAACATGGTGGACCGTGCCCCCGAGGGCCGGCTCGAAGTGGCGGGCGGCACGCTGCGCTACATGCATGACTGCAACTGGAAGATGTTCGTCGAGAACCTGAACGACACGATGCATCCGATGGTCTCGCATGAATCTGCGGCAGGCACCGCGAAGAAGCTCTGGGCCGGCAAGCCGGACGAGGAGCCGAAGCCGATGGCGATCGAGCAGTTCCTGCCGTTCGTCAACGGCTATGAGTTCTTCGACAAGATGGGTGTGCGGATCTACGAGAACGGGCACAGCTACACGGGTGTGAAGTTCTCGATCCACTCGCAGTACTCCGCGATCGGCGAGTACGAACAACTGATGGAGAAGGTATATGGCGCGGAGCGCGCGCAGCGGATCCTGGGCGAGGTGCGCCACAACACCGTCTATTACCCGAGCCTGACGATCAAGGGCGCCATCCAGGCGATCCGGGTCGCGCGGCCGATCGCCGCCGACAGGACGCTGATCGAGAGCTGGACGTTCCGGCTGGCCGGCGCGCCCGACACGTTGCTGCAGCGGACGGTGCTGTACTCCCGGCTGATCAATGCGCCGACGTCCGTGGTCGGCCACGACGATCGGCATTGCTATCGCGCGATCCAGGACGGGCTCACGGCGGACGGGAACGACTGGGTGAGCCTGCACCGCAACCACACGGAGTCCGAGCGGGATGGGATCGCCGGCGTTCACGCGGGTTTGAGCGAAGTCTCCATGCGCGGCCAATATCGCGCCTGGGCGAAGTTCCTGACCGAGGACATGGCGGGCGGGGCGGCGCAGTGACCGCGGATGCACGATCGACAGCAGCGGCAGCCCGGCCGACGGAGTCGGAGCTGCGGCAGTACGTGTACGACGAAGCACGGCTGATCGACGAGAAACGCTTCGACGAGTGGTACGAGCTGTTCGCGGACGACGGGCGTTACTGGATGCCGCTGACGCGAGGGCAGCCCGACGGTGAGAACCATACGTCGTTGCTGTACGAGGACAAGCTGCTGCTCAAGGTCCGGATCGAACGGCTCAAGAATCCGCGCTCGTTCTCGCAGCACCAGCCCAGTTTCTGCCAGCACATGCTGCAGCGTCCGCAGCTCGTTGAAACCGATGCCGTCGCCGGGCGCTACACGCTGCGAACGCCGTTCGTCTACGTCGAATCACAGCTCGACACGCAGCTCGTGCTCGCGGGTGTCGTCGGTCACCGGCTCGCAGTGCGGGACGGTGCGCTCAGGATCGAGCTGAAGAAGGTCGAGCTCGTCAACTGTGACGCCGCGTTACCGTCGATACAGTTGTTCCCCTGAGGCTCACCGGATCGTGTCCAGCGCCGGAACGGTCTTCGAGGCATTCGAACACAGCGCGGCCCGCTGGGGCGCCCGGCCCTTTCTGTTGGTGCTCGACGAGACGGCGGCCGTGTACGGCATCGAGCCGCGGGAGTACACGTATGCCGAGGTCGCGCGCAACGTGCGCGAGCTGCGTGGCCTGTATTCACGCGCCGGCTACGGCAGCGGGCAGCGCGTAGGCCTGCTGCTCGAGAACCGCCCCGGATACCTGTTCCACTGGCTGGCGCTGAACGCGCTCGGTGTTTCGGTCGTCCCGATCAGTCCCGACTGGCGATCCGCCGAGCTGGAGTACCTGGTCACGCACAGCGAAATCGCAGCGGCGGTTACGCTGCCGGATCGCGCCGTACAGCTCGCCGAAGCCGCAATGGCGGCGGGCCGCGCGCTTGCGCTGGTCGCGGCGGACGGGTCGAACGTTCCGGGCGCGCCAGCGCAGCCGCGACACGCAGGAGTCGCCTCGAACCGCCGTACCGAGTGCGCGCTGCTCTACACGTCGGGCACGACGGGGCGCCCGAAAGGCTGCATGCTGCCCAACGAGTATTTCCTGTGGGCCGGCCAGTGGTATGCGGAGCTCGACGGGCTTTGCGAACTGCGGCCCGGAATGGAGCGGATGATCACGCCGCTGCCGGTCACGCACATGAACGCGATGGCCTGTTCGGTCATGTCCATGATGTTGACCGGCGGTTGCCTGATCCTGCTCGACCGCTTCCATCCGCGCACCTGGTGGGACAGCGTCCGGCGTTCGCAGGCGACCGTGATGCACTATCTCGGCGTGATGCCGGCGATGCTGCTCGGCGCGCCTGCCTCGGCGGAGGACCGCCAGCACGCGCTGCGCTTCGGGTTCGGCGCCGGCGTCAATCCGCGGCATCATGCGGCGTTCGAGGAGCGGTTTGGCCTGCCGCTGCTCGAGGCCTGGGCGATGACCGAGACCGGCGCGGGTGCGGCCGTGATCGCGAACCGCGAGCCGCGCAACGTCGGCACGGCCTGCTTCGGCAAGGCTGAGCCCCGCGTCGAATATCGTGTCGTCGACGCCGACGGCCATGATGTGCCGTGCGGTGAGCCCGGCGAGCTCCTGGTGCGCAGCGCCGGGCCCGAGCCCCGCTTCGGATTCTTCGCGGGCTACCTGAAGGACGAGCAGGCGACGGACGACGCGTGGCAGGGCGGCTATTTCCACACCGGCGACCTGGTCCGGGTGGACGGCGACGGGCAGTTTCGCTTCGTCGACCGCAGGCGCAACCTGATCCGGCGCAGCGGTGAGAACATTTCGGCCGTGGAAGTCGAGAGCGTTCTGGCGCAGCATCCCGCGGTGGCCGCCGCCGGCGTCACGGCGGTGCCGGATGCGGTGCGTGGCGACGAGGTCATGGCCTGCATCGTGACGCGTTGCAGGGCGGGTGTTGCGCTCGATCCGGCGCGCCTGGCGGGCGATATCGTGGAGTTCTGCATGGAGAGGCTCGCCTATTACAAGGCGCCGGGCTATGTCGCGTTCTGCGAGTCCTTGCCGCTGACGTCCACGGAGAAGATCCAGCGCGGCCAGCTCGGGGAGCTTGGCCGCACGTTGCTCGACGAGCAGCGCTGCCTGGACATGCGGGCGCTCAAGAAGAGGCGCGCATGAACGGCCCGAGCAGGCGCGCCGGCTACGACGACATCGCCGTCGCCGTGCCAGTGACGATTCCGTACCAGCGCTATTCGATCCGCGGCGCACACTGGTGGCTCGCGCGGGCGCTGGCCGAGCTGCTTGCCGCCGCGGGGCTCGCCAAGCAGGACGTCGACGGGGCCTGCGTCTCGAGCTTCCTGTTGTTCCCGGATACGGCGGTCGGCCTGATGCAGCACCTGGGGCTGTCGCCCCGCTGGCTCGATCACGTTCCGATGGGCGGTGCGAGCGCTGTCGTTGCGCTGCGACGCGCGGCGCGGGCGGTTCAGTCGGGCGATGCATCGATCGTCGCGTGCCTGGCGGGAGACACGAATCACGTCGATTCGTTTCGTCACACGGTCGCGAGTTTCAGCCAGTTCGCGCGGGATGCCGTCTATCCATACGGCTCGGGTGGACCGAACGCGAGCTTTGCGTTCCTCACGGACTACTACATGCGGGCCTTCGGCGCGCGACGCGAGGACTTCGGCAAGCTTTGCGTGGCCCAGCGCGCGAACGCGGCGTCATTCCCGCATGCGTTGCTTCGCAAGCCGTTGACGATGGCGGACTACCTCGACGCCCGCCCGATCGCGGATCCGCTGCGTTTGTTCGATTGCGTGATGCCGTGCGCGGGCGCGGAGGCGTTTCTCGTGATGTCGGCTGACCGCGCGCGGCAGCTCGGCTTGCCCTACGCGCGGGTCCTCGCGACGATCGAGCGGCACAACGCCTTCCCGGACGACCCGATCCAGATGCGTGGCGGCTGGGCGCTCGATCGCGACGAACTCTATGCGCAAGCGGCCGTCGGCCCGGCGGACGTCGACTTCCTGCAGGCCTACGATGATTACCCGGTGATCACGCTGATGCAGATCGAGGACCTCGGATTCTGCGAGAAGGGCGCTGGTGCTGCGTTCGTGCGGCAGCACGAGTTCACCGTGGAGGGCAGCTTCCCCTTGAACACGTCCGGCGGCCAGTTGTCGGTCGGCCAGGCCGGGGCGGCCGGCGGCTACCTCGGCCTGGTCGAAGCACTGCGGCAGTTGACCGGGCGTCCGCTCGGCAGGCCGGTTCCCGGGGCGCGAATCGGGCTCGTCAGCGGCTTCGGTATGATCAACTACGACCGCGGCCTCTGCAGCGGCGCGGCATTGCTCGCCGGGGGCGGCGCATGACCGAGCCGATTGCGCGTCCGCGACGGAAGAATCCGATCCTGCGGACGCGGCAGCCGATACTCCCGCCGTGGCGGCGCAGTCGCGTCGCGCTGGGGATGACGGCGGCCGCCGCCGAAGGGCGCTTCGAGCTGCAGGTGTGTCACGCTTGCGGGACGACACAGTATCCGCCGCGCGAAGCGTGCGTACGTTGCCTGTCGATGGCGCTCCAGTGGCGCGAACGATCCGGCGCCGGCGAACTCCTTGCACAGACCCTGCTGCAGCACAGTCACGACGAGTATTTCCGTGAACGCGTGCCGTGGCGCCTCGGCATGGTGAAGCTCGACGACGGGCCGACGGTGGTCGTGCACCTGCACGGGGACGTGCCGGCGCCGTCCGCCCGCGTGCGCGTCGGCGCCCGACTCGACAAGGCGGGTATGGCGGTCCTGGTGGGATTTCCGGATGAGGACGTACCGAACATGGCAGACGACAGACAGTTGCGCGAGATGACCTGCGACCCGAAGTTCCGCAAGGCGCTCGTGACGGACGGGAAGACGGCAACGGGCCAGGCGCTGGTGCGCGCACTCGCGGCGGCGGGTGCCGACATCATCTGGGTGGGTTACGCGGAGCCGTGGAAGAAGCTGCCGGGGCTCGAGGAGCTGGGCGAGCTGCCGCAGGTGACGCTGCTGCCACTCGAGCTGACCGACGCGCGGTCGGTACGCGAGCTTGCGGCGCAGATCGGCGGCAAGGTCGACATCCTGGTCAACAACGCCGAGCACCATCGCGCGCATGGCATTGCCTCGCGCCACGGCACCGACGTCGCGCAGGCGGAAATGGAGATCAACTATTTCGGCATGCTGCGGCTAGCGCAGGAGTTCGGCCCCGCGATGCGCTCCCGCGGCGCCGACGGGCAGTCGAGCGCCGTAGCCTGGGTCAACCTGCTGTCGATCTTTGCGCTGTCCAGTTTCCCGGCGCACGGGACCTTTTCGGCGTCGAAGGCGGCTGCGCACTCCTTGTCGCAGTGCCTGCGCACCGAGATGCGACCCGGTGGCGTGCGCGTCATCAACGTGTTTCCCGGGCCGATCGACGATGAATGGAACCAGTCCCTGCCGCCGCCGAAGCTGTCGCCTGAGGCCCTCGCGCGCGCCGTGGTCGGCGCGTTGCAGGACGGTATCGAGGACGTCTATCCGGGGGACGTTGCCCAGGAATGGCGGGCCCGTTGGCAGGAGAGCCCGAAAGTGCTCGAGCGCGAACTGGCTTTGGCGTGATGCGGAGGTATCCGGCATGAACGTGCGCAGGGCCATCGTCACCGGAGGCAGCGCTGGCATCGGTGCTGCGCTCTGCCGGCAGCTGCTCGCCGCGGGTTACGAAGTCATCTCGCTCGCGCGGCGCGCACCCGTGGCACCCACCGATCGGCTCACCTCCATCGAGATCGATCTCACCGATGCCGAGGCCACCCGGCGCGTCGTCTTCGATCTGGCGCGCGAGCGCCCCGCCACCACGATCGTGCATAACGCCGGCGCGGTGCGCGAGAAGGAAGTGCAGGATGCGACGCTGGAGGACCTCGAGGCGCTGACGCACCTCCACCTGGCGGCGCCGCTCGCGCTGCTGCAGGCGAACCTGCCGCAGATGAAGGCCGAGCACTACGGGCGGGTCGTGCTGGTTTCGAGCCGTGCGGTGCTCGGGCTCGCCAAACGGACCGCGTATTCCGCGACCAAGGCAGGCATGCTCGGCATGGCGCGCACCTGGGCGCTGGAGCTCGGGCCCTACGGCATCACGACGAACGTGGTCGCCCCCGGTCCGATCGCGGAGACCGAAGTGTTCGAGCAGATCATCCCGAAGGACAGCCCGAAGCTGCCCGGCATCGTCCAGTCGGTGCCGGTCAGACGGCTCGGCAAGCCGGACGACGTCGCGCGCGCCGTGATGTTTTTCGTGGCGCCGGAGAGCGGATTCATCACCGGCCAGACCCTGTTCGTCTGCGGCGGAACATCCGTCGGCAGCATCGTTTACTGACGCACGTTTGCACGATCGAGAAGGCCAACACGCTCATGAGCACAGGCACGCTTGCGCAACTGGCCGCCGGACTCCTGTCGGGACGGATCCGCGTCATCGACCTGACACGGACCCTCGCGCCGGAGTTCCCGCAGATCGTGCTGGCACCGGAGTTCGGCCAGTGCCTGCCGTTCCGGATCGACGAGGTGTCCCGCTACGACGATCGCGGGCCTGCCTGGTACTGGAACAACTTCTCCTGCGGTGAGCACACCGGCACGCATTTCGACGCGCCGATCCATTGGATCTCCGGCAAGGACCTGCCGAACAACGCCACCGATACCATTCCCGTGCAGGAGCTCGTCGGCGTTGCGTGCGTCATCGATTGCTCGCGCGAGTCGACCGCCGATCCGGACTTCCTGCTGACGGTCGATTTCGTCCGTCGCTGGGAACGCCGCCACGGACGGATTCCGCCGCGATCCTGGGTGCTGATGCGGACGGACTGGTCGAAGCGCACGGATCCGGTCGCGTACCAGAACCTCGACGAGACCGGCCAGCACACGCCGGGGCCGGACGTCGAGGTCGTCCGGTTCCTGGTCGACAAACGCGATGTCATCGGTTTCGGTTCCGAAGCGATCGGGACCGATGCGGGGCAGGGCTTTCATCTGCAGCCTCCGTACCCGTGTCACTACTACATGCACGGCAACGGTCGCTACGGCCTGCAGTGCCTCGCCAACCTCGACCTGCTTCCCCCGACCGGTGCAGTGATTTTCTGCGCGCCGCTCAAGATCAGGCAGGGCTCGGGCAGCCCGTTGCGCGTGCTGGCGCTGGTCGAGCCGGGTGCGCCCGCCGTTCGAGCCCCGGCGCGCAAGCGTCCAGCCAGGAACTGAGTCCATGTCTCCACAGGCACCGCGTGATCACCTCGACTGGCCGTTCTTCGGCCCCGAACATCGGGAGCTCGTGTCGGATCTGGCACGCTGGGTGAGCGAGCGCTTCGCCGATTCGCGGCATCCCGAATCACGCGAGGCGGTCGACACGCACTGCCGCGAACTGGTGCAGGCCATGGGCGCCGCAGGCATCACGCGCTATTGCGTCCCGGGTGCGCACGGCGGCGCGCTGCCGGGCTTTGATGCGCGCGCCATCTGTCTCGTCCGGGAGACGCTGGCGTTCCACGACGGGCTGGCGGACTTCGCATTCGCGATGCAGGGGCTCGGCAGCGGCGCGATCTCGCTGGCGGGTTCCCCCGCACTGCAGCAGCACTACCTGCCGCGGGTCGCCGCCGGCACGGCCATTGCGGCTTTTGCGCTTTCCGAACCGGAGGCGGGTTCCGACGTCGCGGCGATGTCCTGCGCCGCGCGCCGCGACGGCGATCATTATGTGCTCGACGGGACGAAGACCTGGATCTCGAACGGCGGCATCGCCGATTTCTACTGCCTGTTCGCGCGGACTGCGCCGGCGCAACGGCGCGCGGACGGGACGGTCGGCGCGCAGGGCATCAGCGCCTTCGTCGTCGAGGCCGGCGACCCGGGTTTCGCGATCGAGGAACGCATCGAGCTGATGGCGCCGCACCCGATGGCGCGCCTGCGGCTCGCGGGCTGCCGTATTCCGGTTGCGAGGCTGATCGGCCAGGAAGGCGAGGGCTTCAAGGTTGCGATGCGCACGCTGGATGTGTTCAGGTCGTCCGTGGCGGCGGCCGCACTGGGATTCGCGCGCCGCGCGCTCAGCGAAGCCGTGCGGCACGCGAAGTCGCGGCGGATGTTCGGCCGGGTGCTCGCGGACCTGCAATTGACGCAGGCGGCGCTCGCGGACATGGCGACCGGTATCGACGCCGCGGCGTTGCTGACTTACCGCGCTGCGTGGCTCCGCGACCGGGGCGAGCCCGTCACCAGTGCGGCCGCCATGGCGAAGATGACGGCCACCGAAACAGCGCAGACCGTGATCGACAGGTCGCTGCAGATGCTCGGCGGCCTCGGCGTGGTTCACGGCAACGTCGTCGAGCGCCTGTACCGCGACATTCGCGCGCTGCGCATCTACGAGGGCGCGACGGAAGTCCAGAAACTGATCATCGGCCGCGAAGTGCTCGCGGAGAAAACAGGAGACGGAGTGAGGACATGACACATCAGATCCTGCAGCCCGCCGGTTGGCCGAGGCCAAAGGGCTACTCGAACGGCATCGCAGCTCGCGGCCGCCAGGTGTACGTCGCCGGCCTGGTGGGCTGGGACGAGCACGGCCGGTTCCCCAGCAGGACCCTGGCGGGCCAGGTGCGTCAGGCGCTCGAGAACATCGTTCGCGTGCTCGCGGAAGCCGACGCGCGGCCTGAGCACATCGTGCGCCTCACCTGGTACGTGACCGAGCGCGACGGGTACTACGCCGAGCTGGCCGAGATCGGCGCGGCATATCGCGCGGTGATGGGCAGGCACTACCCCACGATGTCGGTCGTGCAGGTCGTGGCACTGATGGAGGCCGAGGCAAGAGTCGAGATCGAGGCAACGGCGGTCATTCCGGACGCCGGGTAGCCGACCACCCACGAGCCCGACGGAGCACCACCCTTGGCGATGTGGCGACCGCCCGAGCGCATCCGTCACGATGCGCAGCCCGGCCGCTGGCCGACCGCAGACCAGGCGGCCGCGTCGCGGCTCTTCAGCCCGGTGCGTGTCGGGCCGCTCGAGCTGCGGCATCGCACCTGGGTGCCGGCGATGGTGCCGTGGCGCGCGACCGACGACGGGTGCGTTACGCAAAGCGTGCTCGACTGGTACGCGCGCTTCGCCAGGGGGCGCCCCGCGGCGCTCGTCGTCGAGGCGACCGGCGTGCGCGACGTGGCCAGCGGGCCGTTGCTGCGGGTCGGCGCGGATCGGTTCCTTGAAGGCCTCGCCGAACTCGTGCGGACGGTGCGCGACGCGAGTCACGGCGAGACGCGGCTCTTCATCCAGCTCATCGACTTCCTCGCGATCCGCCGGCGCCCCGACCCGACCAGGTACCTCGAACGGTTTCTCGTCGTCACCGACCGCCACCGCGAGTTGCTGGCGATGACGCACCGGCCCGAAGCGGACGTGCGCGCGCGGCTGGCCGGTCTGGACGACCCGGAACTCGAACGGGTCCTGACCGCGCGTGAGCTCGAGGCGTTGCGCGTCGGGTACCGGGAACGCGTGACGGACCTCGATCTGCCGCACGTGCGCTGCCTGCCCGAAGTTCTTCCCGGCACCTTCGCCGATGCGGCGCGGCGCGCGCGGGTCGCGGGCTTCGACGGCGTCGAGCTGCACTGTGCCCACGCCTATACGCTGGCCTCATTCCTGTCGGCGACCAACACGCGGACCGACGGTTACGGGGGCTCGCGCGACGAGCGGGCCCGGCTGCCGCTCGAGGTGTATGCCGCGGTTCGCGCGGCCGTGGGCGATGATTTCGTCGTGGGTTGCCGCATGCTCGCCGAGGAATGCATCGCCGGCGGCAGCGGCGTCGACGATGCCGCGCATTTCGCGACGCGGGCGGCCGCGTCCGGCATGGACTTCATTTCGCTGTCGCGCGGTGGAAAGTTCGATGACGCACGGCAGCCGAAGGTCGGCGAGGCCGCGTATCCCTACACGGGCCGCAGCGGGTATGAGTGCATGCCGTCGTACTACTCGGATGCGCGCGGCCCGTTCGGCCGCAACCTCGAGCCGACGACGGACATACGTGCGGCGGTGCGCGCGGCGGGCCACGACACGCCGATTGTCGTCGCCGGCGGGATTCACAACTTCGAGCAGGCCGAATCGATCCTGCAGGGCGGCGGCGCCGATATCGTGGCTCTCGCGCGGCAGGCGCTGGCGGATCCCGACTGGTTTCGCAAGGTGCGGCTCGGCCGCGGCGATGAAGTCCGGCTGTGCATCTATTCGAACTATTGCGAAGCGCTCGACCAGCGGCACCGCGAGGTGACCTGCGAACTGTGGGACCGGCAGGGCCTCGACGCCCCGGATATCGTACGATCGAGCGACGGGAAGCGACGCCTGATCGCGCCGGACTGGGAGCCTTGAGCATGGCGAACGCACCGGTTGACGTGTCCGACGCGATCGATTTCGCGCGCTTCGGGCGCTACGCGGCGATGGTGTCCGGCTTCACGACCCTGGCACTCGTGTTCGACGGCTTCGACATCCAGACGATCGCGTTCGCAGCACCAACCCTGATGTCGGAATGGAGCATCGATCGGGCGGCGCTCGCGCCGATCCTCGCGGCGGGGCTGATCGGGATGTTCTTTGGCGCGCTGATCCTGGGCATCGTCGGTGATCGTTACGGCCGCCGTCGCGCGCTGCTCGCGAGCATGGCGCTGATGGCGGTGGCGTCGTTGCTTGCGGCCACCGCGGACGGCCCGGGGGAATTGGCCTTCTACCGGTTCCTGACCGGCCTCGGCCTGGGTGGCGCCTTGCCGAATGCGGCGGCGCTGATGGTCGAGTTTGCGCCGCTTGCCGTTCGGACCGTGGTCGTTGCGATCACCGTGATCGGCGTGCCCGTGGGCGGCATGCTGGGGGCGGCCCTTGCGTCGCGGATCGTGCCCGCGTTCGGCTGGCCGTCGATCTTCGTGGTCGGCGGAGTGTTACCGGGCCTGCTCCTGCTGGCCATGTTCTGGCTGCTGCCCGAATCGCCGCATTACCTGGCGCGACGGCCCGAGCGATCGAAGGAACTTGCGCGCACCTTGAACCGCGTGCTGGGCGTCGAGCGTTACTCGGGGTCCGAGCGTTTCGTGACCCGCGAGGTCGAGCGGCCAGGAGAGCGGGGCGGCGCGCTCGCGCTCTTCGGCCGCGAGCATCGCCGCGAGACGCTCTTCATCTGGATGATCTTCTTCACCAACGTCTTCGCAGCGTACTGCTACTTCAGCTGGACACCGGCCGTGCTGACGGGGGTCGGGCTGCCGCTCGCGACCGCGCTCAAGGGTCTGCTGCTGTTCAATCTCGGCGGGGTTGTCGGTGCGCTGTTCGGCGGCTGGTGGATGGGCCGCGCGGGGTCGCGGCGCGTACTGCTCGCCTTCGCCGCCGTCTCGATCCTGAGCACGTTCGGGATTGGCCAGGTCGCGGTGAGCCCGGAGGACACCCTGCTGCTGATGTCCTGCCTGCTGGTCGCCGGCGCCGGCATCTCGTCAGTCCAGGTGCAGATGTATACGGTCGCCGCGAGCGCCTATCCGACCCGGTTGCGCGCCACCGGTGTCGGCTGGGCGCTCGGCACCGCGCGGCTCGGCGGTGTGCTGAGTGCTTTCGCGGGCAGCGTCGTGCAGACGCTCGGCAATGGACTGCGGCCGTTCTT
>Ga0299906_10001713_pt1 | contig 18597 bp, 12 predicted proteins | sample RVTome_14_FD_200259 | JGI IMG/M metagenome (GOLD analysis project Ga0299906, IMG submission 200259) | Soil microbial communities from uranium-contaminated site in the Upper Colorado River Basin, Wyoming, United States - RVT145D125 (version 2) ...
TTCTCATGACCACCTGGATTATCATGTCACGTTCGAGAACTATATCAAAGTAAAGAAGAAATATTTTGATGATTTGCCAAGTGGGTCCTTTGCGTTGGTCAATGCCGATGACAAACGGGGAATGGTAATGCTTCAAAATACGAAAGCTACGAAGTACACCTTTGGGTTGAAGAAAATGGTGGACTTCAAAGGAAAGATCATTACAAATTCTATCGAAGGTCTTGAATTGGAAGTAGCCGGTAAGAGTGTCTGGTTTAAGCTTATTGGAGACTTTAATGCCTATAATCTTTTGGCTACTTATGGCGCGTCCGTATTGCTGGGGCTGGAAAGTGAAGACGTTCTTACGCAGCTTTCCGGACTCGATGGAGCTGTGGGCCGTTTTCAGATCGTACTCCCCGCTACAAGATTTACAGCCATTGTTGACTATGCCCATACACCGGATGCTCTTCAAAATGTGCTGGAGACCATTGCCCAGTTCAGGACGGGAAGCGAACAGGTAATTACTGTCGTTGGATGCGGAGGAAATCGCGACAAAGCAAAACGGCCCCTGATGGCTGCCATTGCCTGTAAACTAAGCGACAAGGTTGTACTAACATCGGACAATCCAAGAGACGAGGATCCGTTGGAAATAATTAAGGAGATGCAACAAGGTGTTTCACCAACAGATGCGCGAAAGACATTGGTAATGCCCGACCGCGAAGAAGCTATTAAGACGGCGTGTATGATGGCTAAAGAGCGGGATATTATTCTTGTGGCCGGCAAGGGCCATGAAACCTATCAGGAGATCAAAGGTCTAAGGCATGCCTTTGACGACCGGGAAGTAGTAGAAAGGATGTCTAAACTGTTTGAAAATTGAATAATTAAGGATGTTGTATTATTTATTCGATTATCTGGACAAACAATTCGACCTCATCGGTGCGGGGGTGTTTCAGTACATCTCTTTTCGCGCTGGTATGGCGGCATTTCTTTCACTGTTGATCACGATAACATTTGGTGAGCAACTGATTAATGTGTTACGGAAAAAACAAGTCGGGGAGGAGATCCGCGACCTGGGTCTCAAAGGTCAGCTTCAGAAAAAAGGGACACCCACCATGGGTGGTATCATCATCATTGCTGCTATTTTGGTTCCGACACTTTTGTTTGCCAAGCTCGATAATGTTTATGTGATCCTTTTGATCACTGCAACGTGCTGGCTAGGTTTGATCGGGTTCCTGGACGACTATATTAAAGTGTTCAAAAAGAACAAGGAAGGTTTGGCTGGCCGGTTCAAAATTATCGGACAAATAGGCCTGGGTCTGATTGTCGGGCTAACACTTCAATTTAATGATAACGTGGTGGTACGCGAGGTAGCGACAGCCTCGTTGGCAAGTATTACGATACAGGATAGTGAAGATCCCATTGAATACAAAGAGGTAAAGTCGACCAAGACAACGCTTCCATTTCGGAAGAATAATGAATTTGACTATAACGCCATCTTTCCCTTCTTATCGGCTCATTATACCTGGATTGTTTATGTATTGGTGGTGATCGTTATTGTCACGGCCGTATCGAATGGTGCGAACATGACGGACGGGATTGATGGGCTCGCTGCCGGGATTTCCGGCATCATCGGACTTGCGTTGGCAATACTCGCATATCTATCGGGTCGTGTCGACTTTAGCTCTTATCTCAATATAATGTACATCCCCAATCTGGGCGAGCTGGTGATTTTTTGTACGGCCTTCGTTGGCGCCTGCCTTGGGTTCCTTTGGTATAATGCTTATCCGGCCCAGGTATTCATGGGTGATACTGGCAGTTTGACGCTGGGCGGAATTATTGCGGTAGTCGCATTCGCGGTACGGAAAGAATTGCTCATACCTGTGTTATGTGGTGTGTTCCTTGTTGAAAATTTCTCTGTCATCCTACAAGTATCATATTTCAAATATACCCGGAAGAAATTTGGTGAAGGCAGGCGGATTTTTTTGATGGCTCCACTACACCATCACTATCAGAAGAAAAATATTCATGAGGCGAAGATTGTTACACGCTTCTGGATCGTAGGAATATTATTGGCAATTATAACCTTGGCAACATTGAAATTACGATGAGCGAACGAATCGTGATATTAGGCGCAGGAGAAAGTGGAACGGGGGCAGCATTGCTCGCGAAGGTGAAGGCGCATGATGTTTTTGTATCAGATCAGGCGCCAATTAAGGAAAGGTATAAGGGTGAGCTCACCACCCACAATATTGCTTTCGAAGAAGGACAGCATACCGCCGAGAAGATTTTGTCCGCCCAGCTCATCATCAAGAGTCCCGGGATAACGGACAAGGCCGAAATTGTAAAAAAGATAAAGGCGTCAGGTATTCCCATGATCGATGAAATTGAATTTGCTTCACTTCATACTAAAGGAAGGATCATTGCCATTACAGGAACCAATGGAAAGACGACAACAACCTTGCTGACATACCATCTAATGAAGAGTGCGGGTCTTAATGTGGCCCTTGCGGGCAACGTAGGATTCAGTATGGCGCGGCAGGTCGTGGAAAAAAATTACGATTGGTTCGTGGTAGAAGTAAGCAGCTTCCAATTGGATGGAACGAAAACTTTCAGCCCTCAGGTGGCTATTTTACTCAACATCACACCCGACCATCTCGACCGGTACTCATACTCCATGCAGGAATATACCAACTCGAAATTCAGGATAATTCAGAATATGGGGGCCAGCCAGCATTTTATTTATTGTGAGGATGACGCAACCATACATAATGAAATTAAGAACCGGAAGGTCATTCCAACGCAGATTTCCATGTCACTTCATTCGTCATCGACGGCGCCTGTATTCTTCGATGGAGAAAAAATGAAATTTCAGCTGAATGACATATTCAATATATCTCAATCGGAAACGACGTTAAGGGGGCCACACAACCTGATCAATACGATGGCGGCAGTGTCAGCGGCATACCTGGAGGGTGTTTCATTGGAAAGCATTAGGGCCGGACTGAAGACGTTCAAAAATGCGCCACACCGGCTAGAGTCTGTGGCAACCATTGACGGTGTGGAGTTTGTCAACGACTCCAAAGCAACAAACGTTGATGCAGTAGTATACGCACTGGGAAGTTTTGACAAACCAATTGTTTGGATCGCCGGCGGAGTTGATAAAGGAAATGACTATTCCCAGTTGACAGATCTGGTTCGGGATAAGGTGAAAGCACTGATCTGTCTTGGAGTCGACAATGCAAAATTGAAGGATGCCTTCCGTCCTTTTGTGGCGTCGATAAGCGAGACCCAAAACGTGAAGGATCTGGTAAGCAAAGCGCTTGAGGAAGCAGCGTCGGGTGATGTTGTCCTGCTTTCGCCGGCATGTGCAAGTTTTGACCTGTTTAGAAATTATGAGGATCGCGGCGACCAGTTCAGAAAGGCTGTCCTGGACCGTAAAGAAACAGCAGAAGAAACAAAAAAATAGATCAAAGAGACTATGAATAGTGTGAAGACATGGGCGGATAAAAACTTACAGGGGGACCGGGTCATCTGGGCTGTGGTTTTTGCCTTGTCTTTGATAAGTATTATGGTCGTTTACAGTTCTATCGGAACATTAGCCTACCGGCGTACGCAAAGCCCGGAAAGTTTTCTTATCCGGCACACCATTACCGTACTCATAGGCATTGCTGCGATGTGGTTTGCCCATAAGGTGGACTATCGATATTATTCGAGGATTTCAAAAATTGCACTATGGGTAAGTGTTCCCTTGCTGATATATACATTTACGAACGGCGTGACGCTGAATGAGGCGTCACGATGGATCCAGATGCCCATCATCGGTTCATTCCAACCCTCCGACTTTGCAAGCCTGGCACTCATTGTCAACCTGGCAAGTATGCTATCGAAACGGCAGCAAAATATTGATGACATCAAGGAGTCGTTAATCCCGATTTTGTTTTGGTGTGGTGTCATTTGCGGATTGATTGCTCTAACGAATTTATCAACAGCAATTCTTCTTTTGGTCACCTGTATGCTGGTGATGTTTATTGGTCGTGTTCCAACCAGGTATCTGGCTATGCTTGTGTTCGTTGGGATACTTTTCGGGGCATTGGCTATAAAATTTGGCGTTCGGGGTGAAACGGCAAAGAACCGGATTACGAATTACATCAATGATTCCGAGCTTCCCTTCCAGGCAAAGCACGCACGAATCGCGGTGGCTACCGGGGGGGTATGGGGCAAGGGCCCGGGTAACAGCGATCAGCGCAATATTCTCCCCCATCCGTATTCGGATTTTATCTATGCGATTGTTATTGAAGAGTATGGTATTGTGGGAGGTGTAGTAGTGCTGGTGTTGTATCTGGTGTTGCTGCACCGGGGTATGAAGGCTTCTTACCATAGTGATCGGGCCTTTGGAGGTTTGTTATCAGCAGGGCTCAGTTTTGATCTGGTCGGCCAGGCTATGGTAAACATGGGTGTCGTCGTTGGTCTTGGTCCGATTACCGGTCAACCGTTGCCGCTCATCTCGATGGGGGGAACTTCCATGGTGTTTACAGGACTTGCCATTGGAATTATTCTAAGTGTTAGTCGTGGTGAGCAAGACCAGGGTTGGGGTCAGAAGTCAGATAACGGAATAAGAGAACATAAAAATTCGCCTACGGCAAAAGCAGCATGAGTAGTCAACAACCATATCGACTAATAATCAGCGGTGGTGGCACTGGTGGGCACATCTTCCCGGCTATCGCGATTGCGAACGAATTTCGCGATCGGCACCCGAACGCTCAAATACTTTTTGTCGGCGCCAAAGAAAAAATGGAGATGACTCGTATACCGGAAGCGGGATATAAAATTATTGGCCTTTGGATTAGCGGAATTCAACGAAAGTTCACCTGGGCAAATGTATTGTTTCCAGTGAAGCTGATGGTAAGCTATATCTGCGCGATTCGTATCGTGAAAAAATTTAAACCCCATGTCGTGATCGGAACCGGTGGGTATGCCAGTGGACCGATTATGATGGCGGCTACCAGGCTTCGGGTTCCTTCTGTAATCCAGGAGCAGAATTCATTCGCGGGTTTAGCCAACAAGCGAGTCGGTAAGAGAGCAAGTAAAATATGTGTTGCTTATGACGGCATGGAAAAATATTTCCCCAGAGAAAAGATTGTGCTCACCGGTAATCCGGTAAGAAAAGACATCTTAAGTAGTGACTCAAAACGCGCCCGGGCACTTAGTCATTTCGGCTTTGATTCAAACAAAAGAACACTTCTAATCGTGGGTGGAAGCCTTGGTGCCAGGACCATCAATGAGAGTATTCTGAAGGGTGTTGAAAAATTAATCGATGCGCAGGTACAGGTTATATGGCAGACTGGAAAAGGATACTTCGACATGTACAAGGCCCGGCTAACGAAGTATGATTTGCGCAGAATTCGGGTCCAGGACTTTGTGCGTGAGATGGACCTTGCCTACGCGGCCGCCGATGTTATTGTCTCCCGCTCCGGGGCTATAGCCGTATCTGAAATTTGTATAGCGAAAAAGCCTGTGATACTCGTTCCGTCTCCAAATGTGGCGGAGGATCACCAAACAAAAAATGCAAAGGCACTTGTAGATAAAGGAGCGGCATTGATGGTGCCGGACAGGGAGGCCGGTGACAAATTGATCGATGAGGCACTGAAGCTTTTGTTTGATGCCTCTCGCGGTGATCGACTGGTAGCCAACATCACCACAATGGCGCGTCCCGATGCAACCATTGCTATTGTGAACGAAATTGATAAACTGCTGATGGAGATGTCTGTGGATTCAGATCGTCCATCCAGGGGTAACAGTGTTTATGTTTTTGATAAAACTAAGTATGACAGGAAATTGGACGCACGTACGTTACAGCCGGTTATTATTAAGAGTTAAGAATGGCGTTAGAGAAATACGATAATATTTATTTCCTGGGGATCGGCGGCATCGGCATGAGCGCGTTGGCGCGATGGTTCCAAAAACAGGGACCAAGGATATTTGGATATGATCGTATGACGACATCGTTAACTAATGCGTTGGAAGACGAAGGGATGAAAGTCCATTTTGACGATAGTATAGAAAGTATTCCTGAGGAAGTGTTAACCCAACGCGAGAAGTCCCTCATCGTATTTACTCCAGCTATTCCCGCGGACAACAAGATATTCAATTATCTCAAAGATGGTGGGTATGACCTGCGGAAGAGGTCGGCTGTGCTGGGCCTAATTACCAATGACTACAAGACAATTGCAGTCGCTGGCACTCATGGAAAAACGACAACATCGTCGATGATCGCCCATATCCTGAATGTAGCCGGGAAGGATATGTTAGCATTCCTCGGAGGAATTGCTACAAATTACGATTCTAATCTTGTAATGCATGGTGAAATCAACAAAGGTACGCTGGTGGTTGTTGAGGCGGACGAGTTTGACCGCTCCTTCCTCAGGCTATTTCCCGCGATTGCTGTGGTGACGTCCGCCGACGCAGATCATCTTGATATTTACGGTGATCACGAAAGTCTGATTGTATCGTTCAAAGATTTTATATCACAAATCAATAGTGGTGGTTCTTTGGTTATTCATGAGTCAGTTGCGGAGCAATTGGCCGGTAACGTGGGCCATATTTCAAAGCATACGTACAGTATGAGCCGGGGACAATTTTTTGCCGACAACATTACCGCAAAGGGCGGATTTTTTGAGTTTGATTTGCAAGGCTTTACTTCGGTAGAGCATGTGCAACTCGGTGTCCCGGGTTTTCATAACATAGAAAATGCTATTGCAGCATCGGTTGCTGCTACATTATGCGATGTGAGTGTAGCAACAATCGGCAAGGCGTTGTCATCATTCAAAGGGGTAAAGCGCAGGTTTGAATATATCCTTAAAACAAAAAAGATAGTCTTTGTAGATGACTATGCACATCATCCCACCGAGATTGAGGTATTTCTTAAGTCCATGAAGTCATTGTATCCGGGAAAGAAATTGACAGTAGTATTTCAACCTCATCTTTATTCTCGTACAAGAGACTTTGCGGAAGGTTTTTCCAGGAGCCTGAGCCTGGCGGACGAGTTGTTTTTACTCGATATATATCCGGCACGTGAACTTCCGATTCCTGGGGTGGATGCCGAGATGCTGTTAAAAGATATTTCAAGCCCGGTGAAGGTTCATTGCACCAGGACAGAAATCGTGGGGAAGTTGAAGGAAGCCGAACTGGAGGTGGTTGTTACTGTAGGCGCCGGCGACATTGATGCTATGGTTGATCCTATCAGGGAAATGTTAAAAGATAAGTATGAAGTTTAAGATAAATATCAGACGCGAAGCTAAAGTTCTCTCTGCGCTAATCGTAGTTGCTGGGATTATTGCTTTTACAGAACGGAGGCAAAGCACGGCGGCCATAAAAGATATAACAGTAAAAATGGTCAACATCGATGAGAATCATTTTCTGGAGGAAAGTGATATCGTTGATTTGATGCAACTCGATAAGGAAAACCTCAAGGGAGCGAGCTTAGATCATGTCAATCTGAAAGCCGTAGAGGAAAAAATAAGGCGTGAATCATTTATAAAGGATGCACAGCTATATAGTGACTTGAAGGGCAACCTGGTGGTTCGTGCCGAGCTTCGAAGGCCCGTTGCGCGGATAATCAGGAAAGACGGGCCCGATGCATACATTGCCGAGGATGGGGAAGTGATGCACGTATCTGAAAAATACACATCGAGAGTGATGCTCATCAGTGGTGATTACGCAGAGAATCTCGTAAAGCTCAAAAACCTTGAAGATTCCCGGGATGGAAACAAATTGTCGGAACTCCTGAAAACGATTCGTGAGGATGAATTTTGGAGTGCCCAGATAGCGCAGTTGGATATTGACAAGAAAATGCGGGTTACTATTTTTCCACAGGTTGGAGATGAGCGAATTGAATTTGGAACTCCGGTGCACATACAGGACAAGTTCAGAAAATTGATGATCTTTTATAAAGAGATTCTGCCACGAGTAGGTTGGAGTAAGTATGACCGGATAAACCTCGAATACGATGGACAAATTGTTGCCGAATAGGATTAGAACAGATTAAAGAAAAAGACAGACAAAAAATACAATCACTATATAGAACAACCACGAAAAGATCTAATACCATGGAACAGGAAAAAATAGTTGTCGGACTTGACATAGGCACCACCAAAATATGTGCTATTGTCGGACGCAAGAATGAATTTGGAAAGTTGGAGGTACTCGGCATGGGAAAAGCGGAGTCTGAGGGCGTCGTTAAAGGGATTGTTTTCAATATTGACAAAACTGTTTTTGCCATTGAACGAGCTATAAAAGAGGCTGGCGATCAGGCCGGAATTGATATTGGCGTAGTCAATGTTGGAATCGCCGGTCAACATATCCGAAGCTTCATTCAACATGGGGGAATTACGCGTTCAGCGAAGGAAGAAGAAATTACGGTAGAGGATGTCGAGCGTTTGACACAGGACATGTACCGGATGGTGGTTCCTCCCGGGAGTCAGATCATACATGTTATGCCGCAGGACTACATGGTCGACTACGAAGATGGTATCAAGGAGCCGGTAGGGATGTCGGGTGTCCGGCTGGAAGCCGACTTTCACATCATTACGGCGCAAACCAATGCTATTAACAATATTAATAAATGTATCCGTCGTGGTGGCCTCGAAATTGACGATTTGATTCTGGAACCGTTAGCATCGAGTCTCGCGGTGCTCAGTGATGAGGAGAAGGAAGCTGGTGTGTGTTTGATTGATATCGGCGGTGGTACTACAGACATCGCGATTTTTTATGATAATATCATTCGGCATACTGCCGTGATTCCGTTTGGAGGTAACATCGTTACCAACGATATCAAGCAGGGGCTGATGGTCTTGCCCCAACAGGCGGAACAGTTGAAGACACGCTTTGGCAAGGCGATCGCCGAAGAGGCTAGTCCAAATGAAATTGTTTCAATCCCTGGGATTCGAAACCGTGCGGCAAAGGAAATATCGGTGAAGAATCTGTCCAATATCATACAAGCCCGGATGGAGGAAGTGATCGAGATGGCTCATTCTGAAATTATCGGGTCAGGTTTCGAGAACAGGCTGGCAGGTGGTATCGTGATCACCGGGGGAGGCTCACAGTTGAGTAACCTGAAACAATTGGTTGAATATATGACGGGTATGGACACCCGAATTGGTTACCCCAATGAACATCTTGGTAAAAGTAAAATTGAATCCGTGAAGAGTCCAATGTATGCCACTGCGGTTGGGTTGGTACTTTCGGGTTTTCGTTCTCTTGATGAAAGAGAAGATCGCTACAAGGAGGCACGAGAAGTGGTAAGAACTGCTAAAGGAAAACGGCCCACAGTTACGTCCAGAAATTTCTTCAATGAGATCTTGAATAAAACTAAGAGCTTGTTGATTGATGACCTGGATGGGAAAAATGACTATTGATTAAATCCAAAAAATGACAACCACTTAAAATTTAAATTATGTTTGAAACAGGATCATACAAATTTGAGATCCCCAAAGTCAGTAATCCGCGTTCGATCATCAAAGTGATTGGCGTTGGTGGGGGTGGTAGCAATGCGGTGAACCACATGTATAAACAGGGCATCAAAGATGTCGAGTTCATTGTTTGCAACACAGACAATCAGGCCTTGATGAGTAGTCCGGTTCCGAATAAGCTTCAGATCGGCGCGAATCTTACCGAGGGACTGGGGTGCGGTGCAAATCCTGAAGTAGGGAAGAATGCGGCCCTGGAAAGCAAGGAGCTCATCCGTGAAATGCTTCTTGATACAAAAATGGTGTTTGTGACGGCGGGTATGGGTGGCGGAACCGGAACGGGTGCCGCGCCAGTCATCGCCAAGATAGCCAGGGATATGGATATCCTTACCGTCGGCATTGTTACGGCGCCTTTCTCTTTCGAGGGAAAAAAGAAAATGGGACAAGCCGACCTGGGCCTGGAAGCCCTCCGTCAAAACTGCGATACGGTACTGGTAATTCTCAATGATAAGCTTCGCGAGATCTTTGGCAACCTATCCATTGGCCAGGCGTTTGCCCAAGCAGACAATATCCTCACGACGGCAGCGAAAGGGATTGCTGAAATCATTACCCTGGCAGGCTATGTTAATGTTGACTTTCAGGATGTACGTACCGTTATGCTTAATGCCGGGGCTGCGGTAATGGGATCGGCAGAAACACGCGGTGAGAATAGAGCGCTAAAGGCCGCAGAGGGTGCGCTGGCTTCTCCGTTGCTCGATAACCGGGATATTATGGGTGCAAAACGCATACTCCTTTCTATTATTTCCGGCGTTGATGCAGAGCTTCAAATGGATGAGCTTACAGAGATTACCGAATATATCCAGGGACAAGCTGGCGAAGAAGCCGAAATGATTTTTGGTCATGGCGTTGACCCTGACCTAAGCGATCGTATCAGGGTCACCGTTATCGCCACAGGTTTTCAAAATGAGGCCACGGTAATGGGTCCGAAAAAGGATGACAAAAAAGTTCATGACCTCGATCGTTCTCAGGGCTGGTTGTTCAAAACCGATAATTCGGTAAATGAAGCCAATGATTGGGAAGTGAAGAAACAGGTCCCTGAAAAGGATGCTGAGTCAGGCACCTCCGGGCAGCCACGTCCGGAACGCGAAGTTATGTTCACAGGCCCCTTCAAGCGCGTTGACCCACCTACTCCGGAGGAGGACGAAGAGGGAGAGGAAAGCTTGTTCAAGGACGACGACTTTGACCATACCTCAGAACGATATGGAGATCAGGTTATTAACGAAGAAGGTATGATGGAACTCCGAACTACAAAACAGCGCCTGCAGCAACAGGCCAAAGAACGGCAGGAAAAAATAAAACAGACGCGGAAGCCTGAAATGACGAAGGAGGAATTTAACGAAAAGTGGTCATTGCCGGCTTATCTCCGCCGTGGGGTGAAGATGCAGGATGTTCCCCATTCATCAGAACCTTTTATTTCAAAATACAATTTGAATGATGACAATAACTTGCTTGGCAATAATAAGTTCTTGCACGACAACGTAGACTAGTTTTTTAAAGATTACAAAAATGATTTGTTTCAGATAATGAAGGTTATGGCATTTCCGGCACGACAGGTAATTTACTCCATTCGTAGTGGTTGTTGGTTGTAAATATTTTTGGCCGGTGCCGGAATGTCAATTTTTTGAGCTGAGGTTGCGCTGATTTTTTATTTGCGGTTTAAGGTTTGCAAATAGCGCATGTGTAGTGTGAATGCCGGACGTTAACCACGTTCGGCATTTGTTTTTTGGGTCCCTGGGGCAGTTTTGATACGCCGGCAGACTTTGGCCTCAAAGTTGTATTCCACTGACTGGATCAATGCTTTTTCATTATGAAACACTATCTATCACTTATCGCGTTACTGGTCATCGTTGCCGGGTGTGACGTTTATGTCGTAGAGCCACGCTATGATCCACGCAATGCAGTTATCGGCCTGTATGATGTGGAAGAGTATAGCGAAACCTACAGTGAGTACGTTTACTATACCATCGAGATCACTAAGTCTTCGTATTCTGATAAAGTGTACATCGGCAACTTCTACGACTCAAATATTCGTGCCGAGGCTTTTATCGACCATAATAAAATTATTATTCCTTATCAGCTTGTTAATGGATACGAAATCGAAGGTGTCGGTACCCTTTCCGCAAACTTCGTGAGTTTCCGATATAGCGTGAAAGATACGTACTCCGATTCATACACGGATTTTTGCGAAGCGGACGCGTTTCGATACTGAATGAATTTTACATAAGAGATCTCCCGACGGCGAAATGGTAAGAAGGATGAGAAATCATCCTTCTTTTGGTTTTCAGATCTTTGTTTATTGCTCTGTAAATGCGTTCTTTTCCGTCAAATTGGATATGAAGCCTTTCCTTTACGAACTTGCAAAAACTCTCTACGAAAAACACTCCAAGCTGGATGACCTCACGGTCGTATTTCCGAATCGCAGGGCCATACTTTATTTCCGTAAGCACCTCAGTACGCTACTAAACAAGCCGGCGTTTTCTCCCAGGCTCGTTGCCATTGAAGACTTCATGGCACAATTCGCCAACACGAAAATCCCGGACAAACTTGAACTTGTTCATGAACTATATCAATCCTACCATGAAATTATCCGGCGGTCGACGCCCGACCAAACCGAGCCCTTTGACAAATTCTATTTCTGGGGTGATATGCTATTGCGTGATTTCGATGAGGTCGACAAATATATGCTACCTGCCGAACAACTCTTCAAGGATCTCAGTCGCCAAAAAGAACTTGACTCCTCGTTTGACTATCTGAATGATGAGCAGCGAGAATTTCTCATCAGTTTCTGGAGTAGCTTTGAGGAAGGATTAACGGAGAACAAACGGAAATTTCTGACGGTATGGAATCGTCTGCACGAACTCTACCGAACATTTCGCGACCGCCTGGCGGAAAAAGGACTCGCGTATGAAGGGATGATGCATCGTATAGTTGCAGAACGTATACATGAAACAGCTGGCACTATCCATGGAAAATTACCCATCTGCTTCGCTGGATTTAACGCGTTGACGCGAGCGGAAGAAAAGATCGTCAGCTATTTTGTTGAGCAGGGGATTGCTGAGGTCTATTGGGATTTGGATGCATATTATGTCAACGACAATACACAGGAAGCGGGAAGGTTTTTTAGAGAATATCAGCAACATCCGGTCCTGGCCGGAACCTTCGCTGACCAAATACCATCACATTTTCTTAGCGGTATTTCGGTAGACCAGCCTAAGCAGAACTCAGGGTACGACGATGGCAAGCGTATTCGCCTTTTCGGCGCGGCGGAACCAATCGGGCAGGCGAAACTCCTGGCACAAATACTTCGAGAAGAATTGGAAAAGGGAATTGATCCCGAGGATACGCTCATTGTTTTGCCCGATGAAAAACTCTTGTTACCGGTCCTCCATGGAATTTCAGGCTATATTGATAAGCTGAATATTACCATGGGCTTTCCGTTTACCAGTACTCCTTTGTTCAACATGGTAGAGCTATTGATTGAAATGCAGATTGCCTGCAAGGAAGATCACTTCAGCCATCGCCAGGTCCTGACGTTGCTGGGCCATCCCTATGTAGTGGCTGCTGATGCTGCCGTCGCAAACAACAAACGCAAGGAGATACTGAATAACAACTGGGTTCACATTCCATCGGCCTACCTGGGCTCCGGTACCCTTTTACACCGAATTCTTTTCATAAGGGCACAACATATCCTACCCTACCTCCGCGATGTGCTTACCTGCATTGGGTCTCTTGAGCTGTTAAGTGACTTTGATAAAGAATACACCTTTCATTTTCTCAGGCTCTTAAATCGAATGGAGGAAGTCATGGGTGAAGCTACACTTTCAACATCACATTCCAACGACTCATCTGAATCGTCTGAGAACAACAGACCGTCGCTTCGGGAACGTCAGGCTTCCCTGAGATCGTTCTTGCGGCTGTTTCGGCAGTTAATCCAGGCTTATAAAATTCCTTTTACCGGTGAGCCGCTGCGTGGCCTCCAGGTCATGGGCGTATTGGAGACACGAGGCCTGGATTATAAGAATGTCTTTGTCTTGTCAATGAACGAGGGTGCGTTTCCGGCGGCGGGTAATCAGAGCTCATATATTCCATTTAATATTCGACGAGCCTACGGACTGCCAACTTCCGACCATCAGGATGCCATGTATGCCTATCTGTTCTACCGGATGCTTCAACGCTCCCGGAATGTTTTTTTGTTTTACAATTCTGAAACCGATGTTTTGGGTCAGGGGGAGATGAGCAGATATCTGCAGCAACTTGTGTTTGAGAGCGGAATTCCGTTGGAGCGAAACGTTATGCACAATCCAATTCAACCTGCACCCATTAATCCGATTGTTGTGACGAAAGATGAAGGCATCATGGAAAAGATTAACAAACTGAGTGAGGGGAATATCCTATTCAGGGGCATCTCGCCATCAGCGCTTAATACTTACCTTGAATGCCGTCTTCGGTTTTACTTTCGTCATATCGCCCGGATAAAGGAACCCAACGAGGTGGAGGAGGATTTGGACGCCAGAGTTTTGGGTAATTTCGTCCATCTGGTCATGGAAAAATTTTATAAGCGACTCCTGGAGCAAAAAAATGATAAGCGAATTGAAAAAAGAGATCTTGAAGATGTCGGACCACTAATTAATGATTTGATTGATGAAGTATTCGTTGATGCTTATCGACTGGAGCGCGGCAAAAAAGTACACTATGAAGGACAACGTCTTGTCGTTCGTGAAATCGTCGACCGGTTTGCCCATCGAATTGTGGAGGCCGACAGGGATTACGCTCCATTTACCATCGAATCCCTCGAACAGGAAGGCCTTTTATTCGCTGTGAAACTTAGTGAGCATGCAGATCCTGTAATCCTCGGTGGCAAGATTGACCGGGTTGACCGTAAAGAGAATGTCGTGCGAGTGATCGACTATAAAACCGGAAAGGACCAACTTGACTTTGAAAGTGTTGCCTCGTTGTTTTCCCGTGAACCTAAGCGGAATAAGGCAGCGTTTCAGACCGTACTTTATGCACTTCTTTACAAATCGAACACCCGGTCAAAAGAACTGAAAATAGTTCCCGGGCTGATCAACAGGATGAACCTGTTCGACAAGGATTTTCACTTTGGGCTTAAGATCGGGAAGAAATATGTTTCCGATGTTGAACCCTTACTGCCTGAATTTGAAGTACACCTTAAAATTTTATTATCAGAGCTTTACAACCCAGAGGTACCCTTTGATCAGACTGATGTTGTTGAAGCATGTCGCTTTTGTCCCTATCAAGGTATTTGTTACCGGTAATTGGTCTAATATCAGGCTTTGTCTTCGATGAGTTTTTGAATGGCCATGTATTCATCGCGAAGCCTGGCTGCCTCCATAAATTCTAATTCCTTTGCAGCTTTTTCCATAGCTTTGCGGGTCCGGTCCGACATTTTAATGAGCTCATCCTTGGTGAGATAAGCGACGACGGGGTCAGCAGCCAGCGTCGATTCTTCGTCCTCTACGTAATATTTTCGGGCATGCCGCTTCGAATCGGCGACCTTGGTTTGTCCTAGAATAGATTCCTTTGACTTAATGACAGTTCTAGGCGAAATCCCATTGGCCAAATTGTACTCAAGTTGAATTGTTCGCCGCCGATTTGTTTCGTCGATAGCTTGTTCCATGGATTCCGTTATCTTATCGGCGTACATGATAACACGACCATTAACATTGCGTGCAGCGCGTCCGATAGTCTGGACGAGCGATCGCTGGTTTCGCAGGAACCCTTCCTTGTCGGCATCGAGAATTGCCACGAGAGAAACTTCGGGTAAATCCAAACCTTCCCGCAGCAGGTTTACACCGACCAGCACATCAAATACACCTAGACGCAATTCACGAAGTATTTCGACACGATCGAGGGTGGCAACCTCAGAGTGGATATAACGGCATTTGATGCCAACCCTTTCCATGTATTTGGTGAGTTCTTCTGCCATTCGTTTTGTCAATGTGGTAACCAGAACCCGTTCATTCTTTTTAACGCGTTCATTAATTTCGTCGAGGAGATCATCAATTTGATTTTTGCTGGGGCGCACATCGATTTCAGGATCCAATAGTCCGGTTGGTCGGATAATTTGTTCTACGACAACGCCCTCAGATTTTCGCAGTTCATATTCCGAAGGCGTGGCGCTGACATAGATAACCTGATTCATCAGCGTTTCAAATTCATTGAATGTGAGTGGACGATTGTCCAGTGCCGACGGCAGCCTGAATCCGTAGTCGACGAGATTTACTTTTCGTGATCTGTCGCCGCCCCACATGGCGCGAACCTGCGGCACAGTGACATGGCTTTCGTCTATCACCAAAAGAAAGTCGTCCGGGAAGTAGTCGATAAGACAGAAGGGGCGGGCACCAGGTTGTCGTCGGTCAAAATATCGTGAGTAGTTTTCGATACCAGAGCAGTAACCTAGTTCCCGCATCATCTCAATGTCAAATTCGGTTCGTTCTTTCAATCGTTTAGCCTCAAGATGTCGGCGTTCTGACTCAAACATGTTAACCTGGGCGACCATATCATCCTGTATCTCGCGAATTGCCTGGTGAAGCATTTCTTTGCCGGTGACAAAAAGATTCGCTGGAAATATTGTGACGATAGTCTCATCGGATATTTTTTTTCCACTTTGAGGATCAATACGTTGGATCGATTCGATTTCATCGCCCCAAAAATATACTCTTATCGCATAGTCAGCGTAAGCAAGAAAGACGTCGACGGTGTCACCCTTTACCCGGAAAGTTCCGCGCTTGAATTCAGCTTCGGTTCTGTTATAAAGAATGTCCACGAGCGCAAACAATAGTTTATTCCTGACAATAGTTTCCCCGGTTTTTAGTTTAATGACATTCTTACTAAACTCTTCGGGGTTTCCTATTCCATAAATGCAAGAGACCGACGCCACGACAATGATATCTCTCCTTCCCGTAAGCAGTGAGGAAGATGCACTTAACCGAAGCTTTTCGATTTCTTCATTGATAGACAGGTCTTTTTCTATGTAGAGGCCTGATGATGGAATAAAAGCTTCAGGTTGATAATAATCGTAGTACGAGATGAAATATTCCACAGCATTCTCCGGAAAAAACTGCTTAAACTCGCCGTATAATTGGGCCGCTAACGTCTTGTTATGACTGAGTACAAGTGTAGGCTTGTTGGTCTGCGCAATAACGTTGGCAATGGTAAAGGTTTTTCCGGATCCTGTTACCCCAAGAAGGGTTTGATGGGGGTCACCACCGGTGATGCCTTTGGCGAGTAGGTCGATCGCCTTTGGTTGGTCGCCGGTAGGCGCGTATTCACTGGAGAGCTTGAAATCCATACGGTAAGTTAATTGATGGCCACCGCACTTTCCTTGTTAAATAAAAAAATGAGATAGCCGCGTGAAATGATTCGTGCGCGTTATCGGGATTTTAATTATTCCAGATCGCCCATGATTTTTCGGCTTGCATGTGGAGCATTTCCAATCCGTTTTTGATGTGAGCATTTTTCATTTCAGCTTTCTGAAGAAACATAGTACGAGCTGGGTTATAGATCAGGTCATATACAAAATGCTTGTCCGTGATGGAATCAAAGCTGATGGGTGGCATAGCTTCGGTATTCGGGCTCATTCCCAGCGGAGTAGTGTTAATAAGGAGTCGGGATTCTCGGATGATGGTAGGGTCCTTTTCGAGTGCCTTGTACGTAAGTACGCCTTTGCGCGCTTTTCTTGATACCAATTTGAATTCAATATTTAATCTTTTTAGCGCCTCCTGCACTGCTTTAGAGGAGCCACCCGTTCCCAGGATGAGGGCCTTCATTCCGCTATTAGCCGGCAGCCATTTTTCAACCGAATCATGAAAGGCATCGGAGTCCGTGTTGAACCCCTTTAGCTTACCGTCATGAATCTTGATTACATTAACAGCACCAATCGCTTTGGCGACACTGTCAACTTCATCCAGGTATTTCATTACCTGTTCCTTGTAGGGTATGGTAACATTGAGTCCGGCAAGGTCTTTTGTATCTTTTAAAAGCGCCTCAATTTCTTTTATTGAATCAAGCGCGAATAGTTCGTAGTGATAGTCCCGCAATCCTTCGCGAAAGAACTTCTCATCAAAATATGCTTTTGAGAATGAATGACTGACCGTTCCTCCGATCAGCCCGAAAATTTTTTCCATGTTCAGATTTTTGTTTTAAGCCTTACAGCAATCTTTTCAATTAACACCACAATGAAGACGCCGAGCGCCATCATCAAAATAGCCTGAAAAACCTGAGGATCTTTGCCGGTAGTCGCGAGATAGTCCCACGGAAGTATACTTTTGTCGAAAGCGGGCACCTGTTCGCCTTTGCTGTTTGTTACAAATTCCAGGACTTCTCTCCATGGCCACACTTTATTAAGGGACCCGATCATAAAACCTGCCAGCAAAGCTACGGTCGCGCTATGATATTTATCTAATACCCAACTTAATAATTTAGCAAAACTTACTAGTCCTACGGCGCAGCCCAGCATGAAGACCAGAATAACAGGTATGTTGAAATTGAGTAATGCCGTAACCATGTACTGGTATTTTCCGATGAGGAGCAGGATGAATGCCCCGGAGATTCCGGGTAGAATCATGGCACAGATGGCCAGAGATCCGGCAAAGAAGACAAACCAAACAGCCTCCGGCGATTGTGTGGGCGATAAGACGGTTACGGCGTAGGCAATCCCGGCGCCGGCAAAAAACATAACAACGACCGACAGGTTCCATTTTTTGATTTCGCGAAGGACCAGGGGGGCTGAGATCAGAATTAGCCCGAAGAAGAAGGACCAAATGAGAATCGGGTGATGTTCCAAAAGGTATGTGACCAGTTTCGCAAGAGAAATCAGGCTGGTAGCAATCCCGGCAAAGACACATGCCAGGAAATTACCATTAATTTTTCGCCATAATTCAACAAAATTGCCTGCTCGCAAGAGCTTAAGTGCCTCTAAATTGACGGAATTTATACTATGGAGTAGCTCGTCGTAGATACCGGTAATAAAAGCTACCGTTCCACCCGAGACTCCAGGTACAACATCAGCGGCTCCCATGCCGATACCTTTGAGGTAAAGGAGAATATAGTCTTTGGGTTTCCTCAAATCATA
>Ga0299906_10001714_pt1 | contig 18591 bp, 19 predicted proteins | sample RVTome_14_FD_200259 | JGI IMG/M metagenome (GOLD analysis project Ga0299906, IMG submission 200259) | Soil microbial communities from uranium-contaminated site in the Upper Colorado River Basin, Wyoming, United States - RVT145D125 (version 2) ...
CGAAGCTCGGCTCGCTCCTCATCGGTCACCATCAACGGCGTCCTCGTGCTCATGGTTCGTCTCCAGAGTATCATGGAGACGATTCGGCACACACCCGGCATCGGTTGCGCTTTTTTTCAAGTCAGGACACTAGACGACTTTGGGCAACTACGAGAGTCAGGTAAAAGAAGGCCTACGATGATTGATCCGCCAAGCGACGGCCGAGCCACGGTGTATCGCGACATACTGGCACTTCGCGATGCCTAGCACGCAGCTAGGGAACTTTTCCGCGGCGGTCGCGTAGAACAGGGGAAAGTAGAGATATTTAGGGTAAGTCACCGATTATGGACGGCCGCTGGGGTTGTCGGACGTGTCGATCGGGTCCCGATGAGTCCACGAGGGCGGGGGCACTTCCCGGGGGCGGGGCCGGAGGTGGCGCATCGTATCGCGGCGGCCGACCTGCCGCGCCGGGCAGGGCCAGGGCCACGAGGAAGCACAGCAGGCCGAACATGTGGCCGTTCAGGTGCAGGGCGTCGAACTGCACCACGATCATCCACAGGATGAGCGCGGGGAAGACCGCCTCATCGAGGGGATACCGCAGGGGCAGACGCCAGGCGGCGATGAGGGCCTGCACCATGAACGCGATGAACAGCCCGGCGCCGATCACGCCCGTGCAGGCCAGCAGGTGCAGGTAGGTCGAGTGGGCGTGGTCGCGTTGAATGTACTCCTTGGCGAGGGCGGGATCGCGCGCGGCGGCCCGCTGGTACGCGGGCTGCTCGATCATCAGGGCGCGGAACGAGCCCGCCCCGTGGCCCGTGACGGGCCGCGCGCGGAACGCATCCCACGCCCACGTCCACAGGCCGATGCGCAATCCGACCGATGTGCCGAACTCCTCGCGCTCGATGGCCCCGCGATATTCATCGGCGGCGGACTGGAGGCGTTGCGCGATCATGCCGCGCGCGATGGAGCCGCCGACGGATGCCGCCAGCACCCCCGCGCCGGCCAGGACCAGCGCGAACCGGCGGCGCCCGGGGCGCCGGGCGATGATGATGACCAGCTCCAGCGGCACGGCGATGAGGGTGGCCAGCCATGGTCCGCGGCTGCCCGTGAGTAGCAGTCCGGCGAACGCGGCAAGCGCCGGAATGAGCGCCAGCCATCGCCATCGCGACCGCTCGTGCACGATCCACGCCAGGTGCCAGCACAGTGCCGCGCCGCAGAACGCGCCCGTCTGGATCGGGTGCAGCCAGCCCCCGGTGCGGCCGTCGGCGCCGTGCGCGCCGGCCTCCAGCAGGCCGAGTGCGTGCGCGAACTGGACGAGGTTCTGGATGAATACTCCGCCCAGAAGCGCGGCAACGAGCAGGCGGCGCTCGGCCAGCAGCGGCCAGAGGAGCAGGGGCACGAGCAGGTGCCGGGCGGCGCCCAGCTCATCCAGACCCTGCCCGGGATCGCCCGACCAGGCGAGCGTCAGCGCACACCATGCCAGCCACGCCAGGGCCGTCCACATGATCGGCGAGCGCACCACCGGCCACAGCGTCGATGAGAACTTCGGCCACGCCAGGAACGCGACGATGACCATGACGGCCATGCCGATGCCGCTGAGGGCCGTGGACACGGGCAGCAGGAACAGAAACACGGCACATGCCGCGAGGTAAACGCGATCGACGGGTGGTTCCGAATGCGGGGTCGCCGTTGCGGGGGCGTCGGGCACGGGCATGGCTCGATTCTACTGCTCGGCGGCGGGGATCGATGCCGGCGACCGGCTCCGCAGGACGGGACCAAGCCAGTGCCGCTCGATCCATGGCTCCAGATCCGCGGGGGGCGCACTGCGGCGCCGCTCCTTCCAGACCGACGGCAAATCGACCAGGGCGCCGCACTTGCCGCGCAGGAACGCGATGGGGTGCCCGTCGAGGAGACTGCGCCCGGCGTGGAGGACGTCGAACGCCAGGTGGTGCAGAAGGGCGAGCGGCATCAACCGCCCGGGCATGTGTCTCCAGAACACGCGCTCGAGGTTGCCGCTGATGCGCAGCATTCGTTCGGCGGGCCGGCGGGCATAGCTGACAGAGACGCGGTGGTGCACGACCGAAGCCGGCTCATAGCGGCATCGCCAGCCCCGCGCCCGCAGGCGCAGGGCGAGTTCGACATCCTCGTAGTAGCAGACGAAGTCGTCGCGAAAGAGGGCGTTGACATCGCACAATGCCGCGCGTCGATAGATCGCGGCGCAGCCGGTGGGACCGAGGACCTCCGCGGGACTGTCGTACGGCGGGCCGAAGGTCCGGCCGAGGCCCCGCCGGCGCCCCCAGCCGGCGATGGTGTAGGCCAGGCCGGCGGATTCGATCAGCGCGGGCCGGCCGACGTGCATGATGCGCGGGGCGACCGAACCGAGTCCTGCATCGGCCCGCAGGGCGGCGAGCGCCGGCACGAGCCAATCCGGATCGACGACGGCGTCGCTGTTGACCAGGGCGATGTAGGCGGCATCGGCCGGCGCCGCGCGCAGGCCGGTGTTGGCGGCGACGGCGAAGCCGCCGTTGACGTCGCGCCGCACGTGCCGAAACTCCGGAAAATGCGTCTGAAGGCGGTCCGGCGTGTCATCGCCGGAGCAGTCGTCCACGACGATGACGTCCGCCGGCGTGATGACGCACGACTGCCTGAGCGACTGAAGGCATTCCAGCGCCACATCCGCGGCGCGATGGACCGGAACGATCACCGCGGTCTCGTGGGCGGGGGTGGTGACGTCGGGCGCGCTGGACATGGAGATGCGGTCGCGGGCCGCCGCATGCGGGGCGCCGGGGTGCCGGGGTACCGGGGCGCCGACGGCGGGAGATCTGGATGCGGCGTGCGGCGCAGCGTATACTCGCCGGCTCACGATGTCGAACGATCGCGTGTGCGTCAGCGCCTGAAGCAGGCCTCGTTCGAGGGCATCGCCACGCGATGTGACGGATCGGTCCGAATGTCCACGCCGCCACAGACCGCCGCCGAGGGGACGTCAGCGGCGCCGTCCGGCACGGCGCGGCAGCGATTGGACCTCGTGGCGGCGCTGCTGGCCAAGGAATTCAAGGTCCGCTACAAGAACACGGCGCTGGGGTACGTGTGGTCGGTGCTGCACCCGCTGGCCTTCGCGCTCGTGTACTTCTTCGCCTTCAAGGTGGTGATGCGCTTCGAGACGGAGGTGAACTACGCCCTGTTTCTCATCACCGCCCTGTTTCCCTGGCAGTGGTTCGCCAACTCGGTCAACGCGTCGTGCGCGACGTTCACCGGCAGCGCCTCGCTGATCACGCGCGTGCGCTTCCCCCGCCATCTGCTGGTGCTGGCGGCGGTGCTGAACGACCTGGCGCACTTCGCGCTGTCGATACCCGTGATCATCGCGTTCATGCTGTGGTTCGGCGTGGCCCCGTCCTGGCAGTGGCTCTGGGCCCTGCCGCTGCTGTGCGCGGGGCAGTTCACGCTCGTGTACGGCCTGTCGCTCCTGGCGGCGACGCTGAACCTGTTCTTCCGCGATCTCCAGCGGCTGACCATCCTGCTCACCACCGCGCTGTTCTTCATCTCGCCCGTCATCTACGGCCTGGACCTGATGCTCGATCAGGCCCCGGCCCGCTGGCAGTGGGTCTTTTTCGTCAATCCGCTCGTGCCCCTGATGGCGGCGTGGCGTGATCTCTTTCTGCACGGCGCGCCGCAGCCGCTGCACGTGCTGCTTGCCGCCGGCCAGGGCGCGGCGGCGCTGTTGGTGGCCGTGCCCGTCTATCGACGACTGCAATGGAGGTTCGCCGAGCTTGTCTAGCGCGGATCCGATCATCCGGTTTCGCGAGGTCTGCAAGGACTACCCGCGGCAGAGCGTGGCGGCCCACGGGCTCAAGAACCTCGTTCTGCGGCCGGCCGCGGCGCTGCGGTCCCTGCGCCGGCGCGAGGTGTTCCGCGCCCTCGACGGCGTCACCTTCGACATCATGGGCGGCGAATGCGTCGGCCTCATCGGCCGCAACGGCTCGGGCAAGAGCACGACGCTCGGCCTCATCGCCGGCGTGCTGCGACCGTCGGCCGGCGAGATGCGGGTGCGCGGCAGGATCAGCCCGCTGCTCCAGGTCGGCGCTGGTTTTCATCCCGAGCTCACGGGGCGCGAGAACGTGTTCCTCAACGGAATCCTGCTCGGTCAGACCCGGGCGCAGGTGCGGGCGCGCTACGACGAGATCGTGGCCTTTTCGGAGCTGGGCGACTTCGTGGAGCAGCCGCTGCGGACATTCTCCACGGGCATGCAGGCGCGGCTGGGATTCTCCGTGGCGGCCCACATTCACCCCGAGGTGCTTCTGGTGGACGAGGTCCTGGCGGTGGGCGATGCCGCGTTCAAGGACAAGTGCCTCGACCGCATCAAGGCCCTGCGCGATCTCGAAAACGTGACCACGGTGATCGTGAGCCACAGCATCAAGGCGGTGGTCGATCTGTGCAACCGGGCCCTTCTGCTCGACCACGGCCGGCTCCTCGCCGATGGCGCGCCGGACGATGTGGCCGAGCGCTATTTCGAGGTGCTGGGCCGGCGTCCCTCGGCGGCGACGGCGTGATCGTGCCGCGCCACGCCTTGTGATCGGCCGTCACGCGGGGCTACAATCGCCCCCGGCGCTTCGAGCCGGGGATTGACCGCATGGACCCGCTCGTGACCATCATCGTGCGCACGCAAGAGCACCGCGGGGACTACCTGGAGCGGTCCCTGGCGTCCATCGACGCCCAGACGCACACCCCGATCGAGGTCGTCGTCGTCGAGGACGGCTCGGATGTCCACGCGGAGCGCGTCGCCGCGCTCGCCGCCCGGCCGGGCCGAAGCGCGCGCCACATTCCCCGGGTTCCCGCGGTCGGCCGCGCCCGTGCCGCCAACACCGGGCTGGATCAGGCCGCGGGTGAGTACGTGGGCTTCCTCGACGATGACGACGAGTTGTATCCCGATCACTGCGCGACGCTGGTCAAGCTGCTGCGCGATTCGCCGGCGGCCGCGGGCGCGTATGCGGCGGCGGACGAAGTGCAGCGCATCGTGCACGGGACGGCGCCGCTGCGTTTTACCGACGTCGAATCGAGCATCTTCTATCGCCCGTCCCGCACCAGCTTCGACCTGCTGGATGTGAACTTGTTTCCCATCCAGGCGGTGCTGTTTCGCCGCGCCCTGCTCGACGGCGGTCCGCGCATGCACCCGGAGCTCGATGCCCTGGAGGACTGGCTGTTCTGGCAGCAGTTGTTCGTGGGCCGGGCGCTCATCTCGACGCCGGCGGTGACCAGCCGTCACGCCGTGCCCTTTGAGAAGCGCGAGGAATCGCGGCGAAAGCGGGCGCACCGCGAGGCCGAGGCGCCGTTCGCCCGCGCGCGAGCCGAGGCGAGATTCTCGTTCGGGCTCGAGGACGCCATGCGCCTCGCCCGGATCGTCAGCATCACGCCCACCTGGGCCGAGGCGGATGTCGAGGCCGGCCAGACCTCGGCGGACCGCGGGCGGCTGGAGGCGTACCTGAAGCGCAAGGGCCGGCGCTTGCAACAGGGCCGGGCGGCCACGTTGTCCGATCGCATGCTCGCCGCGGGATATCGCGCGGTGCAGCGGTCGCCGGGCCTCAAGCGCATTGTGCGGCGGCTGGTGCGCTCTCCGCTGCGTCACTTGTGGCCGGCCAACGGGGCCGTCACACCGCCCCCGCCGCCCGCATCGCCCGGCGGCGAGACTGGTTCGCAAGCCGGCCGGTCCATCCCCGACGCCGAGTCGGCGGTGCAGCGGGCCATTCACCGGTCGCCCGAGGAGACGGCAGATAGGCGGCCGCGCGGCGGCCGCGTCGTGTTCACCAGCGCCAACCTCGCCTATCTGCCCAAGGCGCGCATCCTCGCCGAGTCGGTGAAGCGGCACCACGACGATGTGGATGTGCACCTGCTGCTCAACGACGAGCTGCCGCCGTGGCTGGCCGAAGCGCACGGCCGCGGCGAAGAGTCGTTCGACCGGATCGTCCCCATCGGCGCCCTGCCCATCGCGGACAAGGCGTCGTGGATGTTCCGGCACAACGTCGTCGAACTCTGCACGGCGACCAAGCCGCTGTATCTCGAGCGCCTGCTCGAGGTCGAGGGCTCCGAAAAGGTCATGTATCTCGACCCGGACATCGTGGTCTTCCAGTCCCTGGACGAACTGTTCGCGCGGCTCGATGCCCACGCGGCGCTGCTCACGCCGCACTGCACCGAGCCGGGACGGACGGACGACGAGGTGCTGTACAACGAGATCTCCTGCCTGGCGCACGGCATCTACAACCTGGGGTTTCTCGCGGTGGCGAACCGCGATGAGGGCCGGGCGGTCGCATCGTTCTGGAAGGACCGGGTCTACCGGCATTGCTACGGCGATGTGCACCGCGGCCTGTTCACCGATCAGAAGTGGGCCGATCACCTTCCGGTGTTCTTCGACGGCGTGAAGATCGTCAAGGACGCCGGCTGCAACGTGGCGTCGTGGAACATCGCCCGCCGGCCGATCCGCCGCGCGGGCGAGACGTTGTGCTGCGGCGATGAGCCGGTCGTCTTCTTTCACTTCTCCGGCTTCGACAACGACATTCCCGAGCGGATGTTCGCCCTGTTCGACCGCGGCAACCCGGCCCTGACCGAGCTGCTGGCGTGGTACACCGCCGAGGTGGGCCGACACCGCCTGCCGCGCGGCGAGTCCCGGGAGTGGATCTTCAACCAGTTCAGCAACGGGCAACTGATCACACAGGGTCTGCGCAACTGTTACCGGATGAACGCGGACCTTCAGTCGAGCTACCCCGAGCCCTATGCCGCCTCGGGCGAGAGCTTCTTCGCATGGCTCCACGAGGAGGGCATCGAGGACGTCGAGCGGCGCTATTACCATCCGCTGTGGGTGCGGCGGCACTATTGACCACCGGTGCGAGGTCGATCGGTCGTGAGCGCGAAGCCGCAGAAGATCGTGTTCGTGGGCGGGGTGGGCCGGTCGGGCACGTCCAAGGTGTACGCCACGCTCATCGAGTCGCCGCGCATCGACGGCCCGCCGCAGTTCGAGTCGAAGTTCCTCATCGACGATGGCGGGCTGCTGGATCTGCACCGGAACTTCACATCGTGCTACTCGCCCGCGCGGTTCGCGGCGGCGGCGGAGCGGTTCCGGCTCATGATGACAATGGACCTGCGGCCGACGGGCCGGTTCGGGGCGTTCCCGCTCGACCAATTCATCGAGCCGGAGTACATCGCGTCGATCACCGGCCGGTTCCTGGCCTCGCTGCGGGCGGTGGAGGACGACGCCGAGGCGCGGGAGGCGAAGTTCCGCGAGGCGGCGCAATCGCTGGTGGGGGCGATCTTCGCGCTCTACCTGCACCCGGAGAGCTATCTCTGCGAGAAGACGCCGCACAATCTGCTGTGCTTCGACTTCCTGAACCATGTCTTCCCGACCGCGAAGCTGGTGCACGTGATCCGCGATCCGCGGGCGATCGCCAGCTCGCTTCAGCGGCAGAACTGGGCCCCGGACGGCTACGAGGATTGCTGCCGCTGGGTCCGAAGCGTGTTTTCCACCTACGACCTCAAGCTGCGGCAGGGAGCGATCGCGCTGGAGCGCGTGCTGGAGGTGCGGTTCGAGGACCTGGCGGCGGATGAGCCGGCGCAGCGGCGGAGGATTGCGGAGTTCCTGGGGCTGGCCGAGGACGACCTGGTGCCGTTCAGACTCGATGCCGCGCGCATGAGCGCCTGGAAGGGCGATGTGCCGTCCGAGCAGTTGGAATGGGCGGGGCGGTACCTGCGGCAGGACATGGAGCGATACGGGTACGAGTTGTAGTCCCTGACGGAGATCGGTCGCACTGATCGAACGGCGGTCTTCCCGCGAGAATTGGTCGTGGAGAACTCCGAATGACGCGAATCGAGCGCGGCAGCGCTGCGCGTGCGGGCCTCCGTGGGGGCGGTCACGGCATGGGGGCACAAAGAGCCGTCTGCAACCCTGTCGTTCCGCACAGGCCGGACTGACGGCATCGGGAACGTCGGTACCATGGCCGTCACGCGCGGCGGTCATTGCCGCGCCTGTCGAGGTCTCGCATCTGTGTCGAGCCAGACCGCCTCAACCCGGACCCGGCCAGCGTCGATTTCGCTGACGCTCGTCATGGCGACGCTGGGCCGCACCAAGCCGATCACAGATTTCCTGGAGTCGCTGGCGGCGCAGGATGCGGATGACGTCGACCTGATCGTCGTGGACCAGAACCACGATCGTCGCGTGCAGGGGGTGATCGAACCGTTCAAGGCGACGACTCGCATTCGAGTTGTGAAGTCCGCGCCGGGCCTGTCGCGGGCGCGCAATGTGGGGATATCGGCCTCGGACAGCGAGGTGATCGGGTTTCCCGACGATGACTGCCGGTATCCGCCGCGCCTGGTGGCGGCGGTCCGGGCGTGGTTCGCGAAGCATCCGGATGCGGACGGGCTCTCGTGCCGCGTCACGGACGAGCGCGGCAGGCGCTCGGCGGGCGGATACATGGCGGGGCGGGCCCAGTGGATCACGAAACGGACGGTGTGGCGGAGCGTCGTGTCGCCGGGGTTGTTTCTGCGGCGGAGGCTGGTGGAGGCGGTCGGCGGGTTCGATGAGAAGCTCGGCGTCGGGGCCGGCACGCCGTGGGGGTCCGGCGAGGAGACGGAGATCGTGCTCCGCGGACTTCAGCGCGGCTGGCAGGTGTTCTACGAGCCCGCCCTTGTCGTCCATCATCCGCGGCGTCTGCTGACGTTCAGCCGCGCGTGGGGCTACGGGCGGGGGATGGGCTTCGTGCTCCGGCGACATCGGTACCCGGCCCGATCCGCGCTGTACTTCGGCGGGCTCATGTGGCTCTCGGCGATCAACAGTCTGCTGCACCTGCACCCGGGCGATGCGCTCGGCCGCGTGGTGATGGGCCTGGGCCGATGGAGCGGGTGGTGGGGGGCGCGCGGGCACGCCGACGTCGCCGCAAGGACCGCTCCGGGCGTGGCGCCGCTCATCGCGCCGATGCCGGGGGATCGACCCACGTGAACGCGAGGCAGCGCCGATGGAAACGCTACCGGGACATCGGCGGCCTGGTGCTGCGCCGGCCGTCCGTGGCGCTTCGGCGATGCCGGTACCTGTTCATCCTCGGCCACATGCGCAGCCGCAGCTCGCTGCTGAGCCACATCCTGGGCAGTCACCCGGACATCAGCGGCTACGCGGAGTCGCACGTGCGCTACGACGGCCGGCTGGACTTCATCAGATTGCGCTATCGCGTGCGCGAGATGCTCGACGGCGCGGCGTTGTCGCGATACGTGCTCGACAAGGTCCTGCACAGTTGGTATCTGCAGCCCGCGCTGCTGGAGCGGATGGAGGCGCGGACGATCCTGCTTGTGCGCGAGCCGGCCGGGTCGATGCGGTCGCTCGCAAGTCAGGAGGTTCGCAAGGGCGAGGGGTCTCCGCTCGAACGCTCGCTGAAGCACTATCGCCGACAGCTCGACTGGCTGGAGGCGTGCGCCGCCGGGCTCTCGCGGCGGCCGGTGTTCATCGAGTCATCGTCGCTGCTCGGTAACACGCCCCGGGTGCTGGAACTGCTGCGCGACCGGCTCGCGCTGTCGGAGCCGCTGTCGGAGCGGTACGATCTGTTCAAGCACACCGGCCGGCCGGTCTACGGCGACCCATCGGATATCATCCGCACCGGAACGGTCGTGCGCGATGCGCCTGCGACGGGCGAGGCCGAGGCGGAGATACCGGCGGCCCTGCTCGATGAGGCGCGGCGGGCCTACGAGCATTGCGTGTCGATCCTTCGGCAGCGGTGCGAACACATCGGCTGAGTCGATTTCGGGCGAGGAGGAGCCACGACGTGCTGGCGTATCTGATCCTGGAGCACAAGTCGCCGCGGCAGCTCTCGCGTCTCATCGAGGCGCTCCAGCATCCCAAGGCGGCGTTCTTCGTGCACCTGGACGCCAAGGCCGAGCCGGGGCAGTTTCGTTACATGACCCGGGCCCACGACAACGTGCACTTTCTCGACAAGCGGCTGCGGCAGTTCATCACCTGGGGCGGCTGGAACATGGTGCAGGCGGAGCTGCATCTCACCCGTGCCGCGCTGGACGCCGGAGCCGAGTCGCTCCTGCTGCTCAGCGGGACGGACTACCCGGTGTGGAGCAACCGGAAGCTGGTCGAGTTCTTCCTGAGCGCGGAGCGGTCGCATATCGAGCACTTCCCGCTGCCGTGCCCGTTCTGGGACCTGGGCGGACTGAACCGCATCCGCCAGTACTGGCTGTCGGATGACCCGATCCGGATCAAGCAGCGCCTGTACCGGCGCACGCTGGGCCGGCTGTGGCAGCCGTTCTGGCACCTTGTGATCCGCCGCTTCGCAAACCTCGGATTCAAGCTCGGGTACGAGCTGGGGTTGCGCCGGTCCTATCCGAAGGACCTCGCTCCCTACGCGGGCAGCCAGTGGTGGGCGCTGACCCGGGCGGGGGCGGAGGCGGTGATGGAGCTCTGCCGCGCGCGCCCGCGGGTGGTGCGGTTCTACCGGCACAGTCACATCCCGGACGAGGGGTTCTTTCAAACGGCCCTGCTCAATTCACCGCAGCGCGAGGCTGTCGTGAACGATAACCTGCGGTACCTGGAGTGGGACAGCGGCTTCAGTCCGCGGTTCCTCGAGCACGGCGACCTGGATGTGATCCTGCGGAGCGGGGCGGCGTTCGTGCGCAAGGTGACGTTGGGAACGGTGAAGGACCCGAAGTCCGGCGTGACGGTCAACAGCGCGGCACTCGTGGCGGCGCTGGATGAGCTGCGGAAGGACACCCGGGACGAACGGCGGCCGCAGCAGGGTGAGCCGCCAAGGCACGCCGGCGCGCGGCACGAGTCGTCGCCCGAGTTTCAGGACACGTGACGCATGCTGATCTCCGAGAGCCGCAAGTTCATCTTCGTGCACATTCAGAAGACCGGCGGGACGAGTCTGAAGCACGTCATCAGGACGCATGTCGAGGATGCGCATCCGCTCCTGGGCACGCATGACTTCGCCCGGGGCGGCCGGCGGGCGCTCGGCGCGGCGTGGGATGAGTATTTCTCATTCGCCTTCGTCCGCAATCCCTGGGATCGCCTCGTGTCGTGGTGGTCCATGATCGCGCAGGCCGGGTCGAAGACGGACGGGAAGAACGATCGCAATCAGTTCTGGCATTACGTCAGGGAAAACGGCCGCACCTTCGAGGAGTTCATCACCAACTGCACCGAGGCGATCCCCGATCGGGACGGCAGCAAGTGCGCTGCGGTGAACCAGTACGACTACCTGGTCGACGAGTCGGGGCGATGCATCGTCGGGTTCGTCGGTCGATTCGAGACGCTTTCCGACGATGTGGCGACCGTCCTGAAACGGCTCGGCCTGCCCGCGACGGAGCTGCCGCACAGGACGCGGAGCCGGCATCGGCCGTACGCGGAGTACTACACGCCGGCCCTGCGCGACATGGTCGGCGAACGATTCGCGCGGGACATCGAGCGTTTCGGATACCGGTTCGGCGAGACGGCGGACCGCCATGCCGCGCCCGATGTCGCGAGCGCGCCGAGGCGCTAATCGTCCTCGTCCTCATCGTCGTCCGGACTGCCTCTGGATTCGATCCCGGCCCGGTCGAGCGCCGCCAGGTACGCATCGCGGCGCTCGCCATACTGCGCCCAGGAGCCGGCGTCGTGCGCCCGGCCGTCGAGCCACACGATGACGCCGCGTGGTTCCTGGCGGTCGAGGCGGCGCTCCAGCCATGCGGGCGGCTGCTTCAGCGGTGTCAGCAGCAGCACGGTGCGAGGTTGATCGACGCGAGGGCGTCGAGCAGCGCTGGGCGCTTCGCCGGTCGGCTCGAAATCGGGGGCGAGTTTCAGCAGGATGGAAGCACGACCGGTCTCCGACCCGCCGGCCGGCGCTGTTGCTCGGTCGATCTCGACTCGGATCGCCCCGTCGCGGGCCCGCCACAGCATGGCCAGCGCCGCCTCGACCAGGCCGAAATCGTGAACGGTCGGCGTCCACGGAACCGCGAACACGAACACGCGATCGTCGTTCGGCGCGGCGGCCGGCGCTTCGAGCAACGACCGCGTGAACGCGTCGATCGCCTCGTTCGCGGCGGGATCGTCGGGCCGGATGTCCGTGTGCAGTTCGCTGCCCGTGAGCAGGCGCCGGCTGGGGCGGATGCGGGCGGCATAGACGTGCAGGCGGGTGAGGGTCGCGGCGTTGTTGCGCAGGCCCGACACGAAGAACCGCAGCACCACCACGAACGCCACCAGGTGCGCCCAGTCCGCCTCATCGCGGGCCATGAAGAAAGCGTAGTAGCCGAAGATCAGGGCGATGCCCGCGACGAGCAGCAGCATGTTGAGGAACTGGCTCTTGGCCACGATCAGCCGTCGGTGGGCCAGGGCGGAGGTCATGTCGGCCGCGAGCGCGGCAAGCGTGGACGGCGGGGCCGACCCCGCGGCCCGATCCTCCGCGGGCTCGCGGTTGATCCACGCACGACCGGCGCGCCGGAAGCGGGCGCGCTGTGTCCGGTACGACGCATCGCGGGCCTGGGCCTCGCGGCCGAGCTGCCCCAGTTGAGCCAGGTAGATGATCAGGAGGGGAAGGAGGATCGCCACGAGCAGGGCGTCGATGGCGCACAGCGTCACCGCCGTCAGGATGACCATGATCGCCTGCCGCACGGATTCCAGGATCCAGCCCACGCACTGGTTGAGGCCCATCGCGCTGCGCGACAGGCAGTCGTTCACCACCTCCGCCGGCGATCGGCCGGTCTCGTCGATCGCCCACGGGGCCGGGCCGCCGGCGCTCGCGGCGACCAGCGTCCGCACGATGCACGCGTGCTGGTAGTCCGCGGCCGTGCGCTTGATCAATCGCTGGGTCAGCCAGAGCGCGGCAGCGCTGGCCACGCCGAGGATAAGCAGGCCGATGCCGCTCAGGACCAGCCCCGACGGCGTGCGGAGGTCCAGCGATCCGACATCCAGGGGCAGGGACACGGGCTCGCCCCGCCCCAGGGCCCGCACGGACTGGAGCACGACGAAGAGCACAGCGCCGCCGAGGGCGATAGAGGCGGCGTCGAGCACGACGATGAAGATCACGCGCCCGCGGAATCGCCACAGGGCGTCGCGATAGAACCATGCGTAAATGCCGAACGGGCGGACGAACTGGTCGAAGAGCCGGTTCATGCGGGCGCCAGTTCAAAGCGGTCGGCATGATCGCGCGTTCTCGCGATGACCACGACCGCGTGTCCCGTCTCGTGGTCGAGGACGAGCCGGATGCCCTCGTCGGCGGCGCGATGGAGGAGGCGCTGCTTGGTGAGCATGTTGGTGTAGGGCTCCATGTCGTAGCCGAGTGAGAACGCGGGGTGGATGTGATTGACCGTGGGGATCACATCGCCGGGGAAGATGACGGTGCCGTGCTCGTCGTCGAACAAGACGGCCTGCTGTCCCCAGGTGTGGCCGGGCATGGGTTCGACGTGGATGCCGGCCCCCGGAAACACCTCAGCCGCGCCGTCGTGGAGGACCACCTGGCCGGCGATGGGGTCGAGGTGGCTGCGCAGGTAGGTGCGGCTCATGGTGGACTTGTTGCCGAGCGCATCGTCCCACTCGGTCTTCTGGACATGGATGGGTGCGTTGGGGAAGACGGGGATGGGCTCAAGGGAGGGCTGTCCGGGGGGTCCGGCTGGTCCGGGGGTGGTCAGGCCGGCGGCATGGTCGAAGTGGAGGTGAGTGACGATGATGTGGTTGATGGTGCCGGGGGCGGAGGTGTCGAGGCCGATTTCGCGGATGGCGTCGGCGATGGTGCGATGCTGAAGGTCGTAGTAGCCGCGCTCCTTGTCGGACCACTTGTCGCCGAAGCCGGTCTCGATGAGGACTCGCGTGCCTTCGTGATCATCGAGCAGGAGGCAGTTGGTCTGGAGGGCGATGCGGTTGAGGTCATCGGGCGGTGTGAGCTTGGACCAGATGGATTTGGGGATGACGCCGAACATGCCTCCGCCATCGAGGCGGAAGGATCCGGCGCGGAGGAGTTGCCAGGAGTATTGGCGCGGCATGGCGGGAGTGTAGCGTTGGAAGCGGTCAGCTTTCAGCGGTCAGTTTCGGGCCATCAATCACAACCGACCGGCATTCGCGTCCTTGACGGCCTTGATTGTCATGCCGATGAAGATGGTCAGCAGGACGAAGAACACGAAGATCCAGGTCACGGAGCGCTCGCTGACCATCGCGCTCGAAGCGGGGCGTCCGGGCAGGTAGATGATGCGCACCATGCGATCTTCGGGCATGGCCCATTCATCCGGACTTGCATCGTCCATCCCTTCGTGCAGACGGCCCTTTTCATCCTCAAACCGATAGAGCACGCGAACGGACTCGTTCCGTCGTCCTTCGTTGTGGATGGCTGTGCGCACGATGCGTGCATCCGTCTCCACGCCGAACGCCCCGAACTTCAACTCCGAGCATGATTTTGCCATTGACATGAGGAACAGGATTGTGATGGCGATCCACCAGCGTATCGCGCGGTACTGCCGGTACGACTCGGAGTTGAACATTGAAGCATCTCCCCGCCCCAGGCAGGGGCATGTGCGACAATGCACAGCATAACGTCGTCCTGCCGCGCTAGCGACCCCGGAGGGCAGCCTACGCCTTCACCACCGGCGCGACCACGCCCTCCACCCCTGCCATCGCGTTGCGAGTGTCCACGATCAGACGCGCGTGCCGGCCGATGAGCCCGTAGTCGATCGCGGCGTGGTTCGTCACAATCAGCACGACGTCATGGGCGTCGATGGTTCCGGGGGACAGGTCGATCGACTCCAGCCGGATGTCGTGCTTGCGCATGCCGGGGAAGTGCGGCATGTGGGGGTCGTGGTAGTTCACCGTCGCCCCCGCCTCGTGGAGCAGCTCGATGATCTCCGCCGCCGGGCTCTCGCGGATGTCATCGATGTTCGGCTTGTAGGCGATGCCGATCACCAGCACCCTCGCCCCCTTCAGCGACTTCTCGCGCTCATTCAGCGCCCCGACCACGCGATCGACCACGTAGCGCGGCATGGCGGCGTTGATCTCGCCCGCCAGTTCGATGAACTTCGTGTGCCGGCCGATCTCGCGGGCCTTCCACGACAGATAAAAAGGATCGATGGGGATGCAGTGCCCGCCCAGGCCCGGCCCCGGATAAAACGGCATGAAGCCGAAGGGCTTGGTCGAGGCCGCCGCGATCACATCCCACACGTCGATGCCCATCTCGGTCAGAAGCGTCTTCAGTTCGTTGACCAGGGCGATGTTGACAGCGCGGAAGATGTTCTCCAGCAGTTTGGCCGCCTCGGCGATCTCCGCGGAGCGGACGTAGTGCACCTGGTCGATGACGTTGGCGTAGAGGGCGAGGGCCAGCATGCCGGATGTGTCATCCACGCCGCCGACGAGTTTGGGGATGGCGCTGGTGGTCACGCCCTGGCGGCCGGGGTCTTCGCGCTCGGGGCTGTAGGCGAGGAAGAAATCGCTGCCGCAAGTGAGGCCGGTGGATTCAAGGATGGGCAGCATGTCCTGGCGGGTGGTGCCGGGGTAGGTGGTCGATTCCAGCACGATCAACTGGCCGCGGCGAAGGGTCTTCGCGACGAGTCTTGTGGAATCGAGGACGAAGCTCAGGTCCGGCTCGCGATGGGGACCGAGGGGCGTGGGGACGCAGAGCAGAATCGCATCGGCCTCGGCAAGGCGGGCGGGGTCGCAGGTGGGTTCGAAGCGTTTGGAGGCGGCGAGATCGGTGAAGATGCGGTCGCCGAGGTGGTGGAAGTACGGCGTGCCGTGCTTGAGGTGGTCGATCTTGGCGGGATCGATGTCGAATCCGAGGACAGGGAAGCCGGCCTTGTGGATGGCATCGACCAGGGGCAGGCCAACGTAGCCCAGCCCGACGACGGCGATGGTGGCGGTGCGGGACTCCAGTCGCTCGCGCAGATTTGCGGCGGCGGAACTCTCAGTGGGGGGGGGCGGGGGTGGCGGGGGCGGCGGTGTGGCGATTCATAGCGCTCAGGACTCAGTACGGTCCGTCATGCAAGATGTTCGATGTCGTCGAGGTCCTTGTGTCGGCCCGCGGCCGCCTTGTTCGCCTTCAGATCGAGAAGCCCGATCACGGACACATCAACGCCGTCGATCCGGTCAGTGATCCGCCGATCATACGCCTCGCCGAACGAGACGCCGGCGATGGTCGTCATGATGTCGATGCGGAGGGGGGGCTCGCCGATCATGAGTATCTTCTGCGGATTCGGCGCCCAGGCCCTGAGACGATCGTCCACGGAGAAGCCGAAGTCAAAGATCGTTCGCAGCACTTTCTCGGCGTTCTTCCGGTCGCCATCCACCCACAGATCGAAGTCGTTCGTGTACCGGGGGTATCCGTGATAGCCGACGGCATACCCCTCGACGAGAGGATAGTGAACGTCATTGGCGTTCAGCAATCTCAAGAACTCTCTGAATTCGTTGTGTAGCCGTGGCGCTTCCATGGATGATGTGCCGCAGTTGCTCCATGTAGTCGATGCACTGCTGAGGAGTCCGCGAGCGCCAATAGGCCGCGTCCTGCGCTTCCGCTTCCGCGAACGACTCGGCGATTGTGATGGCCGTGCGGTCAATGCGCGGCTCGGCCGGGCCGTTGGAATCCTCGCGACTCGCGGCGCGGTCGGAGTCACCGTCGGGCTTCACGTCAGCATCTCCTCCGGCCTCTCCAGCAGCGTCACCACCGTGTTGAGGAACCGCGCCCCCTCCGCGCCGTCCACCACACGATGATCGCAGCTCAGACTCAGCGGCAGCGACAGGCCGGCGTAGAACATGCCGCCGCGCGTCATCACCTGCTCCCGCGCCCGCCCGGCGGCGAGGATGGCGACCTCGGGGTAGTTGATGATCGGGCTGGCGTACTTGCCGCCGTAGCTGCCCACGTTGGAGATCGTGAACGTGCCGCCGATCAGCTTCTCGCGCGGCACCGAGCGGTCGCGGCAGGCGCGGGCCAGGTCGGCCACGGCATCGCCCATCTGCACCACGCTCAGCCGGTCGGCCTGCTCGATGACGGGCACCATCAATCCGTGCTCGGTGTCCACCGCGATGCCCAGGTTGATCACACCCTTGAGATGGATTTCCTGCGCCGCATCATCCACCACGGCGTTCAGGGCCGGGTGACGGCGAAGCGCGCGGCAGACGGCGGTCATGACGAACGGCAGCAGACTGAGCTTGGCTCCCAGAATGCGGGAATACTCGCGCCGCTTGCGGTCCAGGTCCGTCACATCCGCATCATCCACCACGGTGAAGTGAACGGCCGTGCGCACCGAGCGTTCCAGGGACTGGGCGATCTTGCGCCGCACGCCGCGGAAGGGGATGACCTCGGTGGTGCCGTCGGGCGAAACGGGCACGGGCTCGACGGGCACGGCGCGGGGGGCGGTGATCGACGCCGGGATTGGATGGCGGGCGGCGGGCCGACCCGCGCCGCGATCGATGAACGACTGGACGTCTGATGCCGTCACGCGGCCGCCGCGACCGGTTCCGGGCACGCGGTTGATGTCGATGCCGGCCTCGCGGGCGATGCGGCGGACGGCAGGGGTGGCCAGAGCTTTCGTGCCAACGGTGGGGCCGTTGGCATCGGCCTCGCGGCGGGCGAAACGGGCGGGGATGGCGAGCGCTCCGCCCACTGAGCCGACGACGGTGCCGGCGTCTTCGCGCTCCGACTCCGCCTTGGCCCCGGTCGCGGCCGCGGCCTTGCCGGCGGCGGACGGCGCCTTGGATGGCGGCGGGGCGGCATCCTTGACTTCGTAGTTGAGCAGCACCTCGCCGACGTTGACGATGTCGCCTTCCTTGTGGCCGCCGAGGTCGCTGATGGTCCCGGACCATGGTGACGGCACCTCGACGAGGGCCTTGTCCGTCTCCATTTCCGCGAGCGTCTGGTGTTCCTCGACGCGCTCGCCGGGTTTGACCTTCCACTTGATGAGCTCGGCCTCATGCACGCCCTCGCCGAGGTCGGGAAGGATGAAGTGCGACTTGTCAGTTGGTTGCTTGACGCCTGCCATGGTCAGTTCCGTTCTCGGGTCAGCCCTTCAATATTCACCACAGAGACACAGAGATCACAGAGTGGAGAGAATGGCTAGAAGACCTTGCGTTTGATTCCCTGTCTCAGGATCGGGACATTGAAGTTGATGAGAAGGCCGATTTTTTCCCTGAGAGTTTCAAATATGAGAGCAATTGTGCTTCGTGAATCGGCAGGAGTCGCTCCGCTGACTTGAGTTCCAGGATTACCGAGTCTTCGATCAGAAGATCGATTCGATAGGCGCAATCAACCAGTGTTCCACGATACTCGATAGGCAGCTCCAGTTGCCTCTTGAACTGAATGCCCGTGAGTTCGAGTTCTCTCGCGAGACAGGATTCATAGGTGGATTCGAGCAGTCCGGGCCCGAGGGCTTCATGTACGGCCATGGCTGCCCCGATGATGCGCTCGGTCAATTCCTTCTCAGGATAATGCTCCTCATTCCCCTCGGGAGTGTCCATGCCAGATTCCTTTACACCAATGCCCATCTCTGTGCCCTCTGTGTCTCTGTGGTGAATCCCCTAGTGTCCTGACTTGGAAATAGCCGCATGATTCTTCGCCACGCGTCCGAGGATGGTGTCGGCGTCGGCGGTCCAGATGAACGGCCTGGCCTGGGTGTTCCGCTCGTCGAGGTATTTCAGCG
>Ga0299906_10001715_pt1 | contig 18590 bp, 18 predicted proteins | sample RVTome_14_FD_200259 | JGI IMG/M metagenome (GOLD analysis project Ga0299906, IMG submission 200259) | Soil microbial communities from uranium-contaminated site in the Upper Colorado River Basin, Wyoming, United States - RVT145D125 (version 2) ...
GGCGGCGGCTCCGGCAGCGGCTGCAGCTCAGGCGGCTTCTCCTGCTGCGCCGCGAGCGGAAGCGCTGCCGCGAGCAGCAAGCCTGCAATGAATGAGCGCTTCAACATGATGCATATTCTGACATAATCGGCGCACCACTCGTTCCCGCAAATCATGAAGACGTTGCTGCTCGTCGACGGCTCCTCGTACCTCTATCGCGCGTTCCACGCATTGCAGCGCGCTGACCTGCGCAACAAGAACGGCGAGCCGACCGGCGCCATCTACGGCGTCCTCAACATGCTGCGCCGGTTGCTCAAGGACGCACCGGCCGATTATGCCGCGTGCGTATTCGACGCGAAGGGCAGGACGTTCCGCGACGACCTGTATCCCGAGTACAAGGCAAACCGGCCGCCGATGCCCGAGGACCTGGCCGCGCAGATCGCGCCCCTCAAGCAGGCGATCGATGCCCTCGGCTGGCCGCGGCTCGAAATCGAAGGCGTGGAAGCTGACGATGTGATCGGCACGCTGGCACGGCGGGCCGAGCGGGAGGGCATGAAGGTGGTGATCGCCAGCGGTGACAAGGACCTCGCCCAGCTCGTGAATCCCGCCATCACGATCGAAAACGCAGATCCCGGAACCGGCAAGCGCGAGATACTCGACGAGTCCGGCGTCGAAGCCAAGTTCGGCGTCAGGCCCGAGCGCATGCTCGACTACCTGACGCTCGTCGGCGACAGCGTGGACAACGTTCCGGGCGTGGAAAAGGTCGGTCCGAAGACCGCGGTCAAGTGGCTCGCGCAGTACGGCACGCTCGACAACGTGATACAGCACGCCTCCGAGATTCCCGGCGTGGTGGGAGAGAACCTGCGCAAGAGCCTCGACTGGCTGCCGAAGGCGCGCGCGCTCCTCAGCATCAAGTGCGACGTCGACCTGCCGGTCGAGCCGGGCGATCTGGCGCTGCGGCCGCGCGATGCCGCGAGGCTCGCCGAGCTGTTCGAGCGCTTCGACTTCAAGTCCTGGCTGCGCGAGCTGGAGGGGCGCGAATCGCCCACGGAGGCGAAGGAACCTCCAGCGCGCGCACCTCGTCCCGCGCCCGCGCCGTCACTTGTCGCTGCGACACCGAATCCCCCCTACCCCCCTTTGTCAAAGGGGGGTGACACGAATCCCCCCTACCCCCCTTTGGCAAAGGGGGGTGCGCAAAGCGCGGGGGGATTTGGTCCGTCGTCACGCAATTACGAGACGGTCCTCACCGAAAAGCAGCTGGATGCCTGGCTGAAGAAGCTCGGGAAGGCGGACCTGGTCGCGCTCGACACGGAAACCACGAGTCTCGACCCGATGAAAGCGGAGCTGGTGGGGCTGTCGTTTGCGGTCGAAGCGGGCACCGCCGCGTACGTGCCGCTTGCGCATCGCTATGCCGGGGCGCCGCAGCAGCTCGACCGCGCAGCGGTGCTCACGCGGATGAGGCCCTGGCTGGAGGATGCCCGGCGCCCGAAGCTCGGCCAGAATGCGAAGTACGACATGCACGTGCTCGCTAACCTGGATATCCGGCTTGTGGGCGTCGCGCACGACACGCTGCTGCAGTCCTACCTGCTGGAAAGCCACCGCCCCCACGACATGGACAGCCTCGCTGCGCGGCACCTGAATATGAAGACCCTCACCTACGACGAGGTGACGGGGAAGGGCGCGGCGCGCATCGGCTTCGAGCAGGTCACGGTGGAGCGCGCCACGGAGTACTCTGCGGAGGACGCGGACGTGACGCTGCGGCTGCACCAGGCGCTCTACCCGCAGGTGCAGGCCGAGGAAAAGCTCGAGCGCATCTACCGCGAGGTCGAGATGCCGCTTGTCGCGGTGCTATTCAATATGGAGCGCAACGGCGTCCTGCTCGACATTGCGCTGCTCAAGGAGCTCTCGCGCGAGTTCGGCGAGAAGATGGCGGCGATCGAGGGCGAGGCGCACGCGCAGGCCGGCCAGCCGTTCAACATCAACTCGCCGAGGCAGATCCAGGAGATCCTGTTCGAAAAACAGGGGTTGAAGCCCGTCAAGAAGACCCCCTCGGGCCAGCCTTCGACCGACGAGGAGTCGCTGGAGGAGCTTGCGCTCGATCATCCGCTGCCGAAGCTCATCCTCGACTACCGCACGCTTGCCAAGCTCAAGTCCACTTACACGGACAAATTGCCGGAGTCGATCAATCCGCGCACCGGGCGCGTCCATACCAACTACGGCCAGGCGGTCGCGGTGACGGGCAGGCTCGCGAGCAACGACCCCAACCTCCAGAACATCCCCATCCGCACCGCCGAGGGGCGCCGCATCCGGGAGGCGTTCATCGCGCCGCCGGGAGCCCACATCGTCTCGGCCGACTACTCGCAGATCGAGCTGCGGATCATGGCGCACATCTCACATGATGCGAGCCTGCTTGCGGCATTTGCCGCGGGCGAGGACATCCACACGGCGACGGCGGCGGAGATTTTCGGCTTGAGCCCCAAGGCCGTGGGGGCCGAGCAGCGGCGCTACGCCAAGGTCATCAACTTCGGATTGATCTACGGCATGTCGGCATTCGGGCTGGCGCGGCAGCTTGGGCTGGAGCGCGCGGCCGCGCAGCAGTACATGGATCGCTATTTCACGCGCTACCCCGGCGTGGCGGAATACATGAAGCGCACGCGGGAGCAGGCGCGTGAGCGCGGCTACGTCGAGACCGTGTTCGGCCGCCGGCTGTGGCTGCCGGAGATCACGAGCAGCAACCCCGCGCGCCGCCAGGGCGCGGAGCGCGCCGCGATCAACGCACCGATGCAGGGCACGGCGGCCGATCTCATCAAGATGGCGATGATCGTCGTGGACCGCTGGCTGGCGGAACGGCGCCTCGCGGCACGCCTCATCATGCAGGTGCACGACGAGCTCGTCCTGGAAGTTCCCGATGCCGAACTCGCCGAGGTCAGGCGCGAGTTGCCGAAGCTGATGAACGGCGTCGCGAAGCTCGCCGTGCCGCTGGTCGTGGACGTCGGCGCCGGTCCCAACTGGGACAAGGCCCACTAAGACCAGTGACCAGTGACCAGTGACGACTGACGAATAACGAGTGGCGAGCCAGAGTGTCAGACGACGCCGGCCTCGTGCGCCTGGCGGTCGGCATGGTAGGACGAGCGCACCAGCGGCCCGCATGCCGCGTGCATGAACCCCATCGCATGCGCCTGGTGCGCGAATTCGTCGAACACCGCCGGCTCGACGTAGCGCGTGACCGGTAGATGATGGGCGGAGGGCTGCAGGTACTGGCCGACGGTCAGCATGTCCACGTCGTGCGCGCGCAGGTCGCGCATCACCTCGAGGATTTCTTCGTCGGTTTCTCCCAGCCCCACCATCAGCCCCGACTTCGTGGGCAAATGCGGGAACCGCGATTTGAAATCCTTGAGCAGCTGGAGCGAATTGCGGTAGTCGGCCCCCGGGCGCGCCTGCCGGTAGAGTCGCTGCACCGTTTCCAGGTTGTGGTTCATGACGTCGGGCGGCGATACCGCCAGCGCGTCGAGCGCGATCCCGAGCCGGCCGCGGAAATCGGGCACCAGCACCTCGATTCGGGTCTGCGGCGAATGCACACGCACCGCGCGGATGCACTCGGCGAAGTGCGTCGCGCCGCCGTCGCGGAGATCGTCGCGATCGACGCTGGTGATGACCACGTACTTGAGGTTCAGCGCGGCAATGGTCCGCGCGAGATTGAGCGGCTCCTCGGAATCCGGCGGCAGCGGCCGGCCGTGCGCCACGTCGCAGAACGGGCAGCGGCGGGTGCAGAGGTCGCCGAGGATCATGAAGGTCGCCGTGCCCTTGCCGAAGCATTCGCCGATGTTGGGGCAGGTTGCTTCCTCGCACACCGTATGGAGGCGGTGGCTGCGCAGGATCCGCTTGATCTCGTGGAAGCGCTCGCCGTTGCCCAGGCGCACACGGATCCACTCCGGCTTCGCGAGCGGCGCCGCGGGGACAATCTTGATCGGGATGCGCGCCGTCTTGAGGCGGCCCTTCTGCTTTTCCCCGATCGCGCTCATGCGAGCCTCATCAGCACCGACCGGACGAGCTTCTCGCCCAGGGATTCCGGCGCTTCGGTGATGCCGAGGCTGCGCGCCTGCGTTACCGCCAGCCCGGAGTAGCCGCAGGGGTCGATTGCGTGAAACGGAGAAAGATCCATGTCCACGTTGAACGCCAGTCCGTGGTAGCAGCAGCCGTTGCGGATACGCAGCCCGAGCGCGGCAATCTTCGCGCCGTCGACGTAGACGCCGGGCGCCTCGACGCGGGCAGCGGCGGCGATGCCGTAACCGGCGAGCAGATCGATGACCGAGAGCTCCAGCAGCCGCACCAGCGGCCGCACTGCGAGCCCGCGGCGGCGCAGGTCGAGCAAGGTGTAAAGCACGACCTGGCCGGGGCCGTGATAGGTGATCTGGCCGCCACGGTCGGTTCTTACCACCGGTATGCCGTTCGCGACGCGCGGCAGGTGCTCGGACCGGCCCGCGACGCCGAGCGTGTAGACCGGCGGGTGCTCGAGCAGCCAGAGCTCGTCGGCGGCGCCGGCGGCGCGCCCCGCGGTGAACGCCTGCATCGCGCGCCACGTCGGCTCGTAGTCGACGCGGCCCAGACGGCGCTGGCGCGCTTGCGAGGCAGGCCTGCGCGCGGCGGCTGCGGTTCCGGATGCGATGTGGGTTGCCGTCATGGCGGATCTAGCAAGATGATCGTAACGGTAGCACAATGCCGCCACACATGATTAGGACGGGATTACTCTTGATTTCGTTCGCCGCGGGCGTGGCTCTTGCATGCGGCGTCGCTGTGGCCGCGGAAGCAACGGGCGACTATGCGACCGACCTTGCCCGCGTCTACGACGGCTATCAGAGATTTCTTGCGTTGAAGGAGGCGTGCGACACGGCGATTCCCGCGACGCGCGCGGCCAATGACAAGGCATTCGCGACGTGGCAGGCGCAGCACCGCGCGTTAATTCAGGAGCTGAATCGCCGCGTTGAAGCGATGATACATCTCGCCTCGAAGGACGCAGAGGATTACGTGCGCAATGTCGGCAAGTACAAGGGTGAGATGCTTCTGCAGCACAAGGAGTATCGCGACATCCTACTCGGGCTGGGGACGGACGAGCTGCGCAACCAGTGCCAGCGCATGCCCGAGATGCTGAAAGGCCCGTCCGCCGACCTCTCCCGGGTCTACGCGGCCGAGCTGGCGACCCTGCGCAAGCGCAAGTGAGCCCCGAGCAAATGATCCGGCCGGGCGCGCGGCGCGACCTTGCTGCGGTGATGGCCGTCTGGCTCGCCGGCCTGGTCGTGTCCGGCATCGCACCCTACGACCGCGCCACGTGGTGGCTGGAGGTCGCGCCGGTGCTGATCGCCGCGCCGCTGCTGCTCGCGACACGCCAAAGATTCCCGTTCACTACGCTGGCCTACGTCCTCATCTGCATCCACGGGCTGATCCTCATGCTCGGCGCCATGTACACCTACGCCATGGTTCCGGCCGGTAACTGGGTCCAGGAGTGGCTCGGGCTCGCGCGCAATCCGTACGACCGCTTCGGGCACTTCGCGCAGGGGTTCATCCCCGCCATCATTGCGCGGGAGATCCTGACCCGCACCTTCCGGCTCGCGCCCGGAGGATTTCTGTTCTTCGTCGTCGTCTGCATCGCCCTGGCGCTGAGCGCATGCTACGAGATGATCGAATGGTGGACGGCGCTTGCACTGGGCCAGGGCGCGGATCATTTCCTCGGCACCCAGGGCGACGAGTGGGACACTCAGTGGGACATGTTCCTGGCGCTGGTGGGAGCGGTCGTCTCACAAGGACTCTTCTCGCGCCTGCACGACAGGGAAATTCGGGCCCTGCGCCGCTGAGCCGTCCGGCGCGGTGTTACAATCGCGCCGGATTCCGAGGAAGGGGAGAGACCGAATGGGAAAGGGCGACCATCGCACGCGCCGCGGCAAGCTGTTCCGCGGCAGTTACGGAAAGACGCGGCCGGGACGGCTGAAGAAGAAGAAGGCCCCGAAGAAGCAGTAGCTCAGAGCACCATGACCACTAGCGGGTGGTCGCACAGCTCGCGGTAGAGAACATCGAGCTGCTCGCGTGAAGTGGCGCGGATCACGCAGGTGAGGCTCAGGTACTTGCCGCGCTTGCTCGACTTCATTTCCATCGCCGCGCCGTCGAATTCCGGCGCGTGCCGCCGCACGATCTCGAGTATCGCCTGCGCGAAACCCGCCCGCGTGTGCCCGAGGATCTTGATCGGGAAATCGCACGGATACTCGGTGAGTTGGGTCTCGCCGCTCATGCCGCTCATGCCGCTCATGCCGCTGCCCTCATCACCTTGCGCTTGAATTCCTGGAAGGCCTGGTGGACCGTCCTGAACACGGGGCCGGGCCTGCCGTTGCCGACCGGCTTGCCATCGAGCGTCGCGACCGCAAGCACCTCCTTGCTCGATGAGGTCACCCAGAGCTCGTCCGCGCCTCTCACTTCCTGTTCTGGAATCGCGCGCAGCTCGATCGCAATGCCCTTCGCCGCGGCCAGCTCGAGCACGACGTCGTAGGTGATGCCTGGCAGGATCAGGTGATTCTTCGGCGGCGCGAGGAGCGTCCCGCCCCTGACGACGAACACGTTGCTCGCGGACGCTTCGGTCAGGCAGCCGTCGCGGAACAGGACGACCTCGACCGCGCCGGCTTCGGCCGCCTGCTGCCGGAGCAGGCAATTGGCGAGCAGCGACACCGATTTCACGTCGCACCGCAGCCACCGGTAGTCGGTCGCGGTGATGCAGGGCACGCCGTTCTCGATCTGCTCCCGTGCCGGCGTCGCGAGCGGGCTCGACATCATGAATACCGTCGGCTTTCCCTCCTTGGGGAAGGCGTGGTCCCGCTTTGCCATCCCGCGCGTGACCTGCAGGTAGACCGACTGGTCCTCGCCGGAGTGGCGCGCGACGAGATCGTGAATGAGCCGTGTCCATTCCGCGTCGGTCATGGGGTTGCCGAGGCGGATCGCGTCCAGGCTGCGCTGCAGTCGCCGCAGGTGCTCGGGCAGCCGGAACGGGCGCCGCGAATAGACCGGGATGACCTCGTAGACGCCGTCGCCGAAGATGAAGCCGCGATCGAGCGCCGAAACGCGCGCCTGGTCGAGCGGCAGGAATTCTCCATTGAGATAGGCGATGTCACTCATGTGGGGCTCGCAGGTAAGGAAATGGCGGTGGCCGAAGGCATTTCGGTGGCGCGCGATTCTCTCATTATAAGACGCCGCCCGCGGGGGGCGCCCTATCGAAACAGCATGCGCAGCGCGTCCCAGCCGCGCCCGAGCACGCCCGCGAGCGGCACGTTTTCCAGCGCCACCACGGGGACCTCGCGATAGGGCCGGTCGTCGAGCGTCAGCTTGAGCGTGCCGATGCGCTGTCCGGCCTGGATCGGGGCGAACAGCGGCTGCACGCTCTCGACGCGCGCTTTCAGTTTCTCGCTCTGGCCCCGCGGCACGGCGAGATGGAGGTCGGCGAGAAAGCCCGCGCCCACCTTGCTCGACGTGCCTTTGAACACCTCGAGCGTCACCACTGGCTGCCTGCCGGGATAGAGGCGGACGCCGTCGTAGGACCGGAAGCCGTGATTGAGCAGCTTCTGGCTCTCGATCGCGCGCGCGGCCTCGCTTGCCGCGCCCAGCACGACCGAAACGAGGCGCCTCTCGCCGCGCTTGCCCGAGGTCACCATGCAGTAGCCGGCGTTCTCGGTGTAGCCGGTCTTCATGCCGTCCACCGTCGGATCGACCCACAGCAGGCGGTTCCGGTTCGACTGCGTGATATTGTTGTAGCGGTACTCCCGGCGCGAATAGAGGGGATAGCGCCCCGGGAAATCGCGGATGACGGCCGCGGCAAGCTTGGCGAGGTCGCGCCCGCTGGAATAATGCTGCGGGTGCGGCAGCCCGGTCGCATTGACGAAGTGCGTGTCGTTCAGCCCCAGCCGCTGCGCCTCGCGGTTCATCATCGTCACGAATGCGTCCTCGCTGCCGGCAATCGCCTCCGCCAGCGCGATGGACGCATCGTTGCCGGACTGCACGACCACGCCCTGAATCAGCTCCTCGACGGTGACCGGCTTGCGCGGCTCGATGAACATGCGCGAGCCTTCGGTGCGCCAAGCGTACACGGACACCGGCACCACCTGGTCGAATCGGATCCGCTTCTGATCGAGCGCGGCAAACGTGAGATAGGCCGTCATCAGCTTGGTGAGCGAAGCCGGCTCCACCCGTTCCCGCGCATTGTGGGCGGCCAGCGTCTGGCCGCTGTTGAAATCGAGGAGCAGGTAGGCCTTCGCCGCGATCGCGGGCGCGGCCGGAGTCGCGGGGGGCTCGTGCTGGGCGTGAAGGACGGGGGAGAGGACCGACAGCAGGACAAGCGGTATCGCACGCATGCGGCGGCGATTATATCAAAGGGGGTGCGGGTGCCCGGCGGTCTTGAAATCCCCGGGCAGGCTCCCATATTTCGGGTGTCGGCGCATCGAGCGCCTAATTGAACCTGGAGACCCGAAATGGCAAACATCACCCGCTACAGTCCGTTCGACGAGGCGTTCGACGACCTGTTCCGCGGTTTCTTCGTGCGCCCGGTCAACTATGACGCACCGGCCGGCGCCGCGCAGTTCCGCGTGGACGTGTCCGAAAACGAGAAGGCGTACACGCTGCGCGCTGAGATCCCCGGTGTGAAGAAGGAAGACATCAATGTCACCATCGACGGTGACACGGTGGCGATCACAGCGGAAGTGAAGCACGAGAAGGACGTGAAAAATGGCGACCGCGTGCTGCGCTCCGAGCGCTACTACGGCAAGCTGTATCGCGCGTTCACCCTCGGCCAGGCGGTCGAGGAAGCCGGAACCGGCGCCAAGTACGTGGACGGCGTGCTGGAGCTGACGCTGCCGAAGAAGGCCGCGGCGCAGGCGAAGCGGATCACCATCCAGTAAACGTTAAATCCGGACGGCTCGCGCCGCCGGTTTAACTCCGCGCGTTCGAGCGGACGGAGCACGCTCCGCCGCTCAACGCGCGCTTTTTTTCCCGTAGAATAGCCGGCGACCTACGGGACTCCCGCCTCATCATGGCACTCACCGGCACCACCGCCGCCGACAGAGCGAAGATCCTCGCCGAGGCGCTGCCCTATATCCAGCGCTTTCACGGCAAGACCATCGTCATCAAGTACGGCGGCAACGCGATGACCGACGAGAAGCTGAAGAAGAGCTTCGCGCGCGACGTCGTGCTGTTGAAGCTCGTCGGCATGAATCCGGTGGTGGTGCACGGCGGCGGCCCGCAGATCGACGACCTGCTGAAGCAGCTCGGCAGAAAGGGCGAATTCGTCCAGGGCATGCGGGTGACGGACGCCCAGACCATGGATGTCGTCGAGATGGTGCTGGGCGGCCAGGTGAACAAGGAGATCGTCAACCTCATCAACCAGCACGGCGGGCGCGCCGTCGGCCTGACCGGCACGGACGGGGGCCTGATCCGCGCGAAGAAGATGCTGGTGCGCGGCGAAGGCGACTCGGACGAGCTGATCGACATCGGCCAGGTGGGCGAAGTCGAGAGCATCGACCCGGAGATCGTGCACCGCCTGCACACCCACGACTTCATTCCGGTGATCGCGCCGATGGGCGTAGGCAAGAAGGGCGAGACCTACAACATCAACTCCGACCTCGTCGCGGGCAAGATGGCCGAGATCCTGAAGGCGGAGAAGCTGATCGTGCTCACCAACACGCCGGGCGTGCTCGACAAGAACGGCAATCTCCTTACCGGCCTCTCCGCGAAGAAGATCGACGAGCTGTTCGCCGACGGCACCATCTCCGGCGGCATGCTGCCCAAGATCAGCTCGGCGCTCGACGCGGTGAAGAACGGAGTCAACACCTGCCACATCATCGACGGCCGCGTCGAGCACGCGTTGCTGCTCGAGGTGCTCACCGATGAAGGCGTCGGCACGCTCATCCGGCGGCGTTGAGCGCCGCCTGGTTTCCAGTTTCCAGTTCCGAGTTCAAGGTTCAAGGTCCGGAACTGAGAGCCCTGAACCCGAAACTCGAAACTCGAAACCCGAAACCCGAAACATATATGTGGCGGCGCGCCTGGATCTTCGACCTGGACAACACCCTGCACAATGCGCGGCCCCACATTTTTCCGCACATCAACCGCTCCATGACCGAGTATCTCCAGGCGCACCTGGGCCTGGACGAGCGAGCGGCGGGCGAGCTGCGGCACCGCTACTGGAAGCGCTACGGGGCGACGCTGCTCGGGCTCATGCGCCACCACGCGACCGATCCCCGGCACTTCCTCTGGCACACCCACCAGTTTTCAGATCTCGATCGCATGCTGGTGCACGAGCCCCAGTTGCGCGTCACCCTGAGGCGCCTGCCCGGCCGCAAGTACGTGTTCTCCAATGCGCCGGTGCACTACGCACGCGCGGTGTTGAGGGCGCTCGCGATCGCCGACCTCTTCGACGACGTGTTCTCGATCGAGCGCGCGCGCTTCCGGCCCAAACCGGACAGCCAGGGGTTTCTTCGCCTGTGCCGCGCCAACCACCTCAGGCCCCAACGCTGTATCATGGTGGAGGACTCGCTCGAAAACCTGCGCGCCGCCGGCCGGCTCGGCATGAAAACGGTCTGGGTGACGCGGGCGGAGCGGGCGCCGGGCCACATTGACGTGAAAATCGCGAACCTGCTGCAGTTGCCCCGCATGCTGGCGTATCTACAATAGGGGCGAGGCCGCACATGGCGGAAAAGACCGGGGATCGCAAAGACCAGATCCTGCAGACGCTGGCGGAGATGCTGGAGAATCCCGCCGGCGAGAAAGTGACGACCGCGGCGCTCGCCGCGCGCCTGAAGGTGTCGGAGGCCGCGCTCTACCGCCACTTCAGGGGCAAGGCCGAGATGTTCGACGGCCTGATCGAATTCATCGAGCAGACCCTGTTCGCGCTCATCAACAAGATTACCGGCGAGGAGAAGAGCGGCGTGCGCCAGCTCGAGGCGATGCTCGGCATCATGCTCGCTTTCGCGCAGAAGAACCGCGGCATGACGCGCGTGCTGGTGGGCGATGCGCTGGTGAACGAGGACGAGCGGCTGCAAACGCGCATCAGCCAGCTGCACGACCGGCTGGAGGCGGCGCTCAAGCAGGCGCTGCGTTTCGGCGTGAGCCAGCAGGAGATCGCGCAGGAGGTGGACATCGCCGCCCAGGCGAACCTGATGATGAGCTTCGTCGTCGGACGCTGGCACCAGTTCGCCCGCAGCGGCTTCAAGCGCGACCCCGTCGAGCTGTGGGCGAAGCAGTGGCGCCAGCTGATGGAGGGCGTGCTGGCATGAAGCGGACGGCGGAGCGCCGCGCATTTTCGGAGAGGTGAACGATGGCGAACGTGACGACCCAACAACTCGCGGAACTGCTGATCGGCATCGCCCGCGCGCAGCAGGCGGTAATCGACGCCATCGAGAGCCAGAAGGCGGGCTACAAGTTGACGCACCTCGCCCCGGTCCTGACGACGGCGGCGAAGATCCGCAACACCGGCCACGTGCCAACGTTGATGGATTTCCCCGCCCGCGTGCTCCTCTCGCACCAGGGACGCAACCCGCCCGACCTCGCGCAGGTCCTGCGCGATCTCGAAGCGCTGCTCGCCGGGCGGCCGATTGCGCCCGCCGCCCCCGCCGCGCCGGGTGCCGTGGCCACGCCGGGCGGCGGCGCGCCTACGATCGACCGGACCTGACTACGCGCTGCCGCAGACCGGGCAGGCCGGGTCTTTCCGGAGCCTGATGGTGCGGACCTGCATCGCGAGCGCATCGAGCAGCAGCAGCCGCCCGCTGAGGGTTTCCCCGGCGCCGGCGAGGAGCTTCAAGGCCTCCGCTGCCTGGATCGAACCGACGATGCCGGTGAGGGGAGCGAACACGCCCATGACCGCGCAGCGCACGTCCTCGGACTCGCCCGACTCCGGAAACAGACAGGCATAGCACGCGGAATCCGGCAGCCGCAGGTCGAACACGGCAACCTGGCCGTCAAACCGCACCGCCGCGCCCGACACCAGCGGCTTGCGCAGCTTCACGCACGCCCGGTTCACGGCATGGCGGGTGGCGAAATTGTCGCTGCCGTCGATCACGAGGTCATGCTGTGCCGCGAGCGTCTCGAGGCGCTTGCCGTCCACCCGCTCCGCAAGCGCCGCGACCGCGACGCCGGGATTGATCGCCGCGAGCGTGTCGCGCGCCGAATCCACCTTCTTCCTCCCCACCGATTCCATGCGGTGCACGATCTGGCGCTGCAGGTTGGTGAGGTCGACCTCCTCGTTGTCGCAGAGGGTGATGGCGCCGACACCCGCCGAGGCGAGGTAGAGCGCAACCGGCGAGCCGAGCCCTCCCGCTCCGATCACCAGCGCGCGCGCGGCGAGCAGCTTCTGCTGGCCTTCGATGCCGATCTCCGGCAGCAGAATGTGGCGGCTGTAGCGCAGCAGCTGTTCGTCGTTCACGGCTCAGTGTAAAACAAAACGCCCGGCGGGCGCCGGGCGTTGCCTGCGGCCGGGCGCCGGTTCAGTTCGCGACCTTGACCTCGCCGCCGCGGCTCTTCAGGAAGGCGATCGCCTGGTTGAGCTCGTAATCGTGCTCGGAGACGACCTCGCCGGGCTCGGGCCGCGTCAGCTTCTCGTCGAGATCCTTCGGGCGCGGCGCCGGCGTGAATTTGAATTGCTGTGCCGCCGCGGCCGCTGCTTTCTCGCGCTCCTCGTCCCTCGCGTCCTTGCCGTTGTCGGTCAGGTGCTTGGTGAGGTCGGCCTCGCGCAGCTTCAAGGTCGCGGCACGCTCGCCCGCCCCGTCGTCGAGCGGGATGTCGGGCAGGATGCCCTTGGCCTGGATCGAGCGTCCGTTCGGCGTGTAGTAGCGCGCCGTGGTGAGCTTGATCGCGGTGTTGTTGCCGAGCGGCAGTATGGTCTGCACCGAGCCCTTGCCGAAGGTCGGCTGCCCCATGATGACTGCGCGCTTGTGGTCCTGCAGCGCGCCGGCGACGATCTCGGAGGCGGAGGCGGACCCGCCGTTCACCAGCACCACCATCGGCACGGTCTTCACGTCCTCCGGCAATCTCCGGTTGAAGTCCTCCTTCATGCGGCCGCGCAGATAGTCTTCGGGGCGAGCGTTCAACTTCATCTTGGAGTCCTCGGTGCGGCCGTCGGTGTACACCACCAGCGAGCCGGCCGGCAGGAAGGCCGCGGATACCGCCACCGCCCCGTTGAGCAGGCCCCCGGGATCGTTGCGCAGGTCGAGCACGATGCCCTTCATCGCCCCCTGGTTTTCCTTGAACAGCCGCTCGATCGAGCGCGCGAGGTTCTCCCCGGTCTGCTCCTGGAACTGCGTCACGCGGAAGTACGCGTAGCCGGGCTCGAGCAGCTTCGACTTGACGCTCTGGATCTTGATCACGGCGCGTGTCAGCGTCACCACCAGCGGCTTGGCTTCGCCCTTGCGCACGAGCGTGAGCGTGATCGGGGTGTTGGGCCGCCCGCGCATGCGCTTGACCGCCTCGTTCAGCGTCATCCCCTTCACCGAGGTGTCGTCGAGCTTGATGATGAGATCGCCGGGCTTGAGGCCGGCGCGCGCGGCGGGCGTGTCGTCGATCGGCGCCACCACCTTGACGAAGCCGTCCTCCATGCCGACCTCGATGCCGAGGCCGCCGAACTCGCCCTGGGTGCCGACCTGCAGCTCGCGGAACGCCTCCTGATCGAGGTAGGCGGAATGCGGGTCGAGGCCGGTCAGCATGCCGTTGATGGCTTCCGTGATCAGCTTCTTGTCGTCCACCGCCTCGACGTAGTCGCTCTTCACCCGTCCGAAGACCTCGGTGAACGCGCGCAGCTCCTCGATCGGCAGCGGCGCGGTCGCCGCCTTCTGCGCCACCGCGGAGAAATTGAGGCTGATGGCGACGCCGATCAGCGCGCCGATCGCCAGGAGTCCGATTTGATGCAGCTTGTTGCGCATTGCCTGCTCCCGAGAATTACTTGATGTTGACCCAGTCCAGGGGATCCAGCGGCTTGCCCTGGTGCCGGAGTTCGAAGTATAGACCTGAATCGGCGTTGCCGCCGCTGTTGCCCACCGCCGCAACGGCCTCGCCGCCGTGAATTATGTCACCCACCCGCTTGAAAAGCGCCTCATTGTTGCCGTAGAGGCTCATGAACGCGTCGCCGTGGTCGATGATCAGCAGGTTGCCGAACCCGCGCAGCCAGTCGGCGAACACCACGCGGCCGTCCGCGACCGCCCGCACTTCCTCGCCCGCGCGGGCCGCGATGAACAGTCCCTTCCAGAGCACTCCGCCATCTGAACGTGGACTGCCGAAGCGGTTCGCAAGTTCCCCGCGGACCGGCGGGCTCAGCCGGCCCTTGAGCCGGCCAAAGGCACTGTCGAGCGAAACCGGCGGGGCACGCTCGCCGCGCAGCCGCGGCGCGGGCTTGGAGCGCGCCATCAGCTTTGCCAGGCTTGCGACCAGCCGGGCGAGCCGCGTCTCGTTGCGCTTCAACGTGCCGATCTCGCGCCGCTGAAGCTCGATGTCGCGCGAAATCTTCGCGAGCACCTGGTTGCGCGCGCGCTTTTCGCGCTCGAGGCGGGCGCGCTGCGCCCGCTGCTCGGCAGTCACGGCGGAGAGTTCGGCGGCTTTCTGCTCCGCTTCCCGCGCGAGCTCGCGCAGCCGTGCGAGGCCCGCCCGCAGCTCGGCGATGAGCTCGGCGCGCGCCCGGGAGATGTAGCCAAAGTAGTGGAGGCGGCGGCTGATCTGGCCGGGATCCTCGCGGTTGAGAAGGAGCCTCAGCGGCTCGGCCTGGCCGCCGAGGTAATGCCGGTAGATGAGATCCGCCAGCATTGCCTGTTGCGCCTTCAGCGCCTTCTCGCGCTGGCGTGACTCGGCATTCAATTCGGCAAGCCGCTTCTGGTGTTGACGCGCCTCGCCCCCCAGCTCGCGCAGCGCGCGGTTTGCTTCCGAGATTGCGCGCTCCGACTCGCGCAGCGCGTCGGCCGCCTCGCTCTTCGTTTCTTCGGCCGCGGCGAGCCGCTTCTGAAGCGCGTCGATGCGTCCGCGCAGCTCGCGCAGCTCCTTTTCCTTCTCCTTGGCGCCGGCGGCGGCCGGCTCCGCGGCCGGGCTCGCCAGCAGGAGCAGCAGGAAAAGAGCGCTCGCGGTATGCGCGTTCACGTGAAGGCGATGAGGGATTTCCCGGTCATCTGCGGCGGTTGCGGCAGGCCCATCATCGTGAGCAGCGTCGGGGCGACGTCCTGCAGCGCGCCGCGCGCGGCGATCTTCGCCCGCCCGCCGACGTAGAGCAGGGGCACGAGGTTCAGGGTGTGCGCCGTGTGCGCCTGCCGGGTCGCGGCGTCGAGCATGGTCTCGGCGTTGCCGTGGTCCGACGTGATGAGCACCTCGCCGCCGGCTTCGCGCATCGCGGCGACCGCCCGCCCGATGCATTCATCGAGCACCTCGATGGCGCGAATCGTCGCGGCGAGATTGCCGGTGTGGCCGACCATGTCGCCGTTGGCGAAGTTGCAGATGATGGCGCCGTATTGCCGGCTGCGGATGGCGTCCACCAGCCGGTCGGTGACCTCGTGCGCGCTCATCTCGGGCTTGAGATCGTAGGTCGCGACCTTGGGCGAGGGGACGAGGATGCGCTCCTCGCCCGGATACGGCGCCTCCACGCCGCCGTTGAAGAAATACGTGACGTGCGCGTATTTCTCGGTCTCGGCGATGCGCAACTGCTTCAAGCCCCGCGCCGCGATGTACTCCCCGAACCCGTTGGCGACGCTCTGCGGCGGAAACGCCGCCGGGACGTGAGAGTAGTCCTCGCCGTAGCTCGTGAGCGTGCAGAAGGTGCCTAGCCGTGGAACGCGCTCGCGCACGAAGCCGCTGAAGCCGGGATCGGTCAGCGCGCGCGTCAGCTGGCGGGCGCGGTCGGCCCGGAAATTCATGAACACGACCGCATCCCCGTCCTCCATCCGCGCGGCCACGGCGCCGATCGCGGTGGCGTGGACGAATTCGTCGGATTCCCCGCGCGCGTAGGCTGCGCGCAGGCCCTCGACGGCGGTTCCCGCGCGCTGCGCCGCCTTTCCCTGGGTGAGGAGGTCGTAGGCCGGCCGCACGCGCTCCCACCGGCTGTCGCGGTCCATCGCGTAATAGCGGCCGCAGATCGAGGCGATGCGCCCGGCCTTGAGCTCCGCGCACAGCCGCTCGAGCGCGACGAGCGACGCTTCGGCGCTTCGCGGCGGGGTGTCGCGCCCGTCGAGAAACGCGTGCACGCGGATTTCCTTCACGCCGGCGCGCGCGGCCATCCCGAGCGCGGCATGGATCTGTGACTCGTGGCTGTGCACGCCGCCGGGAGAAAGCAGGCCCAGCAGGTGCAGCGAGCGGCCGGCGCCGCGCGCGGTCTCGAGCGCCTTCACCAGCACCGGGTTGCGGGAAAACTCGCCGGTCTCGATTGCGTTCTCGATCCGGGTGTAGTCCTGGTAGACGACGCGCCCGGCGCCGATGTTCATGTGCCCGACCTCGGAATTGCCCATCTGGTTCTTGGGCAAGCCTACCCATTTCTCCGACGCGTCGAGGGTCGTGTGAGGGCACGTGCGCCACAGGACGTCCCAGTGCGGCTTGCGCGCCTGGCAAATGGCGTTGTGCTCGCATTCCTCGCGATGACCGAAGCCGTCGAGTATGATCAGCAGGACCGGGGTGACTTTCATGATGGCGCAGGCGTGCGGACGCGCAGTTTTCTGAATGGCGATTTTAGACCATTCCGACCGGCCCAACTTTCTGCGCGCAGCCGTGCTGCTCACCGGGCTGGCGTGGACTTTGCCGTTCCTGCAGCCCTATCACCGGTTCCCGATCACGAGCTTCTATAGCGAGTGGCTGGCGTTCGCGCTCGGCCTCGCCGCCGCGGCTCCGCTGCTCAGCCGGAACGCGTGGCGCGATGCGGCGGTGCCGATCATCGCGCTCGCTCCGCTCGGGCTCGCCGTACTGCTGGCGCTGCAAGTCGCGCTCGACCGGGTGCCGTATGCGGAGCAGGCGTACACGGCGGGACTCTACCTGCTGTGGGCAGCGCTTATGGCCGTGCTCGGGCACGTGCTGGGACGCCGGCTGGCGCTTGACTCGATTGCGGGAACGCTCGCTTGGTTTCTGCTGGTGGGGGGGCTCGTTCACGCGCTGATCGGCCTCGTGCAGCACTACCACTTCTCGACTCCGTTCGATTTTCTGGTCGCCCAAAAGGCGGGGACGGCGGTCTACGGCAATCTCGGGCAGCCCAATCACTACGCCGCGTCTATGACGCTGTCGCTCGCGTCCGTGGCCTATCTCTACGGCCGAGGGAATCTCACGGGCGTGATTGCATCAGCTTGCGCGGTGGTCTACCTGGTCGTGCTGGCGCTGGCCGGCTCGCGTAGCCCCTGGCTCTATCTCGTCACATTGATAGCGCTCGCTCTGGTGCTGCACCGCCTCCGGCGCGACGGCACCAGCCGCAGGCTTGCCTTCTTCGCCTGTTGGCTCCTGCCCGGTTTCATCGCCGCCGAGCTGCTGGTGTCATTGCCGTTCCTGGCGCCACCGGAAGGCCCGGCAACAATCACCTCTGCCGAGCGGCTGTTCAAAGTGGCGGGGGGCGTTGGCCCGCGCCTGGAGAAATGGGGCGAGGCGTGGCAGATGTTTCTCGCGTCCCCGGTCCTCGGTGCCGGTTTCGGGCAATTCACGTGGCACCATTTTCTGTACCAGGCTGCGAACGATGCGCCGTTGGCGGGCGGGTTGTTCAATCACTCGCACAACATCGTGCTCCAGCTCATGGCGGAAACCGGGGTCGCCGGCACGCTTGTCATCGTCGGTCCCGTGCTTGCCTGGCTCTGGGGGTTGAGGCGCGTGAATTTCAATGCCGCATGGTGGTGGTTGCTTTCGCTGCTCGCGGTCATCGGCATCCACAGCCTGCTCGAGTTCCCCCTGTGGTATGCCTATTTCCTCGGCCCTGCGGCGCTGCTCCTAGGGCTCGGAGCGCAACGCTCCCTTGCCGTGCGCTCCCCTGGCGCGGCGCGAGCGGCGGTGGCGCTGGTGGTGCTTGTGGGCTGCGTGAACCTCGCTGCGGTGATTCCGGCGTATCGCGATTTCGAGCGACTGGTGTTCAGCGCAGGGCCGCGGGCGCCGCAATCGTCCAGCGACGAAGCGTTCGCCCAGGCGTTGATGGGAGTGCACGAAGAGCCGCTGCTGAGGCCATACGTCGAGCTGGCGATCGCCTACGGTGTCAGCGTGGACCAGGAGCAACTGGGGGACAAGCTGGCGCTCGTCACACGCGTTATACGTTTTGTGCCAGTTGAAGTGTTGGTCTTTCGCCAGGCGCTACTGCTGGCGCTGGCGGGGGACGCCGCTGCCGCGCGCGAGCAGCTCGAACGATCGCTGCGAGCCTATCCCTCCGAGCGCGCGGCGGTCGTTGCCGAGCTCGAGAGTCTCGCGCGACGCTACCCCGCCGAGATGACGCCTCTGCTAAAATTGGCGACTTCAAAAATCGCGGAAGGGCGCGCGTCGCAGAACGCGAGGTGACGCGCCCAAACACCAGAGGATTCACGTTGGAGCAGTTCCTGGTATTTCTCCAGAAAAGCCCGTTCAACATGCTGCTGTTCGGGCTGGCGCTCGCCTCGGGCGCGATGCTGCTGTGG
>Ga0299906_10001716_pt1 | contig 18586 bp, 18 predicted proteins | sample RVTome_14_FD_200259 | JGI IMG/M metagenome (GOLD analysis project Ga0299906, IMG submission 200259) | Soil microbial communities from uranium-contaminated site in the Upper Colorado River Basin, Wyoming, United States - RVT145D125 (version 2) ...
GCGCTACGGCGTGCCCGATCAAAGCGCCCTGCAGCAATTGAAGTCGGCAGTCGCCGAGTTTCGCAAGACCGGCTGATCAAGAAAGTTACAAGTCCTGAGAGGGCCCGGGCCTGTCGCTCCCACTGCCCTTCAGGTTGGGCCGGAAACGCGAACCCGGGTCAGCGCGACGGCGCCGAGCAGGAACAGCGGCAGGATCGCGAGCAGTATGAATCGCGGATCGGCGAAGAAGAATCCGACTATGCCGATCAGTACCGGCCCGAGCACGTGTGCAAATTTCGTCAGCATGTTGTAGAAGCCGAAAAATTCGCCGGCCTGATCGGCGGGAATCAGCGACGCATACAGCGATCGGCTCATGCCTTGCACACCGCCCTGTACCAGGCCGATGGTGATCGCCATCGCATAGAACTGGCTGACATCTTCGAGAAATGCTGCCCACAGCGCGACACCGATGTACACAATCAGTCCGACGTAGATTGCCCTTTTCGGCCCAATGTAATGGCCGAGAAAGCCGTAGGCGAGAGTCGCAGGAAAACCGACGAAATTGGTGATGAGCAGCGCCAGCACCAGGTCCGTTTCGCTGAAGCCGAGCCGCTGACCGAAATTGACCGCCATGAAAATGACGGCGAACAGTCCGCCGATGTAAAGCCAGTAGGCAATCAGGAACACGAATGCATTGCGATACTGCCGGATCTGCCGGAAAGTCTCGGCGAGGGCGAGGTACGCGGCGCGCACGGTACTGCCGGTGCCGGCTTTCGGCGTCTTGCCTTCCCGCACTACGAGCATCAGCGGGACCAGGAAAATCAGCCACCATGCACCGACCGAAACGAATGCAAATTTCACCACGCCGATCGAATCGCTGAAACCGAATGCCGGCGGGGATCTCAGCATCCAGACGTGCATCGCGAGCAATGAAGCCCCACCGAAGTAGCCGAGCGAAAAGCCGAGCGACGATACCAGGCTGTAATGCTGCGGTTTGCTGACATCGATGATCAGGGAATCGTAGAACACGTTGGCGCTGTAGTAGCCGACGGAGGCCAGCGCAAACAGGACCAGGGCAACGGGCCATGCGCCCTCCCCGACCAGCGACAATGAGGCCGTCGTTACCGCACCGATGATCGCCAGGATGAAGAGGAATCTCTTGCGATAACCGCCGCTGTCGGCCATTGCGCCAAGCACCGGGGCGAGCAGTGAAACCACCAGGCTCGCGCACGCGGTTGCCCAGGTCAGCCTTGCGGTCACGGCGGCGCCGTCGTCCCCTGCACTCCAGTACATGCCCAGAAACAACGGAAACAGGACCGCGAGTACGCTTAGCGCAAACGCCGAGTTGCCCCAGTCGTAGAGTGCCCAGGCGACGACCTGCCTGTTGATGAACTTTTTGTCAGACACCGCGACTCGCCCTCGTCACGTTTGGCAGGGGCTGATCAGTAGTCCCTCGTTTCCCGGAACTCGACATCGGGCCACCGTTCCTGGGTAAGGCTCAGATTGACCTTGCTGGGCGCAATGTAGACCAGACTGTCGCTGTGATCCAGCGCGAGATTGTCGTGGGCCTTGCGCCGGAAGTCGGCCAGCATTTTCTCGTCAGTGCTTTTGATCCAGCGTGCCGTAGCGACATTGACCGGCTCAAACTGGCACTCGACCTTGTATTCGTCGCGCAAGCGATGTGCAACGACATCGAACTGCAGCGGGCCGACTGCGCCCAGAATGAGGTCGTTGTTGCGCAGCGGCTTGTACAACTGCGTCGCACCTTCCTCGCACAACTGAGCAAGACCTTTCTGCAATGATTTCAGGCGCAGAGGATCCTTGAGTATGGCGCGCCTGAAAATCTCCGGCGCGAAACTCGGAATGCCGGAGAAGCGCAAGTTTTCACCCTGCGTAAAGCTGTCGCCGATATTGATCGTGCCATGGTTGTGCAGGCCGATGATGTCTCCCGCGTAAGCGGTCTCGGCGTGCTGCCGGTCGGCAGCCATGAAAGTAACCGCATCGGCGATCCGCATCTCCTTGCCGCTGCGAACGTGCAATAACCGCATGCCTTTCTCGTATTTGCCCGAGCAGATGCGCATGAATGCGATACGATCGCGGTGCGCCGGATCCATGTTTGCCTGGATCTTGAACACAAATCCGGTCAACGCATGTTCACATGCGAAGACGGTCCGCTGATCGCTGTCTCGCGGTCCTGGCGGCGGTGCATTCCCGATAAATTCATCAAGCAATTCCTGCACGCCGAAATTGGATATCGCCGAGCCGAAAAACACGGGGGTCTGGCGTCCTGCCAGGTACTCCCGCAGGTCGAACTCCTGGCACGCGCCCCTCACCAGGTCGATTTCGGTACGGAAACGCTCGAGGTCGTCGCCGAGTACCTCGGCCGCTGCCGGCGAGCCCAGGCCATCGACGGCGCTGATCGCCGATGCCCGCTGACGGCCTGCCGCGGAATAGAGATAAATACGATCCTGCCGAAGGTGATAAACACCTTTGAGCTCCCGCCCCATGCCGATAGGCCAGGTTACCGGCGCGCAGTGTATGCCCAGTACCGACTCGATTTCGTCCAGCAGGTCGATCGGTTCGCGTCCGTCACGGTCCAGTTTGTTGATGAAAGTCATGATCGGCGTGTCGCGCAGCCGGCACACGTCCATCAGCTTGATCGTGCGCTGCTCGACGCCTTTCGCGCAGTCGATGACCATCAGTGCGGAGTCGACAGCGGTCAGCGTGCGGTAGGTATCCTCGGAAAAGTCCTCGTGGCCGGGTGTATCCAGAAGATTGATGACACAGTCGCGATACGGAAACTGCATGACCGAGGACGTTATGGAAATGCCGCGCTCCTGTTCGAGCGCCATCCAGTCGGAGGTCGCATGCCGATTCGCCTTGCGCCCTTTTACGGTGCCTGCGAGCTGAATGGCGCCGCCAAACAATAACAACTTCTCGGTCAATGTCGTTTTGCCGGCGTCAGGATGCGAGATGATCGCAAACGTTCGCCGCTTGCTGACCTCGGTTTCGATTTCGGACATGGATGTGGCAGGATCGGACGATGGGCGGCGCAGTTTATCCCGAACAGGCAGCGGTGGAAAGCGGCAGCTCAGGATTTCCTGTTGAGTTTAAGCGAGAGTATCGCAGCGTCCTCCCGCCCATCCCTCGCCTGATAATAAGAAGTACGACTGGATATCTGCCGGAAGCCTTTCTTGCGGTACAGGGCAAGCGCCGCCAGGTTCGACGGGCGGACTTCCAGAAGGATTTCATTCACGTCCGCCTCGCGCACACGGGCCAGTATGTCGGCCAGCAAGCGGTCGCCGTACCCGAGCTTGCGAAACACCGGGTCGACGCAGAGATTCAGGATATGCGCTTCACCGGCTGCGACCGACAGGATTGCATAGCCGACCGTGATGTCACCCCGTTCCAGTACTGTGCAGTGATATCCCGCAAGCAGGCAATCGCGAAAAACGCCATGACTCCAGGGAAAATCGTAACTGCGACGTTCGATGTCGGACACCAGCGGCAGATCGCTGTGTATCATGCGCCGGATGCGTATCGGCACCTCCTCGATCCTGGAAATCACTGCGACCGCTCCGACAACAGCGCTTTCACCCGGCACAGGTCCTCCCAGGCTTTTCGTTTCTGCGACGGACTGCGCAACAGGTAGGCAGGATGATACGTTACCAGCAAAGGCAAACGACCGTCCTTCAGGCTGTGCATCTTGCCCCGCAACTGTCCCAGTGGCGCATCCGTGTTCAACAGATGATGCGCGGCAACGCGGCCGACCGCGAGAATGACTCGCGGATCCAGCAACTCGATTTGCCGGTCAAGATGATCGCGGCAATGACTCGCTTCCTCCGCGGTCGGATCACGATTGTCGGGTGGCCGGCATTTCAGTACGTTGGCTATGTATACCTCGCTTCTGTCCAGGCCGATTGACCGCAGCATCTCGTCCAGCAACTTGCCGGCGCGACCGACGAAAGGCTCGCCGCGACGATCTTCCTCTGCACCGGGTGCTTCGCCAATGATCATCAGACGAGCGGTTTCGCTGCCGACACCGAAAACAGTCTGTGTCCTGGATTTGTGCAGGGCACACAAAGTGCAGGCCGCTACCTTCTTCCGCAGTTGCTCCCAGTCCGGTTTCACGGTCGTAGCGTCCTTGGTGGCAACGTCTACGGCAGCAACGTCTACGGCAGTAACGTCCCCGACCGCTGCGGCAGCTGCTCCGCGCTGTTTCCACACATCGATTCCAAGCGCGCCGAGATAGGCGCGCCGTCGCATCTCAGACATATTGTATTAACCGGAAGTGCACGGCATTCAGGGTCCCCTCGGCAGCATGGAATATTGCCACGTTGTACGCAGTGATCATACCTGCGGCGCAAATCCCTGCCGTGCTTAACACTAACGTTGCGGCGCAGTTCCAGTCGGCTGCCGCCTAAGGGTGAGGCAAGGTGCCGAGTATGTCGGTGCCTGCGCTGACCCGCTGCCCGGCAGTGACCTGGATCCGGCTGTTGACCGGCAAATGGACTTCGGCAAATCGCGTCAGTCGCAGATAGGCGCATCGCTGACCCTGGCCGACACGCTCGCCGTAGCGCGAGAAAGCACGCGGAAGGAGGCCAAAACGATAACCGTAGAATCGCAACAGCACGTCATCGCCTTCATCCGTACGAATCCACAGGCCGGAATGCCCGGCGGCCCGATCCGACCCGGATGTACTGCGCACCGGATCGTGTATCGTGCCTTCGACAGGACACCGCGCCGTGTAGGTTCCGCCAGCGTCCACGCGAATGATGATCTTGTGTGCGGCGGATCCATTGACGCTGTCGTTGGTCACTGTCACCTCGGCAACGACTCCATCGACCGGGCTGACCGCCGCCAACGGGTGCGCCGGCACAAGTCGATGCGGATCGCGAAACAGGTAGTACAGCGCGACTGACAGTATTGCGGCAGGAATCGCTGCAATCCAGATTGCATAGTACGAACACAGGCCCGTGGTGATGATTGCCAGAAGAAGAATCGGAATGCCTTCCCGGGCAACCAAAGGATATCGCGGTCCTCTCAAAATCTGTCTTCCTGTCTTGTGCCGGAAATCTGCCTGGCAAATTCGCGGGTCGTGATGGGCGTCGTGTAGAATACCGCCGCCATTCAAACCGGATCAGAATATACATGCGTTTCACCGATTTTGGGCTGACCACGTTGAAAGAAGTCCCTGCCGAGGCAGAAATTGTCAGCCATCAGCTGATGCTGCGCGCCGGTCTCATCCGCCGTCTTGCGTCGGGACTTTTCACCTGGATGCCACTCGGAGTCAGGGTCCTGCGGAAGATCGAAAATATCGTTCGCGAGGAGATGAACCGGGCCGGAGCGCTGGAACTGTTGATGCCTGCCGTTCAGCCTGCAGAATTGTGGCAGGAATCGGGACGGTGGGACCAGTACGGCCACCTGTTGCTGCGCATGCGGGACCGCCACGAGCGCGACTACTGCTACGGTCCGACTCATGAGGAGGTGATAACCGATATCGCGCGGCGGGAACTCCGCAGCTACAAACAACTGCCCGTCAACTTCTACCAGATTCAGACCAAATTTCGGGACGAAATTCGTCCGAGATTCGGTGTCATGCGGGCACGCGAATTCATCATGAAGGACGCTTATTCATTTCATGTAGACCAGTCTTCACTCGAAGAGGGTTATCGGAAAATGCACGCGGCTTACACGGCGATATTCCAGCGACTCGGCCTGCGTTTTCGCGTCGTGGACGCAGACAGCGGCGAGATCGGCGGCAGTCGCTCTCAGGAATTTCACGTGGTCGCCGATTCGGGAGAAGATGCGATTGCCTGGAGCGAGCAGGACAACTACGCATCGAATATCGAGACTGCGGCAACATCGCCCCCGGACGGCAATGCGGCGCCGCCGGCGGCTATGCTCGAAAAAGTGAAGACGCCCGGCGCGAAGACCGTCGATGAACTTGCGAGGATGCTCGGCGTACCGCCGGCAAAAATCGTCAAGACCCTGTTGGTCGACGGAACGGACCAGCCGGTTGCGCTGGTCCTGCGCGGGGATCACGAGTTGAACACGGTCAAGGCGGAGATGCTTGCGGGTGTCGCCAAACCACTGCGCATGGCAGACGCCGAAACCGTACGAAAGGCCACCGGATGCCTGCCCGGATTTGTCGGGCCGATAGGCCTGAGCATACCGACCTGTTTCGATCATGCGGTTCGCGTAATGTCCGATTTCGTCTGCGGCGCCAACGAAAAGGACGTGCACTGGACCGGCGTGAATTTCGGTCGCGACCTTCCGCTCGGAGAGACGTTTGATTTGCGTAACGTGGTAGAGGGCGACAGCGTGCCCGGCGGCAACGGCACATTGACCATCGCCCGCGGCATCGAAGTCGGACACATTTTTCAGCTCGGCACGAAATACAGCGAATCGATGAAAGCCACGGTGCAGGATCAGGATGGCAAGGACGTCGCCATGTCCATGGGTTGTTACGGCATCGGCATAACCAGGATAGTCGCTGCAGCCATCGAGCAGAACCACGACGACAAAGGCATCATCTGGCCCGAACCCCTCGCGCCGTTCGATGTCGCATTGATACCCATCAATATGCAGCGCTCCGAGGCCCTGCGCACCGCTTCCGAAGCCTTGTACACGGAACTTGAGCAGCTGGGCCTCTGTGTCCTGTTCGATGACCGCGATGCACGGCCTGGGGTAAAATTCGCGGACGCTGAGCTGATTGGCATTCCACACCGTGTTGTCATAAGCGACCGGAGTCTCGAAGCCGGCGAGCTGGAATACCGGCACCGCCGCGACGCCGAGTCACGGATGCTGAAACGTGATGTCGCTCTCGAGCTGCTGCGGACTTCGACGCTAAGCTGAGCCGTTTTTGACAGCGGGGTTACCGTTCGGCATGAAAAAACTGATGATGCACCTGGCCCTGCTTGGATTGCTGCTTTCCACGGCACGGTTCGCAGTCGCGCAGGAAGCACCGGATCCGAAATTGCGCGAGCTGCTGAGAGCGGTGGCGTCCGAAGCCGACAGCTTCGATGATCATTACGCGGCACAGGTCTGGCTCACCGATATGTCGTCCCGTCTCGAAAGGCAAGTTGCGGACCCCGAAGAGCGTCTCAGGATACTGAACCGTGTGCATTACGAAGCGACACGGCAGGACCTGCCGCCGGAACTGGTGTTGGCGGTAATCGATGTCGAAAGCAATTTTGACCGTTACGCCGTATCAGTTGCCGGCGCCCTGGGACTTATGCAGGTCATGCCCTTCTGGACATCCGAAATCGGCCGCCCGAACGACAACCTGATACACATCGAGACCAATGTGCGGTACGGCTGCACGATCCTGAAATACTACATGGACATGGAAAAAAACGATCTGACCCAGGCGCTCGCGCGCTACAACGGCAGTCGTGGACAACGCAAGTATCCGAACAAGGTGCTGGATAAACTGCGCCTGAAATGGCACAGGATCTGATCAGGAAGTACGGAACGAGCCCGGCACCGGTACGTCCGCGGGCGCCTCGTCAAGGCTGTCCACCCGCGCCATGCGCGGCCCCTGCCGCAGCCAGTTACGCAGTGAGTGAATCGCGGTTGCATGGCCGCAGGCGAGCACCTCGACGCTGCCATCCGGCAAGTTGATTGCATGGCCGGTCAGGCCGAGTTGTTGAGCAAGATCACGGGTGCTGGCACGAAAGAACACGCCTTGCACTTTGCCACGCACTATGAAGCGCCGGCACTGGCCCGAAAGTTTATCGGTCACGGAGCAGGCGGTGATGGCAGAGCGTCAGCCGACGCACGGTCAATTCTGTTCCGGCGGTTCCACCGTCGCCAGCGCATTCAAGGCTTTTTCCTTGGCCTGCATCGCATCGCGTCGCGCTTGCGAGTAGGCGCGGCCGGCAAGATTCTTTTCCGCACTTTCGAGCAAGGCTTCAGCCTGGCTGAGATCTTCCCCCGCCGCCGTCGCTGCTCCTGCCTCCCTGGCTATCGAAATCGCCTGGCGGGCGTCGCTCATTTCCTGCACCGGCGGACCGGATTCGCAACCGGCACTGAGCATCAGCAGCGTCATTGCAACGAAAGCAGCTGGCATTCGGGGCGTTGACACAGCGGTTCGGAAGGCACCTGGTGAAAGGCCGGGACGCATCCGGTAACGCTAGCAAGCGGCCCGCCAGACAGTCAAGCCGGCCTCCGGGACCTGACGACGGCCACAGCGGCTGCTAGAGTTGGCTGCCGCGAATTGCTCAACAGGGATCGCAATATGCCTGCCGCCATTACCATTTATCACAATCCGGAATGCTCCAAGTCACGGAAAACATTACAATTAATTAGAGAGAGCGGCATCGAGCCGACGATCGTCGAGTACCTGAGGAAGCCGCCGCCGGCGGCGACCATACTCAAACTCGCCGAATGGCTCGGTGTGGGCGTTGCCGACCTGCTGCGTACGTCCGATGGCGACGAGGCGGATGAAACGCTGTCCCTCGACGAACAGTCGCTCGCACGCTGGCTCGAGGACAACCCGGCATCGCTGCAACGCCCGATCGTGGTCGACGAAACTCACGCCAGAGCCTGCATCGGCCGGCCGCCGGAAAACGTGCTTGCGTTATTGCGGCCATGACCGAAATCCTGGTCCTCTATTACTCTCGCTACGGAACAACCGAAGCGCTGGCACGCGAAATCTGCCTGGGTGTCGATTCGGTCACCGGCGCTGCTGCCAGGCTCAGAACAGTGCCACCGGTTTCGGCAACAAGCGTAGCCGTCGACGACCCGATTCCGCCCAGCGGTCCGCCGTACGCGAGCAACGACGATCTCATCGAGTGTGCCGGACTGCTGCTCGGCAGCCCCACTCGCTTCGGCAACATGGCGGCGCCGTTGAAATACTTTCTCGACGGCACCGCAAGCCTGTGGCTGAGCGGCGCCCTGAGTGGCAAACCGGCGGGGCTGTTCTGTTCGACTTCGACTCCGCACGGCGGCCAGGAATCCACCTTGCTCAGCATGGCCATACCGTTGCTGCATCATGGCATGCTGATCACAGGCATACCTTTTACGGAGCCTGAGTTGAGTTCCACGACCACGGGCGGATCGCCGTACGGCGCCACTCACATTTCCTGGAACCGCAAACCCGATGCATTGTCTGCCGATGAGAAATCCCTGGCGCGAAAACTTGGCGCGCGAGTGGCCGAAACGGCGCTGAAACTCGGCAGTGATTCATGATCCGATGACACTGCGCACAAACGGAATGGTCAAACGCCGTTGCGTGCGCAGCGCCTCGGCATCCAGCCGGTCCAGCAGCTCATAGAGACTTCCCATATCGCGCCGCGTTCTCGATATCAGGTAGCTCGCCGTGTCGGCCGGCAACTCGAGACCGCGATGTCTGGCGCGCAGTTGCAACGCCTGCACCCGGTCGCCCTCGGTCAACGACTGCACTTGAAAGACCGGCAGCAATGACATGCGGCTGCGAAGGTCGGCAAGCTGCAGAGCACTCTCGCGCGGAGCCGCGTCCGATGCGACCAGGAGCAGGCCGCCGCTGTCCTGCGACTGGTTAAAAAGAGTGAACAGCGCCAATTCCCATACCGGGTCGCGAGCAACCGCCTCGATATCGTCCAGGCAGACGCAATGTCGCAAAGCGAGGCCCTCGATAATTCCGGCGCCGCCCTTCACGAATTCGCGTAGCGGCACATAGATCGAACGATCGCCAAGACGCGCGCACACGGCTTGCAAGAGGTGGCTTTTCCCGCTCGCTGTCTTTCCCCAGATCCAGCAGCCCGCGTCTTGCCTGCCTTCGGCCAGGTCCTTGAGGTAGGCCACGATCGCCTCGTTGGATGCAGGCCAGAAACTTTCGAATACGGCATGGTCCTGCAGCTGCAGGGGCAATGCCAGCTGGCTCAACTGAGGGTCTCCTGAGGTTGCGGGTCCACCGGCGCGGCGGGCCTTTCCGCGAGATACTTTTCGTACGCGAAGCGCACCAGTACCGACAGCATGGCAGCGGCCGGCAGTGCCAGCAAAATGCCGAAAAAGCCGAACAGCTGCCCGCCGGCGGCGATGGCAAAAATGACGATGACGGGATGCAGCCCGATGCGGTCACCCACGAGTTTCGGCGTGAGTACGGAACCTTCGATGAATTGCGCCACGGTGAAAGTGGCGACGACGCCGACCAGCCGGAGCAAGGGGTCGGGTTCAAGTACGACGGTCAGCCCCGCGAGCACGATACCGAAGACGAAACCCAGGTACGGTACGAAACTGACCAGGCCGGATACGACGCCGATGGCAATGGCGAATTTCAATCCCACGAGGCTCAGGCCGACCGAGTAAATGATCCCGAGGGCCAGCATGACGAGGATCTGTCCGCGAAGGAATGCGCCGAGCACGTCATCGGTTTCACGTGCAAGACGAAAGACCGTGGGCTGGCTGGCCGAAGGCACCAGCGCCGCAAGGCGCGAAATAATGAAATCCCAGTCGCGCAGCATGTAGAAGGTGAGAATCGGAACCAGGAACAGGCTGATGACCGCCGCGGCCAGCGCACCGCCGGATTTGCCCACGGACACGAGGATTGCGGTTCCCCAGTTGGCTGCCATATCGCTGTAGCGGGCAAGGAACGCCGCTACCCCGACATCCTCGCCCGGTTCCGTGCCCAGGAGATCCCCGACACGCGGCAACCAGACCTGTTCGATCTGAGCAATGATCGACGGGAGCGCATCCAGCAGCGCGGTGATTTGCGTCCGGACCAGCGGCACCACGAGCATCACCAGCAAACTGATGAAAATGAAGGTCAGGAGAAACACGCAGATCACCGCAATGGTCCGCGGCATCCTCAAACGCTGCAACCGGTCCGCGAACGGATCGCCGATGTAGGCGAGCAGCGCACTGGCGACGAACGGGGTCAGCACAGGCGCCAGCAGGTACAGCAGCCAGCCCGTCAGTGCAATGGCAATGAGCCAGCTCGAGCGATAGTCATTCCTCATTTCGTCATCCCCTGTTCGCTCCTGCTGCGCCGCGCACGCCGCGACCACGACCATACGTAATCCGTGCCGCTGATGACGACCGTAACCAGGACCGCCGCACCGAGGACGATAATCGTTATCTCGTCCGGCCAGCCATAGCCCGCGCGACTTAACACAAACAATACGAGGAACAGCTCGAGAACGGTATTCAGCTTGCTTATTCTGGTCGGCTCACCTTGCACCGGCCGGATCAGGAAATTGTATGCCGTTGCTCCACCTATGATGACTACATCCCGGGTTACGACGAGCGTTGCAAGCCATGCAGGTATCAAGCCCTGCATCGCCAGTGCGACGAAACAGCCGGCAGCCAGCAGCTTGTCTGCAATCGGATCCAGCAACGCTCCGAGTCGCGTGTGCCAGTTGAAAGTCTTTGCAAGAAAGCCATCCAGCCCATCGGAAAACCCTGCGATAAAAAACAGCACCAGCGCCAGTTCGTATCGCGCGCCGAGTATGTAGCTGAGGATCGGCGCAATCAGGACGATGCGCAGCAGTGAAATCGCGTTTGGTAACCAGCGCAGGTTCATGGGTTTCAGGCCTGTCACCGTTACGGGCGATAGACGAATTCCAGGGAATCGAATTGTGGCATGGTGCCCGCGTCCACGACCCGTCCGAAACCCGGCTCGGGCTCGAGCCCGCGGTTTGCCTGAAGCGCCTGGCGCAGTCGCTCGGCGCCACCGTAAACCTGAACGACGTACTGTATCCGATCGCCTGTAACATTCTCGATCAGGAAACTTTCGACCGGATTGAGATCCGCCATGATGCGTTGAATTGCGCCGTAAGCGGCGAGCGAGTTGATACCGCTGATCGTCAGATTGACCGTTTCCAGCGGCGCATTGCCTGCGACGGCAAACTGCGCCACCAGTGTATCCGCCAGCTGATCGATGACCTGCGCCGGGTCCCCGGAATACTCCATGACCTGGTTTGCAAGGTGATAGCTCCAGCGATACGGCTGCGCCGCCGACGGGCGTACGCGGCCGACAAGCACGGCATCGGCGCCGTAACGCGCGGATGCCTGCATAACACGATCATCGAATCCGCCCCAGATATCGCTGAAACTGACACTGCCAAGGTCCTCGGTGTCGAGCAGCGGAAACGCGACGGGCAAACCGCGCTGCATGGCGGCATCCTGCAGCCGGTCGCGGAGCTGTCGATTGCGGTCGATCGAACGCAGTTCTGCGGGGTTCCGGTCGCCGTCATCCGCGCCGACGATCTCGCGGACGCCCTGTCCCCAGTCGACCGCCAGCCACACCAGCGTGAGCGGCCGATCATGGCTCCACACGGTCTGGCCCGCCTGCCGAAGGATATTCCCGATCGCGGCACCGTCCAGCGACACCCACAGTGTGTTGTCCTGGCCGGGGCGATACTGCAGCACATAGCGCGATGCATCGGGAAACAGTTCGCCCAGCAGCGCCGAGTTACCGGCATCACGCTCGCCGGTAATGCGCACCAGCACCTGCTTGAGGGCCGTCCGGTAGGCCTCATTGCGGGCATCCGGCGTCCGCGGATCCAGTGCTACCTGTGCCGTGTAAAGCTCCTGCATCTCGATGGACCGTGCAAGAGGCGACAGCAGTACGAAGCCGATCGTCAATGCGATCGCCTGCAAAACGCGCAGAGGAAATTGTCCTGATATCCTGTTTCGCATGTATGCGGCTCTGATTGCCCTGGCGCATGTGCCGGAAAAAGACGGTTTGCCGAACGCGTTCGACGCTTTATTATATCGCCCTCACGAAGTTTGCCACTCATTCATTCCCATTGCCTGTCGCCGGCGGCCGCGGCATGCCTTTGATCGCCAGAGAACCATGACAAAACCCCTCACTTATCGAGATGCCGGCGTCGATATCGACGCGGGAGACGACCTCGTCGAGCGCATCAAGCCGTTGGTCGAAGCCACGCGTCGCGAAGAGGTGCTGGCGGGACTGGGCGGATTCGGCGGACTGTTCGCGCTGACCCCGGGAAAATACCGGCAACCGGTGCTGGTATCCGGCACGGATGGTGTGGGCACGAAACTGAAGCTCGCTCAGGCTCTCGCGGCACATGACACCATTGGTATCGACCTGGTTGCCATGTGTGTCAACGACGTACTCGTGCAGGGCGCAGAGCCCTTGTTTTTCCTCGACTACTTCGCTTGCGGCAAACTTGATGTCGAAGTCGCAAGCCAGGTTATCGGCGGCATAGCCGATGGCTGCAAACAGGCCGGCGCGGCGCTGATCGGCGGCGAGACTGCCGAGATGCCGGACATGTATGCCGCGGGGGAATACGATCTCGCCGGATTCTGCGTCGGCGTCGTCGAGCGCGATGCCCTGATCGATGGCAGCGGCATCGAAATCGGCGATGCCATCATCGGCATCGCCTCGAGCGGACCGCACTCCAACGGTTACTCACTGATACGCAGGGTGCTGGAGCGCGACCCGCAGGGACTCATTGCATCTCGCCCGGCTGCGCCGCAACTGCTGATTCCGACGCGCATCTACGTGAAGTCGGTGCTTGGCTTGCTGCAGCAGGTTCCTGTGCAGGGACTGGCGCACATCACCGGCGGCGGATTGACGGAAAATGTGCCGCGCATACTGCACGGCAACCTGCATGCCAGGATCAGTTTATCAAGCTGGCAACGTGGACCCGTTTTTGACTGGTTGGCCGAGACCGGGAACATAGAAGAACAGGAAATGCTGCGCACTTTCAACTGTGGCGCAGGCATGGTCGTCGTGGTCAGGCCTGCGCAACTTGCCAGGGCCTTGCAGATCCTTGCGGCGCTGGGTGAAAGCGCGTGGGAACTCGGCCGCATTGCGGGCGGCGCGGGAGGCGTCGAATACGTTTGACGCGCGAGGCACCCCAAGTCCGTGCCGCCGTTCTGGTATCCGGAAGCGGCAGCAATCTGCAAGCGATCATCGACCGCCAGAGAAACGGATTTCTGAACCTCGAACTCGCAGTGGTTTTGAGTGACAGACCGCAGGCGTACGGCCTGGTTCGTGCCGAGCAGGCCGGCATCGACTCCCTTTCCGTACCGGCAAGCGACTTTCCGGATCGCGCCTCATTCGATGCAGCCGTCCTCCGGCATCTCGACCGCTATCAGCCCGACCTGGTATTGCTGGCGGGATTCATGCGCATATTGACGTCGCAATTCGTAAAACGTTACGAGGGACGACTGCTTAACATCCATCCATCGCTATTGCCGCAGTATCCCGGCCTGCATACGCACCGGCGCGCAATCGATGCCGGTGAACGCTGGCACGGCTGCACGGTACACTATGTCAGCGACATACTGGATGGCGGCCCGCGCATCATCCAGGGGCGAGTGCCTGTCCTTCCGGATGACGACGAGGAGCGCCTGGCGCGGCGCGTTCTCGCCATCGAACACCGCCTCTATCCCGAAGCGCTGCGCCTGATCACCGAAGGCCGGGTGCGTTACGCCGATGGCGCCGCCTGGCTCGACGGGAATAGACTCGACCAGCCGATGCAGCTGCAAACCTCAAACCTTGTTTGAAATCGGGGTCAGGCTTTGGGCAGGGTTACGCCACGCTGGAACTGGTACTTGCCGCCGCGATCCTTGTACGAGGTCTCGCACTCCTCGTCCGATTCGAGGAACAGCATCTGGGCAACTCCCTCGTTCGCATAGATCTTCGCCGGCAGTGGCGTGGTATTGGAAAACTCGAGAGTGACGTGACCTTCCCATTCCGGTTCGAGCGGCGTGACATTGACGATGATCCCGCAACGCGCGTACGTGGATTTGCCGAGGCAGATCGTCAGTACATTGCGCGGGATGCGAAAATATTCCACGGTCCGTGCCAGCGCGAAGGAATTGGGCGGTATCACGCAAACATCGGCGACCTTGTCGACAAAGCTCGTCGCCGAAAACGCTTTCGGGTCGACGATTGCGGACTCGATATTGGTAAACACCTTGAATTCGTTCGAGCAGCGCACATCGTAGCCGTAACTCGACGTTCCATACGAAACGATGGGCTGGCCATTGCTCTCACGTACCTGGTACGGCTCGAACGGTTCGATCATGCGGTAGTCGGCCGCCATACGCCGGATCCAGCGATCGGACTTGATACTCATCAACTGTCCTCGACAACGATGTTCGGGAACTTGCGGCTGTAATCCCGGCCCTGCAATGCCAGCGCGGCAGCCATGTTTCGTGCGATTGCCCGGTAGGATGCCGCCTGCGCCGAGCCCGGTGCTGCGACCACGGTCGGTGTGCCGCTGTCGGTCTGTTCGCGGATACTGAGGTCGAGCGGCACCTGCCCGAGCAAGGCCACGCCGTATTCCTCGGACATGCGGCGGCCGCCGCCACTGCCGAACAGGGGTTCTTCGTGCCCGCAATTCGAGCACACGTGCGTGCTCATGTTCTCGACGATGCCAAGTACCGGCACCGCAACTTTGCGGAACATCTGCAGCCCCTTCTGCGCATCGAGCAATGCAATATCCTGCGGTGTAGTTACTATGACCGCGCCACTGACCGGCACCTGTTGGGATAATGTCAGCTGTATGTCGCCGGTGCCGGGCGGCATGTCGACGATCAGGTAATCGAGATCGGACCAGCGAGTCTGGTGCAGCAACTGGTTAAGCGCCGAGGTCACCATGGGACCTCGCCAGACCATCGGCTGGTCGGCATCGATAAGGAAGCCGATGGACATGACCTGCAATCCGTGCGCCTGCAACGGATGCATGGTCTTGCCGTCGTCGCTCGTCGGCCGCTGACCCGTCAGTCCGAGCATCAGCGGCTGGCTGGGGCCATAAATATCGGCATCGAGTATCCCGACTGCAGCACCATCCGCCGCCAGTGCCAGAGCAATATTGACTGCAGTGGTCGACTTCCCGACACCGCCTTTGCCGGACGCAACGGCAACGATGTTGCGTACCTCGGCCAGCGGTTTCAGGTTACGCTGCACCCCGTGCGCAGTGATGCGCTGGGTAATGTGGATGTCCGCGTCGGCCGTCGCAGCCTGCGTAACCGCCACACGCCGAAGCTCCTCGAGCAGTTCATGTCGAATGCCGTTACCCGGAACGCCGATTTCCGCCTGCACGTGCACCCGGCCGCCTTCGATCGTGGCTTGCCTGACACGCCCGAGCCGGCCAAGCGCGTGCCCGAATCCGGGAACGATTACGGCCTCAAGGGCTTGTTTCAGATCAGAATCTGCTGACAAAGTCACACTTCGCGTGTTTGGATTAGGTTAAATTTGAATGGCTGTCCGCAAACTGGCGTCGCGGGCGCACATTGTAGCGGAGGCGGCCGCAAAAAAGGTGCCCCTCCAGGCAGCCTGTCGGGAGCGGCACCGATCCCAAAAGGGACTCTCGATCAGGGACTTGCGGTCGATGCGTGATCCGGAGGTCACAATTTGTGGTGCGAATCATGTGGCATAATGCCACGAGGGTCACTTACGGAAGCGACTGCGGAAAAGATCTGGCTGCCGGTCCACGGGCACCAGCCAGCTTGCCCGGGTCCGCTTGGGCAAGAGCGAAATCGGTTTTGAAAGCTCCAGAGCTTGATCAATTCAGTCGACCGCGCGCGGGCATGTCTCGAACCAGGCATCCGGCCTGCATTGCGTACGCTGCCCCGACAATGCCAGCCGCAGCTCCTGTGCGGATCCCGCGCTTACGTGAACGTCGATGAGTCTCCTCGCCGGATTTCGCGCCGATCAGTTGCTGAATCAGCTGCTGAGTGAGGCTGACACCAATTCGCGCAACGCGCAGAAACTCGCGGAAAAGCTGAAAAAACTCGGCCCGAAAGTCATTCCGCACGTCATCGAAGCGCTGGCGATGAGCGACAAGAGCCACACCATGCTGTTTGTCGACATACTCGCGAGCCAGGTCAGTGACAAGACCCTCGATTACTACAAGGATGGTCTTGCCGACGGTGGCGAGCGCGTGGTCGCCGGAACTGCCTGGGCGCTCTCCAGCAGTCACAATTTCAATGCCAACACGCTGCTCGGCTTCTTCGACGAGAAGGAAGTGTCGAAGCCGGCGCTGATCGAGGTTCTGAAAGTCCACAAAAAGGACTTGAGCGTGCACGATCTGCTGCGGCGCGCCTATGAACTCGAACCCAAGGAGAAAGCCGCGCTATTTGCCATCATTGACGACATCGTCACCGAGGACATGGTCCCCGACCTGATCGCACGCATGGGCGGCAAGGACCCGGCGGTCAAAATTCACCTGATCAACCTGCTGTCGAAGTTCAAGCGACGCGAAATCAGCCACGCATTCGAAATGCAACTCGGCGACACCAACAAGATGGTGCGGGCGGCTGCCCTGGTAGCCCTCGGCAATCGCGGCAATGCCGTAAACATAGAGAAAGTTGCGCGATTGCTGCGCGACCCGGACCTGGACGTGCAGAACAAGGCGGTCGACGTCATTGTCAAAATCAGGCATCCGGACACCGTCAAGTACCTGGTCGATGCGCTGAAAGACGAATCCGAGTACACGCGCCGGTCTGCCGTCGAGGTATTGAACGAGATCTGCGACCCGGAATCCGTAAAAGACCTGCTTGCTGCCATCAAGGACGACGACTGGTGGGTGCGCGCCCGCGCCGGCGACGCACTGGCCGAAATCGGCGGGCCGAAAGTCATCCACTCCGTTCTCGAGCTGATCAAGGACAAGGACGAGGACATCCGCCGCACAGCTATCGAGATTCTGAATGCCACCAAAGACGAATCGGCGGTGGATACCCTCATCAAGGCGACTGACGATCCAGACTGGTGGGTGCGCGAACGCGCGGTCGATGCACTGGCACAGATCGGCAGCAAGAAAGCCATTCCGAAACTGATCGCCATGCTCGGCAGCAATGCCAAGACCGATACCATCGTCGTCAGGGCGCTGGGCAAAATCGGCAATGCCGACATCATCTCCAAGATCGTACCGCTGTTGCAGCGGCCGGAACGCGACCTGCAGGTCGAAGTCATCCGGGCAATTTCGCACCTGGCCGATGAAAAGCACGCGGAGACAGTGCGCAACATTCTGCGCAAGGCCAAGCAATCCGACGACAAGACCATCATCAACAGTGCCGACAAGGCGATCAAGGAAATTGACGCCAAGTTTTCCGCAACGGTACTTGCGGAAAATGTCCGTGCCGAAAAAATGGCAGAACCCACCAAGACCTTGCTGCTGGATGACCAGGAACTGTCGAAACTGCTGGAAGCACAGGCGCAAGCGACGGCGCAAGTCCAGGCGGACGTCAGTGCCCCCGTTGCTTCTGCGCCGGTCAGGGAAACGAAGATTCTCGATATATCCACGTTGACCCCCGGCGATGTCATCGAGGGCCGCTACAAATACATCGAAAAGATCGGCAAGGGCGCATTCGGCACCGTACTCCTGATGCAGGACCAGATTGTCGATGAAAGGCTGATCTTGAAGTTCCTGAATCCGAACGTGTCGTCAGACGAAGAGATGATGAAGCGCTTTGTCCACGAATTGCGGTATTCGAGAATGATCACTCACAAGAACGTCATCCGAATATATGACTTCCTGTACCTGCAGGGCAGCTACGCCATTTCGATGGAATATTTCCCGTCGCATACGCTCAGTCACGAAATACCGGACGGCAAGCCGATGTCGTTCGACAAAGCGTTGCGCTTTTCGAACGACATCGCTACCGGCATGGCCATCGCGCATCAGGCCGGGGTCATACACCG
>Ga0299906_10001718_pt1 | contig 18574 bp, 13 predicted proteins | sample RVTome_14_FD_200259 | JGI IMG/M metagenome (GOLD analysis project Ga0299906, IMG submission 200259) | Soil microbial communities from uranium-contaminated site in the Upper Colorado River Basin, Wyoming, United States - RVT145D125 (version 2) ...
GGGAACAGCCGGCTGGGCCAGTGCTGGTAGACCACCTCTGGGAAGCCATCCTCAACGATCTTCTCGACCCCATCCCCCGGCGAACTGTCCACTACCACTATCTCGAAATCCGGATAGGTCTGCCGGCTGAAGCGGCGCAAGGCTTCGCCAATAGTGGCTTCGTCCTTGTAGGCGCACAGGATCAATGAGACTCGCGGCGTGGAAGCCTTCATTCGAATTGAGCCAAGGTCACGACTCGCTAGACGACTTGAGCTGCGGCCATTGGCCGGTCCACGTTGAGCTCGTGGTCGAGGAAACGCCGGGCCGAATTGCCCGGGCCAAACAGGATACCGACGGCCATCCCCAAACCTGAGGCGGCTTGGCTCAGCAGGACGACGGGCAACCAACGGAGGAATGCCGGCACTTCGGCTTTGCGGTTGGCTTGCAGGTAGCGGCCCATCCGCCACGCCCGTACCACGGGCACAAGCGGCCATGAGCCGGCGCGGAGCAGGCGCCACAGCCAACCCTTGCCCTCGGCTGCCACCCGGTTGGCGCCATAATTCCGATGCCAATGGAAGTATCCGTGGCAGATCAGACCGAGCGAGGTCTCATTGCGATGGGCGAATTTGATGGCAGGGTCAATGCACAGACGTCGGCCGGCCGAGGTCATACGCATGTTGAGCACCGATTCGTTCTCCAGCAGGGCTGGCAGATCACCAGCGTAGGCCTCCAGGGTCTCTCTCCGGTACAGGTTGTTCTGCCCAGCAATGAAGCGGGTGGACCCAGCCTCCGCAGGAGGCCGCCAAGCCGTATAGTTCATCAAAGCGATGATGTCGCTGATCCCCGAGCCCGGGTTGCCGTTGTGCATTTCCCCGCCGATGCCCGACCATTCGGTGGCAAGATGGGCCCGACACGCGGAAAGCCAGCCCGGGAGCGCGACCACATGCTCTTCCATAAAGGCAACCAGCCGGCCGCGGGCCAGCCTGGCGCCGTACGCGCGGAGCGCTCCAAACGAAGCGAGGGTATCCACCCGTTCGAGTCGGACCGAGGGATGATCGGCGCCCGGGATCGGACCAACTTCCGGATTCGAGTTTGCGTCGATCAGCACAATCTCCTGGGCCTCGATCCCCGGCTGGGCCAGCAGGCTCGCCAGGGCCGCGGCACCACGCCGCCGGCGGTTGCCAACGACTAGGACCACCGACAAATCCGGCTGATTGTTCACGTGATCTGCCTCTGCCGACGACACTGCCTCGGTTTCTTCCTGGAAGTCGGGATCGGTGAGCGGGACGACGCCCGGCGGCTGACTCGGGGCCTGTCCATAGCGCACCGCCATCCATTCGCCTGACCGCTCTATGCTCTCCCGCATAGCGGCAATCACGGCTGCCGCCCGGGCACCATCTTCGAGCGTGGCGATATCCGGCGGCCGTTCCCCATGGCTAAGCCAATCGCTGAAGGCGAGATACTGCAGACGAAAGCTCTCCAGCGTAGGATGAGGGGCGCCGGTGAGGCCTTGGAACAACCGGCGTGTTCCGACCGCCAGATCGGCGAACCCGGCGAGCGGGGCCGGTAAGCGCAGATATGCCTGCCCGTCGGCGATCAGCCAGCCTGACGATGTTCGAAGCTGGAGCCGTTCCCGATAGCGGGGAGCATGGGCTGCTTCGCCCCCAATTCCGCCGCCGTTGGCTAGCGTCAGTTCGAAGCGCACAATCTCCCGCTCTGCCGGGAGGCCGGCGATCGACCAAGCCCGAACCTGGTGAACTGGCTCACCGAAAAGCCACGCTGTTAGATCAACCTGATGCGATCCGAGGTCTGATAGCACATCCCAGCCGGGTTCGGTGGGGGCAATTGCGTCCCAGAACTTGAGCGGCGTACTCAGGGTGAAATTTCCCTCCAGCAATCGTGCGTCCCCGGCATTCAGCCGGTCTCTGAGCTGGCGATAGGGCCGTCGAAATCGCCGCGTGAAGCCGACCGCAACCTTGGCGCCATAGGCTTCTCCCAGCGCGGCGGTGGCACCCGCCGGTCCCTGTGCCAATGCAAGTGGCTTCTCGACAAGCGCCGGCAAGCCGCGCTCAATGGCGGCAGCCACCTGGGCAAAGTGATGGCTAGGCGGTGAGGCGACCAGGATGGCTTCCACGTCGGGATGGTCCAGCACATCCACGGCGGAATCGGCCAGCTGGATCCCGGGCCGATGCTCGCCGAGCCACCGGAGGCGGAAGCCTCTCGGATCCCAGGCCACGGCGATCGACCAGCCCGCTATGCTCTCGATGGCCGGCAGATGGAACTTCTCAAAGACTCGGCCACAGCCAAGCACACCCCAACGCAAAGCAGGCGGAGGATCTGGGAAGTGGTGATCGACAGCTGTCATCTGTATCTCCAGGCATGGGGGCCACCTCGTGCGGACTAGGCGAGCCCATTGCATCACTCGACGCATTTTGAGCTGCCCCATTGTGCCAGCAAGCGCCATCACCGACGAGCACTCATGACGTGAGTGTGACCTACAAGGCTATACTGTGCGGGTCCACCAACATTGATATGCGCCGCACTGCAGTCCGACCAATACCTTCGGCGGGCAGGCGGACTGTTCCATCGAACAGTGGATCCCCTGGAAGATCATGCGCATCCTAATCGAAACGGGCAATCACTCTCTGAACAACCTGGGCGATGTGGCCATGCTGCGGGTGGCAGTGGACCGCCTTGCCAATCTATGGCCCGGGGCCGAGCTCCACGTGCGTACTCGGCAACTGGCAGAGCTTCAGGCGCAAGTTCCGGGCGCCGAAGGGCTGTCCATCCCCTTCCCTCTGTGGCAGCGCGGCCTGGCAGGGTTGCTTCAGCGGCTTCCTGCCACGGCCCGCTACGGGGTGCCGGCCGGATTGGAAGGTGCCTTGCTGGCTATAAGCAGTTCGCTCGCCTCGCGGGGCGTCGGCCAGTTGGTTGGGGAATACGACCTGGTTGTCATGCCCGGCTGCGGCCTGATCGCCGACCCATTCTGGCGGCCGGCCATAAGCCGACTTCAAACCCTGGAGGCAGCCCACAACCATGACGTCCCGACGGTGTTGCTCAGCCAGGGAGTCGGCCCGGTCACCCATCCACGAATGGTGGAATGGGCCCGACAAGTACTGCCCAATACTTCTCTGATCGGCCTGCGCGAGAGCCGGCGAGCACCAGCATTGTTGAGCGAACTCGGGGTCAAACCCGATCGAGTCAAGATCATGGGCGACGACAGCCTGTCGCTGGCCAGGCCTGCTGACCACGCAGGTCGGCTCCGAACCGACCTCGGATGGAACCTGCGCCCCGCCACGTACAGTGGCCTGCTGGCCGGCGGCTTGGAGCCGATCAGGCAATTGGTCGAGGCCCTCTCCCGGATGGCGCAGAGCCGAGGCTCGTCCCTTCGATTGCTTTCGATCCACCAGGATGATGGTCCGTGGATGTCGGCTATTGCCGCCAGGACCCCAATTTCATCGCAATTTGTGTTTCACGAGCACCGGCTTGATCAGCTGCTGGCCAGCGTGGCAGCCTGTCGAGTGGTCGTGGCCGGCAGCTACCACGCGGCTGTCCTTGCGCTGGCCCATGGTGCACCCGCCATCTGCCTCATCAACAGCCGCTACTATCGCTGGAAGTTTGAAGGCCTGGCAGACCGCTTCCCGGACGGATGCCGGCTCGTCGATCTGGCCAACCAAGGGTGGGTGAGCCAGGTCCTCTCGGAGGTTGAGGCGATGTGGGAATCGGCGCCCGAGATAGGTCCTATGATTGTCCAGCGCGCCCACGAACAGGTCGAACAATCGGATAATGTCTACGACCAACTACCGGGAATCGTTGGCCATACCTGAGCCGGATCCTTCAGACTAAGACGATAACTCTTGCCCGGGATTCGACAGCATGCGTATCGGTGTCCCCCAACTGAGTGACTCACCCGACCGACCAGGCTGGGTTCGCATATCGGCACGGATTACCTACGATGGCTTTGTCTCCGGCGACGAAGAAGTTTGGTTTGAGACTAGGCAGGAGCATGCATCCGAGCTGACCAGCCTGGCAGATCCATGGCTGGCGGCGATGGCCCCGTTGGCTGCCGCGAGCGGGCGCCCCATCCATCTGGATCAGCCCTTCGATACGGTTCTTGCCGAGAACCTTATCAGGCTGTCGCATGTATGGTCCAGCTGGTATCCGGCGATGAAACCGCTGCAAATCAACGGCGAAGCGGTCGGGCCGGCTAGCCCCCTGCGGTCCGGCCGCACAGGCTGCTTTTTCTCGGCCGGTGTTGATTCGTTTTATTCCGTAATTCACGATCGGGCCACCGGCTCAGGATCGATCGAAGATTTTCTCATCATTCATGGGGCCGACATTGCCATTGACAATTGGAGTGGCTACCGGCGTTTCTCTCTGGATGTGCAGAAGATCGCCCTTGCGCTAGATAAGCAGGTGGTCGAGGTCGCCACCAACTTGCGGGCGACCCGCTTCCGCATGACGAACTACGAGCTGCACTCGGTTGCCGCCCTGCTGGCAGCTTGCGCTCTAACGCTTGGCCGGCGTTATCGGAAGCTGCTCATCTCGTCCACCTGGGATACACCCAGGCTTCACCCAAACGGATCACATCCGGTCACCGATCCGCTTTTCAGTACGAGTTGCACAGAATTCGTTCACCATGGGGCTTGGGCCTCGCGCCTCGAAAAGACCCGGGTTGTTGCCAGCGATCTGGTCGCCCGCCGGCATCTGCGCGTTTGTTGGGAGTCTCCGTCCGGCGACAACTGCGGCCGATGCCTCAAATGCCTGCGGACGATGGTGGCACTAGAGCTCGACGGAACGCTTCCCCAAATTGAGACGTTCCCTGCAGGCGGAGTAGATCTGGCCCGCCTGAGGTCGAATCACTTCTTATTCCGTGACGGACCATACTATGAGGACCTGCTCGGCGCAGCCGAACGCGCCGGCCGGACCGATATTGCCGAGGCGATCACTGCCGCTTTCGCCAGGACCAAACGCCTCGACCGGCTGCTGCTCTTAGGGCTGGGCAGGCAAATGCATGCCGGATTGCGGATGAGGCCGTGGGCCCGACGACTGCTCCTTCCGATCCGTCAGCGTATCTTCCGGATGGGGAGATGGCTGGCGCCATAGGCCCGCCCAGGCGAGACCCTGGCCGTGAACCCGAAGTTCAAAGGAGACTCGCACTGTGCCCGAACAACCTGCCCAGGGACTCCTAGAGGTCTATGCGGGCGAGTGACTTCAGGCTAGCGCTATCTCCGTCGAACCCGACGGCGGTGCGCGCCAGCGCCAGCGTCCACTTCGAGAATCCTCGCTGGCCTGCGGAGACCTGGTGGATGGAGGTGCCCCGGGCGCACCGAGACCAAGTCTGCCTGACTGGCGAACCGTGGATGGTGATGCTCCTGCCGCTCGCCTTTAGCCTGGGTGAGCCCATCGATCTTGCGTTGCCAGTGGAAAGCAAGTTCCTCAATAGCCTGCAGCGGGTCATGGCTATCTGGTCGAGTTGGTATCCACAGTTCCGTCCAATCGCGTTGGCGGCGCCAACTGCGGCGGAGGAGCGGGCCAAACCAGGCCGGCTGGTTGGGGCCTTCTTCTCAGGCGGTGTCGACTCGACCTATTCAGTCATCCATCACGATCAGCAGTCCACATCTCGGGTGGAAGAGCTCATCTTTGTCCGTGGGTTCGACATCCATTTGTCCAAAGATGCCGCTTTGGCCGCAGCCGAAGACCGCGTTCGCAGGATGGCAGCCAAGCTGGGGAAGCCCCTGATCACGATTGCCACCAATCTCCGGGACACCCGATTGCGCGAGGCAAACTGGGAAAAGATGGCGCATGCCACCGTCCTGGCCGCGCTGGGGCTCATGCTGAGTCGGCGCTATCGCCAGGTGCTGATTGGATCCGCCGTTCCGGCCGACATGAAGCGTCCCCTTGGGTCGCACCCGGCCGTCTATCCAAACCTGTCAACGCGGTCAACGGAGATTGCCCTGGACGCAGCCGATACGACGCGCTCAACCAAGATCGCGGCTTTGTGCAAGCGGCCTGACTTGCTCGACGACTTGCGCGTCTGCTGGGAAGCCGAAGCGGGCGACAACTGCGGCCGCTGCGCCAAGTGCCTGTACACGATGGCCACGCTCGAAATCCACGGCGCCCTGGCCAACTCCGGCGCATTTCCTGATACGCAGCTGGATCATGGCCGGCTGCGCTCGACATTCAACGGGCGCAAGGATTACTACTTTGAAGATGTACGCGATGCGGCCCGCGGGCTCGGCCGCACGGATGTCGCCGACAGTCTCGAGGCTGCCATTGCTATGAGCAACCGTCTAAGACGCTGGCTGCTCCTGGACCTTGTCACGCCGCTCTTCGAGCGGCTGCGCTTCAATCCAGCCCTCCGGCGCTTGACGGGGCCACTTCGACCGATCGTCTGGCACAGCCTGCGTCGGCTGGCCCGGGTACTCGGAAGCTTGTGTGGGCGTTAGGTCCGGGGCAGGAACCATGCTGCCAATCAGTGCGTCGATTGCTCAGCTCGCACCGCATACGGCTTCTCCCTGGACAGGGCTGGCCATGAGTCCCATTGGGTCGACCGCAGGCAGAATCGTTTCACCCCCCATGGATATCTATCCCAGGGCTCGCGCGGGCCTCAGGGGCGGCAATGAAAACGATTGAGATCGACGGTGCGACCAGCGGGCCCTCGCCTCGGCGTGAAGGCTTCACCAGGCATGCCGTGACGGTGACCTACGCCGGCAGTCTGTATCCAGCCGAGCAAGTCTGGTTCGAGGTTCCGGACAACCTGGCGACGGACCTGCCAACATCTGGCGATCCATGGTTGGCGGCAATGCTGCCCCTGGCCGTCACGCTCGGTCGGCCGCTGATTGTCAAGCTTCCGGTCGACCGTGTCCTATTTGAAGGCGCCCACCGACTCATGGCTTTATGGACCCAGTGGTATCCGGAGCTCCGGCCGGTGGCCATTGAAACGGACCTCACCGAGCCGGCTGGCGACCCTTCAGCGGAAGGGCTGACCGCCCTGTTGTTTTCCGGGGGCGTCGACTCCTCTTACACGCTCCTCAGTTCCGAGAACAAGGCTGGCCTGGTCGTCGATGAGCTCCTGCTCATTCACGGCTTCGACATCTCGATCGACCGCCAGGACGCCTTTGACGCCGTCTGCCAGAGACTCTCCAAGACCATTGAGCCCCTGGGCAAACCGCTGATCGCCATTGCCAGCAACCTGCGCCAGACGCGCTTTCAAGATGTGAATTGGACTGACCTTGCCCATGGGGCGTTCCTGGCGGCCGCCGGATTGTTGCTCTCGCGACGCCTTCAGCGGGTGGTCATTTCTTCCGGCAGCCATCCTGGCCATTTTGTCCCGGCCGGGACACACCCGGACACCGATCCGCTTTTCTCGACCAGCCGAACAACCATCGTTCATTTTGGCGCCGGCACCAGCCGCATGGACAAGCTTGCCTTCCTCTCGGAACACCCGGCCGCCTTTCACAATCTGCGGCTGTGCTACCACGCTGAGACCGGCGCGAATTGCGGCCGCTGCCTCAAGTGCCTGATCGCCACTTCGATCCTTGAAGTCATGGGCAAACTGGCCGAGTGCCAATCCTTCCCGAACGATCGACTCGATCTCGACCATCTAAGCCACATCTACCTGGTTCGGGCCCACACGATCTTCCGCCTCATTCAAGCGTATGCGGCGCAAAATGGGCGGGAGGATGTCGCCAAGGCGATCGATGCTGGCTTCCAGCGAACCGAGCGGCTGAACCGCGGTCCCGTCATCGGCTGGCTCAGCCGGCTGCGTAGACGCTACCGCCATCACGCCAATCTGCGGCTCGTGAGCCGGACGGCCCGCCGCTGGCTTTACGCTCTCGGCATGCGCTTGGACCGGATCGTGAGGTGAGGCGCGATTTCCGACCCTCTCACCAAACGGGGTCCACCCGGAGACCCGCGGTCGCAATTTGTTGAAGGCGGTTCGCCAGCGCATCGGCCACACCAGGCTCGGCGCCAACAAAACAGGGCGAAAACTGCCGTTGGACGAACTGCCTACGCGCTGCCTGGAGCAGCTTGGGAGCATGGAGGCAGTCGGTGAGGCAGTGGCCCTGGGGCGTGCAGCAACTGCACCCCGTTATCCCGTTGGCTCCTTCAAGTCAGGCGCCGGCTCGCCATCTGTGGGGATGAGCTGTGCCCGGCATACGAGACAGTAGACGAGCATGACCGCAACGTCATTCATGATTTGGTTGGTAAAACCAAGCAACCCGATGCAAAGAAACGCCAACGACGAGACATAACTCGGCTTGAATCGTGTTCCAGCCATCCAGGCAATCGCGGCCAGCGTGACGAAGCTCGCTAACAAGCCGACCGCTCCGGTTTCGGCATAATACGTGAAGATATGTCCTATGTTGCCCCTGGAATACTGCCGCGAAATTGCGTCGTAGTACTTGGATGGCCCATCCCCCCATACGTTCAAGGGCTGGCTGAGGAAGTAGCGAATTGCCCCCACCCTGGCATAGCCTCCCTCCAGATAGTCACCAAATGGCTCTTGGGTACCTTTAACCGCCTTCGGCCGCAGGACATCACCGACAATTGGGGTCTTCCAGAGGAAGGCGGCTGGTGGCTCGACCATGGCACCAATGCTCCAGAAGAGTTGGACGGCTAAGGCCACACTCGTCCCTATGGCAAGCACCTTGGCGAACCGGATGAGGCGAGGCCTTTGGATGAGATACGCCAGCCAAACGGCAAGTGCGATTAACTTCGTCATCTGGGCGTTTGTCGTGAAAACTGTGAGGGTGACCAACCAGGCCAGGGGCATCTTCCATCCCGCCGGAACTTCTTCTTTGGGAAAGAAGAGCAAGACGATCAGAACCATGATTTCGAAGAACCCCAAAGCATAGTCCGTCTCAAAATTGAAAGTGCCGAAGCCTGCATCTATCCCGCGTACGATCAAGTATTGAGCGAGGACGACAGGTAACTGGACAACTCCGATGATCAGCAGCCAGCGAAGAATTGCCTTCTTCTTGGCTGGCACCATGGCTAGTTTGCTGAGGTAATACATGAGGAAGGAGAACGCGGGCACTCTAAGAAATAGGACCAGATCTCTCAGCGTTGTTGCGTTGTAGATTGCTGAGAGCACAATGGCCGCCACCAGAGCCAAGAAAGACAACGAAACGGCATCAAAACGAACCCCATACAGGAGAACCAGGGGGATGACGAGCGCCGAGACAAGGCCCATCCGGTAGGTGTCCATAATCGCGACGGTAAGCGCCCCGCTGAGCAAGTACAGCGTTGCGAATGCGATCAAGAACACCGTGTCCTTCGCCAGCGGCCTTGGGTTCTCACCCAACAATCCGTATCGAGCTAGTTTGGCAATTCGATGCACGGTGGCATCTCCAGGTGAGATCATGATCTAGTTCGCTCGATTCAAATACACTTGCCCGGCATTACGGGAATTCTCGTGGGAATTCGGGGGCAAGGTGCCCATTGGCCAGATTGTCTGCGCGGGTTTGCTCTGCAGTCTGATCGCCGCTTCCAGGCTAGCGCTACTCATGCCTTGCCGGCGACTTCTGTCGACTTGCTTGTGCGACAGCACCAAGAAAGTCGCGAGCCCCGGTTTCAATGGTGTGGGACTGGGCCAACTCTTGGCTCCTCCTACCCATCCTTTCCTGTAGTTCGTCATCATCCAATAGCGCTAACATCCGGCGGGCAAATGGCTCAGGGGCGCGAGGGTCAACAACCCACCCATTCTCGTCATCTTGAACATAAACCTGACTTGCCCCTGCGAACATCGAGGAGATCAGCGGCAAGCCGCAGGCTGCTGCCTCTGAAAGCACGACGCCAAAAGTGTCCTCAAGGGAAGGAAAGACGAACATTCGCGCGCCAGCATAGAGCACGGGTAGATCTGCCTGCTTGACATGTCCCACGAAGTGCACTTTCCCGGCAAGAGCACCTGTCCTGGCTCGCCTCTCCATCTCGGGCCGGCGGGGGCCATCGCCGGCAATGACCAAGTGGGAAGATGGTCTCTTGTTCGCCACTATGCTGAATGCGTCAAGTAATTGCGATATCCCTTTGCGGTCAGATACGAAGCCGACATACAAGATGTACTCACCGCCCAGTTCAGGAAGGCCCTCGTAAGATAGATTGTTGATTCTCGCTAGATGGGCTGCCTGGCGAAACCACGCATTGTCCGCCGACTGAACCGCGGTGTGAACAGCCTCCGGCTGTGCTCCATAGGCGAGGAACTTCTCTCTTGCTCCTGGGCCAGGAGCAATGCAGGCCTCCGCCCTGGGAATGATCAAGCGGCGCACGAACTTCTGGGCAATCCCAAGATATCTTTCCGTGTGCAATGTATCCGTTGACCAAGATACGTAGCCAATCGACCGAGTCCTAGCGTATAGGAAGGCAGTAATCGCCGGAACAGAGAAGGAATAGCCTACGACAACATCGGGCTTGAGACGGATGAGATGGGTGAATAAGGTCGGGTTGACGAGGATGGTCCGGGGATCGTCGTAGGGAGGTCTTCTTAATCGAATCGGAATCGCCGGCAGAAACTGGTGATCGTATGGGAGGTCGGCAGGCACTTCCCATCTGCGTTCCTGAAGGCGGCGTGCACAATAGAGCACGGTAAGGGAGGCGACGTGCTGCGAGAGACGCGCGAAAAGGGGTATGCGGTATGGGGTTACATGATCGTCGAGGACAACTAGCTTCACCCCACCCCCCCACCTTGCATAACCACGCCGATGTCAAACCCGTGCTGAATCAATCTCCGACCAGAACTTCTTTCCTGGGTTCGAGGATCCAACTGGCGCCCACGGCTGTGTGCCCTTGCGCCGGTTTCATTCGAGCCTAGTTGACGCATGCTGGCTGTGACCGCTCCTCTCGGCCAAGGTGTCGAGAATCCAAAGCTATTGGGTCTACCTGTCCAGTAGAAAGATCGCGCATACATCCTTTGCTCGCATCGATCGCGTCAAGAGAGTTGGTGGGTCGGCTGCTCGGGTTGACTGAATTGTGCATTAAGTTCGACATGTGTGGGCAGCGATCCTCGGTCACTACGCTTCTCCATCTTGTTCAGCCTGGCGCGGAAGCTAGACGAGCTCGCAGACGGCACCAAGCGCGGTAGGCTTTTGATGCTGCCCACACAAAGCATACGGCCGCCCGCTCTTGCAGTCCGCTGAGCTGTTCGCTTCTCGAGATCTTGTGTAGGTCGGACCAAGCTTCCACCAATCGAACCTGGGCCGATCGCTGCCAGTGCCCTGCTCGGTTTCTGTCACGAGCCACGATATGCTCGAGGGTGACCATTCCCTCACTTACGCGGCGGAGTTTCTGGGCTAGCTCTCGCCAATTGCGGCGCACCGGGTGCCAGACCTCGGCTCGTGGCTCATAGACAATTCGGAACCCACGTGCCAGCGCTCGGCCGCACCATTCAAGATCGCCGCTCGATTGGAGTCTGTCGTTGAAGGGCCCAACTTCCGAGAATGCCCTGCGTGGGGCAAACAGATTGGCGGTCACACCAAAACCGAACTCTCGTACGTACGTCTCCTGTCGAAACGCAAACAGAAGGTCATGCAGTTCAACCGGCGAGGGTCTGTCTGCGTGCTCTAGATAGGAAACGACTCCACCGGCCACAAGTGTTTGGGGGGATCCCGACCGCAGGCATCGAACCCCGTGGCCAAGCCAGCTGCTTGAGGGTGAGCAGTCGGCATCGGTAAAGGCCACGACTGTGCCGACTGCGTTCGCAATCCCGAGGTTGCGGGCAGCATAGGAACCGCCAGCGGGTTCCCACAACAACCTAACGTTGTCACCCTCAGGAACCTCAATGCCTCCGGGCGCCGGAGAATTGTCGACAACCAGTACTTCCACCTTACCCGAGTCATACGATTGCTCACGCAAGGCTTTCAGGCATCTGGCAAGATACGGGGCTGGCGCGCGGACTGGAACGATTACCGAGACCGTCACGTCATTCAAGGATCGTTTCCAAACTGAGGTGTTCGGCCCAATGGACCCGGTTCAATTGGTTCCAAATTGTAGTCGGGCAGCAGAGTAGCTTCATAGATTCGAGCAGCCAAGGTCATTGCATCCGTTGACCCTCGAGTCATCATCAGTGTCCGCCAGTCGAAGGTGAGTCTTAGCTGCTCGGACACCCAGGCCATCGGACCCATTTGGCTCTCTGCTGGCCATGTTTCAAGGGCCAGCGCCATCTCAAAGCCAACCGGGTTGTATCCGTACGAGAAGCCGTTGTGGTACAGACGGGCGTGGATAGTTGGTTCCTCGAGGCACGTCAGCGCCCTTTCAACCCCCGGTAACTTCCCCAAGGATCTTCGGGCGCGCTGCGGAGAGAAGCGACAGAGCCCGGCCAGATTGAAGGCGTGATATCCAAGGGCCAGTCGCCCAGCCTCAGCTCTTCGCAGCCAATCTCCCAGTCGTCGTTTCAGTCTGCGAATTGCTGGCCGCGGCCCGGGATCTTCGGATAGGCGGTGGATGATGAGGCCGGTGCCATCCAATCCGAGGTGCTCTGCTAGCCTCTGCTGGAACCGGTTGACCTTGGCTGTGCCGCTGCCACCACTGGTTTGTGCCAATCGACTTCCCATGGCCGCAAACCAGATCTGCTGGTTTAGGGTCTGACAAATGCCTTGGTCCTCACCATCCACTTCCACCGAGTGCCACAGGCCCTTTTCCTCATCAAATGGGTGGAGGTCGAATACATGTTGTGCCAGGGCGAAGTGCTCTTCGCTCTCCAGCTGCTCGGCGGCTGCTAGGAGTGCTTCCAGCGTCCATGCCTGCCCGATAAGGCCATTGCATTGGTCGACTGCTCGGGACGTCCGGTGTAGGAACGTTGCCCTGCCAGGGCGGTGCACTTCGCTCAGAAGGTAACCTGCGGCAAGAGTGGCCGATTTCCGGAACTTGCTCTCACCCGTCCATTGGAACGCTCTGAGGAGCGTGATCAGCCAATATCCTGTATTTCGCAGCGGGGTTTCCTTCTGCCGGCGTGGTCCATTGTGCCCGGCTGGAAATGACCCGTCCTGAGCTTGAAGCCGCAGGGCCGCCTGTGCGGAATGCAAGACAAGCTGGTGAAGGCGCAAGCTCACGAGTTGTGCTCCTGCTTGTTCATGAAGTTCTGGCACCGAGCCCTAAGTTGGTACTGTCCGCAACAGAGACCTGACGATTCTTGCTCGAACCGACCACTGCATCTGGTTGGAGCAAAGTCTGCCGCCTGCCAAAGCTCGACCTAATAGCGAATGGGGGAGGGACAATTGTCAGTACGCCAGCTTGAGGCATCGAAGGGTTCTCATCAAACCAACCTACCTGATTCCCAGAGCCAGTCGGACGGAACCGCAGCACTCAGCGGGCGGGCAATCTGACGCGTTTGGCCTTGCATGGAGCTAGTCGGGCAATCGTTCTGCTGCCCACCGCGGAAAGGGATCGAAGACGCAATGGGGTCCTTGGGTTGTTTGGACCCCGTTGGGCCTGTCATTCCATGTGGGTCGCGACTGATCAAGCATCTATCGCCACTGCCCACCCGCCATTCCCTCGCCTTGGCGAGTGTCCCGGCCACAGCCCGGGCCGGCCAGGCCAACGCGACCGGCTCGCGGTAGCTTGTGGGCGGAGATCAGTCCCCGGCCAGTAGCTGGTCCGGTATCCGCTCTAGCTCGTTTCCATGTCCTGCAGGAGCAGCATAGTGCTCCAGGTATCGGGCGACGAACCGTCCCGGCCGATATCGTGAGATGACACCCCCGGCGAAGGTGGCGCCCAACAACAGCAAGCTCAAGGGAATTGCCACGGGATAGTAGGCGAGCGCCCTTCGGTTCTGGCGGACGACACCGACCAACCGGCTGGTCAGCTCACCCACCCGGCTGGCCGTCACACGAAGCAGAGCCGCAGCAGCGGCCAGCAGACCTTGCCCCTGGATTTCCTTGCCAGCCGCTTCATGGGTAAGCCGCCAGATCTCCAGGCGATCGCTGCCGCGAGCAAGATAGCGCAGCCAAAGCTCGTGAAAACTTCCTGGCGGGTCGTGGAATGCCCGGCCTTCGGGTTGACGCCAGACCTTGTGCCCATCCCGGCGCAGCCTGACCGAGTGAACGAAATCATTACCCCGCAGCAATGGCAGGCCCGTTGGAATTGGGTGGTCCTCCAGGAATTGACGCCGGAAGGCGACGTTGTTTCCGAAATACGTCAAGGCCTCTACAAGAGTTGATCCGCCCGCAAAAGGTGGAAAGAAGAAGGTTAGGGCGAACAATGTTCCAAGCAAGTTGGTCGGATTGACGCTGGTCTCACCGGTGACAATGTTGACTTCGGGATTGGCAAAAGGCATTACCATCGCCTCCAGCCAACCGGGCAGGTACTCATTGTCGGCGTCACAAAACACCACGACCTCACCCCGAGTTTCCCGCGCCCCGGCGAGCTTTGCCTCGAAATAGCGAGTGCCCGAGGGCAAGGAATGAACTCGAACCCATGGGTACGGTTTGCACAAACGATCAAGGGTCTCTCGGGGGACGTGGCCGGTCTCGACCAGAACCACTTCGGTGGCTTGCTCCGGCTTCAGAGATTGGCTCGCTACCGAGGATAGACAAGTCCCCAGCGCCTCGGCGTTCTCTTCGACGATGGTGAACCCCTCCATCACCAGCGAGAATGTCGGTGTTGCCGAACTCTCACGATCGGCCATCATCACTCCGCGCTCAATCGGTAGTCCATCACCAGGTGCGAAACGGCCCCCGCGCACGCGCCGCCGGGAATCTGTCTCGGGCCATCGGTTGCTAATAATCCGGCCGTGCGTTCCGGCCCGCCATCGGATAACCATACATTACAGCCAGCCATCCGGCCAACACAATGGTCGCCAGCTGGTTGGCCCATGGCATCGCCGTCTCCCACTCCGCATCAAACTTGAGCGCAACCTTGCCATGCTCGGCAGCGCTCGGATTACCTCTCACCGAGTGTGCTAGCGACAGGTCGGCCACCAGCCCCCGGATAGGCGATTCAGCGGTGGAATCTGGTAGGCCAAGCCATCGCCTCAGACCGAGGAGGACGGCTTCCGGCTCACGGATGAGCGCTTCGTAGTGGATGCGTTTGTATCTGTGGCCGAGCGTGCCGCCAACCAGGCTGGCGCCTAGATTGAGCCCTACCCAATCTACCGAACTACGCACCAGCCCAAATTGGTCCATGTAGCTGACCCCGGCTGGACCCGGGCGGCGCTTCTTGCGCGACCAGGAGAAGACAACGCCTCGGGGATCACGCACCAAGTGCAGCGCGTAGACCTCCAGCTCCGGCCGACGGGCCAGAAGCGCCAGGAGCGATGGATCCTTGGAGCTATCGATGATGACCGGCCGGCCTGCAATCGACTGTGCGGCCCGGTACAGGTTGATGTGTGCCTCAACCAACGGTGTCGCCTCCAGGGCAAGCCTTTCTCGCCAGCCTGGTAAGAAGGAGGGCAGCAAGTGCCGCATTCGGGCCGTGGCGTGCCGCATGTTTGCCAGCTGGCGCCACTTCTCCGGCTGGTCGGGCAGCAGGCCCGAAGCGAGCACCTCCGACCAGAAGGTGCAATCCGGCAACGGCTGGCCACAGGCGCATGGCCACCTCTCAACCAAGCCTCGTTCCCATACATACCTTGTTTCCCCGAGAAAGACCGAGTCAGGGTACTCCCCAAGGAGCCGGCCCAACAGCGTGGAGCCGGTCCGGCCGGCACCTACGATGTAGACCAACTGAATCTGCCCGGACGGGTCATTTGATTTCATGCTGCGCCAGGCTTCACCATTGGAAGGCATTCTTCACCCATCAGCCTGCGCGTTTCCGCCTCGGTAGCCCATTATTGCCGAGGACCCCTGTCATTGGCCGGTTGAACTCGCCACCGGCCCAATGGGCTCGATTGAAGCTGTGCCAGGACTTGTCGGCAGGCTGCCTGGGCACGATTACGTAGGCATCCAGCTGGTCACGCACACACTTCGCCGCTGGCCAAAGACTTTCTACGAGGCCGTTTACCGCTTCCTGCGGTGCACATCAGGTGGCAGGCGGGGCGTGTCTAATGCGAGCGTCGTCCTAGCCAAAGATCCGCTGGCGCAGAATGCGCAGCAGGAATAGCGGGTTACCAAGCAGGTAGCGCCGCCAAAGGCGCCGGGGCTCGATGATCAACCTGCCCAACCATTCGAGGCCATGCTCGGTCAGAAACTGTGGCGGCCGCGGCAGCCGGCCGGACACATAATCGAAGACCGCCCCACCAGTCAGTCCCACCGACACATGCAGCCCCTCCCAGTTCTCCGCCAGCCAGCCCTCCTGCAGCGGCATGCCAAACCCGACCACCAAAAGGTCGGGCTTAAGCTGATTGATCTCGGCCGCCAGCTGCTGCGCTTCCACCGAGCCGGCCTGCTGGTCGAAATATCCGTGGTGGCAACCGACGACCCGCAGCCCAGGGTACTTCTCCTGCAGCGCATCCCGGGCTTGTTCGGCGACACCTTCTCGTCCGCCAAGAAAATACAGGCTGAGGTCATTCTGCTGGCAGAAGGCGGCCAGCCGCCAGAACCAGTCGGCGTAGGTCACCCGAAATCGGAACGGTGCGCCCAGGAGACGGGCAGCCAGGACGGCACCATAGCCATCAGGAAAGACCACCTCAGCCTGATTGAAGAATTCCCGCAGCCAGGGCTGTTCATACGCCAGGTTGAGCGCGTGGGCGTTGACATGGAGGAGCTGGGCACGCGCGCCCTGCCGCACCGTTTGCAGGATGTGGGCTTCCAGGTCTTCCGGTTCCCAGGCGCCAACCCGGACCCCCAGGATGTCAACGGACTCTGGTTGAAGTACCAGCGGCGGCTTCGCGGCTGGCGGTCGCCGCGCCGGTGTTGCGGTGGCGGGCGCCGGATAGCTTCGCAAGCCCGAAACCTGAAGCCCGTACCACAGGATGAATAGGGGATAGCGCAGGTAACGGCGCCAGAGCCTACGGGGTTCGGTCGCCAGCCGAAAGAGCCACTCGAACCCGCTACGCTGGAGCCAGCGCGGCGCCTGCGGTTTGCGGCCGGTCAAGAAGTCGAAGGCGGCGCCGACGCCGATCAAGACGCGGGCGTTGAGCGCCGGCCGGTTTTCTGCCATCCAGCGTTCCTGGGCCGGCGAGCCAAGCGCCACCCACACGATGTCCGGGTCGGCGGCGTTGATTCGTTCGATCTGGTCGGCGTTGACCTGCGCCGAACGTGGCCCGAACGGCGGTGAATGCCAGCCGGCGACCTTCAGCCCAGGCTGGTCCCGCTGCAGGCGATTCGCCAGCTTCTCGGCCACGCCCGGCTCGGCGCCGAAAAAGTAGTGCGAATGCCCCCGTTCGACGAACTGCCTGCAGGCCGCCTGGAGCAAATCGGGCCCATAGACTCGGTCGGCCCGGCGATGGCCATGCATCCAGGCGATCCAAACGACGGGCATCCCATCCGGGACGGTCAGCCCGCTGGCGTTGAACATGTCCTTCAGTTCTGCATCCTGCTGGCAGGCGAGGATGTTGTGAACCGGCGCCAGGCAAACGTAGGACCTGTCGCCAGCCATGATCCAATCGTCGATCGAGCGCAGGGTTTGACGCAGGTTAACCGCGTCGACGCGGACGCCGAGGACGTTGACGCATTTGTAATCTTCAGACCAAGGCCCGGTTTCAGACATGCGCCAATCGTACATCGAACCGGCTTCCGTGGTGGTGGTTGCCGTCCTGGCACGACTGGCTCTTTCCAGGAGTTGCCTTATAATCGGTGCCTGCCGAGGGGGACGCACTTTCAGCATGCAACCCTCCCCCGAGAACAAAACTAGCAATCCGGGATTAGCGCGTATGCCCGACGCCCGACGCCAGTGGTTCCTTGCCATCCTGCTCAACGGCCTGCCCGGCTGGCTGCTGGTCCTGGCCGGATTGGCCCTAAGCGCCGTTTCGCTGCTGGCCGACAACCTGGGATTAGGTGCTCAGGCGGAGATTCTCGGTTGGAAGCAAGTCGTTGGAGCAGCCGCCGGGGCTCTCCTAGCCAGCGCGGGAGCCTGGCTTGGCGTAAGGATTTCCACAGGCACAACCCCCGATTTGCAAAGCTCCACTTTCGATGTGGGCTTGGGCCCGGCCGATGATCAACCGATCTATGACTCCGCCGCCCCTCGAGTCCCATTCCTGCACGAATTATCGGAGCTCTACCGCTACCGCTACCTGCTGCGCAACTTGGTCGGCCGCGACCTCAAGGTGCGCTACAAACGATCGGTGCTGGGCTTTTTCTGGGCGATGGTTAATCCACTCCTGACCATGGCAGTGCTTGTAGTTGTCTTTACCAACTTGTTTCGCTTCGAGGTTGAGAACTACCCAATCTTCCTGCTGTCCGGGATTCTGCTTTGGCGGCTGTTTGCCGAGGGCACCTCCCAGGCAATGCGAAGTGTCTTGGGCAACAGCGGGCTGAGCAAGAAGATCTACATCCCCAACAGCGTATTTGTGGCCGCCTCCTTGGGCAGCGCCGTAATTCACTTTCTATTCGCAGCCTTTCCGCTGCTGGTCCTCGCCCTGATTACCGGAGTCGCCCCGCAGGTGAGCTGGGCGTACCTTGTCATTCCTGTAATCCAAACCACGCTGTTCGCCTTCGGGATTGGATTGGTGACGGCGGCGCTGGCTGTATTTTTCGCCGATATGCTTGATATCTATGATGTTCTG
>Ga0299906_10001719_pt1 | contig 18570 bp, 12 predicted proteins | sample RVTome_14_FD_200259 | JGI IMG/M metagenome (GOLD analysis project Ga0299906, IMG submission 200259) | Soil microbial communities from uranium-contaminated site in the Upper Colorado River Basin, Wyoming, United States - RVT145D125 (version 2) ...
CCTGCCAGATCGCGAGCCTAGCCCGTCACGTCTCCATCCACTCACTCCGTCACACCTTCGCCACCCGGCTCTACGACAAGACCGGGGACCTGTACTTGGTGCAGCGGGCGCTGGGGCATCGGCAGATTACCACGACGGAGGTGTATGCTCGAGTGAGTGACGACTCGTTGAGACGAGCCGTTAGAGTTGTGTGAACGCCGAAGGGTGCAGCGACCGTGGCTACACCCTTCTAAAAAGAGACTTCCGATACTCACAGACAATCCGATCAACGGTGGCTTCGGCAGAATTTCGACTTGCCCGCGGTGTAGTTCTTGCACGGCTTCCCGGCTGCTGTCTTGGCGGCACAGCGAACCTTCCGTGTCTTGGCCTTCTTGGTTTTGGCTTTCTTTGTTGCCATCTGTGACCTCCTTTGTCCGCAGGCGAGATCGTGGTCCGGACCGAACCTGTCAAGACAAACCATGAGGCGCGTGCCGACATTGTAGCTCCACGTCCAGCGGGCGCTTGGGCACCGGCAGATTACGACCACGGAGATCTATGCCCGAGTCTCAGATAACTTGCTGAGGCGGGCGGTTCGCATTGCTCCGTAGCTCTTCCATCTGACTTCTGATCTTTCAAACTTCGCCATAGTGCCGGTTCGAGCCAGAGTCTATCTTGCCTCCTTGAATCGATTCTTGTCCCGATAAATCCCATGATCGGTCAGACCATCGCGCACTACCGGATAATTCAGCACCTCGGTTCGGGCGGCATGGGCGAAGTGTATTTGGCCGAGGATGCGAAGTTAGACCGCAAGGTGGCGCTGAAATTCCTCCCTCCGCAGATGTCGGCGCAGGCCGATGCAAAAGCGCGGTTCCTGCAAGAGGCGCGAGCGGCGTCCGCGCTCAATCACCCCAACGTCTGCACCATCTATGGCATCCAGGAACACGACGAGCAGATGTTCATCGTCATGGAATATGTCGAAGGTCAGACGCTGCGGGACCACACGCAGCCGTTCACGCTGAAACAAGTCATCGAGATCGGGATACAGGCGGCCGATGGCCTCGCCGCCGCCCACGAGAAGGGGATTGTTCACCGAGACATCAAGACTGAGAATATCATGATCCGCAAGGACGGCATTGTCCAGATCATGGACTTCGGTCTGGCAAAACTTCGCGGCACATCCCGGCTGACCAAAGAGGGGAGCACGATCGGCACCACTGGTTACATGTCGCCGGAGCAGGTGCAAGGGCAGGATGCGGATCACCGGACCGATCTGTTCTCGCTCGGAGTCGTACTCTACGAGTTAGTCGCTGGGCAACAGCCATTCAAAGGTGTACATGAAACGGCGATCATGTACGAAATCGTCAATGTCGATCCGCAGCCGCTCTCAGCGATCAAACCCGACATTGATCCGGAGTTCGACCGGATCATCCTCGATTGCCTTCAGAAGGATCCTGACGAACGTTGTCAGTCGGCCAAAGAAGTGGCGCGCGATCTGAGGCGCTTCAAGGTAGACTCCGGACGCAAGCGCGTCAGCCGAGTGTCGACCATTCGACCGGCATATTCTGCAATCGAGCCGGCACCCGAATCTGCGGTGACTCAGTCTCGCGCCACGGCGGGCACGCATTCTGTTACAAAGGCGCCGCGCTCTCTAATCGGTATCATTCCTTGGGTACTAACGGGGATCCTCGCGGCGGCACTCATCTACGGGGTGCTGCGACCCAAGGGACTTACCAACGGCGCCGGTGTCTATCGGTTTTCAGTGACTGCGCCCAAGGGACAGAGTCTGGCTATGGAAGGAGCGGGCAACCTCGCCATTTCACCCAATGGACGCCTCATTGCCTTCGTGGCCACCGACTCGACGCAGACCAGTCACCTGTGGCTTCGACCAGTTGACAAACTGGTCGCCCAACAGTTGCCCGGGACAGAGGAGGCAGGGTACCCCTTCTGGTCTCCTGACAATCGGTTTGTGGCATTCTTTACACGTACGGGGAAACTTAAGAAGATCGATGTAACTGGTGGGCCGCCTGTAGTCCTATGTGATGCGGCGTCTGGGCGTGGGGGGACTTGGAACAAGAAAGGGGATATTGTCTTTGCGCCGGCCGGGGCGGGTGGTTTGTACAGGGTCTCGTCAGCAGGCGGTGCACCGACTCCGGTCACAAACATAGATACGACGAGGCAACAGAGCTCGCATCGCTGGCCGTGGTTTCTTCCTGACGGGAATCGTGTTCTCTTTCTTGTGCGAGTCGGGGATGGAGGCGTCGAGACTCCCGATGATACCATCTGGGTCGGGTCGTTGGATGGCTCGATCAATCGACCGCTAATGCAAAGCGATGGTAATGCTGTGTATGCCAGCGGCCATCTGCTCTTCCCGCGCGATCGAACCCTGATGGCCAGATTGTTTGATCCCGACGCGATCGACGAAATGGGCGATCCATTTCCAATTGCAGAGGAAGTCTACTTCGATGCCGGGTTTAACAACGCTGTATTCTCGGCTTCCAATGAGGGTACGCTCTCCTACTTGTCCGGCGCCGGCGTCGCTGGAAACAGGATTGTTTGGTATGATCGCAAGGGCAATGTGATCGACACTCTGGGTGACATTGGTCTGTACGGCAATTGCCGGCTCTCGCCGGGCGGATCGCACTTCGCCATCAATCTGGAGGAGCCCGCGTCCGGCAATTCGGACATCTGGGTGTTCGACCTGGAGCGAAACGTGAGGACGCGGCTCACGTTCGAGATAGGCAATGACGACGACCCTGTCTGGTCACCCGATGGGCGCAGCATTTATTATGCGTCTGCCCGCGCCGGGAAGTACGACCTCTATCGGAAAAACTCGAGCGGGGCAGGCAATGAAGAGCTGATATTGCAAACCTCCAGTTCGAAGTGGCCGATCAGCATCTCAAGTGATGGCACCACACTGATGATCTACGGTATCGGCGGACGAGGCACCGGGGACGATCTCTGGAGTCTGCCGATTGACCCTGCAGCTGGCGGCCCTGCGGGCGAGTTGACTCCCTTCCAACAGACTGAATTCGATGAGGATGATGCGCATTTGTCGCCCGATGGACGCTGGGTGGCGTATTCCTCCAATGAGACCGGACGGTATGACGTGTATGTCCGTCCTTTCCCCGGTCCCGGCGGCAAGTGGCAAATCTCAAACAGTGGCGGGGATTTCTCCGTGTGGCGGCGCGATGGCAGGGAACTTTTCTACCTGGCAGATGACGGCTCAGCGATGGCAGTGGACGTGGACGGTAGCGGCTCATCGTTCAAAGCGGGTGAACCTCGTAAGCTATTCTCGACTCAGGTATTCACAACCAACTCACCCTGGGATGTCACTGCCGACGGCCAGCGGTTCATCGTTGTGAGTCGCGGACAGTATGAGGCTGAGAATGCGATCAACACGGTCGTGAATTGGGATGCAGAAGCAGAGCGGAGATGATGGGTCAGAGGATTGTACGTTGTTGCATCGTTTCCAAACTCAGGGAAGCGTGATTGATTCTGTGAGAGAAACCCGATTGTCCCGGAATTCCTAAGTTGTAGCATGCCACGTAGCACGCTTGATAGCACCGTATCTTGTTGTTGTACATTCACATAATGCCTGTGATGCGAATGCTGGTTTGCTAGCCCGGATTAGCCCAAAAAGCCGGACTCGAGCCGACGGGCTATCAAACCGCCTCGACGACACCACTTGTGCTCTCCTAAGACACCACGGGTCATTGAGTTACGACAACGCGCCCGACTCAGAGTCGTGCTATACCATGGTAGAGCAGCCGGTACAGCACGGGCTAACAGCAGGCCAGTGTCTTGGTGGCTGTCCGAACTCCCGATCCCTTGTCAGTTCAATGGGTTACGCCGGTGTCGTGTGGGTCAATCCCACGCTCTGCCAACGAGGCGTCCAGGAGAGCAAGAGTAGAGCATTTGCTATCCCAAGCCGAGGGGTCCGCGGGCAGCGGCAGGCGTAGCTCGGCGTACTCCGGAAACTCCCGGGCCAGCCGGTCCCGCAAGAGCATGTAGGCCGCCTGGAGCAATTGGCTGGTGATCATCTGCAGGTACTCGACGATGAGTTGGGGATCATCCCAGGGGGGACCATCGGCCCAACGATCAGTGCCGTCCCACTTCTCCAGGAGACGGACAATCCTCTCCAAGTCGGATGCCTGAAAGCGCACGCGGTCCTCGGCGATGGCTCGGGCGATCTTGACCAACGCCATCTCGATCACCTTGCGATGGCGCCCCCGTTGGTCGATTGCCTCCGTCTCGGTGCGATCGGCGATCCGGCGCGCCGACTCCAGCTCCCGATGCTGGATGCGATCCTGCCAGTCAAACGAGCGCCCCCACAGCTTCACGGTGGCGGTGACGACTCCCAGTTCCCGGGCCAGCCGTTCATAGCTGCGCTCGTGCCCCAGAGCGTGGTAGCGCTCAAAAGCTTCTTTCTGGTGGGGCTGCTCAGTCTTTAACAGTCGCGACATCAGATGTGGCTTCCTCAGAGAGGTGTGTATCGGAGGCACGGACGCGTGGTTCGACCCGCCGCGGCGGGCTCACCGCAAGTTGTGCCTGCTGCCCGGTGTACTTTTCCCAGCGACCGACCACCACATCGCAGTACTTCGGTTCCAGTTCCATGGCGAAGCAGCGACGTCCGAGTTGTTCGCAGGCGATCATGGTGGTGCCCGATCCCGCGAAGCAGTCCAGTACGTTCTCACCGCGAACAGTCGAGTTGCGCAATGCGCGAGACATCAATGCCGCCGGCTTCTGTGTGGGATGACGGTAGTTCCCTTCACGGTCAATCTCCCACACCGTGGTCTGCGTGCGATCCTTGATCTTGCGATGGCCCTCGCCGATCCAGCCGTAGAGCAGACATTCGTGGCGTTCACGATAGTCCTGCCATCCCATACTGGCGGCTTGTTTGATCCAGACGATGGTCGAGGACAAGTGGAACCCCGCTGAGAGAAACGCCCGCTCAAAGGCAATCCTGATCCCCGCCATGCTGATCCCGTGGCAGATGTAAGCCGTGGCCCCGGGACGACAGACCGAGACTATGTTGCCGAACACTATCCGCAGGAATCGTTCCAATCCCTCGGCGTCGAGATCATCGTTCTGGATGGCGCCCCATTCCTCACGCTTCTCCCCGCGGCTCATGTACGACACGCCCCAGGGGGGATCTGTGAGCGTGCAGTGGATCTGCTCGCCGGCCATCAGCGTCTTGAACGCTTCCGGATCGGTCGCATCACCACACAGCAGCCGGTGATCACCGAGGATGTACAGATCACCCGGTCGTGTGACTGGGACTTCGGGACAGGGCGGTGCGTCATCGGCGCGGTCGTCCTCGTCGGGTACGTCGTAGTCCAAGAGTTTCGTCAACTCGGTGTCATCGAATCCCAGCGCCCCGAGATCGAAGTCCGTGTCGAGATTGAGTTCTTCGACCAACTGCGCCAGCAGGTCCGGATTCCACTCAGCGATCTCAGCAGTGCGATTATCCGCGATGCTGAACCCAGTGAACTTCGATCCCACTAATCCCGTGACGCGAATGACGGGCACTTCGGTCATACCAAGTTTCTTGGCTGCCTTCAGGCGAGTGTGTCCGGCCGCGACGTTGAGATCCCCGTCAGTCACGATGGGGTTGTTGAAGCCGTACGCCTGGATCGAGCGCGCGACAGCATCCACCGCGTCGTCGTTGACCCGTGGGTTGCGAGGGTTGGGTTTGAGTTGGTCGATGGGGATGTGTTCGATTTTCAACATGTCTGCCTCTCTCGAAGTAAAGTGTAGGGTAAGTGTAGGGTGTCCATTCCAACACCTATCCCTCTGTCGTTCATGCAGATAGTCGGAAGTGTAGGGTGTAGGGTTGTAAGCAGGCGGTGACGGTGCAAATGGGCGGTCAGCCAATCGCGCAGGTTTCCCGTGACCCGATGGATGTCTGTCAGGTCCATTCCCGCCGGGACGCGTAAAGTGCGGGTGCGTTGACTCAACCCGCTCCAGCGATCGGCCCCCGCTCGGGCCGCATCGTCAGCGTCATAGCAGAGAAAAACTGAAGGCGCACTGAGAAGTTGCTCGAGTGATTGCTGATCCGGAGTATCAGACGCCGACCCCAACGTGGCCACACCGACTAAGTCGCCGCACTCTTGGAAACAAAGCAGCGCGTCGAGTTCGCCTTCTGCGATGACAGTTGAACGACCGGGCACGATTGCATCACCCAAGTACAGGCCCGATCGGTGTTGGCCCTTTACCCAGATGTACTTCGGGTTCGCAAACGGACGTCTGATCTTGATCCCACATACATTCCCACCCGAGATCCATGGGATCGTGATTCCCCGTCGCAGATAAATTCCCGAGATCAGGTGATCAGCTTGATTGAATCCTAATCTCGCGGCCTCAATAGTCTCGGCCCGGATCCCTCGCGCTTCCAACCACTGCATAGCACGGGCACCCTCCGGGCGATGAAGTCGGTCGGCACAATCACGCACGATGGCCTCTCCGTGCCGCCGCAAAACAAGCACGTCTGGGGCGGGCGCAGCAGGTCGTCTCTTGGGAGATGGGACGGAGGGGTTGGGGACAAGACCATCGGTTAGTCCGCCCCCCAAGTACTCGACTGCTTCCTTGAAGGACAGATTCCTTCGTTCTCGGATGAAGTCGATGGCGTCACCGGCGCGATCGCAACCAAAGCATTTCCATCTACGGCCATCCGGCATCAGCTTGAAACTCGGCGTGTGATCATCGTGGAACGGGCAATTCCATCCGGGCTGTCGCCCGCGGACCTTTGGTGCCCCCAAATTCTGCCGCAGAACACTTTCGAGCGAGATGCTGAGGTGGATCATCGACTGACCACTTTCCCTGCGGTGATTTCTCTCGAACCTACCCTACACCCTACACTTGACGTAATCCGCTGTGGTGTAACAAGATAAGTGTATTATGGGCCACCCTACACCACCCTACACTTCTTCCGTCGCGGCCATTGGAACGACTCCCGCACTCTTTGTAATCGTCGCGTACCGAGTTGTCCGTCCGACTTGCAGCGGTTTGATCAGCCCGCATTCCGTCATCCGCCCCAACACTGCCTCGGCCTCCTTGGATCGTTTCAGTCCGGCGACGCCGGATTGTAGAATCTCACGAACATTGACCGGATGACGTTTCCGTTCCATCCACCGTAGCAGACGGCGCATCTGCATGTCTTCGGTGCTCTCCACCAGGCGACGCCACACGCGCTCGGCATGGGCGATGAAGTAGTCCGTCAGCGCAATCGCCTGGGTCATCGTGTGCTCACTGATGTCCGCAAACTCAGCGATCTCCTGCTCCACCCAGTTGACCACGTGGCAGATCAACGCCAGTCGTCCCAGGTATCCAGGCATCTTGGACAGGGGCGGTCGAAACGGATCGTCATCACTCAACGCGGAGAGGCGATCCCCGATTCGCTCGTGCCATTCGGTGAACCTGGCCCGTGCGCCCGCGGTGAGACGGACAAGCTGCGGCTGGGGAGGTGTCTGGTACGGCTGCGCATGACTGATCTTCAGCAGTGATGCGTAGACGCGACGCGCACGCTCCCGCGTCTCCTCGCGCGCCTCAGAGTGGCTCGGTCGGTGCGGCAGTGGTTCGGGGTCACAAAACAGGAATCTTGCCGTGCATCCATCTTCAAGGCGTTCCCTGCCCAGAATGCGTGGCAGTATCCCTGGCTGTATTCCACCGGTAATCGACAGGCAGGGATCGTGCAATACGATGGGATCGTCATCGCCCTTCCGGTCGATGCAGACCGGTTCTCTACTCCACACCGACATGTAAAACTGCATGTCACTGCCGCGGCCGCCCTTGTACTGGTTTAGTCCCAACAGGAGTGCCGCCAACTCGTCGCGTTCCATCAGCAAGCCGCGCGGGTTCTCCTTGAGACGCTTTCCCATCGCTTCGACCGTCGCATCGCCTACCAGGACACGATTCATCGAGGGACGCTTCGGTTTGGCCGGCGGCTCAACGGCTTCTGATTTGTCCTTTGACCGCTTATGGGCCTCCACTGCCTCTCGGTATTTGGCCATCTCCTGTTCGTAGCTGACGAGATTGCGCTGATGTTCCAAGTCGTATTCGATGGTTTGGTCGTGCGTGAACCGAAGGGCGTATCGCAGTGCCGGCGTCTTCTTGGCACCCGAAGGCGCCACGACCGCCGTGTACAGCGACGCCCCCTCGTACCACTCTGAATTGATCTGCACGCGAACGGTCGTTCCAATGGCGGAGCCCACACATGCCAACAGCGGAACGGCGATGTACTCGGGCGGACAATCAATCGCCGCGGCGCCCTCGCGCACATAGTCGGCGAGTGACCGGGGGAGAGCATTGATGGGAAACGCAACTGCGGGCGGAAGAGCCGCCGGTTGCACGACCTCGGTATCGGGACTCAATTCCAGCGTGGGGTCGATTGCGAAGATCGACGCGATCACTTCGCCCGCATCCAACCCGTCAATGCGCGATAACTCAGACTTCAAAACCTCGGGGCGGTCATCAACAGGGCACTGTGCCAAACGCCCGCCGATAGTGCGCCATGGCTCCCCACAACCGTTGTCGAGGGCATCCGTGTCTATACCCATCAGCAGACGGGCGAATCCCCAGATCACGGACTCAGGTGGCCGACTGTCTTGAGTGAATTGCTGCATCGTCATCATCCTTCATCTGAATGTGTCCAGAGTCACGTGAACTGCCGCATCGTGTAAGCGCTGCCCTTCAGCGAGGCGAGTGCCTCGGCGTACTTCCGCGCCGAGACGTGCGCCTCACCGGAGTAGAATTGGATCAGTTGTTCCTTGGTCGGAGCGGGATCGAAACAGAAGAGCTTGCGGCCATCACCGTTTCCGGTGATGTCGGTCAGGCGCGATGACTCGCTGGCGATGAGGTAGCTCGCCAGGACGATATCGTATGTCTGATAGGCCGCGCCGTTCATATGGCGCGGAATCTGCTAAGCTTCTGCTGTGAGAGGCAGTGGGACTGAGATTTTGCAGAGGTGCGTTTTATGCATCTGGAATCCCATGTCCTGATGCTACCGAAGAATCACGGACTTTGAGTAGCAGCTCTACGTCGGGGTGGTGATCATACTCGCGGCATCTGCTCTTGACGCTGATTGGATCGAGTGGCGGGGAATCCGCTCCGAATACCGATACTGCAAGCGGCGCCAAGTAAGCATAGAGGCTCTGAAGCCCGACCTCTCCCGACCGCATGTTCTCGAGGTACTTCTCACCAACGCAATCGCGGACTGCCATCGGAAGATCAGGAATCGTGCTGATTATCTCATTCACGCTTGGCACCTGTGGCGTCGGCCATACCTTGCGTAATCGCCTCTGTGCATAGGCCAGAGTGAGATTCTCGAAGTGGAAATCGGGTCCGCCACGCCCAGGTCGGTAGGTCAACAGATCACGACCACCAAACACGTCAGAGTGGAACAGAATGTTGAGCAGTGGATCGGACGACAGGCATTGATAGAATGGTCCGACCTTCGCGTATAGAACGGTCACATCCGGATAATCTTCACCGAGTGAGTCTTTGACCATCCGATGGAAGTGATCAATCCATTGTCGATACTGAGCGCAAAGGTCCGGTTTCAGAACCTCCAAAATGTACGCCGCCCAGAAAACTGTGTGCGAGACTGGTTGACGACGCGCTCTGGCTCTGCGTGACGAATACACGTTGTACATCCCCCATATCTCCCAGAACACCTCTTGCGCGATGCCGAGCGCCTTAGAGTAGGCTAACGCCAAATCGATGTAGGCGTCGGGAGGTTTCAAAGCATCGCCCTCAAAGTCCATCGGAACGGGCCAGATCTCAGCCAGCTCGAGAGGCAATGCAGGCAACTGGGGATCGTCCTTCGCCAATTCGAGCCGAATCAGCAGTGCGATCACATTGCCCAGGTTTTCGCGCAGGGGAACGATTCCGGGACCAAGAAAGCGAAGGAATTGCTCTCGAGCCGTGCTGAGTGAGTCTTGGTTCTGATTAGTCGAACTAGCGTATTTAATATCTGCGATCATCTCGAAGAATCGAGTTTCTGAAGCCGGACGGGATAGGAGAGCCATAAGCGAATCGTTGCGTGATGCCCTTGCCAATAGGTACTCGCATGCCACCACGAATCGCACGCCCTGTGCCGAACTGAACTGGGGAGTGGTGCACAGCAGCTCCCATGCCTTCACGACATCCGTGATTGTACCACGATGCAACTCAGCCAAAGCGTCCAGAGCGAGACAAATGTCTGCATCTAGCCATTCTGCAGGGGAGGTCCCTCGGGGGTCATAGCGCAGCAGCATGCACTCGCGCCAGATCGCGTCCGACCAGACAGTGGCGTCGAATTGAATCCAATGGAAAAGACAAGACTTCTGTGACTGCTCCGACAGACGTTGGCGGACGTTCATCCAGTACTCTCCCCCCTCTGCCAGAGGAGGACTCGAGTCGTTCAGCCAATCGCTGTCAAGTCTGCTGTCTATGTACTTTCGCGATTCTGCGAGCAGCGACAAGTCCAGCACGCCCTCGCGCTTGCACAATGCTGCCATCAGGCGGGTGACATCCGATTTTAGTTGCTGGGAGGGAACACGACGACCCGAATAGTATCGAAGCGCATCATCAATGCTGCGCATCATGTCCTCGTCGAGCTTGATCTCTTCGATTTCCGCGCGCTTTTCAAAACCACGGGTGACCTTAATTCGCACTTCTTCGTCCGGTAGAAACCCCAGAAACTGGTAGCGCACTAAGGCGTCGATCTCTTCTGGTGTCCAACGCCACGATCGACGGCGGCGCTGCGTCTGATTGTGTGCGTTCATCTTCGCATCCTCTCGGGGGAATCTAATCGGATTCTCTCTCCAATTGAGAATCTGCGATCCCACTGCCGAGTGCGCGGCAAATCAATGATCGTCAGAGGGTGTCGAGTCTGGTCACATGGGAACCTGACATGTCCACCGAGTGGCGATTTGCTATGGATTAATGGATTCTCAGATGAGCATCCAATCACAAAATCACTTTGTCCGCACCACTGCCTGTCCGGCTATCCGCCTCCTCGCCCGCGCCTACCTGCGCCTACTATCACAGCGTAGTGCCAAGGCCACTGAATCTGCCCGTACGGCGCCCCATTCCGCCCTCGAAGATTCTCCAGAAACCCCCTCTGAACGACTTGACTATTGGTCCGGAAAGTCGATGACGTGTGCTGGTCAGGGCCACTCAACCCCTTGGCCAGAAAGGGATTACCCATGAACACACCCGCTTCCAACCAGATCGCCGCCCTGCGCAAGATGGGGCTGGAGGACCTGCGGGCCAAGTATCAGGAGGTCTTCGGCAAGGAGACCAAATCGCGGGACCGGAAGGCGCTGTTCAGTCAGATCGCCCGCAAGCTGCAGAACGACGAGGAGCCGGAATCGGCGCGCCAGCCGGTGGCATTGCCGACGCTGATTGCCAAGTACCATCCCAAGAAAGAGGGCAAGGGCGAAGGCAAGAAGGGACGGTCGAAGAACGCCACCAAGACAAAGGAGCCGGAGCCGGCAACTAAGACGCGCCAGCCGCTGGCCATCGGCGCTCGCGACCCGCGTCTGCCCAAAGTCGGCACCACCATCGAGCGGGAATACAAGGGCAAGAAGCTCCTGGTCCGTGTGCTGGAGAGAGGATTCGAGTACGAGGGTAAAGAGTACCGCTCGCTCTCATCGCTGGCCAAGCACATCTCGGGACAGATCGTCAACGGGTTCACGTGGTTCAAACTTGGCGCCAAGGTCGTGGAGACCCAGCAATCGTGAATCCCGTTGCCGCACCGAGTGCTGCAAGCCGTCACCGGGGTCACAGGGTCCAAGTCCCTGCCCCGGTGAAGGTTGTCCGCTGTGCGATCTACACCCGCAAGTCCACGACCGAAGGTCTGGACTCCGACTTCTCGTCGCTCGACAACCAGCGCGAGGCATGCGAGTCGTACATCCAATCCCAACGGTCTGAGGGATGGAACCTGATTGACGACCGTTTCGATGACGGTGGATTCTCCGGCGGCAACATTGAACGGCCTGCCCTCCAACGGCTGCTGACCGGCATCGACGCCGGCGGGATCGACTGCGTGGTGGTCTACAAGATTGACAGGCTGTCCCGCTCCCTCTTGGACTTTGTCCGTCTGATGGAAGTGTTCGAGCAGCGTCAGGTGGCTTTTGTGGCGGTCACCCAGCAGATCAACACCACCACCTCGGCGGGACGGCTGATGCTCAATGTGCTCATGTCCTTCGCCCAGTTTGAGCGGGAGATCATCGCCGAACGGACATCCGACAAGATGTGTGCCGCCCGCAGGAAGGGGAAGTGGTGCGGCGGTCCCCCAGTGTTGGGATACGACATCGATCATGATCGCAAGCGGCTGGTGGTCAATCCCGATGAGGCAGAGCAGGTCCGGGAGGTCTTCGATCTGTACCTCGAGAAGCAGTCCATGCTGCAGGTGGTCTGTGAGCTCAACCGTCGGGGATGGACCACCAAGAGCTATCAGACCAAGACAGGAGCACATCATCCCGGGGCTGTGTGGGATAAAGCCAAGCTGCAGCGCATCCTCACCAACGTCACCTACATCGGCAAGACCAGGCACCAAGGTCAGGTCATCGACGCTGAGCATGAGGGGATTGTCGATCCCGCCATCTTCGGGCAGGTGCAGGAATTGATCCAGGCAAACGGCAACAGCTCGGGCGGCACCGTCCGCAACAAGCACGGGGCGTTGCTAAAGGGCATCCTGCGCTGTGGTCAGTGCGGCGCTGCGATGGCGCACACGTACACCAAGAAGGGCAACCGGCTCTATCGCTACTACACCTGCACGACCTACCAGAAGCAGGGACCGGAGGCGTGTACGACACGATCGCTCCCCGCACAAGAGATCGAGGACTTTGTGGTCGAGCAGATACGCAAACTCGCGCGCGACCCCGATCTGATCCGTGAGGTGTTCGAGGAGTCGATCCGACAGCGGCAGGAACATCTCACCCGACTGGAATCCGAACGAAAGCGGTTGACCAAGCAGCGGCGGCAGAAGGGCGAGGAGATCAGGCGGTTGGTCAGTGCGATTGCCGGCACCACGCGTCCGTCACAGTCGCTGAGTGAGCGGTTGGCGGAGTTGGAACAGTGGGCGGCTGATGTTGACCGGCGACTCGAAGAGATCAACGCGCAGGTCACCACGCTCCGTGCCCAATCCATCGACATCGACGGCGTGACCGCAGCGCTGCAGGAGTTTGAGGCGGTGTGGGGAGTGTTGACGTTCACCGAGCAAGGCCATCTCGTCCAATCCGTTATCAGGCGCGCTACCTATGATCATGGAGGGCAAAGCTGCCGCATCTCACTGCGTGGCGCAACCCACCCCGGAGGGGATTAGTCCCAATCTCGGGGACTTGGCAAATGCCGCTTAGAGCCCGAACCCTGCTGAATCTCGACATCCGATAGTGCTTGTGTCCTTAATACAATCCTAATATCTAATTCGCAGACGGCGACGGCGCAGTCGCTCGGCTGGTTCCCGCAGACCCGGCCGCGAGCAAGTTAAGCGGCGTCGTTCCGCCGGATCGTCTTTCTCGTTTGGTTCAGTTGTGCACAGTTGAAGAGTTTGCGCTTGGCCGCGGGTTGCCGAGCGAGTCAGGACTAATGGATGCCATTCCAGGACGGTGATCATTCATCATTGTGAGGAGGCTTCGTGTTAACAATCAGACCTACCGTGTGCCGAGCGTTGATTCCCTCGTCTGCCCTGTTCCTCCTGCCGCTGTTGATCGCAATCAACACGATCCTTGTCGCATCCGTGCAAGGGGAGCCGAATGATCCGGCCCCATCGCCCCTGTACGAAAGGTCGCTTCAGGAGTCGGTGGACAACCTCCACGCAGAAGGTGACGGACCGCCGGCAGGGTATGGTTATGAGCGGGCACAGCTCTCCATGACCAATTCGGTGGTGGTTGAGTCCAAGGCCGTCGGCCTCAACTCCACGGATGTAACAATCGATGTCAGCTATACCAATAGCGCACTGACTGAGGCGATCACCTTGCCGTTGGAATTTCGCACCGTGTCTGGGGGGGCGTTCATCTCTGATTTCGATACCGTGGTGATCGATCCAAGCTTGAACGCCGTCACGGCGTTCATGGTCCAGAACGCCAAGGATGTACCGGCGGCACAGACCTGTTCGGGGCCGGTCTCGAGTACGTGGTCGGGTGCGCCCCCGTTCGCGCCGGTCACCTCCAGTCCGTACTCGTACCTCTTCAGCGGCGTAGCGACTTTTGGAGCCGTAGCTGTCCATACAACTTCGCAGCTTGGCTGGACACTCATCATCGACGTCAATGGCAGTCCGGGTGACTTCGAGATCGATACCTGCTGCTGGGCACCGGGTAATCACCTGATTTTCTCAGTTTCCGGCACTCCGGTTGTACCGAGTTTCACGAAGGGGATTGTGACCCTCCTGCCCTCCGCGAGCGGCGGCACGCGGCGTGGCGACGTTAATTGCGATGGGTACGTCGATGTCGATGATGTCAATGCATACAATGACTACTTCAATAACGGCACGCCGTTGACCTGCGTTGCCGCCAGCGACGTCAACGGCGACGCCATCCCGCTGACGCCGTCGGATTTGGTGTATCTGATTCGCATCGTCAACGGGAGTGCGCCGATCAGCCCCGACTGCATCCCCGGCTGTGACTGCTGCAACAATCGGGTCAGAGTTGGATCCAAGGCGGTTCAGGCGGGGGAGACCGATGTCTCAGTGGGTGTGTTCATCGAGAATCTCTTCGACCTCGAAGAGCTGACGCTCCCGTTAGAAATTCGCTCGATCACAGCTGGGTCTTTTATTGCGGGTTCGGTCAATCTCGATCTGAATCCCGCGGGCCGCGCGTTCGCAGCCAACCCCAGCGTTTCCTATTCGCCGTACGGCATGCCGAAATTGACGAACACTTGTAGTGGACCGGTATCACGTACCTACGAACAGGCTGGTCCCGCGAACTTCGATAGCCCGGACGCCCTATTGCTGCAAACCGATTTCGACTCCGGATGTCTACCTGCCGGCAGCGACAACCATGTCCCTTCGTATTTGTTGACATTCGGCGTAACAAGCGTAGACGGGTCGTTTCAAATTGACACATGCTGCATCGAGCCATCCCAACATCTGCTGTTCGTCGAATGTGGGACTGGCACACCAGTAGCCCCAGACTTCTTCCCCGGGTTGGTTACTATTGTTGCACCGCCACAGCCGACGATGCAGGCCTCCTGCCCTGGACAAGTGACATGCCAGACCACGACATGTCCGGGTGAAGCGACCTGCTATGGCACGAGCACCTGTGCGCCGCAGGCATCCTGTCAATCTGCGAGCTGCGTCGCTCTGCAGACGTGCGCCCCCAACGCGTCATGTGCCGGGATACAGACCTGCGCCGGCACGCAGACGTGCTATCCGGCGCCGACCTGCGCCGGCATGTCGACCTGCGTACAAACTCCCACAAGCGAGGCGATGCCTTCGTGCCCCGGGTGGCAGACTTGTACTATCTGCGACATCACGACGATGCGCGGAACACCGACGTGCGTGGGCTGGCCGTCCTGTCCCGCTTGGGCTTCCTGCGGAGGTGAAGCATCGTGCGACAACGTGGCCAGTTGTCAGATCATCAATTCATGCGGCAATTGGGGAACGTGCACACACTCAATCTGCGATGCCAGCCCGGAGTGCATTCCCTATTACATCGTCCCAACATTCGAAGGCAGCGATGTGTGCACGACGGTGGTCCAGCCGCCTCCCACAATTGACAACTTTAATACTTGCGATGACCACCTGAGTTGCTTCCCTATTGTCCCGCCCGGACAGCAAGACCTCGCGACAGGAATTCCGACGTGCAACGGCTCGAAGTGCTCCGACCCCGATGGCGGCCCGTCTGCTCCCAAAACTTCCGCACCGGCGACTGCGCCATTCTCGTATCCGGTTGTCTTTTCGGTCGATGGGCCGACCAACAGTGCCGAAGGACTACTCCAGCCCGACCCGTTGGCCCCGGCAGGACATCCGGTGCCGAATGATGTTTATGCGTTGGGTCCGGCAAATGGATATTTGACACCGGGTGAACTATTCCAGTCGTCGGGCAGCACGTTGGGAGCGGCGCCTGACATGACGAATGTCGATCGATTGTCTGCATCATTGGGCATCGGCCCAGCGCCAACCGGCCTCCCATTCCATGGACCGTTTGCCCCCAATCCCGGAGCGAGCGCACCGTTCCCGGCCGCACCAGGCAGTTCGCTGCAGACCCTGGGGCTTGTCTCCGGCGACAACATCAATGCGTTGTCGTTCGGTCGCGATGGTGGCAATGTGCTGCTGTTCAGCGTCGATCCAGGCGCTGTCGGGGCTGCCGGCACCGCCGTCGAATATCAGTCGTCGATATCACCGATCAGCGGGGTGTCGATCGGAACACCGGCGCCAAGCAACGGAGGCGGTGACCCAGGAAATGAAGCTGCAGGCGACCTGTTCGTCTCAGCGTGGTACCCACGTTTCGGTAATCCGGCAGTTACGATCTTATTAGACCCCGCGGTGCGGTCCAGAAACGAACTGAAAGTCGACGAATCGCAATTGGGGCTTCAGGCCCCGGCGTCTCATTGGGCAATCCCGTTGGGGGCGGATGAAGATGATCTCGATGCTGTGGAGGTTGCTGATGCGAGTATAGTCGATTCAGATGGCGATGGCGTACCGAGTATCGGCACACCGGTCTTCTTCTCCCTGAGAGCAGGAGCCGCATCATTCCTCAGTCACCCCGGGACATCCGCTGACGACATCCTGTTATCGCCACCGCCCGGCGGTCCGCAGTACGATTATGCTGTTTTCGCGGACGGTGTCCTGGACATCGGGTTGTTGCCCGGAGATGATCTCGATGCGCTCTGCCTCTGGGACGCCGATGGCGACGGCGTGCTCGATCCCGGATCGGATGTGGCATTGTTCTCGCTGGCGGCCGGTTCGCCGTCACTGGTGCCCGGCGCAAATCCGAACATGCCGCCGCCGCCGTACTCACCGGGTGATGTTTATGGAACGGCATTCTCCGGGCCGGCAGGTCCCATTCTATACTATGCGCGCGCAGCCGACCTCGGCTTGGCGATCAATGATGAGCTTAACGCTCTTGACATCGGGGACTGTTACTGTGACTACAGGACCGATCTGACCTACATTATCGGCGACATTTGCAGGGTCGGCTACACCCACTGGGGATTCAGTGTTACGCCAGTTCTGCCCTGGCAGGTGTCGTTGACGTATGGAATTGTCGGGACACCGGGCACCACGAGCATGGCATTCCAGTTGGTGCCGCCGACACTGCCGCTCTCCTACCGGGTGCTCCTGCCACCGGGGGGGGTTACATTCGGTCCCTCCCCGTCGCTGTGGAGTGAACAGCCGGTGGTTCTCGGCACCCCGGCGAATGCAAGTGCCGATGGAGGCGCGTATTTGATTATGACTTCGGCCACTTACGCCGACACCGTTGAACTCTGGTTCGCTTACGATGAGGATTCCGTGTCTGGAGACGAAACGGGAGTGCGTATTCTGCAATACGTTGAGACTGCCCCTGGCGACAGTGAGTGGGTTGATATTACTCGCACTGTCGACACCGAAAACAACCGCGTGTGCGGTCGCACACTCATTGCCCATGGGCACTTTGCAGTGGGCGAATTCACCTGCGCGTGCGACTGCTTCGCCGATCCCGTCTGTGACCTCGTGGTCAACGTCTTCGACGTGGTCAAATCGGTCGATGTCGCATTCCGTGCAGGCGCGCCGGTCGTCGATCCCAACCCGGCCTGCCCGCGGGAAGACACCGACGTTACATGCGACAACGTGACCAACGTGTTCGACGTCGTGAAGTTCGTCGATGTGGCATTCCGTGCAGCCAACCCGGCGACGGCATTCTGTGATCCGTGCGGATGATCAAGTAGCAGTACAGCTACAATTGCAACGCCCGTGGCGTCGGTGACGGCTCCACGGGCTTTGTCTTAGGTCACGGATTCCAAGGTGAATGGGCGGAGTTCGTCCCGAATGTCGCTCGCCAAAGTGACCCAAGCGGCTCTTGGTGCTGGGCGTCGATGTGAACGCTGCGAATGTCACGTGCCAACCCCCGACACGTTCGCCGGTTACTGCAGCAATTATTTGAAGGCCCGTGCAGAATGCAGATGGAGGATTTGTCGAAAGTTTGAAGCGGGCAACAATAGCTCCCCGGGTGTAACAGTCCTCGAACTTGTCAATGTTCGTCCTACAATAGTAACCCCCCTGCCCCGTGTGAGATCACGGGGCAGGGGGTTGTGTTGTCGTACTGGGTGGTGATGTGCGGTGCTACTTCATCAGCGTCATCTTGCGGGTGGCGACGAAGCCGCCCGATGAGATGCGGTAGAAGTACACACCCGACGCCACCGGCTGACCACGCTCGTCACGACCGTCCCAACTGAGCTGCTGACGGCCCGCTTCCGAGTGGCCGGTGTAGCCACGGATCGACTGACCCGCCACGTTGTACACCGTCACGCTCCAATCTCCCGCCTCGGGCAGATCGAACGGGATCACCGTCCCCGCATTGAACGGGTTCGGATAATTCTGGCCCAGCGCGTACTGCGTCGGACGCTCGATGGATGCCGCCTGGCTGGTGATGGTCCGTCCCTCCACGTCGGAAAGCTGATGGTCGGTCA